>Ga0316229_1000063_pt1 | contig 152545 bp, 118 predicted proteins | sample TBH18023metaG_FD_206011 | JGI IMG/M metagenome (GOLD analysis project Ga0316229, IMG submission 206011) | Freshwater microbial communities from Trout Bog Lake, Wisconsin, USA - TBH18023 | ecosystem: Environmental > Aquatic > Freshwater > Lake > Hypolimnion/Profundal zone | place: USA... | reverse complement strand
CCGATCCTCACGGACTCCGGCGGCTTCCAGGTGTTCTCCCTGGCCTCCCTGCGCAAGATCAAGGAGGAGGGCGTGGCCTTCCAGAGCCACCTGGACGGCTCCAGCCACTTCCTCTCCCCCGAGCGGAGCATGGAGATCCAGCGCAACCTGGGCTCGGACATCGTCATGGCCCTGGACGAGTGCCCGCCCGGGCAGATGGAGCGGGCCCCGCTGGAGCGCTCCATGGCCCGCACCATCCGCTGGCTCAAGCGCTGCCGGGAGTTCCCGCTGGATCCCCACCAGGGCCTGTTCGCCATCAACCAGGGCGGCGTCCACCTGGACCTGCGCGCAAGCCACCTGGAGCAGATCCTGGAGCTGGACCGGGCCGCGCCCTTCCAGGGCTTCGCCGTCGGCGGCCTGAGCGTCGGCGAGCCCAAGGAGGAGATGAACGCCCTGCTGGCGGCCTTCGTCCGCAGCCTGCCCGAGGACCGCCCGCGCTACCTCATGGGGGTCGGGACGCCCGAGGACCTGCTGTTCGGCATCGAGCACGGGGTGGACCTGTTCGACTGCGTGCTGCCCACCCGCGAGGCCCGCCACGGCACCCTGCTGACCTCCCGGGGCCGTGTGAAGATCAAGAATGCCCGCCACCGGGACGCCGACAAGCCCCTGGATCCGGAGTGCAACTGCTATACATGCAGGACTTTCAGCAGGGCCTACCTGCACCACCTGTTCCGGGCCGGGGAGATGCTGGGATCAACCCTCAACAGTATCCACAACCTGAGCTACACTGTTGGGCTGACCCGAGCCGCGCGGCAGGCTCTCCTGGACGACCGGTTCAAGGAGTTCGCCGACCGCACAAGGGAAAATTGGAACAACGAGGAGCCTTGAATGAATTTCGCCTTTCTCCAAGCAGCCCCCCAGGGATCGCAGTTCGGCCCCGTCATCCTCTTCGGCGGCATGGCCCTGCTCTTCTACTTCCTGCTCATCCGGCCCCAGAGCAAGGCCCGCAAGCAGATGGAGGAGCGCCTGTCCAAGCTCAAGGCCGGCGACGAGGTCCTGCTGACCTCGGGGCTCTACGCCACCATCGACCGGGTCGAGGACAAGAACATCTATCTGAAGCTGGGCAGTTCCATCGTCAAGGCGCGCCGCTCGGCGGTGTCCGCCCTGGCCACCGAACCCGCTCCCGAACAGAACTGATCCCCGATCATTTTCATGTCGAGGGCGGGGACCCCGGTCCCCGCTCTCCCTTCGTCGGAGCCTTTTCGTGACCAAGCGGAGCCTGTGGCGCCTGATCTTCACCACCCTGATCTGTGCGGCCTGCGCGTATTTCTTCGTCCCCCTCTCCAAGGTCCGCCTGGGCCTTGACCTGAAGGGCGGCGTCCATTTCGAGCTGGAAGTGCAGGGCCAGGAAGCGCTCGAGGCCGATCTGCGGGACACCCGCGACCGGCTCACCGACCGGCTCCACGAGAAGGGCATGCCGGACGCGGTGGCGAAGGTCGAGGGCATGACGGTCAAGGCCGACGGCATCGCCGCCGATCGCGAGCCCGACGTCCGCAAGATCCTCCTGGGCTTCGGCGGCTACGACTCGAACTTCGCCGGGACCAGCGTGGTCCTTACCCAGAAGAGCGCCTACCAGAAGAGCCTCAAGGACGACGCCAACAAGCGCGCCCTGCAGATCATCGAGAACCGCATCAACCAGTTCGGCGTGGCCGAGCCGGAGATCACTCCCACCGGCGCCGAAGGCAACCGGATCGTGGTCGAGCTGCCCGGCGTGGGCGACGCCGAACGCGAGCGCATCAAGGGCCTGCTCACCACCCCCGGCCGGCTCGAGCAGCGCCTGGTGGCCAAGCAGGACACCACCCAGGGCATGGGCTGGCGCACCCGCGAGGAGGCCATGGCCCGGTTCGGCGGCACCCTCCCCCCCGGCACCGAGCTGCTGCCCCTGCCCCTCTCGGAGCGCGAGGCGCGCCGCGAGGGCAAGGACCTGAAGTCCATGCCGCAGGGCCAGCCCGAGCAGATCCGCTCCTGGGTGCTGGTGGAGGAGAAGGTCTACGTGGACGGCGCCGACATCACCCGGGCCGACCCCACCGTCAACTCCCAGACCGACCAGTACGAGATCAGCTACGTCCTGAACCACAAGGGCGCCGACGACTTCTACAACCTGTCCTCGATCGCCTCGGAGGAGAACCGGCGGATCGCCGTGGTGCTGGATCGCAAGATCGTCAGCGTGCTCTGGTGCAAGGAGAAGATCCCCGGCGGCGCCGTGCGGGTCACCGGCCAGTTCAGCAAGGACGAGGCCGAGGATTTCGCCCTCAAGCTCAAGAGCGGCGCCATGCGCGCCAGCATGAAGTTCCTCGAGGAGCGGGCCATGGGCCCGAGCCTGGGCGCCGACTCCATCCATGCCGGGGTGCGCGGGGCCATGATCGGGTTCCTGACCATCATCATCTTCATGGTCATCTACTACAAATGGTCCGGGCTGAACGCCATCGTCGCCCTCAGCGTGAACCTGGTGGTCATGCTCGGGCTGATGGGCTCCTTCCACGCGGTCATCACGCTGCCCGGCATCGCCGGCTTCGCCCTCACCATCGGCATGGCGGTTGACGCCAACATCCTCATCTTCGAACGCATACGGGAGGAGATGAAGAACGGGAAATCGGTCGCGGGGGCGATCCAGACCGGCTTCGACCGGGTGTTCTGGACCATCGTCGACAGCCACGTCACCCAGCTGTTCGCCGCCGTCCTCCTGTTCATCTTCGGCACCGGGCCGGTGAAGGGCTTCGCAGTCACGCTCACGGTGGGCGTGACGGCCTCGCTGTTCACCAGCATCTACATCAGCCGGTTCATCTATGACTGGATCTTGGAGCGCCACCCCGGCACCAAGACCCTCTCCATCTAGCGGGCCCGATCCGATGCGAATCTTCGAGAACCTCCCCCACATCGATTTCATGAAGTACAAGGGCATCGCCCTGGCCTGCAGCTGGGGAATGATCCTGGCCTGCTTCCTGTGGATCCACCCCTGGAAGGGCGCCGACGCCCACGTCAAGCTGGGCATGCAGTTCACCGGCGGCATCGACATGATGGTGCTGTTCAAGGGCGAGGTGCCCCAGGAGACGCTGCGCGACGCCCTCTACGCCGGCGGCGTGCGCGACGCCGGGGTGGTGAGCTACAAGGACAAGCCCGGGTTCTCCATGTTCTCCATCAAGGTCAAGGCCAAGGCCGGCCAGGATGAGAAGGACTCGAGCACCCAGATCAAGCAGATCACCGAGGCGCTCAAGCACATGGACGCCAAGGCCGCCAGCGACCACCGCATGGACCTCAACACCGAGAGCGTCGGTGTCATCCTGGACGCCTGGATCAAGGGCAACCCCCTGGCCGTTCAGGGCGACGAGACCGCCCTCCGGCTGGCCTACGAGCCCTGGGTGAACAAGGTGATCAAGGCCCGCGAGGCCGCCAGCCCCATGTCCGACTACAACCAGCTGCCCGCCGACCTGCCCGGCCCGCTCCGGGGCAGCCTGGAGAAGGACTACCGCCTGGGCAACCTGGTGATCCTCAAGAACGAGAGCTTCTCCCCTTCGATCTCGGGTGAATGGACCTGGAAGACCCTCAAGGCCGTGTTCTGGGCCATGGGCGCCATCCTGTTCTACGTCATCTTCCGGTTCACCGTCAGCTTCTCGGTGGGCGGCATCGTCGCCCTCATCCACGATGTGCTCATGGCCCTTGGGCTGTTCGTCCTGTTCGGCTTCGAGTTCTCGGTGCCGGTGGTGGCGAGCTTCCTGATCCTGATCGGCTACTCCATGGCCGACACCATCGTGGTGTTCGACCGGATCCGCGAGAACAGCCACAAGCCCGAGTACCGCCGGGTGGACATCACCAAGCTGATCAACGATTCCATCAACCAGACCCTGAGCCGGACGATCCTGACCTCGGCCTCCGTGCTGTTCGTGGCCCTGTGCCTGTTCATCTGGGGCGGCCACGCCCTGCGCGACCTGGCCTTCCCGCTGGTCGTCGGCGTCATCACCGGCACCTACAGCTCGATCTTCATCGCCTCGCCGGTGGTGGTCTACTGGGACCACATCTTCGGCGGCAAGGACAAGCTCAAGCAGCACGCCTAGCCCTGCCCGCCTGCCGCCAGACGGGGCCCGCAAGGGCCCTGTCGGCGTTTCGCGGCCACCGGGTAAACCCCTGGTAGGCTAATCCGTTACCTGAGCATGGACGTTGGGCGGCCCTGGCCGCGAGGTATGCGAGGAGTGATCATGATCCGATTTTCTCTGGTTCCCATGCTCCTGGTGGGTCTCGGCCTGGCAGCCCAGGCCCCGGCCGCCGCCGACGGCAAGCGCCTGGCCCTGCAGGAGGCCATCCAGACCGCCCTGCAGAACAACCTCCAGGTGGGCATCGCCCAGGCCACTCTGGACAGCAGCAGGGCCGGGGTCCAGGTGGGCCAGGGGAGCTTCGACTGGAACCTGGCGGCCAACGCCTCCCTGGGCCGCTACGACAGCGCCAGCGACAGCCCGCTGTACACCGGCAGCCCGGTCTACCGGATCGACAACACCGCCACCGCCAAGCTGTTCAACGCCGATCTCAACAAGGCCTTCACCTGGGGCGGCAGCCTCGACCTGAACTATGCGCCGGCCTTCAACAGCACCCATACCCTGATCATCAACGGGCTGGTCGCGCCCAACGGGACCGTGCTCGGCAACTACGACTACAGCACCCCCTACCCCTGGACCGCGGGCCTGACCATGACCTATACCCAGAACCTGCTCCAGGGCTTCGGGCGCGAGGTGGCCACGGCCAACCTGGTGGTGGCCCGGCGCAATGCCGAGGCGGCCGATTTCAACTTCCAGCTGGCCATCATCAACCTGATCGCCGCCACCGAGACCCAGTACTGGGACCTGGTCTACGCGGCGCGCTTCCTGGACAACAAGGAGGCCACCCTGCGGCTGGCCCAGAAGCAGCTGGAGAATACCCAGATCCTCCTGCAGAACGGCTCCATCGCCCCCCTGGACCTGATCAGCGCCCAGGCCCAGGTGGCCCAGGCCAAGCAGGACCTGATCGCGGCCCGGGCCCAGCGGGCCAACGCCCAGGACACCCTGCTCCGGGCCCTGTACCCCAGCGGGACGCGCCCGGGCGCCCTGGTCCCCACCGATGCGCCGGATCTGGCCTATTCCCAGCTGGATGAGGATGCGGCGGTGCGCCAGGCCCTGGACCGGCGGGTGGAGCTCAAGGCCCAGCGGGTGAACCGGGAAATCAGCACCCTTCAGGCCAAGGTGGCCGCGGACCGAACCCGGCCCCAGCTCTCGGCCTTCGCCAGCTACAATGGCGCGACCGAGAACCATGCCACCTACAGCCCGGTGAACAGCGACCTGGCCGGCCTCAAGTATCCCGGCTACACGGTCGGCCTGAAGTTCGCCGTGCCCATCCAGAACAACGCCGCCCGCGGCGCCCTTGGCCAGGCCCGGGCCAATCTGCGGGGCAGCGAACTGACCCTCAAGGATGCCGAGCAGAGCGTCAGCCTGCAGGTACGCACCGCCGTGCGCAACCTCCTGGCCGCCGGCGAGGGGGTCAAGGCGGCCCAGGAGACCTCCTACTACCAGCAGAAGAACCTGGAGGCCGAGCAGACCAAGTTCGCCAACGGCAAATCCACCAATTTCATCGTCCTGCAGGTGCTCACCAACCTGGACAACGCCCGCAACGCCGAGCTCCTGGCCCAGGTCAGCTACGCCAAGGCGGTCACCGCCTTCGAGCAGGCCGTCGGCAACCTGCCCCAGGCCAGGCACTTGACGATCCAGTAGGGCTAGCTGTTGCCGGTCGCCGGCTCTTCCTCGGCGCGCTTGACCAGCCTCGCCATCGGCGCCGCGTGGGTGCTCTGGCTGGTGATGCCCTTCCATACGTAGCGGGTGCCGCGCTTCTGGCCCTGCTTGGAGATGACCCCCTCGTCCTCGAGTTCCGAGAAGAACCGCCGGAGGGTCGCGGGCGCCCAGTCACAGGTCTTCAGCCCCAGCTCCTCCTGGGCCTGGAAGCTCGAGAGCGCCCCCTGGAGCTGCAGCGTCTTCACCAGCTGGGCCTTGAGGTCGTTCAGCTCGACCTTGGATCGGCGCAGCTTGCTCTTGAAATCGGGCCGTACCTCCGGCTCGGGGGGAGGCGGGGGCGGCAGGGGCGACGGCTTGGCCGCTTGCTGCTCGGCCGCCTGCTGACCCTGCTCGATCAGGAACCCCCCTTCCATCAGGATATCTTCATCTTCCTTGGCAAAAAGGATGACAACGGTGCTCGCTGGGATCCCTTCCCGATGGAAGGCATCAAATATCCGGTCGCCAATGTTTTTCTTCTGGTCTTTGGACAACTTGCCGGACTTGATGTGTATCAGGGGCATACACACTCCTTTAACACGTGGGTGATTTCAATTTAATCTGTATTATGAGTGGGAGGGAATTCTTTTTGTCCCATTAATCGACTTTCCCCGGGAGTCCTCACATGTCCCCCAATTCTGCGCTGTCCCCCCGAGCCCCTTCCACCGAGGCGAACCGGTTCGAGGCCTACCTGCGGAGCAAGAAACTCAAACTCACCGGCGAACGCATGGAGATCCTGGCGACCATCTTCCGCAAGGACACCCATTTCGATGCCGAGGAACTGCACGCCCAGCTGAAGATGCTGGGACGCGATATCAGCCGCGCCACCGTCTACCGGACGCTCGACCTGCTGGTCCAGTGCGGCCTGGTGCGCAAGAGCAGCCTGGGCTCCAGCCACGCCAACTACGAAGCGGCCCATGAGAATGAGCATCATGATCACCTGATCTGCCTCAACTGCAACCGGGTCTTCGAGTTCTACCGCGCCGACCTGGAGACCCTGCAGGACGCCATCTGCTCCGAGCGCAACTTCAAATCCATGCACCACAGCCTGCAGATCTTCGGCATCTGCACGGACTGCGTGGCCACCGCGGACGAGAACACCATCCGGGCCAAGGTCGCCCAGATCCACACGTAAAGAATTCATACCGGATTCGGGTGCGAATCACCCGCCGGTACGCGAGCGCGCGGGTAGCCCCCATTGCTACACTGGAGCATGCGCAACCTCACCCTTCAGGACCTGCAACGCCTCCCCAAGACCGATCTGCATGTGCACCTGGACGGCAGCCTGAGGCTGACCACCATCCTGGAACTGGCCCAGGAGCAGGGCGTGGCCCTGCCGGGGGACACCCTCGAGACGCTCCGCCCGTTCGTGGAGGTCGGCGAGGACTGCGCGTCCCTGGTGGACTACCTGAAGGCCTTCGACGTCACCCTGTCGGTGATGCAGACCTACGATGCGCTGGTGCGCACGGCCTACGAACTGGCGGCGGACGCCGCGGCCGAGAACGTGCGCTACCTGGAGGTGCGCTACAGCCCGATCCTGCATCAGAAGCAGGGCCTGACCCTGCACGCCATCGTCCAGGCGGTGCTGGAGGGGCTGGCCCGGGCCGAGCGGGAGTTCGACATCCTGACCGGGGTGATCCTCTGCGGCATCCGGCACATCAGCCCGGAGCTGTCGAACCGCTTGGCCGACCTGACCGTGGCCTTCAAGAACAAGGGCGTGGTCGGCTTCGACCTGGCCGGCGCCGAGGAGGACTTCCCGGCCAAGAAGCACAGGGAGGCCTTCAGCCGGGTGCTGGCCAACAACATCAACTGCACCCTCCACGCCGGGGAGGCGTATGGGCCCGAGAGCATCCACCAGGCCATCCACATGTGCGGCGCCCACCGGATCGGCCACGGGGTCCGGCTCATCGAGAACGGCGACCTGCTGAACTACGTCAACGATCACCGCATCCCCCTGGAATGCTGCCCCTCCTCCAATGTCCAGACGCGGGCGGTCCGGCGCATGGACGAGCACCCCATCCGGCTGTTCTACGATCTGGGCCTGCGGGTGACGGTGAACACCGACAACCGCATGGTGACCCGCACCACGGTCAGCGAGGAGTTCCTGCATCTGCATGAATCGCTCGGGTTCACCCTGGACGAGATCAAGGAGCTCATCATCATGGGCTTCAAGAGCGCCTTCCTGCCCTATGCCCAGAAGCGGGCCCTGCTGGCCGATGTGGTGCGCGAGCTCAAATCCTTCACCCCGGAAAGCCTGGACAGCAAGAAAGAGCAGCTCTGAAGGCGAAAGGCCCTTCCGGGACCGGCCGGCTCCGGGTAATCTTGAGCAAAGAGGTCGGAATAGTGTCCATGCTGAACCGCTTCGAAAAATTCCTGCCGGCCTTCGGCCGCATCCTGCTGACCACCCATGAAAACCCGGATGGCGACGGGACGGGCGCCATGATCGGGCTGGCCCACTTCCTGAAGGCCCGCGGCCACCAGGTGCGGATCGTGGTGCAGCCGCAGCTCCCGGAATTCCTCCGGTTCATGGATACCGAGGGCTGGGTGGAGCCCCTGGACCTGGCGGGCCGGCACCATGATCTCGCCCAATGGCCCGATCTGTGGCTCATGGTCGACGCCTCCGAGCCCCACCGGCTCGGGCCGCTCACGCCCACCTTCCTGGCGACCCCGGCGGTCAAGGCCTGCCTGGACCACCACCTGAAGGACGCGCCCCAGGGCTTCGACCAGGAGTTCACCGATCCCACCGCCTCGGCCAGCGCCGAGCTGGTCTACGACTTGGCGGTGGGCAGCATGCCCCTGCCCCTCCCGGCCGCCATGGCCGATGCCCTGTATGCCGGGGTGGTGGAGGATACCGGCAATTTCCGGTTCTCCAACGCCACCGCCAAGGTGCACCGGATGGCCGCCCAGCTCATCGAGCAGGGCGTCGCCCCCGCCCGCATCTACCAGAACCTCTATCACCAGGGCCGGTTCCAGAAGCTCCGCCTGACCGGGCGGGCCTTCGATGGCCTGACCCTGCTGGCCGAGGGCCGCTACGCTCGCCTGACGGTTCGCCAAGCCGACCTGGAGGCCTGCGGGGCGAACCACGAGGACATGGAAGGCCTGGTCAATCGCCCGCTTGAATTGGCCGGGGTGGAAGTCTCCTGCCTGCTCCACGAGCTGGCCGACGGCCAGGTCAAGGCGAGCCTGCGATCCCGGGAAAAAGTGAATGTCAACGCGGTCTGCCGGCGGTTCGGCGGCGGCGGCCACCGGCTCGCCTCGGGCGCCAAGCTGGACGGCCCCCTGGCAAAGGCCCAGAATGAAGTTGACGCCGCGGTGCTCGCCCAGCTGGCAGCGGATCCTGCCGCCCCTTGACCGCCCCCGCCCGAAGCGTCCCACCTCTCACCCGAGGATGACCCCATGGCCCCCAAAGACAGCAGCAGTGCACCCCACCTGGAGCTCGCGGCGGATTCCCCGCTGGAAGTCGTCACCCGTTTCGAGACCGAATCCGTCCCCTTCGTGGCCAAGGCCAACGTCCCGTCCCTGTTCGGCAAGTTCGTCGTCTACGGTTTCCTGGAAAAGCTGACCGGCAAGGAGCACCTCGCCATCGTCGCCGGCGACATCGACGCCCGCAAGCGGGTCAACGTGCGGATCCACAGCGAGTGCTGGACCGGCGACGTGCTCGGCAGCCTCAAGTGCGACTGCCGGGCCCAGCTGGAGTCCGCCCTGCGCTACGTGGGCGAGCACGGCGGCATGGTCCTCTACCTGCGCCAGGAGGGCCGCGGCATCGGCCTGCTCAACAAGCTCAAGGCCTACGCCCTGCAGGAGCAGGGCCTGGACACGGTGGAGGCGAACCACGAGCTGGGCTTCGTGGACGATCTGCGCACCTACGAATCGGCCGTGGAGATGCTGCGCTTCTTCGGCGTGCGCAAGATCCGCCTGCTCACCAACAATCCCCGCAAGATCACCGCCCTCGAGGACGCCGGCATCCACGTCCAGCGGGAGGCCCACCAGCTCGCCTCGAACCCGTACAACCTCAAATACCTGCGCACCAAGGCCAACAAGTCCGGGCACCTGCTGGACTTCAAGGAAGACCCGGCGCTGTAGGCGGGTTCAGGTCCGGCCCCCCAGCGGCCGCAGCTGCACCGAACGGATCAGGATGTCGCCGTCCTGGACATGGACGTAGGGACCGATCCAGGGTCTGGGGCGGCTGGCGCGGATGTCCCGCATGGAGAAAAAGCCGTTGGCGTCCAGGCAGGCCGTGAAGGCCAATTGGGAGCCGGCCTCGTCCGTGAGTTTCAGCCGTTGCCGGAGGATCCCGTCCGGACCGGAGAAGTGCAGGATGTAGATGCACCCCGGCAGCAGCCGGACCTGGTCACCGGGGCGGGACAGATCCCCGGTCGTTCGGCCGGAGTTGGCGTCCAGGATCTCCAGCTTGCCTTCGGGGTCCTCAGGGCCGAGCGGAAGGGTCAGCAGCCAGACGCGGTCCGAGGCGTTTTCCAATCGGCGCCACGTCGCTGAACCGGATCCGGGGCAGATCGACTGGAACAGGGCCGAGGCAAGGCTCAGGCGGGCAAGGGAGGCGGAAGAAGCTTTCATGGGGGCGTCCGGTAGCAGGGGGGCGGGTTCAGCGAGGAGAGGCACTGAACATAAATTAAACATTTATTCCCGTCCTGCAAGGGGCCGTCGGATCGCGTTCCGGCTATTCGTCCCGCCGCGGCAGCACCAGGCTGCGCTGGACCCTTTCCAGGTTGCCGTGCAGGCGAACCAGCTTCCAGGCCAGGATCATCGCGTAGCCCAGCCAGACCCACAGCAGGCGCGGGTCGCAGGGGGTGCGCTTGAGAGGATCCAGGCCGATGTCCAGGCGCAGGCCGTAGAGGAACCAGACCACCACGCCGAAGGCGATGAGCAGGTGCCCCCAGCGGATCCAGTAGGGCCGCAGGCATTCCTGGGCCTTCCACTTGAGCAGGAGCCAGCGTTCCATCACCGGGGTCCTGGCCTCGGCGAAATTGAGGGCGACCAGGAGATCCACCGCCGGGGCGTACTTGTGCACCTTGAGCTCGTCCAGCTCCGGCTCGCCGTTGACCTTGCGCAGGAAGGCCGAGCGGATCTTGCCGACGCACTCCTCCCAGGGGGCCTCCTCCCGGCCCAGGGCCAGGTGCAGCCGCACCAGGCCCACCCAGAGCAGGGCCTGGTAGAGCAGCACGCCCCACAGGGACAGGCCCTGCCACCCGTGGGACCGGGCCAGTTCCATAAAGCGGGTCAGATCCATGGGCTATTCTCTCCGCAAGCGTTCCATCCACTGGGTAAGTTCGGGATCGTCCTCCGGGCTGAGCCTTATGGCCTCCTGGAGGTCGGCCAGGCCCGGGGCCATCTCGCCGCGCTTGAAATGGACGAAGGCCCGGTCCCGGAAGGAGGCGCTGTCGCCGGGCTGGAGCAGGACCAGGTGGGTGGAGGTCCACAGGGCCTCGTCCCAGTTGCCGGTGCGCAGGAAGCGCACATGCAGGTTGCGCACCAGCCGGGCCAGGATCATCCGGTTGGGGACGGGGGCCAGCATCGACCGCTGGAACACGGCCCGGCCTCCGGTCGACTGTTCCACCAGCCAGGCGGCCTCCTCTTCGCCCAGGGACCGTCCGCCGCCGAAGGGATCGTAGTAGAGGGTGCCCACATCCATCTGCAGCCCGGTGATGAAGTGCCCGGGCAGGCTCACGCCGATCGCCTGGAAGCCCAGCCGCCGGGCCACCTCCAGCCACAGGATGGACAGGCTGATGGGCATGCCCCGCTTGCGTTCCAGCACCCGCGGCAGGGCGGCGTTGGCGGGATCGTCGTAGGTCTCGCGGTCGCCATGCAGGCCGACCTCCTGAAACAGGTAATGGTTCAGGGCGTCGACGCCGCCATGGAAGGTCCAGGGCAGCGGCATGCGCCCGGCCAGGTCGTGGGCCCAGCCCGCCACCACCGTTTCCACCGGACCGGGGTCGGGGTCCTCCAGCATCGGCCCCACGGCCCGCACCGCCCCCTCCAGAAGCCTCAGGCACTGGGGGTCGGCCTGGAGGTACTCGTGGAGGGACATGGCACTCAGCCCCGGTTCCGGAGCCAGGAACGGCCCCACATGGCCAGGATCGCCAGCCCCATGCCGATCCAGATGAGGGGCTGGTAGGAGCGGTGCGCCGCCTCGAGCTTGGCCTTCTCGTCGGCCTTGCGGATGTTCTCCTCGATGGACAGCTTGTCCCGGACATCCCGGGCCTTGGCCACGGCGTCCTTCTCGGACTTGCGCTGGTCGGACAGCTCCTTGCGCACCCCGCCCTCGCCTTCGTTCTCCTGCCAGCGGACCCGGGCCACCGGGGGGTGGCGGTGGATCCGGTGCCGGGACGGCCTCGGTAGGCTGGACCCCTGCTCGCCGCCCTGGTCCATCTCGTCCAGGCTTTCCGCCAGTTCCTGGATGTCCTGCCGGAGTCCCAGCAATTCGCCATGCTGGCGTTCCAGCATGGTGCCGTGCATCCAGAGCAGGCCGACCTGGCAGGCCAGCAGGGTCAGAAGGGCGGCTCCCAGCCAGGGCGGCGGGGCGTAGGGACGGGCGGGTTCACTCATAGGGCATCTCGGGAAAGGATGAAGAGGGTGCGGTCGTCGCGGTTCTGGGACTCGAAGGCCGATACGTCATGGAACACCGCTTCGCAGGCCGCGCGCACCGAGCCGGTGCCCCAGATCCGCTGCACCTGCTCCTTGAAACGGCGAAGGCCATAGAGCTCCCCACGGTGGTTCATGGCCTCGGTCAGGCCATCGCTATACATAACCAACCATTGCCTGGGATGCAACTGTCCTTCGACGACATTCCACCGGCCGGGGGCGTAGGGGCGCAGGCCAAGGCCCCGGCCGGACGGGTCCAGCTCGCGGGCCTCGTCGGCCGTGGCCCCCTCGATGAGCAGGGCCGGCGGGTGGCCGGCCCGGGCCACCCGGAAGTGCCCCGCGGCATCCCATTCGATCAGGGCCAGGGTCAGGAAGTCCCGGGGCCCGAGCAGGGTGCGCAGGGTCTGATCGAGCGCGGGCAGGATCGCCTCGAAGGCCAGTTCGCCCTGCTGGGTGGCCAGCTTGAGCAGGGCCGTGGCCTGGCTCATGTAGAGGGCGGCGGCCAGCCCCTTGCCGCTCACGTCCCCGACCGCGGCGATGAAGTTGCCGCTGGGCCGCTGGCCGACCCAGAGCAGGTCGCCGCCGGTCTCCAGGGCCGGAGCCAGGCGCAGGGCGGTCTGGAAGCCGGGCATGGGCGGTGCCACCGAGGTGATCAGGCTTTCCTGGATCTTACGGGCGGTCTGCAGTTCCTGTTCGATCCGGCCCTGGTCGAGCATGCGCTTGTGCAGGACCGCGGTCTCCAGCAGCGAGCTCGCGGCCATGGCCACCTCGCGCAGCAGTTCCCGATCCTCCCGGCCGTAGTTGAGCTCGGCGTACTTGCCGCCCAGCAACAGGACGGAGTGGGGTTCCTCGTGGACCATGATGAGCGCCAGCACCTGGACTTCCAGGGCGTCCACGTGGGCCCGCACGGGCTCGCCCTGCTCCCGGATCCAGCCGGCCTCGTCGCTGCCCATTCCCAGCACCAGTTCCTGGTTCTCCCGGGCATGGCGGAGCACCTCCAGGGGCAGCTCCAGGGACTGGGACTGGAGCAGCCGGTCCCGGAAGGGGTCGTCCGGATCGTCCGAACCCACCGCCGGCAGGAGCACCCGCCGCCCGTCCACCGGGAGCATCAGCAGGACCTGGGGCCGGTAGGCCTCCTGCACCGCCTCGGCCAGTCCGGCCAGCAGGGCGGCCTCGGAGAAGCGCCGCCGGGTCTCGCGCAGGTTGCCCAGGATCAGCTCCCGGGCGGTGCTGAGATCGCGCCGGAATTTGCGCCGCAGGGTCAGCAGGAGCCAGCGCAGCAGCCAGCCGATGGGCAGGGCGGACAGGCCCATCAGCACGCCGACCCAGGCGGAGGGGATCACCTGGATGCCCTCGGCGAACAGGAACGCGAGCCCGCCCAGATAGAGGGCGAGGGTCAGGCCGAGCACCGCGAAGTAGGTCACCCAGCGCAGCAGGGCCCGGCGCACATCGAAGAACCCGTGGCGGAAGATGGCGTAGGCGAACGACAACGGCAGCAGCGGCACGGGCGAGAAGAACACCCAGCTCTCCCGCTGGAACACCAGGCTCTGCCCGGCCGCCCCCTGCAGGATCTGGTAGACCGTAAGGTCGGCCATGATCGCCGTGGTGAACACCAGGGCCGGCAGCAGGGCCCGGCGCTTGCGGGGCGGCAGCCGGAAGGCGCCGATCCAGAACAGGACCAGGCCGGCCAGGGCCACGGCCGGCGCGAGCAGCACCGAGACGGTGCCGAGCGGGCTGTGGTCCACGTAGTGCCAGACCTCCATGAACGTCTCGGACCGGTCCAGGACCCGCAGCAGGGCCCGCAGGGCGAACAGGGTGCCGCCGCCCAGGGAGAAGCCGTAGAGGGCGGCCAGGAAATGCCGGTTGGCCCGGAGCGGGAAGGGGTGCGGGAAGCGCAGGAAGAAATGCAGCCAGAGCGGCGGCGCCAGGCCCAGGGCCAGGGCCGAGACCAGGATCATCGGCACCAGGAAGCCCGGCGCCACGCTGTCCAGTCCCAGGCTGAACAGCGGCGTGAGCAGCAGCGCCACCACACCCATGTAATAGAAATGCCGGGCGATCTTGCGCGACGGGGAGGACACCGCCACCAGCAGGCCGGTGGCCCAGGCGACCAAACCGGACAGCAGGACGATCAGTCCGGTCCGGTCGAAGGTCTTCACCAGCCGCACCGGCAGCAGCAGCGGCTTGCCGTCGCGCTGGACCGAATAGATCAGGATCCGCCCCTCCGGCTGGTCGTTGATGAAGCGCTGGGTGGCGTTAAGCCGGTGGCCATCCACCTTCCGGCCGTTGATGGCCCGCAGCTCGTCCCCGTCCAGGAGCCCGGCCTCCTCGGCCACGCCATTGGGCAGGATCTCCGCGATCACCGCCTTGCGGCCCACCGCACGCCACGTGCACTGGTCATCCGAAGGCGAATACACCCAGTTGTTGAGGTAGAACGAACCGAGCGCCAGCACCAGCGCGAACAGGCTGGTGAGGACAAGTTTCCAGCGGATGGCTCGAAGCGAGGGCGACAAGGTAACCTTAGGGCATGGACAAGGACGCGGGGGAGGACCGGGACTGGTGGCTGCTGGTGGGCGGCCGGCGGAGGCTGGGGCGGGAACTGGCCCGGATCCTGGCCCGGCGCCACAATCTGGTCCTGACCACCTCGGGCTCCTGGGAGCCGGAAGCGGATTTCGTCTCTGAACTTTCCAAACAGACGCAAGTGAGGTGCTTGCTTTGGGATGGCTCAAGTCCCGGGCTTGCACAGACGATGATGGCAGATCTGGCCGCGCTGGGGGCGGCAGGCCGGAGGCTAAATTCCTGTGTCCTGGTGGCCGGCACCTTCCCCGAAGCGCCTCTGGGCCAGTGGGACGCCGACGGCCTGGCCGGGACCTGGCAGGTCAACCTCACCTTCCCCCTGCTGGCCGCCCAGGCCGTGGCCCCGCTCCTGGCCGACGGGGGCTGCCTGCAGTTCCTGCTGGACACCGCCATCCACCGGCCCTTCCTCAAGCACCTGCCGTACTCCGCGGCCAAGGCCGGCCTGGCCGCCATGGTGCCCGGGCTGGCCCGGGCCCTGGCGCCGCGGGTGCGGGTGGTGGGCCATGCCCTGGGCACGGTGCTGATCGCCGGGCACGATCCCGCCGGGCTCGCCGCCCACAGCCTGGTCCAGGCCATCGGCACGCCGGAGGATCTGGCCCGGGCCCTGGAATTCGCCGCCGAAAGCCCCTATCTGACGGGCGAGGTCATCACCCTGGACGGGGGCACCCGCTGGGCCTAGGAGTCCAATTGCGTTTCAAGGTAAATGAAATATTCACTTCCATCCAGGGCGAAGGTTCCCGGGCCGGTCGCCCATGCCTGTTCATCCGCCTCACCGGGTGCCCGCTCCGCTGCGTCTACTGCGATACCACCTATGCCTTCTTCCAGGGTGAACTCATGGAGCTGGAGGCGATCCTGGCCCGGGTCCGGGCCGAGCTGGGTCCGCCCGGCCTGGGCCCCAACGCCCCGTTCGTGGAGCTCACCGGCGGCGAGCCGCTGGCCCACCCCGACGCCCCGGCCCTGCTTGACGCCCTGGTGGCGGAAGGCTACGAAGTGGCCCTGGAGACCGCCGGCAGCCATGACCTGGCCCCGGTCAACCCGGCCGTCGTGAAGATCGTCGACCGCAAGACCCCCGGCAGCGGCGAGGGCCACCGCTGGCTGGAATCCAACCTGGAGCACCTGGCCTCCGGCCGGGACGAGCTGAAGTTCGTCCTGTGCAGCCCCGAGGACTACGCCTGGGCCCGCGACTGGTGCCTCGGCAAGGGCGTCCTGGACCGGATCGACGTGCTGTTCAGCCCGGTTTGGGGGAGCCTGGACCCGGCCTGGCTGGCCGAGCGGATCGTGGCGGATCGGCTGCCGGTGCGTTTCCAGCTGCAGCTGCACAAGCTGGTCTGGGGCGCCGACCGCACCGGCGTCTGATTTCCCGGGTGCGCCCGGCCGGGGAACCCGTCAAGATTGGAACATTCCCAGGGTGTTCCATGCGACTCCTCCCCAGCCTCCTGAGCTTCTGCCTCGCCCTGCCCCTGGCCGCCCAGGGCGCCGAGCAGTGCACCTCCGCCGTGGTCGCCCCCGCCGGCGCCCTGGAGGGCCGGCCCATGCTCTGGAAGAACCGCGACACCGACACCCTGTCCAACAAGGTGGTGTTCCGGGCCGAACAGCCCCACAGCTACCTGGCCCTGGTGGACGCCGACGACGCCTCCGGCCGGCACGCCTGGGCCGGCCTCAACGACGCCGGCTTCGCGATCATGAACACCGTCGCCTACAACCTGCCGGAGCACGCCGGGGAAGCCAAGGACGGCGAAGGCGCGATCATGGCCGAAGCCCTTCGCCTGTGCCGGACCGTGGCCGATTTCGAAGCCTACCTACAGGCCAGCCTGGGGCCCGGGCTGGGCGCCCAGACCAATTTCGGGGTGATCGACGGCGAGGGCCACGCCTTCATTTACGAAGTGCACAACCACGGATTCAAGAAGTTCGACGCGGCCGAGGGCGAAGGCGGCCTGCTGGTCAACACCAACTACGCGCGCTCGGGCGCCGCCGGAAAGGGCGCCGGCTACCTGCGCTTCGAGCGGGCCTCCGGGCTCATCCACGCCCTCGGCCCGGTCACCCCCCAGGCGATCCTGGCCAAGGTCGCCCGGGACACCGGCAATCCCCTCACCCGCCAGCCCTCCGTGCTGACCCTCGACCCCCTGCCCCGCACCGACCTCTGGGTGGCGACCAAGGATTCCATCAACAAGAGCTACACCGCCGCCACGGTGGTCCTGGTGGGCCGCCGCCCGGGCCAGGCCGGTTCCCGGGCCACCTTCTGGATCCTGCCCGGGGAGCCGGTGACCGGGGTGGCCCTGCCGCTCTGGGTGGAGGCCGGGCGCAGCCCCGAGCCCCTCTGGGCCGGCGCCGACGCCCCGCTCTGGCGCGAGACCCTGCGCATCAAGACCCTGGGCCGGCCCTTCCCGGACAAGGAGCGCCAGGAATACCTGAACCTCGCCCGCCTGGCCAACGCCGACGGCACCGGCTACCTGCCGGGGCTGCAGGCGCTGGAGAAGGAGATCTTCGCGGCCACCGCGGCGTTCGCGCCGGAGCAACGCACTCCGGCGGAACTGGCAGCCTTCCAGGACGCCATGGCGGCCAAGGCCCTGGCCGCGCTCAAGACGGTAGGCCATTGATAAGAGAATTTTTTATCCATTTTCATCCCCGTCCATCCCCGTCCATCCCCGGCTAAAAAAGCCAATAATGGTGCCAATCAGCAAGTTACAAGCAAATTGGCACCATCATTGGCTATTTTTAGCCGGGGATGGACGGGGATGAACGGGGATAAAAAAAGGATAAAAAAAGAACTTGGGCTCAGGATCCCTGCGCCCCGGCAGGACTGGACCGGCGCGCGAAGGCCCGGCCCAGGCCCGCCCCGGCCCAGATCCAGGCGCCGATGACCAGCAGCAGGATCCCGGCGATCGGGCCGGTGACGGCATCCAGGGACCCGGACATGCCGATCAGCACCTGCAGGATCAGGGAACCCCCGGCCTTGCCGAAGCGGGCGCCGACCACGTCGATGCCGGCCTTGCCCTTGACCTTGGCCTCCTGGTCCAGGGGAATGTAGGCCATCTCCTTGGTCGGATCGAACAGCGCGTATTTCGAAGCCTTGGACAGGACGTTCTGGACCGCGCCGATCGGCACCGCCAGCGCCCCGGCCCGAAACCACACCGGCCACAGCAGGACGCCGAAAAAGCCCATCCCGGTCACCAGCAGCACCACCGGCGTGGCCAGGGCCGCGGTGGTCCAGCCGAACCGGCGGATCACGTTGCTGGAGACGAACAGCATCAGGAACAGGGTGACGCAGCCGGTGGCCAGGGAGAAGTTCGCCATGAAGTCCTGGTAGCGCCCCGGCTGCGGATAGGCCAGGCCCAGCTGGTGCTTCCAGGTCACCTCGATCAGGTTGATGGCGATGCCGTAGGCCAGGACCAGGATGGCGATGTAGCGGAGGTACGTGGATTTCAGCAGCACCGGAAGGCTTTCCCTGAGGGGCACCTGCCGCTTGCGGAAGGACGCCGGGTCCACCGCCGCGGCGAACCGCGGGTCGCTGCGCACGACGCGCTTCACCCGGTGGTACAGCGCCATGATCAGCAGGCCCGACACCAGCACCACGCCGATCAGGGCGTAAAGATAGCCGTCCCAGGCCGGAATCCCGCAACGGGCCGCCAGGACCTGCCCGGCGGAGCGGAGCCCGTGGTTCACCCCCTTCACCGCCACCAGGGCCAGGTTGGCGCCCAGGCCGAACAGGGCGTAGTAGCGCTTGGATTCCTCCACCCGGGTGATGTCGTTGGCCAGCCCCCAGAACAGCAGCGAGAGGGCCATGCTGCCCCACAGCTCGGCCATGACGTAGAACAGCGACAGCACCCAGTGCCGGAAGGTGGCCACGAGGTGGCCCAGGCCCGGCGACAGCCGCCCCTCCAGGGCCGCGGCCCAGGCGGCGGGTTCCAGCCGCTCCCGGATCGGGAACAGGAAGCCGAAGGCCAGGAAGAACGCCATGAACACGCCGATGGTCAGGTAGAAGGCGCGGCCCTTGCCGAGCCTTCCGACCACCCGCGAATAGGCCACCATGGCCAGGATCGAGCCGGGGATGGTGCCGTACACCTTCAGGAACGGAATCAGCCCGGCCCCGCCGCCCGGGGCGGTGACGATGAGCGTGTCCTTGGTGTTGCGCAGCAGCGAGTAGACCAGCGAGATGAAGAAGAACATCAGGAACATGGGCAGCAGCTTGCCCAGTTCGTAGCGGTGGATGGGCCAGAAGAAGCTCCGCAGCCGGCCGAATTCCGCCGGAGCCTGGCCGGGACGGTCCTCGGACATGGCGCGCCCTCACAGGATGCGCGGGCCGGGGCCCGCCACCTACAGGACTGCCTCGGCCAGCCCCCCGGGTTCCATGCTCAATTCAATCGCTCCCGTGCCCCCGGGTGGCCACCAGCCAGAACCCGCCGGCCAGCAGCACGGCGATCCCCAGCACCGTGAAGGCCAGGTTGGTGCCATGCCAGATCCCGGTGAAGCCCTGGCGGAGCTGGGTCGCCACCAGATTGGCCTTGCCGCCGATGACCTCCACCTCGCGCAGGTACTTCTTGGAATCCTCCGGCGCCAGGCCGAAGGCCACCGGCGCCGTGGCGGCCAGCCGGTAGATCACCGCGGCGGCCGCGACCCCGGCGACCAGGATCGCCCCGGCGATGAGCCGGATCCGGCCATGCCGGGGCCGGGTGCCGTCGTGCAGCAGGCCGGCCCGCCTCGGCTGGACCGCATGGCGGGCCTGGTCGCGCTGCGCCAGCCCGGCCCGGGTCGCCGCCCAGGCCGGTTCCGGCACCTCCAGCCCGCGCCGGCGCAGCTCCGCCACCGCCGCCGCCACCGCCTCCGCCTTGTATTTCATGGGGTTGTTGAAGTATTCCCAGAGCTGGGGTTCGTCGAGGGTGGGAATCCGGGTCCGGAAGTCATCTGCCATGCTCCCCATTCTACAGACACTTGACGCATGGGCCCGGAGGGCGGATGTTCGGAGCCATGGACACGGGCTTGGGCATCGTCGCGCCGGACCCGGACGCCGCCCGCGCCCGCATGGTGCTCGAGCAGATCGCCGGCCGGGGCGTGAGCGACCCCAGGGTGCTCGCCGCCATGGGCCAGGTCCCCCGGCACCTCTTCCTGGAGCCGGGGCAGGTCCGCTCCGCCTACCTGGACCACCCCGTGCCCATCGGCCGTGGCCAGACCATCTCCCAGCCCTACATCGTGGCCTTCATGGCCGAGGCCCTGGCCCTGGACGGGACCGAGAAGGTGCTGGAGGTCGGCGCCGGCTGCGGCTACATGGCGGCGGTGCTGGCGGCCCTGGCCGGCACGGTGCGGGCCATCGAGCTCGAGCCGGAACTGCACCGGCACGCCCGGGCCACCCTGGCCGCCCTGGGTCTGGCCAACGTCGAGCTGGCCTGCGGCGACGGCCGCCTGGGCTGGCCCGAGGAGGCCCCGTTCGACGCCATCGTGGTCAGCTGCGCCGCCGGCCAGATCCCCCCGGCCCTCTGGGATCAGCTGGCCCCGGGCGGCCGGCTCCTGCTGCCGCTCGAGGGCCACGGTTTCAGCCAGGACCTGGTCCTGGCCCGCAAGACCCCGTCCGGCCCGGAGCTGCAGAGCCTGCTGCCGGTGCTGTTCGTGCCCCTCCGCTGATTCAGCTCCGGACCGGAAGGATCCGGATATCCACCGGATCCGTGGCCTTGACCGAGTCCTTCAGGGGCACGCAGAGGATCTGGATGCCCTTGGAGGCCAACTGGTTGAGCAGGCCGATCGCCTGGTCCAGGTCCAGGTGCAGGGAGTGGGCCATCATCAGGATCCCGTCGAGGGTCCGCCGGGTGTGGAGGGAGGTGTAGGTAAGATCCAGTTTGAGGTCCAGGTCGATCTTCAGGTCCGCCGCCGGCTGGAGCTGCTCGAGGCTGGCGGCGTAGATCCTGATCCGCTCGCTGGGGATCATGCCCGGGCCCTCCCGGGACGGATCGATCCCGGTCTGCGTCTCCCGGGAATCGAAGGCGATGGTCGACGCACCCGCGTGGGCCAGATGGACCTGCCCGGACATCCCGCCGAACCGGGTCAGTGGCCAGGTGGATGAATTGCTTTTTTGACTGATGGTCATGGTCATGTAGAGTTTGGGAGCCTGCTTTTTGGCAGGATCGATATCGGAAACTAACGTATTATTCATTTTGTAATTCATTTTCAATAATGGCGCCTGGCCGCTTGCCGGCAAGCAGGCCCCCGCTGCAATGACGAGCAAAATGTGAAAAATATTGTGTTTGGTAAATTTCATTAATGAGATGCCAGGGGACATCCGGACTCCTTGTCGACCGGGGAAAGGATTCCGTTCGATGAATTAAATATATAAAAAATTCCCCCAGGCACAAGCGGCCCCGCAACGGGCAAGGAGGCGGATACCATGCACGACCTTTTTCTCCCCTATCAGGTCTCGTTTGATCCGGACAGCAGCACCTATTGCTGCACCGGCACGGACCGTGATGGGGAGGTATTCGGTGCCGGCTCCGGGGTCACCCCGGAGGTGGCAAGGCGCCGACTCCGGGAAACGGTCCTGGAGTCTCTGGCCACCGATGCATCGGATGGTAACGATTTCACACCCGGCTTTGTTCGCACCCCGAAAGGGGAGTCCTGCCTCACCTTCACCACGCTGGATCTGCTTCCAATCCGGATCCGGCTCGCACGTTCCGCCCGGCGCCTGGAACAGGCGGAGGTAGCGGCACGGATGGGCATCAGCCAGCAGGCCTATGCCAAACTGGAACGTCCTGGGGGCAATCCGACCCTCGGTCTCCTCGACCGGCTCGAAAAGGCACTCCAGAAGGAAATCCTGCAGCTGACGTGAGGGAACCCGGTCAATACCCCCGCACCCGGTCCACCCCGTCCAGAATGGGTTCCCCCGCCGCGAACCGGCGCAGGTTGGGCAGGAGGTCGGGGATCATGGCCCGGGGCGTGGAGGGGCCGGAGTGGTGGGGGGTGACGGTCACCCGGGGGTGGTCCCACAGGGGGGAGCCGGGTTCCAGGGGTTCCCCGGCGAAGACATCCAGGACGGCCCGGCCGAGCCGGCCCATATCCAGTGCGGCCAGCAGATCGGGCACCACCACCTGTTCGCCGCGGCCGACGTTGAACAGGGTCAGGTCGGGATTGCCGTGGGCCAGGAGGTGGAAATCCAGGAGATTCCGGGTCGCCGGGGTGAGCGGGGCGCAGAGCACCAGGGCCCGGGCCTCCGGCAGCCAGCGGTGCAGCTCCTCCATGCCGTACAACGGGAATTCCGGGTCCTCCCGGGGATGCTGGACGAAGCCGTGGACCTCCAGCCCCAGCTCCCTGAGTGCGCGGCCGATCTGCCGGCCGATGCGGCCGAAGCCGACCACCAGGGCTTTTCGCCCGGTGAGATCTTCGGGCAGGGTCCGGGCCACCCAGGCATGATCCCGCTGGGCCTGGCGGCATTCCTCCAGGCGCTGGGCCTCGGCCAGCAGGTGGCCGGCCACGTAGCGGGCCATCCAGAAACCGAACTGTCCGTCCGCCCGGGTGATCGGCACACCCGGGGGGATGCCGGGGTCGCCCACCAGGTGATCGACCCCGGCGCCGGAGTTCTGGATCCAGGCCAGCCGGGGCATGCGGGCCAGCAGGCCAGCGGGGATCTTCCAGACGAACAGCCCCTCCGCCTCCCGGAGCCAGTCGCCGTCCCCCGCCTCCTGGGGGTGCCAGCCGCGGATATCCAGCCGCGGCTCGGCCTCCCGCAGGGCCGGGACCCAGTCCTGGTGCCGGTGATGGATGACCGCGAGTCGGCGCATGGGGACAACCTATTTGATAATTCCGGGGAAGTTGTCCCCGGCGTGGTAGCTGCTGCGCACCAGCGGGCCGCTCTCCACCCGCTGGAAGCCCATCTCCAGGCCCTTCCGGCGGTACATGTCGAACTCGGCCGGTTCCACGTAGCGGACCAGGGGCAGGTGGTGGGCCGTGGGCGGCAGGTACTGGCCGAGCGTGGCCACGTCCACCCGGGCCTCGCGCCAGTGGCCCATGAGGTCCAGGACCTCCTCGGGGGTCTCGCCCAGGCCCACCATGATGCCGCTCTTGGTGCGCATGGCCGGGGCGGCGGCGGACCGGTGCCGGTCGGCCCGGGCCAGCAGTTCCAGGCTCTGGGCATAGTCGGCGTCGGGCCGCACCCGCGGGTACAGCCGGGCCACGGTCTCCACGTTGTGGTTGAGCACGTCCGGCCCGGCTTCCAGCACCGCGGCCAGGGCCTCGGCGTCGCCCCGGAAGTCCGGGATCAGGACCTCCACGCCGCAGTCCGGCAGGAGCGTGCGGATCCAGCCGATGGTCTGGGCGAACTGGCCCGCCCCGCCGTCCGGAAGATCGTCCCGGTTGACCGACGTGACCACCGCGAAGGCCAGCCCCAGGGCGGCCACCGCCTCGGCCACCCGCTGCGGCTCGCCGGGATCCGGCGCCCCGGGCCGGCCCTTGCCGACGTTGCAGAAGCCGCAGTGGCGGGTGCACACGTCGCCCAGCAGCATGAACGTGGCGGTGCGATGCAACCCCCAGCATTCATGGAGGTTGGGGCAATTGGCCTCCTCGCAGACCGTGACCAGCCGCTTGCCCCGGATCAGGGCCTCCACCTCGGCCACCACCTCCGGGGCCGGGACCTTGATCTTCAGCCAGGCGGGACGGGGACCGGGGAGGACGGGTGGGCGCGCCATAGGGCTCAATCCTACCGCAGTGGGGTAGAATGTCCGCATGGCCGAGTTCCCTCCCGAGCGCCCCGCGTTCGAACCCCCCAAGGGCTTCGAGACGAAGTTCCGGGACCTGGAGCTGCACTTGGCCGCCTTCGACGGGCCCCTGGACCTGCTGCTGCACCTGATCCGGGAGCAGAAGCTGGACATCCTGGACCTGCCGGTGGCCACCGTGACCCGCCAGTACATGGACTACCTCATGCTGATGGAGGAGCTGAACCTCGAGGTCGCGGCCGAGTTCATCGCCATGGCCGCCCAGCTGGTGCAGATCAAGTCGCGCATGATGCTGCCGAGGCCGCCCGCCGACGAGGGCATCGAGGACCCCCGGGAGGACCTGGTCCAGCGGCTCCTGGACTACCAGCAGGTCAAGGAGGCCGCCCGCGAGCTGACCGCCCGGGAAGCCGAATGGCGCGACGTGGTGTTCGCGCCCGGCCTGGATATCCGCGAGCACGCCCGGGTGGAGGAGGAGCCCATCAAGGCCACCCTGTTCGACCTGCTGGCGGCCTACCGGGACGCCCTGCAGCGCCTGCTGCCGCCGCCCCCGGTGGAGGTCCGGGCCGCCCCCAAGACCCTGGACCAGCGCATCGCCGAGGTCACCGCCCTGCTCGAGGACGGCCGCTGGGAGCCGTTCAGCGGCCTCCTGGCGGGCGCCGCCAGCCGCGCCGACCTGGTGCTCACCTTCCTGGCCCTCCTGGAGATGATCCGCACCGGGCGGATCCTGCTGGTGCAGGCCGAAGCCTTCGGCGAGATCCGGGTCCGCGCGGCCTGAACCGACTGGGAGTCCGCACGTGACCGAACCGACCGCATCCCCCCTGGCCAAGGCCTTCCGCCTAGCCTACGGCCTGGGCCTGGCGATCTGCGTCGCCTGGCCCCTGGCGCTCCAGCTGATGCTGGGCACGGTCATCCGGGCCGGCGCGGCCCCGCCCGACGGGGTGGTCCAGCAGCTGGGCTACACCTTCACCGGCCTGACCTTCGCCGCCGCCCTGTTCATCACCTGGCGCTGGGGCAAGGTGCGCAAGGGCTTCGCGGGGCTGCCGGAGGGCGCCCGCCCCGGCACCGTGCTCCGGGAGACCATCCTCTACGCCGCCCTGTGCGAGCTGAGCGCCCTCTACGGGCTCGTCTACTACGCCCTGGGCGGGCCCCTGGCGGAGCGCTACTCGCGCTCGTTCATCGCCCTGGCGACCATCATGTTCTTCGTGTTCGTCCCGCGCTTCCAGGCCTGGCGGGAGGCCGCCACGGAGGAGCCGTCATGACCGAACCCGGCCACACCAGCACCTCGCCGCTCAAGGTCACCGGCCCCTTCCCCGAGACCCGCCCGGCGGCCTCCCGCCCGGCCCTGCAGTACTGGGCCTTCGGGATCCTGGCGGTGCTGATCCTGGCCGGCACCCTGGGCTACTTCTTCCTGAACCCGGGCGGGGAGGCCCTCACCTTCCGGGGGCCCGAGGAGGTCCCGCCGGTCCTGCGCACCTACCTGGACAAGGCCAACCAGGGGGATGCCATGGCCATGGCCATGCTGGGCAACATGTATTACAACGGCCTGAACGTCCGCCAGAACCGCAAGGAGGGCATCCGCTGGTACCGGAAGGCCGCCGCCGCCGGCAGCGTGGCCGCCCGGAAGGACCTGGAGCAGCTCGGCCTTTCCGCGGACGGCAAGTAGCGACACCTAGGCCGTGGGCACCACCAGCTGGACCCGGCAGCCCCCGCCCGGGGCGGTCAGGATCCGCAGGCCGCCGTTATGGTCGGCCATGGCGCCCTGGACGCTGGGCAGGCCCAGGCCCGTGCCCAGTTCGCCCTTGGTGGAGTAGAAGGGCTCCAGGCAGCGGGCCAGGACCTCGGGATCCATCCCGGGGCCGTTGTCGGCCACCTCCACCATCAGGTACGGGCCCGGCGCCAGCGGGACCGCGCCGAACTCGGCCAGGCTCCCGGCGTCCAGGTCGCGGCATTCGGCCGCCACGGTCAGCAGGCTGCCGGGGCGGCCCTCCATGGCGTCCTTGGCGTTGAGGCAGAGGTTCAGGACGGCGTTCTGGAACTGGGACGGGTAGCCCAGGATCAGCGGGCCTTCCCCGGGAAGGTCCTCCCGGATCGCCAGGCTGCGCCCCCGTCCGGTCAGGAACAGGTTGAGGGCGTTCCGGATGCCCTCGTAGGCCGGGAACCGCTCGGGCCGGTCCCCGCCCTGGCGGGCGAACCGGAGCAGGGAGTAGCTGAGGTCGTTGGCCCGCACCGTGATCTTGTGCAGGCGGTGGGCCAGGGCCAGCATCTCGGCCGGGTCCTCCTCCTCGATCATCAGCTGCGCGTAGGCCTGGATCCCGCCGATCATGTTGTTGAAGTCGTGGGCCACCCCACTGGCCAGCATCCCCACCGCCATGAGCTGGTCCCGGTGGCGCCGCTCGCGCTCCTGGCGCTGGCGCTCGGTGATGTCCTGGACGAACCCGGAGAGCTCCTCCTGGCCGGTGGCAGGATCGACCTGCAGGCAGATGGAGAGGATCACATCCAGGAAAGCCCCGTCCCGGCGGCGGTAGCGGACCTCCTCCACGTGCCACTGCCCGGCCATGCCGCGCAGGTGGTTCATCATGTGCAGGCGCTGGGCCGGCACCTCGAACATGGCCTCGGGGATCCCCACGCGGTTGACCTCGGCCACCATCGTCGCCGGGTCGGGATAGCCCATGAACTCGGCCATGGCCGCGTTGACTTCCAGGAACTGCCCGGCCGGGGTGGACCGGAACATGCCGATGGGAACCCCTTCGAAGAGCTTCCGGAAACGCGTCTCCCCGGTGCCGCCCGCGAGGTCCTGGGCGGAGGGCCGGATATCCGCGGGGTCCGGAATGCAATCGACCATGGGCATCCTGTTGAGGAATCCACCTTATCAGGATTGGTCAACCGCCCGCCAGACCAGGATTTTTCCGGCAGCCGCCCGGCCGGCCGTGGCCACCAGCTCCGCCTCGGCCGCCGCCCGCACCCCCTGGACGCTGCCGAAGGCCTGGAGCAGTTTCCTGGCCGTGGCCGGGCCCACCCCGGGGATGACGGTGAGCTCGGTCTGCAGCGTCCGCTTGGCCCGCAGGGCCCGGTGGTAGGTGATGGCGAACCGGTGCGCCTCGTCCCGGATCCGCTGGAGCAGCTGCAGCACCGGGCTGGTCCTGGGGATCCGCAGCGGCTCGGAGCTGCCGGGCCGGAACACCAGCTCCTCCTTCTTGGCCAGGGAGGCCCGCTCCAGCTGGTCCAGGCCCAGGGCCGCCAGGGCGCTCTCGGCGGCATGCAGCTGGCCCAGGCCGCCGTCGATCAGCACCAGGTCCGGCAGATCGCGGCCCTCGGCCCGCAGCCGCTGGTAGCGCCGGCCGACCACCTCGGCCATGTTGGCGAAGTCGTCGTTCTGCTCGTTCGAGACCTTGAAGCGCCGGTAGCTGCCCCGGTCCGGCGCGCCGTCCTGGAACACCACGCACGAGGCCACCACTTCCCGCCCCTGGCCGTGGCTGATGTCGAAGCACTCGATCCGCCGGGGCAGGTGGGCCAGCCCCAGGAAGGCCTGCAGCCCCTCCAGCACCGCCTGGTTGAGCCGGGCCGGCTCGAACTTGCGCTCCAGGGCCAGCCGGGCGTTCTCCTGGGCCATGGCCAGCAGGTCCATCTTCTCGCCCCGCTGGGGCACCGCGATCGATGGCTTGGCGCCGCGCATCCCGGCCAGCCATTCGCGCAGGAGCTCGCCGTCCTCGGGCTCCACCTCCACCAGGATCCGGGCCGGCACCGCCTCCTCGGCGTAGATCCGCTTGAGCACCTCGGCCAGGACCGCGCCGTCGAAGCGCTCCACGTCCTCCAGCACGTACTCCCGCCGGCCGACCATCCGTCCGTCACGCATCTCCAGGCGGTGCACGCAGGCCCGGCCGTCCAGGACGGCGCTGCCGAAGTAGTCGGTGTCCTCGTGGTCGACCGTGGCGGCCTTCTGCCGGTTGAACCAGGCGTCCACCTGGGCCAGGGTGTCCCGGTACTGGGCGGCCTGCTCGAAGGCATTGTTCACGGACGCCCCCCACATGGCCGCCTCGATCCGCGCCTTGAGCTCGTCCCGCTTGCCCTCCAGGAACAGCCGGGCCTCCCGGGCCTGCTCCCGGTAGGCCTCCTGGGTGACGGCGGCGATGCAGGGGGCGGTGCACCGGTGCAGCTGGTACTTCATGCAGGCCCGGCCCCGCTTGCCGTCGATGTCCAGGTCGCAGTCGCGGATCTGGAAGAACCGGTAGGCCAGTTCGGCGGTGCGGTAGGCGGTGGAGGCCGGGAAGAACGGCCCGAAATACAGGGACCCGTCCTTCCTGACCTTGCGGGTCACGAACACCTGCGGGAACGGGTCCTTCCAGGTGAGCTTCACGTACGGGTAGCTCTTGTCGTCCCGGAGCATGATGTTGAACGGCGGCCGGTGCTCGCGGATCAGGTTGTTCTCCAGCACCAGGGCTTCCAGCTCGGTCTCGCAGACGATGAACTCCAGGTCCCAGACCCGGGCCACCAGCCGGCGGGTCTTGGCGTCCAGCTGCTTGGACTGGAAGTAGCTCTTGACCCGGTTGCGCAGGACCTTGGCCTTGCCCACATAGAGCAGGTTGGCCTCCTTGTCGCGGTACAGGTAGACCCCGGGCCGGGTCGGCAGGTCGGCCAGCTTGCGCTTGAGCAGGGGGCTTCGTTCGGCGTTGGTCCGGGTGCTGGCCATATGGAATTCTAGCGGGAACCCGGGGCCGGCACGGGCCACACCTGGGCCATGGACCGCTCCCGGGGGCAGAGGGCGCGGCGCTACGGGCGCCGCTGCGAGACCGCCACGGCCTGGCTGCTGTGGCTGCGGGGCTGGGAGCTGGTCGCGCGCAACCTGCGGATCGGCCGGTTCGAGCTGGACCTGGTGATGGCCCGGGGCGCCGAGCTGCGCCTGGTGGAGGTCAAGGCCCGGGCCCGGGACGCCTGGATCGGCGGCGACGCCGCGCTGGGCTTCCACCAGCGGCTGCGCCTCCAGATCGCCCTGCGCCGCTTCCTGGAGCGGGCCCCCTGGCCGGGGACGGTCAGCTTCCAGCGGGTCAGCTGGGCCGGCTGGCGCTGCCATTTCCACCGGCCGGAACGCTGGGAGCGATTCCGGTAGAATCAAAGGATGCTTGTTCTCGGTCTCGAATCCTCCTGTGACGACTGCTCGGCGGCGGTGGTGCGCGAAACCGCCGAGGGGCCCCGTCTCCTGGCCATGACCCGCAAGAGCCAGGACGAGCTGCACGGCCCCTATGGCGGCGTGGTGCCCGAGCTGGCCGCCCGGGAGCACCTGCTGCAGCTGCGCGGCGTGGTGGCCGGGGCCCTGGACCAGGCCGGCCTGCCCCTTTCCGCCCTGGACCGGATCGCCGTCACCCAGGGCCCGGGCCTGGTGGGTTCCCTGCTCACCACTTTCTCCGCCAGCAAGGCCATGGCCTGGCGCGAGGGCATCCCCTGGGTCGGGGTGCACCACCTCCTGGGCCACCTGAACGCCGCCCGCTTCGGCGCGCCCGGCCTGCCCTTCCCCGCCCTGGCCCTGCTGGTCTCGGGAGGCCATACCCACCTCTACCTGGCCCGCGACTGGACCAGCCTGGAGCTGCTCCAGAAGACCCGGGACGACGCCGCCGGCGAGGCCTTCGACAAGACCGCCCGGATGCTCAACCTGGGCTACCCCGGCGGACCCATCGTCGACGCCTGCGCCCGTTCGGCTGAACGTTCCGCCGCCCCCTTCACCCCGCCCAAGTTCCGCGACGGCAAGGCCGGCTGGAGCTTCTCCGGCCTGAAGACCGCCGTCAAGCTGCGGATCCACGGGGAGGCCGGCCTGGACGCCGCCGGCGCCGAGGATCCCCGGGTGCGGGCCCTGTGCCGCAGCCTGCAGGAGACGGTCGCGGCCTGGCTGCTCAAGCCCATCGCCGGCTTCCGGGACGACACGGGCGCCCGCAGCCTGATCGTCTCGGGCGGGGTGGCCTGCAATTCCGAACTGCGGGAGCAGGCCCGGCTCACCGCGGCCCGGCTGGGCCTGGCCCTGGCCATCCCCGAGCCGCGCTTCTGCACCGACAACGGCGCCATGATCGCCGCCGCCGGCGCGGTGCTGGCGCCCGCCGCCGATCCCTGGGCGCGCAACGCCGACCCGAACCTGCCCCTGCCCGCCGCCACCGGAGCCTGACCATGGACGTGACCCGCGAGGATGTCCTGCGCTGCGCCGCGCTCACCCGCCTAAGCCTCCAGGAGGAGGAGATCGAGCCCCTGCGCCGGGACATGGAGCGCCTGCTCAGCCATGCGGAGAGCCTCGACCGGCTGCCCCTGGACGGCGTGGAGCCCATGACCCACGGCCAGGACCTGCCCCTGCCCCGGCGGGCGGACGTCGCCCGCGACACGTTCACCCAGGCCGAGGCCCTCGCCAACGCCCCGGTGACCGCCGAAGGCCACTTCGTGGTGCCGAAAGTGATTTAGCGGATTCCCGGCCTGGCCGGAGGAATCGCTTGACTTGCATAAATATAAGCATAATCTAAAGTTGGGTTAGCGTCTCCGTTCGCGGGAGGCGATTGCACCGAGGCGGCTTCGCATCGACGCAAGGGCAGGCGCGAAGGCCCAGGTGATCCTGATACCAAGCCTTCCGGAGGCATCGCTTCTTGCCCAATACCGTCCTGCCCCGACTTCTCGAAAAATGCCCGACCGGCATCATCGGCTTTGATGAACTTTCCGAAGGCGGCCTGCCCCGCGGCCGTTCGACCTTGGTCGCCGGTTCGGCCGGTTCAGGCAAGACCCTGTTCGCCATGGAGTTCATTCTGCATGGCATCGAACTGCACCAGGAACCGGGCGTGTTCGTCAGCTTCGAGGAGAATCCCCAGGACCTCGCGGCCAACGTCGCCTCCATCGGCTACGACCTGGCCCGGCACCAGGCGGAAAAGAACCTGCGCATGCTCCAGATCGTCCTGGACACCGGCTCGACCGAGGCGGGGGAATTCGACCTGGACGGCATCTTCATCCGCCTCGGGCTGGCCATCGAGGCCATCGGCGCCCGCCGCATCGCCCTGGATGCGGTCGAGAACCTGTTCGCCGCCTTCACCGACGCGCGGACCCTGCGCAAGGAGTTCCGCCGCCTGATCTGCTGGCTCAAGGACCGGGGCATCACGGCCGTGGTCACGACCGAGCGCGGCCAGGGCAGCATCACCCGCAACGGTCTCGAGGAGTACATCGCCGATTGCGTGATCACCCTCGACAACCGGGTCGAGGACCAGCTCGCCACCCGCCGCCTGCGGATCGTCAAGTACCGCGGCTCGGCCCACAGCGGCGACGAATGCCCCTTCGTCCTCAACCGGTCCGGCTTCTCCCTCATCCCCATCTCCTCGGCGGGCATGGCCTACCAGGTGAGCAACGAGCGGGTCTCCTCCGGGATCCCCAGCCTGGACGAGATGCTCGGCGGCGGCACCTACCGGGGCAGCAGCGTCCTGGTGTCGGGCCCGGGCGGGACCGGCAAGAGCAGCATCGCCGCCCACATGGTGGATGCGGCCTGCCGGAGGGGGGAGAAGTGCCTGTACGTCGCGCTGGAGGAATCCCCCGACCAGATCGAACGCAACATGGCTTCCATCGGCCTGGACCTGGCCCAGTGGCGGCGGGCCGGGCTCCTGCGCTTCCATGCCGCCCGCCCGACTTCGGGCGGCCTGGAAAACCATCTCGCCGCCATATCCGGGCATGTCCGGGAATTCGGGCCCCGGATGGTGATCATCGATCCGATCACGGCCCTCCACGTCACCGCCACCGAAGAGCAGGTGGGGCTCATGCTCATCCGCTCCCTCGACCTGTTCAAGGCGCAGGGCATCACGTCCCTGTTCACGGCCATGTCCCACGGCAAGGAAGTGTCCGATGCCACCTTCATGGACATCCCCTCGCTGACCGACACATCGATCATGCTGCGCAACCTGGAGCTGTCGGGAGAGCGCACCCGCGCCATCTACGTCCTGAAGGCCCGGGGCATCGCCCATTCCAACCAGATCCGGGAATTCCAGCTGACCGACGACGGCGTCAAGCTGGTCGACATCCTGCTCGATTCCGAAGGGCACATCCTGACCGGGTCGGCCCGGGAACTGCGCAAGATCCAGAAGGAGACGGAGGTGGATGCCCGGGACACCAGCCGGGCCCATCGCCGGACCGCCCTGGAGAACCGCCGGCATGTGCTGGACGCCAAGATCGCCGCGATCCGCGAGGAATTCGAGGAGGAGCTCCACAAGCTCGAAGGGGAGCTGGAGGGCGAGGCGGCCCTGGTCCGCTCCAGCGAGATCTCCTTCGGCGACCTGGCCCTGCGGCGCTCCCGCCTGGTCCAGGACAACCAGATCGCGGGAAGCCGCCCATGACCGCCCAGTCCCTCGCGCCCGCCGCCCAGTCCGAGCACGACCCCTGGGTGCTCTGCCTTTACATCGCCGGCCAGACCCCCAAATCCCTGGCCGCGATCTCCAATCTCCACCGGATCTGCGAGGACCATCTCCAAGGCCGCCACCGGATCGAAATCATCGACCTGCTGCTGCACCCCCAGCGGGCCGAAGCCGACCAGATCATCGCCATCCCGACCCTGGTCCGGAAGATCCCCGTGCCCCTGCGGCGGATCATCGGCGATCTGTCCGATACGGAGATGACCCTGGTCGGCCTGCAGCTCAAGCGCAAGGCCGGGGGTGATGCCCATGGCCAGGCCTGAGCAGCTTTCCGAGGAGATCGCCGAACTGCGGAGCCGGCTCGACGAGGCGAACGCGAACCTGAATTCGATCCGCCTGGGCCAGGTGGACGCCATGATCGGCCCCCAGGGGGTGGTCACCCTGGGCGGCGCCGAAAAACCCTATCGGGTGTTCTTCGAGGCGATGAACGAAGGCGGCCTGACGCTCGACACCGCGGGCCGGATCCTCCACGCCAATACCCAGATGGCCACCCTGCTCGGCGTGGCCATCGAGGACCTGCGGGGCACGGTCATCCTCGAATGGGTGGCCACCAGCGACCGGTTCCGGCTTCCGGCCCTGCTCAACAGCAAGGTCCCCGCCCAGGCCAGGGTCTCCCTCCTGGCCAGGAGGACGGCCAAGTTCCCCGTGCTGCTCGCCATGACTCCCCTGGACATGCCCGGGCAGCCCATGGTCTGCCTGGTGGTGAGCGACCAGCGGGAGCATGACGCCATCGAGACCGAGCGGCTCGAGAACGAAACCTTCAATCGCGCGATCCTGGATTCCGTCGGTTCCGAGATCGCGGTGCTCTCTCCGGATGGCACCATCATCGCGACCAACGAGGCCTGGCAGACCTTCTCGGCCGCCAACCGCGACCCGGGCGGCCCGGCCGAGCCCAATACCTGTGTCGGGGTGAACTACCTCCAGGTCTGCAGGGCCAGCACCGGGGCGTCCAGCACAGGTGCGTTGGCGGCCTGCCAGGGGATCCAGGCGGTCCTCGATCGCCGCCTTCCCAACTTCATCCAGGAATACCCGTGCCATTCGCGGGACCAGGAACGGTGGTTCAGCATGAACGTCACCCCACTGGGGCTCGGCGGCCAGGGCGTGGTGGTGGCGCACACCAACATCACCAGCGTCATGCTCGCCACCGAGGAGAAGGCCAACCTCCTGAGCCAGCTCCAGCAGTCCCAGAAAATGGAAAGCATGGGGCTGCTGGCCGGGGGCATCGCCCACGACATGAACAACGTGCTGGCCGTCATCCTCGGCCTGGCTTCGGTCCACACGCAGACCGAGCCCCTGGACAGCCATGCCCGCCAGGCCTTCGACATCATCGCCAAGGCGGCCAACCGCGGCGGCGACATGGTCAAGGGGCTGCTCCATTTCGCCCGCAAGCATCCCGCCGAGGAGCGGGTGGTGGATTTCAACCGGATCATCGAGGACGAAGCCGACCTGCTGCGCAGCACGACCTTGGCCAAGGTCCGGATCCGCCTGGAGCTGGCCGGGGACCTCCAGCCGATCCGCGGCGATGGCGGCGCCCTGGCCAACATCATCATGAACCTCTGTGTCAACGCCGTGGATGCCATGGCCAAGGATGGCGTCCTCACGCTCCGGTCCCGGAACCTGGAGCCCGACCGGATCGAGATCCAGGTCCAGGACACCGGCTCCGGCATGACCCGGGAGGTCCTGGACAACGCCATCTACCCCTTCTTCACGACCAAGACCCAGGGCAAGGGCACCGGCCTGGGCCTGTCGATGGCCTTCAACACCGTGAAGGCCCATGGCGGCCAGATGCAGATCGAGAGCGAACCTGGCGAGGGCACCTGCGTGAGGCTGCAGTTCCCGGCGTGTCTGCCGCGGACCCTGCCGTCCCTGGCGCCACCGGCCCTGGAGCAGGCGGCGGTCGGCAAGCTGGCGGTGTTCCTGATCGACGACGACGAGATGGTCCGGAGCGCCACCCAGATGGTCCTGGAGTTCCTGGACCACCAGGTGACGCCCGCCCCGAGCGGGGAGGCGGCGATCGCGGCGGTCGAAGCGGGCTTCCGGCCGGACCTGGTCGTCCTGGACATGAACATGCCGGGCCTGGGCGGGCACGGGACCCTGCCGCGGCTCCGGGCCCTGCTCCCCGAGGTGCCCATCCTGGTCTCCACGGGCCGGGTCGACCAGGACGCCCTGGATCTCGTGGCGGCCTACCCCAGGGTCTTCCTGCTCTCCAAGCCCTTCACGATCGACGAGGTCCGGTCGAAGTTCAGCCTGGCCCTGGGGCATCGGTAGTCCGGGGCCCGCCCGCCGGGAGCGGTCAGAAGTCCCCGCCGCCCGAGTCGCCGCCCCCGCCGAAATCGTCCCCGCCGCCCGAGTCGCCCCAGTCGCCGCCGCCGCCCGAATCCGGGCCGCCGCCGTCGCCCCAGTCGCCGCCGTTGTGGCCGCCACCCTCGCCGCCGCCGCCCCAGCCGTCCCGGTCGCGGTCATGCCGCTCGCCCCCGAGCATGCTGCCGATCATCATGCCGGTGAGCAGATTGCCCACGCCGCCGCCCTGGGGCGGATAGTAGCCGGGCATGCCGGGCTGCATTCCCGGCCCCTGGTCCAGGCCCAGGCGCTGGCGCGCGGAGGGGGGCAGCTCCTCGTCCCGCAGTTCCTGCACGCCGGCGATGGCGCCGCAGTAGCCGCAGGACCAGGTCACCTTGCGCATGCCGTCCCACTGCTGCTTCATCTTGTCGCCGGCGGCGCCGCAGGCCGGGCATCTGGGATAGGGGTTGGCGAAGGTGAAGCCCTCCACCGGGCCCGAGCCCATGGGCCGGTGCGCCGCGCCCAGCTGCTCCTCCCGGTCCCGGCGGCCGCGCAGGATCAGGTAGACGACGATCCCGACGATCAGCAGGGCCACGAAGCAGCCCATCCCGTTGCCGCCCCCCTCCCCGCGCCGCGCGAGGAAGGCCATCTGGTCCACGATCTGGAATAGGTCCATGCAGTACCTCTCACCTCCAAGCTTACCGCCACTGGCATAATGTCCAGCACATGTTCGCCCGCCCCTGCCCCCCGCCTCCGGGCCCCTGGACCGTCCTCGGGCTGATGTCCGGCACCAGCGCCGACGGCGCCGACGCCGCCCTGGTGCGGGTCGACCCGGCCGGTTTCGCGGCCGGGAGCCCCTTCCTGGCGTTCCTGGGCCACCATGCCGCGCCCTACCCGGCGGCCCTGCGCGACCGGGTCCTGGCCGCCGCGGCGGACGCCCTGCGGCCCTCCGAACTCTGCATCCTCCAGCGCGAACTGGGCGATCACCATGCCCGCGCCGCCCAGGCCCTGGTGGCGGCCACCGGGGTGCGGCCGGAGCTGGCCGCCCTGCACGGCCAGACCGTCCAGCACCAGCCCGCGCGGGGCGCCACCCTGCAGCTGGCCGACCCCTACGTGCTGGCCGAAGCCCTGGGCTGTCCGGTGGTCTGGGACCTGCGCCGGCGGGACCTGGCCCTGGGCGGCCAGGGCGCGCCCCTGGTGCCCCTGGCCGAGCTCTGGCTGCACGGGCGCGGCCGCCCCTGGGTCGCCCTGAACCTGGGCGGGATCGCCAATGCCACCGTCTGGGACGGCGCCTCGGTGCGGGCCTGGGACCTGGGCCCAGCCATGAGCCTTCTGGACCTGGCCGCCGCCGCCTGGCTCGGGCGGCCCTTCGACCCCGAGGGCGGGGCCGCCACGGGCGTGCCGGATCCGGCGCTCCTGGCGCGCTGGCTGGCCCATCCGCACTTCAGAACCGCCCCGCCCAAGTCCACCGGGCGGGAGGTTTTCGGCGCCGCCTGGCTGGAGTCGGAGCGGCCCGCGCTGGAGGCCCTGCCCCTCCCGGCGCGCCTGGCCACCCTGGCCGCCTTCACCGCCGAGGCCTCCGCGAGCGAACTGCGGGCCTGGGCCCCGGCCCTCGCCCCGGGCACCCCGCTCCTGCTCTCCGGCGGCGGCGCCCGCCATGCCGGGGTGCGCCGGGAGCTGGCCAGCCGGCTGCCGGGGTTCCGGCTCGAGGATGACCTGCAGTTCCCCTCCGGCGCCCGGGAGGCGGTGAGCTGGGCCCTGCTGGGCGCCGCCAGCGCGGCCGGAGTCGCCGGCAGCCTGCCCGAGGTCACCGGCGCGGCCCGGGCCGCGGTCCTGGGCAGCTGGGTGCCCGGGTGAGGACCGGGCGCTGGCTGGACCACCTCCCGCCCTGGCTGGCCTGGGGGGCGGTGGCCTCCACGGGCGCCTACGGCGGCGTCGAGGTGGCGGCCATGGCCATCCCCCTGCTGGCGGCGGCGGCCGTGGAATGGCGGAACACCTCGCTGCACCGCTTCCGGCGGATCCTGGAGCTGGTCGCCCTGGGCGTCTTCCTGTTCCAGGTGGGCGCCCGCACCGGGGTGCTGCCGACCGTGGTGAACACCCTGTTCGCGCTCTGCGGGGTGCGCCTGTGCCTGCCCCGGGAGCTGCCCCAGCGGCGCCAGCTCCTGCTCATGGGCTTCCTGCTCTACCTCACCACCGCGGTCTCCACCTCCGAGCTGGATTTCCTGGCGTGGTCCCTGGCCTGGGCGGCCGGAAGCGGCCTCTACCTGATGCAGCTCAACTGGGAGCGCTCCGGCCAGCTCCGCGGCGGCCCGGCGATGAGCCCGCCGTACCGGCGCATCCTCGGCTGGACCGCCGCGGCGATGGTCATGGCCGCGGGCTTCTTCGTGATCCTGCCGAGGCTCCGGACCGGCATGCGCAGCCTGCCCCTGGCGGTCCACTCCATGACCGGCCTGCGGGCCGGCCTGAGCGACACCCTGGACCTGGCCGAAACCGGCCCGCTCCAGGGCAACAGCGAGGTGGTCCTGCGGATCATCCCGGCCCGCCCGGATCCCGCCTTCCCCGGCGCCTTCGGGCTGCTGCGCGGCCTCGTCCTGGAGGACCTGGAAGGCCAGCGCTGGAGCATGGCCGAATCCACCCCCCCGGACCGGATGGCGGCCTGGCATGGCGGCGGCGGCCGGTTCTACCGGCAGAGCCTGGCGGCCGAGATCTTCCTGAGCCCTTCGGAACTGGCGGTCATCCCCCTGCCCTATGGCCGGGCCAACCTGGAGCCCCCGCCCGGGGAGCAGCTGCGGGCGGGGCCCGGGGCCTCCATCCGCTGGCTGTTCCCGATCCGCAGGATCCTCTCCATCAACGCCACCCTGGAACCCATGGCGCTGGAGCCGGAGCCGCCGCCCACCGGCGCGCGCCTGGAATTCCTCACCAGCCCGGGCCGGGACACGGGCAGCGCGCTGCGCTGGAGCCTGCGCCAGGCCCCGGGCGAGATGGACGCGGCCACCCTGGCCGCCACCCTGGCCAAGGCCCTCCACCGCTTCCGCTACACCCTCGCCAACCCCTCCGGCTCGGCCCGCAACCCGCTCCAGGATTTCCTGGAGCACAGCCAGGCCGGGCACTGCGAATTCTTCGCCTCGGCCCTCGCGGTCATGCTCCGGCACCGGGGCGTGCCGGCGCGGGTGGTCAACGGCTACCGCCTGGGCCCCTGGCTCCAGGAGGGCGGCTACTACCTCGTCACCCAGCAGGAAGCCCACAGCTGGGTGGAATTCTATGATCCCGTCCAGCGCGGCTGGGTGCCGGTGGATCCCACTCCACCCGCGCCCCCGTCGGGCTTCGCCACCCACTCCATGATGGCCGCCCTGGAACGGCTGGCCGACACCGTCCGGTTCCGCTGGGACCGCAACGTGGTGCGGTTCTCCGATGACGACCAGAGCGCCGGCTTCGACTGGCTCCAGAGGCGTCTGCAGGCCCTGGCCCGGCACCGGGCCGGCGCCGCCGCCCTGGCCGGGCTGGCGGGCCTGGCCGGCCTCGCCTGGGCCCTGCGCCGGTGGCCGGCCCGGGCCGGCGTCCACGGCAGCCCCGGCGCGGTCCGGGAGATCCGCCCCCTGCTCCGGGCCGCGGGAAGGGCCCTGCCGCCCCGGCCCGGCGAGACCGCCCTGGCCTGGCTGACCCGCCTGGGCCAGGCCCGGCCGGACCGCGCCGAGGCCCTGGCCGGCCTGGCCAGGGAGACGGATGCGGTGGCCTACGGGGGCAAAGCCGCCACCTCGCTTGTTCGTCTGGCAAGGGCCGAGGCCAGGGCCTGGAAGGACGGCGGCCCGGGGCGGGCCTAGCTCCGGGGAACCTGGGGCGCCCAGGGCGTATTCACCTGTCGGGTGCCGGCGGAAGGGACCGCCGGCACCCCTTGCCCCACCCCCATCTCCTTCCGAAACACCCTGCCCGGGGCCCGCCCCGGCGCGCCCACGGAGTCTGCCTTGGCCCTGTCCGATCACGTGCTGGAGGCCCTCCTCCCCCAGCAGAACCGCCTTTTCTCGTTGCACGGTCCGGATCCTGCGGCCGGCCTCCTCCTGGATCGCTTCACCGGTACGGAAGCGGTGTCGGCCCCCTTCCAGTTCAACCTGCACCTGCTCTCCGAGCGTGGCGACCTCGACACCCAGGCCTTCCTGGGCCAGCCCATGCGGGTCGCCCTGCGCACCTCCGGGGGCGACGAGCGGAACTTCCACGGCCATGTCATCGCCTTCCGCCATGCCGGCACCGACGGGGGCCTGGCCCGCTACCAGGCCACCCTGGGCCCCTGGACCCGCTTCCTGGGCCACCGCCGGGACAGCCGGCTGTTCCAGGCCAGGAGCGTGCCCGACATCCTGCGGGAGGTGTTCGCAGGCTACGGCGTCCTGGCCCGGGCCGAGTTCCGGATCCGGGACGCGGACTACCCGCCCATCCCGCTCTGCGTCCAGTACGGCGAGTCCGATTTCCAGTTCGTCTCCCGGCTCCTGGAGGCGCACGGCATCTTCTACCATTACCGCTTCGAACCCGATGGGCACGTCCTGGTCCTCGCCGACGATTCGCGGCAGGCTCCGGCCCTGCCCGGCCTCGCGGGGATCGCCTACAACCACCTGCCCGGCGCCAGCCGCGAGGACACCATCGACAGCTGGGCCGCGGCCCACCGGCTCATCCCCACCGCCGTCGCCACCAAGACCTTCGACTTCAAGAGCCCCCGGGACCCCATGGACGCCCGCGACTCGACCCGGGTCGCCTCCGGCGCGCTCCCGGCGATGGAGGACTATGCGCCCGGCGGCGCCTACGCCTATCCGGACCTCGAGGCCGGGGCGGAGCTGGCCCGCCGGCGCATGGAGGCCCACGAGGCCGGCTTCGAGACCTGTTCCGGAACCTCCAACTGCCGCGCCCTCACTTGCGGGGCCAGCTTCGAGCTGCAGGACCACTTCCGCTACGGCCCGGGCGGCCAGGACCCCCGGTTCTTCCTCACCCGGGTCTGCCACGAGGGCCGCAACAACCACCTGGACCAGGCCGGGCCGGCCGACTACCGCAACCGCTTCCACTGCATCCCCAAGCTGGTCCGCTACCGGCCGCCCCTGCGGACCCCGCGGCCGCGCACCCACGGCCCCCAGACCGCCCTCGTCACCGGCCCGCCCGGGGAGGAGATCTTCTGCGACCGCTATGGCCGGGTCAAGGTCCAGTTCCACTGGGACCGCATGGGCCGCCACGACGACGCCAGCTCCTGCTGGGTGCGGGTCAGCACCCCCTGGGCCGGGAGCCGGTTCGGCTTCATCGCCGTGCCCCGGGTCGGCCAGGAGGTGGTGGTGGAATTCCTGGATGGCGACCCCGACCGCCCCCTGGTCACCGGCCAGGTCTACAACGAGCTGAAGATGCCGCCCTGGGAACTGCCCCGGGAGCGCACCCAGAGCGGCCTGCTCACCCGCTCCAGCGCCGCCGGCACGGCCGAGCACGCCAACGCCCTGCGCTTCGAGGACCGGAAGGGCGCCGAGGAGGTCTGGCTGCACGCCGAGAAGGACCAGCGGATCGAGGTCGAACACGACGAACGCCATGAGGTCGGCCACGACCGGGCCAAGGCGGTGGGCAACGACGAGACCACCCGGATCGGCCACGACCGCACCGAGCAGGTCGGCCACGACGAGACCCTGACCGTCGGCAACGACCGCCGGGAGGCCATCTCCGGCTACGAGACCCTGACGGTGGGCCGGGACCGGGCCGAGCAGGTCGGCGGCGACGAGCAGATCTCGGTCGGCGCCAACCAGCAGGTGTCGGTGGCCGCCGCCCACACCCTCACGGTCGGCACGCTCCAGACGATCCTGGTCGGCGCGGCCAAGACGGAAACGGTCGGATTGGCCAGCACCGAACAGGTCGGGGGCCTGCGCAGCCTGGCCGTCGGCGGATCCTACGTGGTCAACGTGAACGAGGGCAAGAGCGAAACCGTGGGCAAGGGCTCCCGGCAGACGGTTCGCGAAGACAAGGTCACGGAAGTAGGGAAGGTCTACCGGATCGAGGCCGGCGAGAAGCTGGAGATCACCGTCGGCAAGGCCCAGCTGGTGATGACCAAGGATGGCAAGATCACCCTGGCCGGGGCCGAGCTGACCCTCGAAGGCGAAGGCCCGGTGAAGGTGCTCGGCAAGAACGTGGAGATCAACTGATGCGCCTGGCGAACCCGGCCCAGCTACCCTGCCTGCCGTTCCAGATGAACACCCCCGAAGGCGGACGCGATCACGTGGTGATCGTCAAGCTAACCCTGGACCTGGAAGCGGCCCCCCCCGGAGACCGTGCCGCGGGCTTCACCCACGTGCTGAAGCTGGCGCCGCAGCAGGCGCAGGTGGAGCCCGCGGACCAGTACTTCGAGGAAGGCCCGGCGGGCAGCCTGCGCCGCGAGGGCGAACTGGCCCCCGGCAAGCCCCGCTGCGACATCCTCGTCCTGGGCGCCGCCCACGCCCCGGGCGGCCGCCCCCGGCGCCGCTTCCAGGCCGGGCTCCGGGTGCTGACCCCGGACCCGGTCGGGCCGCCGACGGTCCTTGTCGACAAGCGCCTGCAGGTGACCGGCGAGCGCTGGCTCCTGCGCAGGAACCTCCTCTCCCGCCTCGTGGGCGGGTGCCTGCGCCTGGCCACGCTGGGGCTGTTCCGCCCCTGTCCGTGGAAGCTCGGTTCGCCCCGGCCGGCGGCCTCGGTGCCGCTGCGCTTCGAATACAGCTTCGGCGGCCACGTCCGGATACAACCCGGCGATCGCGCCTATCGCCGGGTGCCCCGGGCCCATCGGCCCGGCCCCGGCCTCCCGGCCGAAGCCTGGTGGCCGGCCAACCCCGTGGGCCGCGGCTTCGCCCCGATGTGGTACCTCCGGGCCGCCCGGATCAAGCGCCTGCCGGGCCCTCAGATCGAAGCGCCCGGCCACCCGTTCGCGGCCCGCCCCGCCTGGCAGGCCATGCTCGGCCAGCTCCGGCCCCGGGTGGCCCCCTCCCTCCAGCTCCAGGGCCTCGGCAGCCTCTCCCGCGGCTGGGAGCACCGCCTTTCGCTGGCCGGCACCTGGGACCACGCCTGGGACATCAGCGGCTCCCCGTATCCCCCCGACTTCGACCGCGGCTTCTGGAACGTCGCCCACCCCGACCTCCAGGTCGCGCACCTTCGCGGCGACGAGATCCTGGAGCTCACCAACCTCTGCCCCGCCGACGCCCCCGGCGCCACCCGGGATGCGCGCGGCGCCACCCTGCTCCGCTTCCGCCTGCCCGGCCTGATCCCGAGGCTGCACCCGGCCGGCGCCGCGCCGCACCGGACCGCCCTGGACACCCTCATCCTGGAACCCGGCGCCCAGCGCGTCACCCTGATCCACCGGGCCGTCTTCCCCGTCGACCCCGAGGACCAGGCTCCCGCCCTCACCCTCGCTCTCCCCGTACCCTCCTGACCCCGAGGCCCCCCATGCCCAAGCCCCAAGGCGGGCGCCAGGCCGGCACCTTCATCGCCGTCTGCGACAGCCCCGATCCCTGCAAGACCCCTCCAAGCAACGCCCCGGTCCCGTACATGATCATGGCCAAGCTCGACGACGCCCTTTCGGTCTCCCCCGACGTCCTTTATGGCGGTTTCCCGGTGGTCCTGGCCGACGCATCCAGCATCGCCGACGTCACCGGCGACGAGGCGGGATCCGGCGGAGGCGTGAAGTCCGGCTGCAAGGGCGGCGAAGTGAAATTCACCGGAGGCGACGCCCGCACCTTCGTGAACGGCAAGCAGGTGGTCCGGGACGGTGATCCCGTGACCATGAACAAGGGCAACACGACCGGGACGGTGGTCTGCCTGATGCCGCCCGCGGGTCCCTGAAGCCCCCTCGACCCGTCCTCGGATGTCCCCGGGGCCTCTTCAGAAAAGGCATGGTTGGATGAGCGGAAATTCCGGACACGTAATCGATGGAAAAGGAAAGGCCCGCGAGGCGCCTGAAAAGAAACCGAGGCCCGCCCGCAAGGTGGTCCCGATCGTTTTCGTCCCGGGGATCGCCGGATCGAATTTGCGGACCAAGCCGGACCAGCGGGCTCAAGTGAGGAAGGACCTCGAGTTGGCGGAATCCAAACCTTTGCCCCATCCCTGGGCGCCACCCGCTTGGCCGAGCCCCTTGAAAAAAGCATTGAAACTTTGGAAAGGCTTCTCCGCCAGGGAACGCCAAATCCTGCTCAATCATGAGACGACCGAAGTGGACGATCGCGGGTTCCTGGACGGAGGAGCCCGGGGGATCACTCCCGAGAATCTGCATTCAGCGGAACGGTCCTTTCGCGGATGGGACTCGGTCAACGGAACGTGCTACTTCGGGATATTGAGTTACCTGGAGGCCCTGGAGCCATGGGTCAATGCCCGTCACCAGGAGGCGGACCCCAAGCCGGCCGAGGGCCTTTCTGCCAAGGAACTCCCCTACCTGCTCCAGCGGATTGTCCCTGGTTCGAGCTTTGAGGGCAACCTGCGGGAGTTGGAGAAACGCGGTCTGGGGGCTTGCCGGATTCCCCTCGCCACCGCCCAAAAGGTTTGCCAGTATTGCCTTCCGGTCTTTGCCGTCGGCTACAACTGGCTCCAATCCAACAAGAAATCCGCGGCCAATCTGCTTTCCGCCATTGCCAGAATCATCGACATCTACAACAAAGCGGAAGCAGCCGATGGCAGCAGGCCGTTCACCTGCGGGAAGGTGGTCCTCGTGACCCACTCCATGGGCGGTCTTGTCGCCAGATCCGCCTTCAAAACGGACCGAGGGCGGACCATCCTCGGAATGGTTCACTTCGTGATGCCGGCCGCAGGCAGCCCGGCCGCGTATCGGCGCATGGCGGCCGGAACAGAGCGGGGCGGCTTCGGGGAGGATCTACCGGTAAAACTGGCCAATGCGGCAGCCATCCTGATGGGTTGGACACAGCAGCTGACGACGCCGGTCATGGCCAACAATCCAGGCTGTCTGGAACTCCTGCCGACCATGGATCATCCACCGGGATGGCTGGTCGCGGCCTTCCGGAGGGTGGGCGGAAAGCATGACCCCATTTTCAGACTCCCAATCAATGACCCTTACGAGGAAATCTACAAAAAAAAGCGGGCCTGGTATCGACTTGTTGATCATGAACTCATGAATCCTGCCAAGTTGCTAAGACATGAAAAAATAGATTTCTGGAAGGAATATTTGAAAAACCTGGATCGGGCGAAATCATTTCATCGTGAAATAAAAAAATATCCACCCGCGAAATTCCCGGTCCACGCCTGCATCATCGATGATCCGCGAAAACCAGCATTCGGAACGGTCCGATGGCTCCTCACCCATTTCAGCAGGCCCATTCATTTGACTAAAGGGCGAGCCTTGACCCTGGCGGTCAAAAACGCGGCCGCAGGTGGTGCCCACCGGTCCACGGTCGCAAGGGAGAATGATTTCAGCCAGCCGGCTGAGCTGACCTGGGAAATCCAGGACCCGGAGGACCCAGGCGATGGCACCGTCCCATCGACCTCCGCCATCGTTCCAAAACATCACGGCCTGGACGGGCGAATCTACTCAACCCCTGGTTATAGCCATGCGTTCGCGGGTTGGGACGTGGGAATCCAGGATTTCACCACTTGGGCAATCTGCAAAGCCATGGAGAAAATGGAATGAAATTTCTATCCTGCTTTTTAATGTTATTACTTTGTGTCTCATGTTCCCCAAGCAAAGTCGCTTCGCACAGTCCTGGGACAGCAAGAATGAGCAAATTGCCGATGATCACCGTTCCGGTTGGACGGTTCCTGATCGATCTTCCCGAACAGGCCAGTTTTTCGTTTGGCCGCCATACCTATAATGATGCGGGGGACCATATCTGCTCATTCGAGGCCGTGGGAATGGAAGATCTCTTCGCCTCTGTAGCCGCTGAGGCGCATAAACTTGAGACAGCCGAAAAAGGAGACAAATCGCTATTGAAGTTATATAACCCCGGACGAATGACAGAAAGTCAAACAATCCATTACTGGAAGGGGCCGCCGGATGAAGCGGAAGTCATATGGATAAAATCCTTTTACTGGAAGGAGGGGTTGTGCGCAATCCTGGAGGCTCCTTCGGAGCAGGATCCGGCAGAAATCGAGAAGGTCGAAAAATCCCTGGACGCTTCATTTGAGTCACTCAAACCGCGAACCTTTTCGGAGATCCCGACCGGTCCAGGGTTTTGCATTGAAAGCGCCTATTTTCAGGGAGAACCACCCGAACGGCCCTGGGAGAACGCCAGCATCATGGTACAGCTCAAGGACCACCCGGATATTCATCTCAAGTTCAGCACGGCAACGGTTGATGCCTACCGAGGCGAATCGGACAGCCTGCTGTTCCGCATGAACCCGGAGCATCCCCCGCACATCCCCGAAAGCCATGATCTCCGATTCCGGAAACGCCAGGTCGGTCCCTACCGGGGGGAGGAGGTCGTTTCCCGGGTGACGGAACTCAACCAGACCACAGGCCACACGTTCCAGTGGGAAGCGATGGGCCCCGGGGAAAGTGCCACCGAGCCGGCTCTTACCCTCCAGATGGTCACTGGCTACGGGGACCCGGCGGTGGATTCCAGTCTGCCCGAAGTGGATGCCTTGGCCCTCTGGGACCGGATCCTCGATTCCATCCGATACCGCGGCCCCCTGCCCCCAGGATCCCGCAAGGACCTTTGACCCATTTCCCCCTCCCCCCAGCAATTTCGGCCTAGAATGCTCCCATCACCCCGGACCTCCCGATGTCCTCCCCCCCCGAAGCCTTCACCCGTTTCGGCATGCGCATGGAGCAGTTCTCTGATCTCATGCCCTACCGGGTGTTCGAGGTCCTGCTGGTGGCGACGGAGTACGACGCCTTCATCCTGGAGGAGGGCGGACAGCTCGCGGAGCTCATGTCGCAGGAGATCCGCAGCCTGGGGTTGAACCTTCGGGGGGCGCCGCGGTTCGCGACGGCGCGGTCGGGGGAGGAAGGGCTGGCCATGATGGCGGAGCGGGCCTTCGACATGATGGTCACCACGGCGCGGCTGCCGGACATGGGGATCGGGGAGCTGGCCCGGGCGGCGCGGGCGCGGGCGCGGGTGCCGGACCTGCCGGTGGGGGTGCTGGCCCTGCATGCGTGGGAGGTGCCGCTGATGGAGGAGGCGCGGGCCTCGGGGGCGGTGGACTGGGTGTTCCTGTGGCTGGGGGACGTGAAGTCGCTGTACGCGATGATCGAGCAGCAGGAGGACCGGCGCAACGCGGAGCACGACGTGCTCGGGCGCGGAGTGCGGGCGGTGCTGGTGGTGGAGGACGACGTGCGGTTCTACTCGTTCTTCCTGCCCCATATTTACGCGGAGATCACCCACCAGACCGCCCGGCTCATGGCCGAGGGATTGAACCTCTCGCACCGGATCCTGCGCCTGCGGGCCCGGCCCAAGATCCTCCTGGCCCAGACCTTCGAGGAGGCGTGGGAACTCTACGCGCGGTTCGGCGATCACCTGCTGGGGCTGATCACCGACGTCCGGTTCCCCCGGGACGGCCGGCTGGACCCCGGGGCGGGGCTGGAGCTGGCCCGGCGGGTGCGCCGGCAGGATCCGGACCTGCCGATCCTGATGCAGTCCGCCGAGCCGCTGGGGCTGCCGGTGGACGAGGAGCTCGGGGCGGTGTTCCTGCCCAAGGACTCCCCTTCCCTGCTCGCCGACCTGCGGGCGTTCATGCTGGAGAACTTCGGCTTCGGCGATTTCGTGTTCCGCCTGCCGGACCGCACCGAGGTCGGCCGGGCCGCCGATCTGCGCCAGCTGCTGGTCCAGCTCAAGCGGGTGCCGGACGCCTCGGTGGAGTTCCATGCCAGCCACGACCACTTCTCCCAGTGGTACGCGGCGCGCACCGAGTTCACCCTGGCCGGCGCGGTCAAGCCCGTGATGGTGTCCCAGTTCCCCAGCATCACCGGGCTGCGCGCGCATCTCCACGACAGCCTGCTGTCCTACATCCGCGAGGTGCAGCGGACGGTCATCTCGGATTTCGACCCGGCCACCTTCGACGAGTTCGTCACCTTCGCCAAGGTCGGATCCGGCTCCCTGGGCGGCAAGGGCCGGGGGCTCGCCTTCATGCAGCGGATGCTGGCCCAGGGCGATCTGGATTCGCCGGGGGTGGAGGTGGCCATCCCGCGCACGGTCACAGTGGCCAGCGACATCTTCGACGCCTTCCTGGAGCGCAACGGCCTTTCGGGCATGCCCCAGGACAGCGAGGGCATGGCGGACGGCGAGATCCTCGACGCCTTCCGCAAGGGCCGGTTCGACCGGACGGTGCGGGCCAAGCTGGCCCGGTTCCTCGAGGTGGTGGCGAGCCCCCTGGCGGTGCGCTCCTCCAGCATCCTGGAGGATTCGCTCTACCAGCCCTTCGCCGGCGTCTACGCCACGATCATGCTGCCCAACAACCACCCCAGCCTGGACGTGCGCCTGGCCCAGCTGCTGGAGGCCCTGAAGGTGGTCTACGCCTCCACCTACATGAAGGGCGCCCGGGACTACCTGGAGACCACCCCGCACCGGCTGGAGGAGGAGCGCATGGCCGTGGTGGTCCAGAGCCTGGTGGGCAGCCCGCGGGAGGGCCTCTACTACCCGACCTTCTCGGGCGTGACCTGCTCCTGGAACTTCTACCCGTTCCGGGACATGTCGCCCCGGGACGGCACCGCGCTGGTGGCGCTGGGCCTGGGCAAGTCGGTGGTGGAGGGTTTCGAGGCCCTGCGCTTCTGCCCGGCCCAGCCCACCGTCCTGCCCCAGTTCTCCGGGATCAAGGACATCCTGCGCAACGCCCAGCGCAAGTTCTGGGGCCTGGACCTGGCCCAGGAGGACGTGATCCCGGGGCTGGACTACGACGTCAACCTGGTCGAGGCCGACGTGACCCGGGCCCTGGCCGACCCGGCCATGGCCCCGATCGCCTCCGCCTACCAGTCCGCCAACGATCGCATCAGCGACGGCGTGACCGCCCCCGGGGCGCCCCTGGTCACCTTCGCCAGCATCCTGAGGGGCCACGGCTTCCCCCTGCCGTCGATCCTCTCCCGGCTGCTCCGGGTCACCGAGCGGAGCATGGGGGTCCCGGTGGAGATCGAGTTCGCCGCGGACCTGAAGCCGGCCGGGACCCAGACCTTCCACGTCCTCCAGATCCGGCCCATGAACGTCGAGCGGATGGCCCCGGCCGTGGCCCTGGACGGGGCCCTGCGCGCCGCGGCCGTGGTGCATTCGCCCAGCACCCTGGGCCACGGCCGCCGCGGCGGCATCCTGGACGTCCTGGCCATCCCCTGGGACCTGGAGCGCAGCCGCACCCGGGAGGCCGCCGCCGCCCTGGAGGTCCTCAACCGCGAACTGCGCCAGGAAGGCCGGCCCAGCCTCATCATCGGCCCGGGCCGCTGGGGCTCGGCCGATCCCTGGCTGGGCATCCCGGTCACCTGGCCGCAGATATCGTCCGCCCGAGCGATCGTCGAGACCGACTTCCTGGATCTCGAGGTGGAGCCCTCCCAGGGCTCCCACTTCTTCCACAACCTCACCGCCTTCGGCGTGGCCTATTTCACCATCCACCGGCATGGCGATGGCGGCGCGATCCGCTGGGACTGGCTGGAGTCCCAGACCCTGGTCCGTTCGGCCCTGGACGGCCGGATCCGCCACTACCGGCTCGACCGGCCGCTGGAAGTGCTGGTGGATGGGGAGCAGGGCCTGGGCGTGATCGTGCCGGAGGCCTGAAAATCGTCCTTGACGGGAGCGCTTTCCGCAACCAAACTGGTTACGGATTGAATTCGCCATGCACAACAGCTGCCGCTACACCGTCGCCATCCACGTCCTCGCCCTGCTCGCCCACTGCGGGCCCGATCCGCTTACCTCCGAGTACCTCGCCGGCAGCGTCAACACCAACCCGGTGGTGATCCGCCGCCTCCTGGCCAGCCTGCGGGCGGCCAAGCTGGTCCGCTCCCAGGGCGGTAAGGGTGGCGGCTGGCAGCTCCTGATGGACCCCGGTCAGATCACCCTCCGGGATGTGCTCGCCGCCGTCGAGGGGGCCGCCATCTTCCCCCTGCACCACACCGATCCCAATCCCCGCTGCCCGGTCGGCCGGGAGATCCAGGCCCTCCTGGCCGAACCTTTCCAGGCGGCCCAGGCCGCCCTGGAAAAGGACCTGGAGCGCACCACCATCGCCGCCCTGGTGGCCAAGGTGAAAGCCCGGTCCGCGTAGTTTTTTTTCCTCCATTCCGTAACCATATTGGTTGCGCTTATCTCAAGGAGCCCCACCATGATCGTCCTCACCGGTGCCACCGGCCAGCTCGGCCGCCTCGTCATCCCGGAACTCCTCAAGCGGGTGCCCGCCGGCGAGCTCGTCGCGGCCGTGCGCAGCCCCGAAAAGGCCAAGGACCTCGCCGCCCTCGGCGTGCAGATCCGCCTGGCCGACTACGACCGCCCCGAGACCCTGGTCCAGGCCTTCCAGGGCGCCGACCAGTTGCTGCTGATCTCCGCCAACGAGGTCGGCAGGCGCTTCCCCCAGCACCAGGCGGTGATCGACGCCGCCCGCCAGAGCGGGGTGAAGCAGGTCGTCTACACCAGCGTCCTCCACGCCGACGCCTCGCCCCTGGGCCTGGCGGCGGAGCACCTGGAGACCGAGGCCTACCTCAAGGCCTCCGGCCTGCCCTGGGTGCTGCTGCGCAACGGCTGGTACACCGAGAACTATGCCGCGAGCATCCCGACCGCCCTGCAGTACGGCGCCTTCCTCGGCAGCGCCGGCGCGGGCCGGATCGCTTCGGCGGCCCGGGCCGATTTCGCCGCCGCCGCGGCCGCGGTGCTGCTGCGCAAGGACCAGGCCGGCAAGGTCTACGAACTGGCCGGGGACACGGCCTACACCCTGGCCGAGTTCGCCGCGGAGATCAGCCGCCAATCCGGCAAGGCGGTCGTCTACAACAACCTCCCCGAAGCGGAATTCAAGAGCATCCTGCTGGGCGCGGGGCTGCCGGAGGGCATCGCCGGCCTCCTGGCGGATTCCGACACCGGCGCCTCCAAGGGCGGCCTCTACGACGACTCCCGCACCCTGAGCGGGCTCATCGGCCGGCCCACGACGCCCATGGCCGTGACGGTGGCCCAGGCGCTGGCCTGAGTCACTCCTTCTCCAGCATCCCGAACCGGGCCACGATGCGCTTCTCCCCTTCGGGGAAGCGCACCGTGTAGGTGAGCATCTCGCCGCTGCCGGTGGCGGCGGTGATCACGCCCCGGCCGAAGCGGGGGCTGCGCACCCGGGTGCCCTTGGGCCAGCTGCCGGAGGGCGCGGGGGCGGCAGGCTCGGGCGTGGCCGGCTGAGGCGCAGCCGGGTCCGGCTGCGGCTCCGGTGCCCGCACCTTGTCGAAGAAGCTGCGGATCCGCCCCAGTTCCGAGGCCACGCTGGCGGCGCCGCCGGTGCTGACCCGGGTCGAGCTGAACGTGCCCTGGCCGGAGGCGTAGAGCTCCGTGCCCCAGCGGATGGGCTGCTCCAGGCCGTCCTGGGGCAGCTCGCGCAGGAACCGGCTGGGCATGCCCAGCATCTCCTGGCCCATCATGCGCCGGCGCCGGGCGGCGGTCAGGTAGAGCTTGTGCTGGGCCCGGGTGATGGCCACGTAGAACAGCCGGCGCTCCTCCTCCAGGCCGTTCTCGGCCTCCCGCGCGTTGCGGTTGGGGAACACGTCCTCCTCCATGCCCACCAGGAACACCACCGGGAATTCCAGGCCCTTGGCGCAGTGGATGGTCATGAGCGAGAGCAGCGCGGCCTCCTCCAATTCGTCGGTGTCCGAGGCGAGGGTGACCCGGTCCAGGAATTCGGCCAGGCGCAGGCCCAGCGACTCCGACTCGGCCGCGGCCGAGACGAACTCCTCCAGGTTGCGCAGGCGCCCTTCGGCCTCGAGGGTGGCCTCCTCCTCCAGCATCCGCACGTAGCCGCACTCCACCAGCACCCAGCGCACCAGGGCCGCCAGGCCCATGGTGTCCCGCTCGCCCTCGGCCCGGTGGAACAGCTCCACGTAGCGGCCCAGCTCGCGCTGGGCCCGGCCCTTGATCTCGCCCGAGCGGAGCAGGTTGGCGGTCGCCTGCAGGGCGGTGCCGCCTTCGGGGATGGCGGCCTCGATGCGGGCCAGGGTGGTGGCCCCCACGCCCCGGGTCGGGGAGTTGACCGAGCGGCGGAAGCTCACCAGGTCGAAGGGATTGCACACCAGGCGCAGGTACGCCAGCAGGTCCTTGACCTCCTGGCGCTCGTAGAACTTGACCCCGCCCACCAGCTTGTAGGGGATGTTTTCGCCGCGCAGGGCCTCCTCCAGCTGCCGGGACTGCCAGTTGGCCCGGTACAGCACGGCCATCCGCATCCCCGGGAAGCGCAGCCGCTCCTGACGGATCCGGTCCACGACATAGGAGGCCTCCAGCCGCCCCTCGTCCAGCAGCTTGAAGGTGATCCTCTCGCCCGCGCCCAGGTCGGTCCAGAGGGTCTTGCCCAGGCGCTCGGTGTTGTTGGCGATGACCGTGCTGGCGGCGTCGAGGATCTTCTGGGTGGAGCGGTAGTTCTGCTCCAGTTTGATCTGCACGGCCTCCGGGAAGTCGCGCTGGAAGTCGAGGATGTTGCGGATATCGGCGCCGCGCCAGCCGTAGATCGAATTGTGGGTGATCACGCCGTTTGCGATGAAGTTGTGCGTGCTTTCGATATCCAGGTCGTGGACCGCCCCCTCGAGGCGGACCCGTTCGACCTTTTCAACCACCTCGTAGCCCCCGTCGCCACCGAAAAGGGCCATGCCGGGGCGGACCGAGGCGGCGGGGAGAAACGGCAGGGACACCGTACCCGGCGCACCCGCATCGGCACCACCAAGCCGGGCCTGGCGTACGAGGTTCACGCCCTCGAAGGCAGCCCCGATCCGCTGGGCGATGGCCTGCAGTTCCCCATAATCCCGGTGGGCGGTTTCAAACCGCCACCCATCCGATCCCGCTCTGGCTGGCCTGACGCTGAACCCGAGCCCGGCCAGGATGGCACGGCCAGGCTCATCGTTCCCGGCCATGGAAATCCGGTGCATGGGCGTGGCTCCACGGCGATCGCCGCACAGCGTGACATTGAGGTTCCGCCGGCCGGAATTCCGGGATTGCGGCAGGAAATGCGGAGGGAGCTGGGGCGCCTCGCCCAGGAGATAGCCTGCGAAATGGGTATGCTCCGGCGTGCTGACCAGCCGCTTCCCGGACCGGGTCGTGATCGCGATCCCTTCGGTGCGCCCACGCCGGTGGTGGACCTGCAGGACCTTGGCGGGACGAAGATCGCCGCTCCCGTAGCTTGAGAGAACGGAATCCCCGGCCTTGACGGCCTCGATGGGGCGCTCCTCGCCATCCGCCAGCCGGATGGAAGTTCCGGACGCGAGGCACTGGTCCTCGTCACCCACGACGCACAGATTGTGGTGGGCCCTGGCCAGGTGTTGCACCAGCAGGTATTGCGCTTTGTTCGTGTCCTGGTATTCATCCACCAGCACATATCGGAACCTCTCGGCGTAGAGCGCCTGCACCCCGGGTTCGCGGAACAGGCGCTCGGTGTAGAGCAGCAGGTCGTCGAAATCGCAGGCCCGGTGGCTGCGCAGGCCGGCCTGGTAGCCCTTGTAGGCTTCCAGGACCTTGCGGGTCCAGGGGTCCAGGGCCTCCTCCAGGGCCTCCTCGGGCAGGAGGCAGCGGTTCTTGAAGTCGGAGACGACCTCCAGGACCTTCTTGGGGTGGAACTGCTTCTCGGAGAGCTTGAGGTCGAGCAGCACCTGCTTCATCAGGCTGCGCTGGTCGGAGGGGTCGAAGATCACGAAATCCCGACCGACCGGGGTGCGGTCGCCCTCCCGGCGCAGGATCCGGGTGCAGAAGCTGTGGAAGGTGCTGACCCAGAGCTGGTCGGCGGGCACGCTGACCAGCCGCTGCACCCGCTCCTTCATCTCGCCGGCGGCCTTGTTGGTGAAGGTCATGGCCAGGATCTGCCCGGGCCGGGCCCCGACCTCCTCGATGAGCCAGGCGATGCGCCGGGTGATCACGGTGGTCTTGCCGGAGCCGGCCCCGGCCAGGATCAGGAGCGGGCCCTCCACGTGGGTGACGGCTTCCCGCTGGGGCGGGTTGAGGTTGCGCAGGAGCGGGTGGTCGGCGGGAACGTCGGGCATGCCCTGAGTCTAGCAAGTCCAGGGCAGGAGCCCGCGCGGCAGCTGGAAATCCGTAATTGGCATTCCTTTCGGTGGATGGGTTTCAACCGGTGATCTGGTCCTTGGCGTCCTCGCCGGCCTCCTTGGCCCGGTCCGCCATGTGCCCGGCCTTGCGCCGGACCCGCGAACCCAGATGGGCCAATTCATCCCGGAGTGCCGGGCCGGACCGGGGCAGGGTCAGGGCCGCCACGGCGGCCCCCGCGGCGGCGCCGGCCAGGAACGCCAGGATGGTGGAAACGCTGGGATTTTCGTTCGAGCTCATGGGCTGCTCCTCGGGTTGTGGGTCAGGGGGCGACGGTCATGCGGTTGACGATCCGCTTGACGCCGTTGACATCCGCCACCAGCCGCGCGGCCAGTTCCTTTTCCGCGGCATTGCGGGCCTCGCCCTGGAGGGTGACCACACCCCGGTGGGTCTTCACCCGGGTCGTGAGCATGTGGGTGCCCCGGTGGGCCAGGAGCACCGCCTTCACCTGGGCGGTGACGGAGGCGTCATCGATCTTCTCGGCCAGGCTCCGGCCCGGCGGCGTGGTGACGACCTTCAGGTGGTTCTTCACGGACTGGACCCCGTCCACGTTCTGGGCGATGTCCTCGGCGAGGGCCTTGTGGGCCGCGCTGCTGGCCGAGCCTTCGAGCGTGACCACCCCGTCGTGGGCCGAGACCTGGAGCGCCGAGGCATCGACGTTCCGGTGGTAGCGCAGGGCCGTGAGGACCTTGGTCACCAGCCAGGCGTCCGGCGCCGGCGGCACGGCGCTGGACGGGATGAGCAGGCGGTTGTCCACCGACTTGACCCCATGGACGCTCAGGACCGTCCCTTCGGCCAGGCTCTTGTGGAATTCGTTGGCGACCGAGCCGGAGAGGGTGACCCGGCCGTCCCGGGACGTGACCTGGATCGCGTCGCCCTTGAGGTGGACCCGGAAATTGTAGGACTTCTGGACGGCGGAAACGATCCGGGCGTCCGGATCCTCCGAGGCCCGGGCGGCCGGGGCGAGGCAGGCCGCAACGAGCAGGAGGGAGAGCGGGGATGGGTTGCGCATCGGGTTGCTCCTTATGGGTGGTTCGGGACCCGGCGCCGCGCGGCGCGTGGGTCCGGTTGGGAGGGTCCGGGCCGTGGGAACCGGAAGCGGCATGGCGGCCACGAAGGAACGAGAGGGAGGAGGATCCGGAATGACTGATGCATGGCGTGGCTCCCGGCAGGCGCGGTCGGAATGCGCGCCGCTCAAGACCCTGTGCAGGCGGCGGGGGATTGGTTCATGGACCCCGGTGGAAAAGCCAGTGCCGGCGGGCGGCCCGGAACCCGTTCCCGCCCTGGCCGCACCCATGAGCTGGTCCGGCCTGGAGCCCACCCTGGAGGAACCCCATGAGAAGCCTCGCAGTCCTTTCCCTGGCGGCCCTGCCCCTGCTGGCCGCGCCGGACGGCCAGGCCCCGGCCGCCGTGACCTCGACCCCGGCGATCCTCTACCCGTTCAAGGAGGGTTCGGCGCTCATCGGGTTCCGCCCGACCGGGGCCGGCGGGTCGGCCTGGGGCCGGGCCACGGTCCGCGCCGAATCGGGACGGATGAGGATCCACGCCCATTTCGGCAACCTCGGCCCGGCGGCGCGGTTCGGGCCGGGCTACCTCACCTACGTGCTCTGGGCGGTCTCGCCCCTGGGCCGGGCCACCAACCTCGGGGAGGTGGCGCCGCGCTGGGAGCGGGCCCATGTGGAGGCCGTCACGGACCTCCAGGATTTCGCCCTCATCGTCTCCGCGGAACCGCATTTCGCGGTGACAAGGGTGAGCCACGCGGTGGTGCTGGAGAACCGGCCCGGGGCGGCCACCCGGCCCCGCCTGGAGACGGCGGAGACCCGGTTCGAGCAGCTGGCCCCGGCCGCCTACGCGTCGGAGCCGGGCCCGGGGACCCGCCCGGGCGATCCGCCCTACCTGGGCCAGGCCCGGATCGCCCTGCGGATCGCCGCCGCCGAGCGGGCCGAGGAACTCGCGCCCGCCGAATACCGCGCCGCCCAGGCGCGGCTGGAAGCGCTCGAGGACGCGCGCCACGGGGATCCCGGGACCGCCTTCGTCCTGGCCCGGCGGGCCATCCAGCATGCCGAGGAGGCCCGCCAGGCCGCGGTCCGGCAGGGGGAGGCGCGCGCGCTGGCCGAACAGCAGGGGCTCGCCCAGGACGCCCTGGCCCAGGCGGCGGCCGCCCGTACCTGGGCCGACCAGGAAGCCCAGAAGGCCCGGCAGAAGGAACAGGCGGCGGGAGCCTCCACCCGCGCCGCGGCCGAGGCGCGCCGGGGCCTCCGGGACCGCCTGGGCCGGCTGCTGCGCACCCGGGAAACCCGGGAGGGCCTGGTGGCGACCGTCGCGGATGTGGCCTTCGCCTCCGGCCGCAGCGAGCTCGCCCCGGCCTCCAGGGTCCACCTGGCCAGGGTCGCCGGCCTCCTTCTCGCCCACCCCGGCCTTAAGATCCGGATCCTCGGCCACACCGACGGCACGGGCCGGCCCGGATTCAACGAACGCCTGTCCCGGCAGCGCGCGGAGACCGTCCGCGCCTTCCTGGCCGGCCAGGGGCTGGAGCCGGCCAACCTGGAGGCGGTGGGCCTGGCCGCGGCCCATCCGGTGGCCTCCGACGCCAGCCCGGAAGGGCGGCGCCAGAACCGCAGGGTGGACCTCGTGATCAAGGGGGAGGATCTGTGACGCCCTGCCCCTTTGCCCATTCGCCGCGGCCGGTGCTACCGTTGAAGGCGCGCCCGAGTACGCGAACTGGTATAGCGGATTGACTTAAAATCAATCGTTTGCGGATTCGAATTCCGCCTCGGGCACCAAGATCCGCTTCAGGTCAGACCCGCCATCACCATGCGCTCCCGGAGCCGGGCGTGCAGGTCGGTCACCTGGGCGCGCACCTCGGGCGCCACCTTGCGCCGGGTCGGAGCCAGGCCCCAGCCCAGCCGGCAGGGCGCGCCGAAGAACACGCCGTCGACGAAGCTGCTGGCCAGCACCTCCTCGCCGGCCAGGAGCCTGGGCAGGGTGAGCACGATCGAGGACAGGGCCGGGCCGATGTAGGGCAGGAAGCCCAGTTCCCGGACCTGGTAGTTGCCGGTGCGGGCGGCCTGGGTCATGGCCCGGCTGAGCTCCAGGTCGGGCCCGGTGGGGTCGTCGAAGGCGAGCATCTCGATCGAATGGGGCCCGTACGGCACGCCCTTGCGGGCCACCCGGGCGCGGGCGCCGGCGGCATCGGCCTGGGCCAGGGCCCGGCCCCACATGACCCCCAGGGCCAGTCCGGCGACCCGCTCCGGGGCCAGCGCCGCCCCGGCCTCGAGGCTGTCGTGGAAGGCCGCCATGGCCAGCAGCTCGACCGGGTCGGAGACCATCAGGAACAGGCCGGTGTAGCCGGTCTCGGCGACCGCCTCCAGGGCGCCGCGCAGGGCCCCGCGGTTGGGCTCGAATTGGGGCAGGCGGACATCGCCCGGGGTGCCCAGCGGCGGCACCCCGCGGGCGGCGGCGAACAGGAAGGCATCGCAGCGGCTGAGCATCTCCGGCAGGGTCGCGGCGACCACCTCGGGCAGGGGTGTGGCGCCGCGCCAGCTGGCCACGGCGGCCAGCTCCTGGCGCATGCGCTCCAGGTTGGCGGTGTCGGCGTCATGCACGAGGATGGTGCCGATGCCCGTGCAGGCGCGATCGGCCGCGGCCAGGGCCGAGGCGGCCAGGCCGCCGACGCGGCCCAGGCCCGAGATCCCGATGACGTGGGGCCGGGTCCGGCGCGGCCGGGCCATGGCCTGGAGGTAGCGGTCCAGGCCCGGCGCCTGGGGCAGGTAGGTCCAGCCGGGCCGGCCGGCCGCCCACAGGGCCCGGGGGCCGGATTCCGCGGCCTGGCGCCCCTCGGTGATCCACGGTTCGCGGGTGGGGTCCCCGGGCACCGGGCGCAGGGCGATCTCGGGATCGGGCGCGGACTTCCTGCGGGGAGCCCAGCCCAGCCTGGCCGCCGTGGCCGGATCGTCCACCAGGGCCACGCGGCCGTTGCCATACAACTTCATGCCCTGCCCCCGTGTCCGTGCGGATGTGGCTATGGGCACAAGTTTAGCACATGAGGGGCGGCCGGCGGGAAGGGTTCCCGCCGGCCGCCCCCATGGCTAGCCACTCACACCAGGCCCTGATCGATCATCGCATCGGCGACCTTGATGAATCCGCCGATGTTGGCGCCCAGCACGTAGTTGCCGGGATCGCCATACTCCAGGGCGGTGTCCACGCAGGTCTTGTGGATGCGCTTCATGATGTTGTGCAGGCGCATGTCCACTTCCTCGGAGCTCCAGTTGGAGAAGCAGGCGTTCTGGGCCATCTCCAGGCCGGAGGTGGCCACCCCGCCGGCATTGGCGGCCTTGCCGGGGCCGTAGAGGATCTTGTGGCGCAGGAAGATCTCCACCGCTTCCGGGGTGGACGGCATGTTGGCGCCCTCGGAGACCACCATGCAGCCGTGGTCCACCAGCATCTGGGCGTCCTCCTTGTTCAGCTCGTTCTGGGTGGCGCTGGGGAAGGCCACGTCGCACTTCACGAACCAGGGGCGCATGCCCTCGTAGTACTCGCACTTGAACTTGTCGGCGTACTCCTGGATCCGGCCGCGGCGGTTGTTCTTGAGGTCCATGAGGAACTCCCACTTCTCGCCCTCGATGCCGGCCTTGTCGACGATCGTGCCGTTGCTGTCGGAAAGGGTGATGACCTTGCCGCCGAGCTGGTTGACCTTCTGCACGGTGTACTGGGCCACATTGCCCGAGCCCGAGACCGCGCAGAGCTTGCCCTTGAGGCTGTCGCCGCGGGTGTTGAGCATCTCCTCGGCGAAGTAGGTGGCGCCGTAGCCGGTGGCCTCGGGCCGGATCAGGGAGCCGCCCCAGCCCAGGCCCTTGCCGGTGAGCACGCCCTCCCAGGAATGGGTGAGCTTCTTGAACTCGCCGAACAAGTAGCCGATCTCCCGGCCGCCCACGCCGATGTCACCGGCGGGGACGTCGATGTTCTGGCCGATGTGCCGGTACAGTTCCTTCATGAAGGCCTGGCAGAAGCGCATCACCTCCCAGTCGGACTTGCCCTTGGGATCGAAATCGGTGCCGCCCTTGCCGCCGCCCATGGGCACGGTGGTCAGGCTGTTCTTGAACACCTGCTCGAAGCCCAGGAACTTCAGGATGCCGAGGTTGACGGTGGGGTGGAAGCGCAGGCCGCCCTTGTACGGCCCGATGGCGTTGTTGAACTCCACCCGGTAGCCCTTGTTCACCTGGATCTCGCCCTTGTCGTCCTGCCAGGTGACCCGGAACTGGAAGATCCGGTCGGGTTCCGTGAGCCTTTCGAGGATGCGGTGGTGGAGGTATTCCGGCCGGCGCTCCAGGCACGGAACCAGGGTCTCGACGACTTCCTTGACCGCCTGGTGGAATTCGTTCTCGCCCGGATTCCGGGCGATCAGCCGATCGAAGAAAAGCTGGACGTTGTGGCTTACCCGGCTGGTGGGAAGCTGAAGAGTGAACGTCATAAAAGCCTCCTTAGAGATCCCCTCGAGGGGGGGGTTGGTGACGGATCCGGACGGACAGGCCACTGGCTCAGCCAGGGGCCGGAAAGACGGGGTGGGGATTGCGGAGGGCGCTCCTGCGAGCCATGCCTCCGGTCAAAGTATCGGTATTCTCGGGTTCGCGGCCCCAATTATCAGAAGGTCTGATCCAGGGTCAACCACAATATAGAATAAGTCACATACATGTGACTTCAGTCACATGGGTGAATCGGCTCAATATTTAGCTCATATGGAAACCCGGAAAAACCCGGCACGGGCCTTTGCGGAATCCGAAGGTTTTTTGGGAAACCCTGACAGGACGTCAAATCCAGACGTTTCCCCGAACCAGCCTTTTTACGAACCGCCCAGTCAATCCCTGCGCCAGCTCTCCCGGTGGGCCGGGTGGGCCTCCGGCATGAGCCGGGCCAGGGCCTCCAGATCCTGGTTGATGAGCTCGCTCGGGGCCAGGTCGCGGGGCGGGGTGAAGCCCTTGGGGTAGGGCGGGCAGCGCGGGCGCCGCACCACCGCCGACAGGTCCGGCAGGGTGAGCGGCCGGCCTTCGGTGGCGCGGAACGCGTCTTCCATCGCCTCGAACAGCAGGGCCGCCTGCTCCAGGGCGAGGCGGGAGAAATCCAGGGCGGCATGGGTCGAAAGCCCCAGCGGATGGGGGTCGTGGTAGGGCAGGCAGTCGTTGAGGGAGGGGATCAGCGATCCGCCCACCAGCGGCCGGCCCTTGATGCTCCAGCCGCCCACGAACGGGATCACCGCGCTCTCCCGCACCACGCCGCGCCAGTGCGGCACCACCAGGCCGGTGCGGTGGGGCACCCCGGACATGTGCAGCGCGGTGTGCACCGAGGCGCTGGTGGCGCCCACCATCACCTCGCGCAGCTTGACGTGGACCTTGCGGCAGGCCTCCTGCACCTGCAGCACCGGCTCGATGCTGTCCAGGAACGGGCACAGCAGGATCGCGTTGCGGCCCAGTTCCCGGGCGGTGGTGAGCTGGCTCTCCAGGCTCGGGCTGCCATAGGCCGGGCCGATGCCCGCCTCGTAGCCCTGCCAGGTCAGGTAGCGCTCCAGGTCCAGGGCCATGGTCGGACAGTCGCCGACCGTGTCGCGGGAGAACTGCTTGCCCAGGCCCAGCACCACCCAGCCGGCGCGGCCCTTGGCCAGCCGCTCCCGGACCCAGGACGCCAGCAGGCGCTTGGTCTCCTTTTCGTGCAGGTGCAGCAGGCCGCTGCCCGGCAGCTGGTCGGCGAAGAACCCGGACAGGGCCCCCCGCGATCGGGCGATGGCCGCGCCCACGGCGGGGTTGGTGTAGTACTGGGTCTGCAGCAGCTGGTCCAGGTCGTGGATCATGACCAGGGGGTGGGTGAGCTCGATGCGGGCCCAGCGCACGCCCCGGACCTCGCTGGAGACGCCGTCCAGCCAGCCGGCGCCGTGGTTCCGCAGCAGCTCCCAGAGCCGCTCCCCGCCGATCTCGGGCACGCCGAACAGGGAGAACAGCAGCCCCTGGCTGAACCACTCGCCCATGATCCGGCCCAGCAGCTGGTCCAGGTGGCCCATGGCGGCCTCCCCGGGAGCCACCCCGACCGCCTCCACCAGGGCCCCGGAGCCCAGCAGCCGGCCCTCGGCCGCGGCCGCCAGGGCCTCGTCCTCCAGGGCAACGGGCAGGGCGGCGGCGGTGCCCTCCAGCCAGGTCAGGGCGGCCAGCTCCTGGCCGCTCTCCCGGGCCAGCAGCACGGCGGTCCGCGGCTTGTGGCCGGTCCAGCGGATCACCGCGCGGGACGCGTCCAGCTGCACCAGCCGGTCCAGGCCCGCCGGCAGGCCCCGGCCCTCGCGGTTGAACCGCAGGCGCCACTTGGATTCGAAGATCTCCTCCTTGCGGGCCGGGTAGTTCACGTAGAGCCTTCGCTCCAGCAGGATCCGGGCGATCAGCGGATCGCAGTAAAGCTCCAGCTCGGCCCGGCGGTCCAGCGCGTCGCGCAGGTAGGTGCTGGACACGTGCTTCATGCTCCTGGGCACCTGGAACACCTGGACGCCGCCCCGGAACAGCTCCAGCTTGGCCATCCAGGCCCGGGAGATCTGCTCCTCGCGGGTGGTGATGAGGTGCGGGATGTCGAAGATCGGCGAGGCCGGGACCCGGTAGGCCGAGGCCCCCTCCAGCACGTCGCTGCCCACCACCACGTGCAGGGACCGCCGGCCCAGCCGGCCGCGCAGGGCCACCAGGCTCTCGGCGTTGGCGATGTTCACCGGCGGATCGAACGGGAACAGGTAGGCTTCGGGTATGGTGGCCAGGGCCCGCCAGGCCAGCTCGTCGCGCACGAACCGGGGCTGGGCGTGCTTGCGCCAGGAGAAGTCGTCCACTTGAACGAACACTTCGTCGCAGTGGGCCAGGGCCCGGCGCACCATCTCGCCGTGGGCGGCGGTGAAGGGGTCGAAGGTGCCGGGCAGGAAGCCCATGCGGGGGGCCCGGGGGAAGGTCACCTTCACGTCGGCCAGGGCCTTGTCCAGGCTGGACAGGGCCTGGGAGGCCAGGAAGAAGCGGCCGCTGTCCCCGGGGAGGTGGGTGATCAGGGTCAGCAGCTTCTTGGCGCCGGTGCGCAGCAGAAGGGGCAGGCGCGCGTCCGGCCGCGCCCGCAGCCAGTCCAGGAGCAGGGCCAGATGGGCGTAGCCCTCGTGGGCCACCGCCATCCGGGTGTCAGCCAGGGAGCCCAGGAGGATCCCCAGCAGCCGCTTGAGCCGGTCCTGGCTGTCCTCGGGCAGGGACAGGGTCAGCCAGGCCGCGGCCTGGACCAGCAGCCGTTGCAGGCCTTCGGAGCCGCGCCGGGCGTCCAGTTCCATATCGGTGATCAGCTCGTCCAGTTCCTGCGCGGGCAGGCTGGCCAGGAGCGGGCCCAGGAACCGCGGCAGGTAGCGGGTCACGGCCTCCCCGTCCAGCTGCAGGGAGCGCACCAGCTCGATGGCCAGGTCGTTGCGCTGGGTATCGGCCAGCACCGGCAGCAGCCGCAGCAGGCAGCGCCCGGCGTGGAAGCGGGTGCCCTCGACCCGGCTCACCTTCAGCAGGTTGGCCAGATGGAACGCCACTTCGCCGGCCACCGCCGGCTGGGTGGCGATGGACAGGAGGAAGTCGATGCCCACCTTCTTCTCGACCCAGCCGGTCTGGCTCTTGAGGTTGCGCAGCATGACCTCGCGGATGGGCGAACGCCCCTGGGTCCGCAGCTCCTGGCAGCGGGTGGCCATGGCCGCCCGGCCGGTGAGGGTGGCGCAGCGCTCCAGGAGGTGCAGCTCGGCCACCGTGGCCTGGAGCCGGACCTGGCCGGCCAGGGCATCCACGCAGTGGCCCACGGCCTCCAGCAAGTGCGGTTCCCGGGCGCCATGCCCGGCCAGCAGATGCAGCACTCGCCAGGCCATCAGCCGGACGTTGGGCACTTCATGGAAGGCCCATCCCTGGACCAGCTTGGGCAGTTCGGCCCGGCCCTCGGCCGTCATCTGCCCCGCCAGCAGCTCGAAGGATTCGCAGACGTAGAGCGCCACCAGCGGGCGCCGGTCCCCGACCCGGGCCAGGAGCTTGGCGGCCACCATCGGCAGGGCCTCGGCGGCCAGCCTGGGGTTGGCCCGGGTGAAGAAGCGGCGCAGGAAGATCGGCACGGAATAGAGGATCTGCTCCTCGGGCGACATGTCCTCGGCCGGATCCTGGGGCGCCATGTCCAGCATGTCCAGCACCGCCGCCACCTGCGGCAGCACCCAGGCGCGCTCGGCCACCACCGCCCCGTCGGGCAGGTCCTTGCGCCACTCCACCTCGCCCAGGGCCAGCAGATCAGCCAGGCGGCAGGCGGCCTGGAAGCGGATGTCGTCGTCCGGGTGGGCCAGCAGCTCCCGGAAGAAGCCCAGGGCCATCTCCCGCTGGGGCTCGGAGAAGGCCGGGGCGTAGTCGCCGACGATCCCCAGGTAGGTGCGCAGCTCCCGCCAGCCGGTGAAGGAGCGGGCCTCCTCCAGCAGCCGGCGCAGGGCCGGCAGGTCCCGCAGCCGCTCCATGACCCCGATGCTGTGGGCGGTGGCCAGCACCCGCGTGGTCGCCTGCACCTGGCCGCCCATGGCCAGGGCGGCGGTATCCGGCCGCTGCAGGCCGCCCATGAGGGCGACGATGTCCAGCCCCTCCGGCAGCCTCGGCCGGACCCGCCGGGAGGGCGGGAACCCCGGCGGCTCCAGGGCCACCCCCAGGGTCATGGCGTAGTCCTCCAGGTCCCGCAGCTTGGCGTAGACCGCCTGGTAGCGCCGGTATTTCTCCTGGTCCACGTTCTCCAGCTTGTCCAGGATGGTGTCGAAGGCCTCCTTGAGGGAGATCATCTGCATCCGCCAGCGGCCCTCGGCATCCTTCTCGTCCTTGATGCGGAAGTCGCAGTAGATGAGCACCTGGGTCTCGACCGGCAGGCGGATGAGTTCCAGGTCCCAGCAGGAGTGGTTGGTGGCGATGTGGCCCAGGCCGCCCAGGTCCCGGGCGGCGTAGTACTGGTGGGTGTAGTAGTAGTGGAGCCGGGGGATGCGCTTGGCCTCGTCGCCCACGCAGCCGAACTTGCCGACGTCGTGGCCGATGGCGCCGCCGTGCAGCAGGGGCAGATCCACCGGGATGGCCTTGGCCAGCTGCCGGCCGATCCACAGGGCCAGGCCGGTCACCCCCAGCACGTGGTCCTGGATGGAAAAGCCCCGCCAGTGCTGGGCCATGGCCAGGGCGGTGAGGAAACCCTCGGCCTCCAGGCAGTCCAGGAGGCGCCGGTACTCGGGCGCCGAGGGCCAGGGGGCCAGCTCCGCCTCGGTGAGCGGTTCGAAGGGCAGCCGGGCCGCGAGGCTCCCGGCCTTGGGCAGGAGCGGCAGGGCCGCCTGGGCCAGCGGGAAGAACGCCTCGGCCACCCGGTTCGCCGGGTCCGGCCCGAACCGCAGGGGGTAGAGGCGGCGCCGGGCCTCGTCCTGCATGGCGGTCCGCCAGCCATCCAGGACCTCGGGCACGGGTTCCCCGGCGATCTCGAGCGCCAGCACCAGGGCGGCGTCCAGGGGGGTGGCTGCGGCGTCGGCCCGGTCCCGGGCCAAAGGGCCCACCGACCAACCCTGCCCTTCGAGGACGGCGTCGAACACCACGGGAACCCCTCCCACACTTAAGGGTAATTCCATGCCCTGCGCCAACCAATGTCAAGCCTGGGCTGGGGATCACGCGGGTTTCGGCCTTATAATCTCAGCCACCGAGTTCAATCCCCTTTGGACGGAGAGACGCGCATGATCACGGATCGCCTCCTGAATCTCAAGGTCAAGAGCAAGCTCCAGGGCCTGGTCTTCACCATCCTGGCCCTGGGCGTGGGGCTCTGGCTTTCGGGGTTCCTCGCGCTGGAGCGGGTCATGGGCCAGGCCGCCCACACCCTGGAGGCCACCGCCCAGGCCACCCGGGCCGGCGATCTGGCCCGGGACGCCCAGGCCCACTTCAAGACCCAGGTCCAGGAATTCAAGGACATGCTCCTGCGCGGCCACGACCCGGCGCTCATGGCCAAGTACCGCGGCAATTTCGAGAAGGAGGAGGCCGCCGTCAAGGACACCCTGGGCCGCCTGCAGGAGGCCCTGCCCGGGCTGGGCCTGGATCCGGCCCCGGCCCGCAAGGCCCTCGGGGAGCACGCGCTCCTGGGCGAGAAGTACCGGGCCGGGCTGGCCCGCTTCCAGCCGGCGGTCACCAATTCCTACCGGGCCGTGGACGAGTCCCTGCGGGGCATCGACCGGCCCATGGGCGCCGCCCTGGGCGAATTGGCCAAGGGGATCCTGGCCAACGGCGAGGCCGTGCGGGCGCAGGGCACCCAGGACATGCTCGCGCTGCGCCGGACCATCCTCACCCTGCAGCTGGCCCTGCTCGCGGGCGGCGTCCTGGTGTCGCTGGTGCTGATCCGGATCCTCGTGGGGCAGATCACCCGGCCCCTCCAGGCCGTCTCCGAGGGCATCCGGCGCATGGCCGGCAACGACCTCCGCACCGAGGTGGCGGTCGCGGGCACGGATGAGTTCGGCAGGATGTCCCAGGACTTCAACTCCATGATCCGGCAGCTGCAGGGGGTCTTCGGGGGCCTGCAGGAATCCAGCGCCCGGGTGGCCTCCGGCTCCACGGAGCTGTCCGCCACCGCCGGCGAAATGAGCCGGGCCGCCGAGGAGATCGCCCGGTTCGCCGAGGGACTCCGGGCCTCGGGGGACCAGACCGCCGCCGCCATGCAGGAGTTCTCGGTCTCCATCCGGGCCGTGGCCGCCAACGTCCAGGGCAACACCCGCGCCACCGACGCCATGGTCGAGGCGGTCGCCGCCGGGGTCGCCCAGGGCCGGGAGACGGCCACCGCCATGCAGGCCATCCGCAGCTCCAACCAGCAGATGGTCCAGGCCGTCCGGGTAATCCAGGATCTGGCCCGGCAGACCAACCTCCTCTCGCTCAACGCCGCCATCGAGGCGGCCAAGGCCGGGGCCCACGGCCGCGGCTTCTCGGTGGTCGCCGAGGAAGTTCGCAAGCTGGCCGAGCACAGCGGCGCCGCCGCGCGCGAGATCGCCGCCCTGATCGAGCAGGGCGAACAGGCCATGACCGAGGGCATCCTCACGGTGGAGCGCTCCGAGGCCACCCTCATGTCCATCCAGGAGAACATCCGGGCGGTGGCCGCGGCGGCCCGCGAGATCGGGGACGCCACCATCGACCAGGGCCACACCGCCGACGCGGTGGCCCGCCAGGTGGCGGAGGGCGCCCAGGCCACGGAGCGCAGCGCCGCGGCCTCCCTGGAGATGGCCCAGACCGTCGAGGAAGTGAACCGCACCGCCGAGTTCCTGGCCGCGGTGGCCGACGAGGTGGCGCAGGCCATCGCCCGCTTCAAGATCGCCTGAAATTTGGCCGCCCATGGCGTATCATGGGGTTCCTTCTCCCCTCCAGGAGTACCGATGGACGCCCTTGAAGCCCTCAACACCCGACGGAGCATCCGCGCCTTCACGCCACGGCCGGTGAGCCTGGAGATCGTGCGGGAACTCGTGCGGGCGGCCATGCACGCGCCCTCGGCCGGGAACGAGCAGCCCTGGCATTTCGTGATCCTCACCGACCGCGAACTGTTGGACAAGATCCCCGATTTCCACCCCTACGCCGGCATGCTGGCCGAAGCCCCGGTGGCCGTCCTGGTCTGCGGCGACCCCCGCCAGGAGAAGCACCCCGGCATGTGGGTGCAGGATTGCGCCGCCGCCACCCAGAACCTGCTCCTGGCCGCCCACGCCAAGGGCCTGGGGGCCGTCTGGGTCGGCGTGCACCCCCGGGAGGACCGGATCGAACCCCTGCGCCGGCTCATGGGCCTGCCCGAGGTGGTCGTCCCGTTCGCCCTGATCCCCATCGGCCACCCGGCCGAAACACCCGAATCCGAGGACCGATATCGACCCGAACTGATCCACCTGAACAAGTGGTGACTGCCAAAAGGCTCAGTTCTGGGATTTCTGGGATAGCATCGCGCTGAGTTCGGTGCCGGCGAGTTCCAATTGGGAGACCACCCAGGCCGCGCGGGATTCGTTCTGCGCGGGCGGCGGGGCGGCTTCCAGGCCCGCCTGGGCTTCCGGCAGGGCCTCGAGGGCGCCGGTCTCGACGGCCGCGGCGAGGGCCTCGAAGGCCAGGCCGGCGCTGCCGTTGAAGGAATCAAGTCCGGCGATGGCCGGGGCCTGCTGTTCCAGGTGCACGGCGGCGGCGCTCAGCCAGCGGGTGATGCGCAGGTTGCCGTTGGCCAGGGCGGCCTCGGCGGCCAGGCCCTCCTGCAGGACCTTGGGGTCGCCGGCCAGGCGGTTCAGGGACGAGATGACCATGCTGTTGGCGCGCTGGACCGCGAATTTGGCCGGCAGGAGGGTGGCCTTCCAGCCGGCGCCCGGGGCCTCGAGATGGGCGCAGAGCTGGTCCAGGAAGGTCCGGTTGGCACGCAGGGCCTCGGCCAGCAGGGGCGGCAGCCGGTCCTTTTCCCAGACCGGCCAGAACACCAGCGCCGCCAGCACGGCCAGGAAGCAGCCGGCGGCGGTCAGGCCCAGGCGCTGCAGGGTCAGGGCCATGGTGACCGGGCCGGTGGCCTCCATCTGCAGCACCACCAGGAGGGTGATCCAGAACACGGCCACGCCGTAATCCCGCTTCAGGTTGAAGGTGAAGGCCCAGACGGTGCAGGCGGTGGCGGCCAGCAGCAGCCCCGGGGGGAGATGCAGCCACAGCATCAGGGAGGCGGTGAGGCTCCCGGCCAGGGTGCCCAGGGTGCGCTGGGTGGCCCGGGCCCGGGTGGCGCCGTAGTCGGGTTGCAGGACCACCATGACGCACAGCGGGATCCAGTAGCCGTGCGGCAGCTGCCACAGGCGCCAGGCGCCGGCGCCGGCCATCATGATCACGGCGATCCGGAGGCTGAACCGGACCAGGGCCGGATCCGGGCGCAGGGTGAAGTTCAGCGCCGAGGCCAGGGGGCGCAGGGTCCAGGTCTGCAGGTCGAACAGTTCGTAGGAGATCGGCCCGCGCTCCTGGGCCCTTTCCATGGAAGCCCGCAGGGCGGCATCGATCCGCGGCAGGTGCTCGAGCATGAGCCGGACCACCTCGGCCAGGTGGCTGCCCTCCGGGGAATCCCCCAGCTGGGCGGCGGCGCGGCGCCGGAGCACCCGCAGCAGGTGGGTGGCGCGGCGGAGCCGGACTTCGAAGCGGGCCAGGTGGGCGGGCTGGTGCGAGACCACGGCCAGGGCCACCGAGCGGGTGCAGTTGACCAGCGAGGCCAGCACCGAGCGCGCCGAGGCGGCCAGGGCGGCCCGTTCCGGGGCCGCCCCGAGGCCTTCCAGGATCGGGTCCAGGGCCAGCACCTGGGTGGCCAGCTGGGCGGCGGCGAGGTTGAGCCCCTCCATGGCCCCGATGAAGGGCCGGGTGCGGCGGTTGCGGGCGGCGGCCAGGGCCTGGGCGGCCTGGTCCAGGGTTGTGCGCATCTGCTGTTCGCCGGCGGCCACCCGGGCATGGCGGCCGGCCGTTCCGGCCTCGGGCGCCAGGGCCGCGGCCAGGTCGGCCAGGGCCAGCCAGCTCCCGGCCACCGTCCGGCGCAGGGGGTGTTCGGCCATGAACGGCCAGAGCAGGGCATGCAGGGCCAGCCCGCCGAGGCTGCCGGCCAGGGTGGCCACCCAGGCGGTCCGGGCCAGGGCCGGCGCCGGAGGCGAGGCCAGGGCGATGAAGAACAGCAGGGCCGACGAGGCGCCCACGGAGAAGCCGTATTCGCCCAGCACGTGGCGCCAGAATCCGGAGGCCAGCGCGATCAGCCCGGTGGCCGCGACGGCCAGGCCCACGCTCGCGGAGGTGCTGGCCCCCAGCCAGGCGGCCCCGGCGAACACGAAGGACAGCCCCAGGAACAGGGTGATCCGCAGCCCATAGGCGCCTCGGATCTCGAGCCCGGCGATGGCATGGCCCGCGAAGCCGGCCAGCAGTGCCTGCAGGCCCGTGATCTGGCCGCAGGCGGCCAGGACCAGGGGCACCATGAAGGCCGCCGTGGCGCGGAAGGCCCGGCTGGCGGCGGGGCGCACCAGCTCGTCGGCCGTGAATCGCTTCAACCCTGCCAGCAACGCTTCATCCTCCCGCCGGGAAAGAGAACCGGGCGAGGCTTGCAAGCAAGTCTCGCCCGGGGTCGTTCAGGAACGTGCAGCCCCTTCTAGGCCTTCCAGCCGGCCAGGACGCGCATGTAGTTGGCGCGTTCGAAAGCCTGCGGGTTGGGGCATTTCATCAGGCTCATGGAACCGCGCATCTGCTCCAGGGACTCGTATTCGTGCTCCTCCATCCAGGCGGCCATGCCGTCCTTGACCTTGGTGAGGCGGGCCGGGCCATGCTTGAGCAGGGCCGAGACCATCTGGATGCCGGTGGCGCCGGCCATGGTCGCCTTGACGGCGTCCTCGGCGGTGTGGATGCCGCCGGTCACGGTCATCGGCACCTGGATGTGGCTGTAGAGCAGGGCCAGCCAGCGCAGGCGCAGCAGCAGGTCGGCGCTGCTGGAGAGCTGCAGGGACGGCTGCACTTCCAGGGTCTCGATGTCCAGGTCGGGCTGGTAGAAGCGGTTGAACAGGACGACCGCGTCGGCCCCGGCCCCTTCCAGCACCTTGGCGAAGTGCGCCAGGGACGAGAAGAACGGCGACAGCTTGACCGCCACGGGGATCTTCACGGACGACTTGACGGTCCGGACGATCTCCAGGGTCCGCTTCTCGACCAGGTCGGAGGTCTCGAGCGGGTTGGTGGCCAGGTAGTAGATGTTCAGTTCCAGGGCGTCGGCCCCGGCCTGTTCCATGTGCCTGGCGTAGGTCAGCCAGCCGCTGTTGGTGATGCCGTTGAGCGACGCGATCACGGGGACCTTGACGGCCTCCTTGACCTTGCGCAGCTGGGCCAGGTAGGTTTCCGGGCCCAGGACCATCTCGTCGACCCGCGGGAAGAACGAGGTGGCCTCGGCGTCCACATGATCCATGTCGTAGAGGGTGCCGGACTCCTCGCGGGTGATCTGCTCTTCGAACAGGGAAGGCAGGGTGATGGCGGCGGCGCCGGCGTCTTCGAGGCGCCGCACCGCGTCCAGGTCCGCGCCCAGGGGCGAGGCCCCGGCCATCACCGGGTGTTCGAGCTGAAGTCCAAGGTAGGTGGTTTTGAGGTTCATGATGGCCTACTCCGGGGTGACTTTGACCGGCATGGTCAGGTGGGCCAGGTTCTCGTAGGTGGCATAGCGGTTGGTCACTTCGCGCTGGGCCATCGCGAGGAGGTGCTTGAAGTGCTCGGGGTTCTGCTGCTGGACCATGCGGAACCGGGTCTCGTTGAGCACGTAGGTGCTCAGATCGATCTTCGGCGCGGGGGAATCCATCTGCAGCGGTCCCTGGCCCTCGGCGACCCGGCGGGGGTCGTAGCGGAACAGCGGCCAGTGGCCGGAATCCACGGCCAGCTTCTGCTGCTCGCAGCCCTGGACCAGGTCGAAGCCGTGGGCGATGCAGTGGCTGTAGGCGATGATCAGCGAGGGGCCGTCGTAGCTCTCGGCTTCCTGGATCGCCTTGGCGGTCTGCATGTCCTTGGCGCCCATGGCGATCTTGGCCACGTAGACGTTGCCGTAGACCATCGCGATCATGCCCAGGTCCTTCTTGGGCAGGGCCTTGCCGGCCATGGCGAACTTCGCGGAGGCGCCGATCGGGGTCGACTTGGAAGCCTGCCCGCCGGTGTTGGAGTAGACCTCGGTGTCCATGACCAGGATGTTCACGTTCCGGCCGGAGGCCAGCACGTGGTCGAGGCCGCCGTAGCCGATGTCATAGGCCCAGCCGTCGCCGCCGATGATCCAGACCGACTTCTTGACCAGATGGTCGGCCAGGACCGCCAGGCGCCGGGCTTCGGGGCTGGCGATGCCGGCCAGCTTGTCCTTGAGGACGGCCACCCGCTCGCGCTGGGCCTTGATGCCGGCCTCGGTGGTCTGGTCGCCGGCCACCAGGCCCGCCACCAGCTCGTCGCCGATCTGGCCGGTCAGGCTGTGCAGCAGCTCCAGCGCCTGCTCGGTGTTCTTGTCCAGCGCCAGGCGGTAGCCCAGGCCGAACTCGGCGTTGTCCTCGAACAGGCTGTTGGCCCAGGCGGGACCGCGGCCTTCCTTGTTGGTGGTGTACGGGGTGGTGGGCAGGTTGCCGCCGTAGATCGAGGAGCAGCCGGTGGCGTTGGCGATCATCGCGCGGTCGCCGAACATCTGGGTGACCAGCTTGATGTAGGGGGTCTCGCCGCAGCCGGCGCAGGCGCCGCTGAACTCGAACAGGGGCTCCATGAACTGGCTGCCCTTGACGTCGTTCTTGAGCAGGGTCCGGTCGGGCTCGGGCAGGTTCAGGAAGAAGTCGAAGTTGGCCGCCTCCTGGACGCGCAGCGCCGCCTGGGGGGTCATGTCGATGGCCTTGTGCTTGGGATTGGCCTTGTCCTTGGCGGGGCAGACCGCGACGCAGATGCCGCAGCCGGTGCAGTCCTCGGGGGCCACCTGGATGGTGTACTTCTGGCCCTTGAAATCGGCGCCCTTGTAGTCGACGGACTTGAAGGCCGCGGGGGCGCCGGCGAGGTTGCCGGCCTCGTAGACCTTGGGCCGGATCGCCGCGTGCGGGCAGATCAGCGCGCACTTGTTGCACTGGATGCAGATGGCCTCATCCCACACGGGGATGTCCAGGGCGATGTTGCGCTTTTCCCACTTGGTGGTGCCGACCGGCCAGGTGCCGTCGATCGGGAAGGCGGAGACCGGCAGCAGGTCGCCGTTGCCCTGCATCATGATGGCGGTGACGCGCTGGACGAAGTCCGGCGCCTCGGGGCTGACGGTGGGGGGCATGCAGCGGTCGGAGCTGACTTCGGCCGGCACGTCCACCTGGTAGAGGTTGGCCAGGGTGGTGTCCACGGCCTCGAAGTTCTTCTTGACCACGGCCTCGCCCTTCTTGCCGTAGGTCTTCTTGATCGCGTACTTGATCTGCTCGATGGCCTCTTCCCGGGGCAGCACGCCCGAGATGGCGAAGAAGCAGGTCTGCATGATCGTGTTGATGCGCACGCCCATGCCGGTGTTGCGGGCCACTTCGAAGGCGTCGATGACGTAGAACTTCAGCTTCTTGGCGACGATCTGCTGCTGCACTTCCTTGGGCAGGGAGGCCCAGACTTCGGCCTTGTCGTAAGGGGTGTTCAGCAGGAACGTGGCGCCCTCCTCGACCTTGCTGAGCATGTCGTACTTGTCCAGGAAGGAGGTGTTGTGGCAGGCCACGAAGTTGGGCTTCTTGATCAGGTAGGCCGAGCGGATGGGCTTGGGGCCGAAGCGCAGGTGCGAGATGGTGATGGCGCCGGCCTTCTTGGAGTCGTAGACGAAGTAGCCCTGGCCGTAGTTCGGGGTCTCCTCGGCGATGATCTTGATGGAGTTCTTGTTGGCGCCCACCGTGCCGTCCGAGCCCAGGCCGTAGAACATGGCCCGCTTGACCTCGGCGCCCTCGATGTCGAATTCCATGTCCATTTCGAGGCTGCTGTGGGTGACGTCGTCGACGATGCCGACGGTGAAGTGCTTCTTGGGCTTGTCCTTGCCCATCTCGTCGTAGATCGCCTTGATGCAGGCGGGGTCGAATTCCTTGGAGGACAGGCCGTAGCGGCCGGCGATGACCCGGGGGGCGCGGTCGAAGGTGGACAGGCCCTCGTCCTGGGCTTCGCGAAGGGCGGTGATCACGTCGAGGTAGAGCGGGTCGCCGGGGGCGCCGGGCTCCTTGCAGCGGTCCATGACCGCCAGGGTCTTGACGGTCTTCGGCAGGGCCTGGACGAAGTGCTTGATGGAGAAGGGCCGGAACAGGCGGACCTTGAGCAGGCCGATCTTCTCGCCGCGGGCCAGGGCCCAGTCGATGTACTCGTGGGTGGTGTCGGCGCCGGAGCCCATGATGATCATCACGCGCTCGGCCTCGGGGTGGCCGTAGTAGTCGAACAGGTGGTACTGGCGGCCGGTCATCTCGGCGAACTTGTCCATCTCGCCCTGGACGATCTCGGGGCAGGCGGTGTAGTAGAGGTTGGCGGCCTCGCGGGCCTGGAAGAAGGTGTCGGGGTTCTGGGCGGTGCCGCGGATCACCGGCTTGTCCGGGGTCAGGGCGCGGCTGCGGTAGTCCTCGACCATCCCGTCGGTGATCATGTTGCGCAGATCATCGTCGTTGAGCATCTCGATCTTGGAGACTTCGTGGGAGGTGCGGAAGCCGTCGAAGAAGTGGATGAAGGGCACCCGGCTCTTGAGCGTGGAGGCATGGGAGATCAGGGCGAAGTCGTGGGCCTGCTGGACCGAATCGGCGCTCAGCATGGCGAAGCCGGTCTGCCGGCAGGCCATGACGTCCGAGTGGTCGCCGAAGATGGACAGGGCGTGGGCGGCGATGGTGCGGGCCGAGACGTGCAGCACGAACGGGGTCAGCTCGCCCGCGATCTTGTACATGTTCGGGATGAACAGCAGCAGGCCCTGGGAGGCGGTGAACGAGGTGGTCAGCGCCCCGGCCTGCATGGCGCCGTGGACCGCGCCGGCGGCGCCGCCCTCGGACTGCATCTCCACCACGCTGGGCACGGTGTTCCAGATGTTCTTCCGGCCCTGGGCGCTCCATTCGTCGGAGAACTCGCCCATGTTCGAGGACGGGGTGATCGGATAGATCGCGATCACTTCATTGGTACGGTGCGCGACGGACGCCGTTGCTTCGTTACCATCCAAGGTAACCATTCGTCGTTCGGCCATGGCCTTCCTCCTACGGGTGTCGTTGGAATCTGTTCCGACGTGGGTATGGGGCGGACCCGGGCAGAATGCCTGAAACGTACGGTCCCGCACCCGAAAGATTTTATTCCTCAAGTAGCTGGTAATCAAGAGCCGTTAGTCTTTTTACCCCGAAGTGTGCCCCAGGTTACATCCATGGCCTGGCGGCCGGGCGTAGACTCAACGAAACCTGCATAACCTTTGGGAGGGTCGTATGGACTTCAAGGACAGCCTGACTGCCAGGAACCTGCTCAAGGCCTTCGCCGGCGAAAGCCAGGCCCGGAACCGCTATACCTACGCCGCCGAGATCGCCAAGGGCGAGGGACTGCAGCATGTAGCCGCAATCTTCGAAGAGACCGCCGGCAACGAGAGAGAGCACGCGCGCCTGTTCTACGCCCACCTGGCCAAGCTGGCCCCCTCCGCGCTGGAGATCACCGCCGGCTACCCGGCCGTGGCCGGCGACACCCTGGCCCAGCTCCAGGCCGCCTGCGCCGGGGAGAACGAGGAGTGGACCGCCCTCTACCCGGAATTCGCCCGGATCGCCAAGGAGGAGGGCTTCAACGACGTGGCCCGGACCTTCGAGTGGATCGCCAAGGTCGAGAAGGAGCACGAAGAGCGTTTCCACCGCCTGCTGGACCACGTGGCCAACGGCACGGTGTTCCAGCGCGGCGAGAAGATCTACTGGCGCTGCATGGAATGCGGCCACATCCACGAAGGCCTGGCCGCACCCAAGGCCTGCCCCGTCTGCATGAAGCCGCAGGGCTGGTTCGAGCCGGTGGGTGAAAAGTTCTAATTAATTATTTTTTTATCCTTTTCACATCCCCGTCCATCCCCGTCCATCCCCGGCAAAGATGGCCAATGATGGTGCCGAGCTGCATGATTTCAGCTGATTGGCACCATCATTGGCCATCTTTGCCGGGGATGGACGGGGATGGACGGGGATAAAAAGGGATAAAAATGAAAATAATCAGGGTTTCCCAAGCGGCTGACCCCGGAGGTCTGCGCGATCGAGACCTCGGTCACTTCGGTTTGGCCCGCTTCGTGCGATGATGGGGTGCAAGGTTCCGCTGCCGCGAACTCCACTTGAGAGGCTCTTATGCTCACCTTGCCCCTGACCCAGGCGTTGACCTTCGACGATGTGCTGCTCGTCCCCGGCCACTCCGAAGTGCACCCCAACCAGGTCGACCTCAGCACCCTCCTGGTCGCCGGCGTGCGCATGGGCATCCCCCTCCTGTCGGCGGCCATGGACACCGTCACCGAGGGCCGGCTGGCCATCGCCCTGGCCCAGCAGGGCGGCATCGGCATCATCCACAAGAACCTGGCCATCGACCGCCAGGCCGACGAGGTGGACAAGGTCAAGCGCAGTGAGAGCGGGATGATCACGGACCCGATCGTCATCCGCCCGGACGCGCCGATCCGGGAGGCCGAGGCGATGATGGCCAAGTACCGCATCTCGGGCGTGCCGGTGGTGGAGAACGGCAAGCTGGTGGGCATCCTCACCAACCGCGACCTGCGCTTCGAGACCCGCTGGGAGCTGCCGGTGCGCGAGGTCATGACCAAGGACAAGCTGGTCACCGTGCCCGTGGGCACGACGCTGCTCGAGGCCCGGGCCATCCTGCAGAAGCACCGGATCGAGAAGCTCCTGGTGGTCGACGACCTGGGCGCCCTGCGCGGGCTGATCACGGTCAAGGACATCCAGAAATCCACCGAGTATCCGATCTCCTGCAAGGACTCCCAGGGCCGCCTGCGGGTCGGCGCCGCCCTGGGCGTGGGCCCCGATCTGCTGGACCGGGCCCGGGCCCTGGTGGCGGCCCGGGTCGACGTGCTCTGCCTGGACAGCAGCCACGGCCACAGCGCCGGGGTGCTGGAGGCCCTGCGCCGGCTGCGGGACGCCCTGCCCGACATCCCGGTCATCGCCGGCAACGTGGCCACCTACCAGGGCGCCAAGGACCTGTGCGCGGCCGGCGCCAGCGCGGTGAAGGTCGGCATCGGGCCCGGCTCGATCTGCACCACCCGGATCGTCACCGGCGCCGGCATGCCGCAGATCACCGCCATCCTCGAGGCCTCCCGGGCCTGCCGGGAAGCCGGCGTGCCCTGCATCGCCGACGGCGGCATCAAGTTCTCCGGCGACGTGGCCAAGGCCCTGGCCGCCGGCGCCGACGCGGTCATGATCGGCAGCCTGTTCGCCGGCACCGACGAGGCCCCCGGCGAAACCATCTTCTACAGCGGCCGCACCTACAAGTCCTACCGGGGCATGGGCAGCATGGGCGCCATGAAGGCCGGTTCCAAGGACCGCTACTTCCAGGAAGGCCGCGACGACACCAAGCTGGTCCCCGAAGGCATCGAAGGCCAGGTCCCCTACAAGGGCAAGATGACCGACCTGGTCGGCCAGCTCATGGGCGGCCTGCGCGCCGGCATGGGCCTGGTGGGCGGCCGGACCATCGCCGAGTTCCAGCAGAAGGCCACCTTCGTCCAGATCAGCTCGGCCGGCCTGCGCGAGAGCCACGCCCACGACGTGATGATCACCAAGGAAGCGCCCAACTACCGGATGGATTGACGGTCCAGGATGGCGAGGCGGCGAGCCGCAAGGTCGCGGGAGGATTCGAACCGGGCGGCCGGGTTGGAGGTGACCCGGGCGTAGCAGACACGGGCCGCCACCGGCTCCTCCAGGTTCTCGGCGATCCGGCCGAGCACATACCACTCGGTGGGCCCGGGTTCGTCCAGCCCGCGCGATTCCATGCTCTCCTTGAGCATCTTGAGGGCCTCTTCGGTCTTGCCGAGTTCGGCCAGGACCGAAGCCAGGGTGTGCTGAGCCTCCCCGCGTCCAAGCCCCTCCCTGGCAAGCCGGACGCCGCTGCGGGCCGCCGTCAGCGTGCCCTCCGTGACCTTCCCCTCCAGCAATTGGTACCAGGCCAGGTCGTTGAAATGGAGGGAATCGGCTGATCCCTTGGCCACCCGCTCCTGGAGCATGGCGATCCGCTCCGCATACCGGCCCAGGCGTCCCAGGGCCTTGAATACGAAATCCTGGTACACCTCGACATCAGGGTGCCGTTTCATGAGGTCCCCGGCGTAGGCGAGAAGTTCCGTCCACTGTCCCCGGGATTCCAGGAAGTCCATGTGGAACGCCTGGGAGATCCTGGAATCGGGGAATTTGGCAACCAGCGGCTGGCCCGCGGCCTCCACCGCATCCCAATTCTCCCGGACCCGCTGGACGCACCCCAAGGTCACCAGGAGCCAGGTTCTGCGTTCAGGATCCTGGACCTGGGCCAGGCCCTTCGCCAGGAAGTCCGGAAAACGGCCATTGTCAGGATCGTTGAAGAGCAGTGCGGCCGCGGCCCACCGGATCTCGTCCAGACCGGCCTCCTGCCCACGGGTCCAAAGGCCCGGGAAGGGCGTATGGTTGAGCGGATCCTCATCATCCCCGGCCCTGACCACATCCCTGGCCCAGTCCAGTTGGCGCCGGGCCCCCGCCAAATCGCCCGCATCCGCCCGGGCCAGGGCTTCCCGACCGTAGGCACCCAGATCGTCGTCGCTGGCCGCGAGCCGGCAGACCCCACTGGTCATGGCGAAGACCCAGGCCTGCTTGTAGATACCTCCCTCCCGTGCGGGATACCGGGCCCGGACCCGGTAACCGCCCGCCGGATCCCCATCCACCTGGAATTGCCCCTGGGAGAGGGCCACCTCCAGGGCCGCCAAGCTTTCCAGCCCCTTGGCGGTGAAGGTGTAGGAGGGGGCCAAAACATGGTTCCGGAACGCCGCCCAGGCCTTCGGCTGGCCGAGCCGGGCACGCACGGCGGGCGTCAGCCAGGGGCCCAGGGCTTCCGCCCCGCCGGCCCCGCCGGCGACGGCCTGGAGGATGCGGAGCATCGCCCCGCGGGGTTCCGCCGGGTCCATGGGCAGCGTGTCCAGGCGCGCGGCCTTGCCGATGAGGTCGAGGAAGGCCAGCCGGGCGTCGGAGCCGGCCATGCCCGCGGGCGCGGCCTCCAGCATCGCCCGAGCCTCCGGGTAGAGCCGCAGGTTGACCAGATCGTTGGCGGCGGGGGCCATGGCCTCCTGCCAGGTCCACTGGGTCCCCAGGAGCCTGGGCAGTTCGGCCATGGCCCTGGGCACGCCCAGGGTCATCACCATCGCGGCCGTGAGCCAGCCGTTGCGGGCCTCGCCGGCCGGGAGGGCCCTGGCCATGTCGAGGGCCTCCTGGAAGCGCAGGCTGTGGCCCAGGTCCTCCAGAAGATTGGCGTTGTGGTCGGTGCGCTTGAGCTCGTCGGCGAGCGCCCGGTACTGCAGGATGGCCTGGTCCAGCTGGGCGCCGGGCCCGAACCGGGTGCCCTCCGTCCCCGCCTCCAGCAAGGTGGCGAAATCGATCCGGCAGGCGGCATTCCTGGGATCCAGCTCGACCGCCTTCCGGTAGGCGGCCAAGGAGCCCTCCCGGTCCCAGCCCTTCCGGAAGCGCCGGCCCAGCAGATCGACCTGGAGGGTCCAGCCCAGCCAGTCCTGGGCGTCGGCGTCCCGGGGATCCAGGGCGGCGGCCTGGCGGAGCTTGGCCCGGGCGGCTTCGCCCAGCCCGGCGCTGAGCAGGTCCTGGGCGTGGTGCACGAGCGGATTGGCCCGCCCCGGCAGGGACTCGGCCAGCCGGCGATGGGCGGCCAGGGCGTCGCGGGTGCGCCCGGCCTTCAGCAGCGCGTCGCCTTCCTGGTCGAACCACAGGTCGACCCGATTGGCGGCGCCAAGGGCCTGGATGGCTTTCCGGGCGGCGTCCACCTCCGCGGCGGTCCAATGGCGGCGGCCGGTGTCCAGGCGGAAGGTCGCGGTCGCGGCCCCGTCCGCGCGACGGGCGTAGGTCCGGCTCAGGTTCGCGGGCCCCAGGGGAACCTCCTCGTTTTCCGGGAGCTGGCGGAGCACGAAGCCCGGAGGCGGCCGCACGATGTAGCGCCATTCGGCCACATAGGGTCTCTGGATGAGCAGGTCCCGGGTCCTGGCCGGGGGCGCCTCGGCCCCGTCGCCGATGCCCAGGTTCTCCCTCAGGGCTTTCAGCATGGGCCAGGAATACAGATCCGCCTTGGCCTCCGACCACCAGGTCCGGCCCGCTTCGGCGCCCTCGGCTTCGAGGGTCACCACGAACGGCTGGGCCAGTTCCCGCACGCCGGTGAATTCGATCCGGCCGGGCCTGGCCGCGGAATAATTGGTCTTGAGGTAGTTCTCCAACTGTTCCCGGAGTTCCTTGGCGTCGGTGTCGGCGTAGGCGCGCCGCACCCCCATCTCGGCTGGCCCCCGGTATTCGGAGGTCTCGACGATCCGCGCCGGGCCCTTCTCGGCCAGGAACACTTCGCGGGTCTCGAGGAACAGGTTGCCGGCGGCCTCAAGTTCGGGCGTCCGCACCAGGCCCACGGTCGCCGCATCGATGACCAGCGCCGGCCGGCCCTGGTCGCCGAAGGGCAGTTCCCCGGCCCGGGCGAATTCCGCGGTGGCATCGATCCACAGGGGATCCGGGCCGGGAACGAGCACGATCGCGTGATCGAAGACGCCCAGACCCGGAAGGCCGGGATCGGCGGCCCGGCCGAACCCGGAATCCGCCAGCGCCAGCCGGGCGGGAAACCCCGCTGCCCGCAGGAGCGCCAGCAGGAGGCAGGCCTTGTCCTTGCAGTCACCGTAGCCGCGGGCCAGGGTCTCGGCCGGGGGCCGGGGGATGATGGAGGCGCTGCCGAACTCGACGCCCGTGTAGCGGACCCGCTCGTGGAGGAAGGCCAGGATCCTGGGCAGGGCGGCCCGGGGATCCGGGTCGTGGCCGACCCGCTCGGCCAGGGCGGCGCGGGTCTCCGCCGGCAGGTCGGCCGTGCTCATGAGGGCCAGGTAGCCGCGGGCCACGTCGGCCCATGAGGCGCAGGTGGAGTAGCCGAAGGTCGGCTGAGGTTCCACGCCCGGGTCCTGGTTGGCCTCGGCCTTCGGGGGCGGGTCGCTGGGCCCGACCTCCAGGGACAGGCTCGTCCGCCCGTCCCGGGTCCCGATCTGCGGCACAACTCCGGAGATGCCCCACACCTTCCAGTGAAGGGGCCTGCCCGCGGGCTGTTGCAGGAAGATCCTGATCTTCTGCAGGGGCACGGTCTCCCAGAGGTCATACACCCCGAAGCTGCCCGCCGCGAACCCGGGGGAGGTGTCCTCCAACACCGTCTCGGTCTCGACGATCGCCCCCGTCTCCAGCTGCGGCAGGGGCCCGGCGAGCCGCTTGCGCGCCTCGAACAGCCCGTCGCCGCCCTGGCCGGTGGAATACTCGCCCAGGGTCGCGGGATCCAGGAGGTGCACCCGGCCGTCCGGGGCGATGACGCGGGCCCGGACCGTCGGCCGATTCTGGTGCCACGGCGCCCAGCTGCAGGAGACCTCGTTCCAGTTCTTAAGCGCCGAGGCCTGGTCGAACCTGTAGACCGTCCGGCTGAGGGTCCGCCGGCAGCCAAGGTCATCGATGGAGATCCGCACATCTTCCAGGAGGCAGAGGATGCCCTGCCCTTCCCGCGGCGGATGGGCCGCGCTGGCCTGGAGGATCGCCTGGGGCGTGGCGGTGAAGGCGTCGCCCTGTTCCCACGGCTCCTCCGACGCCAGCGGCGCGCTCAGCACGATGGCCAGAATCCAGCCCAGAGCGATGGCCCTTCCCATGAAACCTCCCTGACATGCGGATGGCTCGAGTATGGCGGGCCGGCCGATTTCCGACAACCCCGGTCAGGGCTGGACCAGCCGCTCCCGGCGGGCCTTGAGGATCCGGTCGCGCAGCTTGGCGGCCTCCTCGAACTCCATCTTCCCGGCGAAGTCCCGCATCCGGGCCTCCAGCTTGGCGGCCTCGCGTTCGAATTCGCGGTCGGTGAGGTAGAGGAGGGGTTCCTCGGCGGCGCGGTCCTCCTTGGGGATGTTGATGAACTCCCGGGCCAGGGCCTCGCCCATCACGTCGTCCAGGAGGCGCTTGGTGGTCTCCGGGGTGATCCCGTGCAGGGCGTTGTGTTCCAGCTGCTTGGTGCGCCGGCGCTCGGTCTCGCCGATGGCTTTGCACATGGAATCGGTCATGCGGTCGCCGTAGAGCACGGCCTTGCCGTTGACGTTCCGGGCGGCCCGGCCGATGGTCTGGATCAGGCTGCGGGCGCTGCGCAGGTAGCCCTCCTTGTCGGCGTCCAGGATGGCCACCAGGCTCACCTCCGGCAGGTCGAGGCCCTCGCGCAGCAGGTTGATGCCGATGAGCACGTCGAACACGCCCCGGCGCAGGTTCTTGAGCAGCTCCACCCGCTCCAGGGTGTCGATCTCGCTGTGCAGGTATTCGGCCTTGACGCCCAGTTCCTGGTAGTACGAGGTGAGCTGCTCGGCCAGCTTCTTGGTCAGCACGGTGACCAGGATCCGTTCGCCGCGGGCGGTCACCTGGCGGATCTCCTCGAGCAGGTCGTCCACCTGGTTGCCCACGGGCCGGACCTCCACGACCGGGTCCACCAGGCCGGTGGGACGCACCACCTGCTCGACCACCACGCCGCCCGACTGGGCCAGCTCGTAGTCCCCGGGGGTGGCGCTCACGAACACCAGCTGCTTGACCCGGGCCTCGAATTCCTCGAAGCGCAGGGGCCGGTTGTCCAGCGCCGCCGGCAGGCGGAAGCCGTAGTCCACCAGGGTTCGTTTGCGGGACTGGTCGCCGAGGTACATGCCCCGCAGCTGCCCGGTGGCCACGTGGCTCTCGTCCATGAACAGGATGAAATCCTCGGGGAAGTAATCCAGCAGCGTGTGCGGGGGCTCGCCGGGTTGCCGGCCGTCCAGGAACCGCGAGTAGTTCTCGATGCCCGAGCAGTAGCCCATCTCCTTCATCATCTCGATGTCGTAGATGGTGCGCTGGTGCAGCCGCTGCAGCTCGACGATCCGGCCCTCGGCCCGGAAGGTCTCCTCGCGTTCCTCCAGCTCCACCTTGATCTCACGGATCGCCGCCAGGAGCTTGTCCTCGGGGGTCACGTAGTGGCTCTTGGGCCAGATGGTGAGCTCGGACAGGGTCTCCAGCACCACCCCCCGGAGCGGGTCGATCCGGCTCAGGCGCTCGATCTCGTCGCCCCAGAGCTCGATCCGGTAGGCGGTGTCCTCGTAGGCCGGGTAGACCTCGACGACGTCGCCGCGCACCCGGAACACCCCCGGCTCGAAGGCCATCTGGTTGCGGGCGTACTGGATGGCCACCAGATCGCGGAGCAGCATGGCCCGGTCCCGGATCCCGCCGACCTGGAGGTGCACCGAGAGGTTCATGTAGCTGGACGGATCGCCCAGGCCGTAGATGCAGGAGACCGAGGCGACGACGATGGTGTCCCGGCGCTCGAGCAGGTTGCGGGTGGCGCTCAGCCGCAGCTTCTCCAGCTCCTCGTTGATCTTGGCGTCCTTGTCGATGAACAGGTCGCGTTCGGGGACGTAGGCCTCGGGCTGGTAGTAGTCGTAGTAGCTGACGAAGTACTCCACCGCGTTCTCGGGGAAGAACTGCTTGAACTCCGAGAACAGCTGGGCCGCAAGGGTCTTGTTGGGCGCGAAGATCAGCGCCGGCCGGTTGAGGGCGGCGATGGCCGAAGCCATGGTGAAGGTCTTGCCGCTGCCGGTGACGCCCAGCAGGGTCTGGCACCGGTCGCCCGCCTCGACGCCGCGCACCAGCTGGGCGATGGCCTCGGGCTGGTCGCCGGCGGGCTGATAGGGGGCGTGCAGCTTGAAGGGGACCGGGCCGGGCATGGATCCCAGTCTACGCCGATCGGGCGAACAATTGGCGAATGATGCTAGATTTTCCGGAGCACCAGGCAGCCGTTGGTGCCGCCGAACCCGAAATTGTTGTTGAGCGTGTATTCGCCGTCGAAGGTGCCGGCCACGTCCGGGGTCACGTCCAGGTCGCAGTCGGGGTCCTGGTTGACGATGTTGATGGTCGGCGGGATCCGGCCGGTGTCGGCCACCAGGGCGGCGACGATGGTCTCCAGGCCGCCGGCGGCGCCCAGGAGGTGGCCGGTCATGGACTTGGTGGAACTGACCTTGAGCCTGGAGGCGTGGCTGCCGAAGACCTTGCGCAGGGCCGCGCATTCGATCCGGTCGCCGGCCGGGGTGGAGGTGCCGTGGGCGTTCACGTAGCCCACCTGCTCCGGGGCGATGCCGGCATCCTGGATGGCCGCGGCCATGACCCGCATGGGGCCGTCGCCGTCCTCGCTGGGGCTGGAGATGTGGTGGGCGTCGCCGCTCATCCCGTAGCCGGCGACCTCGGCGTAGATCTTGGCGCCCCGGGCCCTGGCCAACTCGTATTCCTCCAGCACCACCACCCCCGCGCCCTCGGCCATGACGAAGCCGTCCCGGCCCTTGTCGAAGGGGCGGCTGGCCTCGGTGGGGGCGTCGTTGCGGGTGGACAGGGCGCGCATGGCGGAGAAGCCGCCCACGCCCAGCGGATTGATGACCGAGTCGCTGCCGCCGGCGATCATCCGGTCGGCGTAGCCGAACATGATCTGCCGGAAGGCGTCGCCGATGGAATGCGTGCCGGTGGCGCAGGCCGTGGCCATGGCCGAGTTGGGCCCCTGCAGGCCGTACTTGATGCTGACGAAACCCGAGGCCAGGTTGATGATCAGGCTGGGGATGAAGAACGGGCTGGTGCGGCGGGGGCCGCGGTAGCCGTTGGCCTCCTCCCAGATCGTGGAGAGGCCGCCGATGCCCGAACCGATGGAGATGCCGAAGCGCTCCCGCTCGGCCTTGGGCAGCAGTTCGCCTGCCAAGCCGGCGTCCCGCATGGCCTCCTGGGCCGCGGACATGGCGTACTGGATGAACAGATCCATCTTCTTCTGTTCCTTCCGGTCGATGCAGCCGTCGGGATCGAAATCCTTGACCTGGCCGGCGATCTTGCAGGTGAAGTCGGCCGTGTCGAACTTGGTGATGAGGCCGACGCCGCTCTGCCCGGCGAGCAGGTTGGCCCAGGTGGCCTGGACGTTGTTGCCGCATGGGTTGATGGTTCCCATGCCGGTGATGACGACGCGTCGACGCTGGATGGTGGTCATGGCCTCACCTCTCAACAGGACAAGGATGCCACAGGCACAAGTCCCCCTCCCATCGATTCCTGCGGAATCGACGAGGGTCGGGGCCGGGCCTGCGAATAGCTAACGGCAAGCGCCGCAGGATTATCCTTCCTGCGGCGCCGGGATGGGTCCCAAGGATCGGTCAGGCCTTGGCATTCTTCTCGATGTACGAGATGGCGTCGCCAACCGTACGGATCTTCTCCTGCTCGCTTTCGGGGATCTCGATCCCGAAGGCCTCTTCGATCGCCATGATGATCTCAACCGTGTCCAGGCTGTCCGCGCCGAGATCGTCAACGAAGTGACTGTTCTCGGAAATGGAATCCTCGGGCTTGGCGAGCTGCTCAGCGATGATCGCGATGACCTTTTTGCGAATTTCAGCCATGGTCTCTCCTTAGAACCCAAGGAGGCTATCACGGCTGTTCGGGATTGCCAAGCGGCTAGACTTGATGACATGCCGCGCAATGTCCAGATCCCCGTCCCCGAAACCGGCTGGCCCCTGGGGTGGAGCCAGTCCCTCCGCGAATTCCAGGTGTTCCTCGCGATCGAGCGGGGGCTGTCGCCGAACACCGTCTCGGGCTACCTTTCCGATCTCCAGCATCTGGCCGGGTGGGCCTGCGACGCGGAGCTTTCGCCCTCGGACCTGGGCCGGGACCGGATCACCGCCTTCCTCGCCGCGCAGCAGGCCACGGGCAAGGCGGCGCGCAGCGTGGCCCGGCTGTCCTCGGCCTTGCGCCGGTTCCTGGTGTTCCTGCGCATGGAAGGGGAAGGCGCGGCCGGGCCCGAGGCGGTGGTGCGCCCGCCCCGGCCTCCGCGGATCCTGCCGCGGACCCTGTCCGAGCCGCAGGTGGAGGCCCTGCTCGGCGCCCCCGACCTGGCCTCGCCGCTCGGCGTGCGCGACCGCGCCTGGATGGAGCTCCTCTACGCCTCCGGGCTGCGGGTCTCGGAGCTGGCCTCGCTGTCCGGGCTGACGGTCTTCCTGGATGAGGGCTTTCTCAAGGTGATGGGCAAGGGCCGCAAGGAGCGCCTGATCCCGTTCGGCGAAAGCGCCGAGCACTGGATGCGGGCCTGGCTGGCGCTGCGGCCCGGGCTCAAGCCGAGGGAGGACACCCTGTTCGTCGGCAGGCTCGGCGAGCCCTTGACCCGGCAGCAGTTCTGGCGGCTTCTCAAGGCCTACGCCGCCAAGGCCGGCATCCGCCGGGAGGCGGTGAGCCCGCATGTGCTCCGCCACGCCTTCGCCACCCATCTCCTCGACCACGGCGCGGACCTTCGGGCGGTGCAGGCGATGCTGGGGCACGCGGACATCTCCACCACCATGATCTACACCCACGTGCACCAGGCGCGGCTGAAGGCCCTCTACGACCGGATGCACCCCCGAGCGCAGTCCTAAACACCAAATAATTACATAAAAAACGCATGTTTGCATTTTCCGTCAACAAAACGATCAAATCATCCTCTGACTTCCATTGGGTGTTCACACATAAACCCATAAAAAAATATAACTTAAAGTATGCGATTACATACATAGTGCGAATTTATCTTCAGAATCTCAATTTTTCATTTGGGCATTGAGAATCCAATGGTTTGTGCATAATTAAAGTGGCTAGCATTTAAATCCCATTTTTCTGGGGAGGATGTGGCTTATCAAGGCCGGCCAGGGATCTGGCAAGGGAGGATAGAGCGCCATGGATGCGGGGAAACGGGTTATCGATCAGGCGATTCTGCGACTGGTGTCGCAGCACGCCATCCCGGATCAGGCAACCCTCATCGAGCTGCTGGCCCAGGAGGGCTTCCGGCTCACCCAGGGCACCCTCTCAAGGCGCATGGCCCGGCTCTCCGTGCAGAAGCGGCATGGCCGCTACCAGCGGGTCGTCAGCGCCAATCACCCCATGCCCCCCTATGCCGTCGCCCAGTCCTCGCCGAACCTCATGATCCTGCAGACCCACCAGGGCCTCGGCCCGGCGCTGGCGCTGCGGGTGGACCGCACCACCGTGCCGGGGATCCTGGGCACCGTGGCGGGCGAAGATGCCCTGTTCATCGCCATTCACGGCGATGTCTCCATGGAGGAGATCCGGGAACAGGTGGCGCAGGTGCTCGGCCCGCCCCAGGTCAACCTTTGACAGGTGGACGAGGCCCCCGCTTCCCGCCATGATGGGATCTGGAGAATCCCCTGATGGCCCCAAGAAAATCCACCAAGCTTCCCGAAGCCGCCGAAGCGCCCGGTAAGCCCGAAGCAGCACCCAAGGCCAAGACCGTGAAGCCCAGGACCCCGAAGGCCGCGCGCCCCGTGGCCCCGGTCGCGGCCGAGCCCGCCGAGGCCCCTGCCGCCGCCGCGCCTGCGGCCCCCGCCACGGCGGCCGAACCCGCCGTCGCCAAGAGCGCCCGCAAGCCCCGCAGCCCCCGGATCACGGCGCCCGCCCCGGAGCCCGTCGCCGAACCCGCGGCCGAACCGGTGATCGCCGCGGCCGCGGAGCCGATGGCCGTTGGCGACCTGCTGACGGACCAGGCGATGGCCGTCCTCCAGGCCATCCACACCGGCATGGCCGTGGAACTGGTCTTCCAGGACCCGGACAGCAATCCGCCCCGGACCTTCGAACCCCGCCAGCTCACCTTCGACGCCCTGGCCAAGGCCTGGTTCGTCTGGGGCTGGGACCGCCGCTACAACGCCGAACGGCACCACCGCCTCGACCTGGTCGCCCAGGTGACGCCCGTGGAGGGCGTGGGCCGGGCCGCCCAGGGCCCCTACAAGGATGGGACCCCCGCCAACCTCATCGGCGGCTGGCTGGGCGGCGAACCCATCCACGTGAAGGCGGTCCTGCTCAAGCAGTGGATCTTCGCGGTCCGGCAGGCGCCCTCGCCCTTCCCCGAGTTCAAGCTGGAGGAGATCGAGGAGGGCAAGGCCCAGGTCACCTTCGTGGGCACCGACCTGCGGGCCATCGCCCGCTGGGCCATGCAGTTCGGGGACGGCATCCAGGTGATCGAGCCGCAGCGGCTGCAGGACCGCATCAAGCAGGTGGGAATCACCTGGGGCGGCAAGCCGGCCACCGCCGAACGCCCGGCCGCTCCCCCTGCCCCGGCCCCCCGGCCGCCGCGCGCCGAGCATGGCCACCGTCCCGAGCACCGCGCCGAGCACCGGGCCGAGCCCCGGGAAGCCCGGGAGCACCGCGAAACCCGGGAACCCCGCGAGGTCCGGGAATCCGCCCCCCGGCACCGGCCGGAACCCTCCCGGAACCTTCCCGAGGCGCCCAAGCCCACCACCAACAAGGCCGGCAAGATCGAGATCCGCATCGACCGGCTCTGATTCCCGCCTCACAGCCAGCGGCCGATGACCCTCCGGAAGGCCCGCTCCCGGCGGGCCATGGGCCGGTACCCGGTGCAGGTGCCGGGGCCGGAGCGTTCCGGACAGGCCAGGCAGGGGGTGTGGTGGGGACCCCGGTGCCGGTAGTACCGGATGGCCGCCGCCAGCCCTGCGAGCACGGCCAGGGTCACGCCCCAGCCAGCCCAGCCGCCAACCCGGCATCCCCGAACGACCAAATAACCGGCCAGGGCGGCCGGCAGGAACCGCGCGAACCCCTTGGGCGGCCGCCAGCGGACCAGGCACAAGCACCAAGCCGCCCAGGCAGCCAGCAGCGCGACGGCAAGGGCCGCTCCGCCCCCGAGCGGGGATCCTCCCGCGGCCAGGCCCGACGCGAGCCCGGTTCCGGCCAGCAGGCAGCCCCTGCAGACCCGCATCCGGCCGAAGGACACGACCTCTCCGGCATAGGCGGGACAGAGGGGATGGTGGGCGAACCGGTGGAAGGCGTGGGCCCGCCGGCCGAACCGGTCGATGCGCCGGGCCAGGGCCGGATCGATCACGCCACGGGGGTCTTGGCCCGGAGCACCACGGCGGTGCCGTAGGCCACGATCTCGTTGGTGTTCTGCATGAGGTCCCCGGAATCGAAGCGGAACCCCAGGATGCCGTTGGCGCCCATCTGCCGGGCATGCATCTCCAGGCGGTTCATGGCCTCGTTGCGGGATTCCCCGGCCAGTTCGGTGAGCATGGTGATCTCGCCGCCGAACAGCTGCTGGCAGCCGGCGCAGGCGGTGCCGACGACGCTGCGCGAGCGGACCGTGATGCCCCAGCAGGGACCGATGATCCGTTCCACCTCCTGGCCGGGCGGAGCCTCGAAGGTGGTGACGATGGGAATGGCGTGCAGGGAGATGACCGACATCGGCGGCCTCCTATGGCGACGGGTGTTCGCAGCGGCCCGCGGTTGTCAACGGGCGCCCAGGAGCGGCAGGAGGAAGGTCGCGGCCGCGGCCACCGCGACACAGGGGCGGCGCCCTGGGTCCTGAGGCGCATGGTGTGGCGCGAAGCCAGGAACACCATGAACAGTGCCGCGAACGTGAACAGATCCAGGTTGTTGAAGATGGACTGCAGCTTGAGGCTGTCGGGGACCACGAAGAAGCCCAGGGCCGTGGGCGAAAGGGCGTCCGGCTTGGCTCCGCCGATGTTCTTCAACGTGCAGACGATGCCCAGGAGCAGCAGCTTGGGCAGCAGGACCAGCCCGGCCACCACGGTGGCGGAGAACGCCTGCGGGAAGCTGGGCGGCTGCCGCTCCGCGGTCCCCCGGCCGATGGCCCAGTAGATCAGGGCCATGATCAGGCTGATGAGCGGCAGGGCCAGCAGGGCCCCGACCAGGGCGAACGGCAGGATCATCTTGCTCTGCATCGAGATGATGGCGTCGTAGTTGTCGACGGGGATCCGGGGATTGCGCTCCAGCATCGGCCGGATCATCGCATCCACATCGACCTTCCGGGCCCACAGCACGGTGACCACCAGGTTGGCGGCGACCATCAGGGACAGCGCGCCCTTCCACACGGGAGTCGTGGCCAGGCGCTGGAACAGGGCGGCGGGCTCGCTGAACACGCCCACCACCTGTTCCAGAAGGGATGGGGGAACCGGCGGGGGGGGAGGCTCCTCGCCGTACAGCTTCTCGATCGGCACGTAGGCCGTGCCGCCGTACGGGCCCTTGGCTTCAGTCATGATCTACCCCTTGGGGATGGTGATGAAACGTTCTCCCTGGATTTTCGCAGCCCGCGGCCCGTATTCAATGGCAATCTCCCGGCAGGAACGCACGATCCCGTGGCGGCACACCACAGACGAGGGAGTGCCGCCATGAAAATCGATCCGGATCTGGCTGAGCGACTCATGGACCAGGAGCAGCGCTTCGGCCGACCGGGCCGCCGCCCCGTGGAGCGGGTGCTCACCCGGGCCGATGCCGTCGCGGTCTGGGATGTTCAAGGAAACCGCTACCTGGACTTCTCGGGCGGCGATGGCGCGGTCAGCCATGGCCACAACCACACCCGCATCGCCGCGGCCATGGTGGAACAATGCCTGCGCCTGGCCTACGGTCCCAGGGTCTGCCACCAGGACCGGCTCCCGCCCCTGCTGGAAAAGCTCGGAACCCTGACGGGGTTCGAGGCGGCCGTGGTGCTCGGCGGGGAGGCCGGGGCCCTGGAGGCCGCCCTGGCGGGCGCCCGCAGCTGGGGGGTCCAGGTCCGCGGCCTCGAGGCCCGGTCCGCCGAGGTGATTTCCTTCACGGGTCGCCTCCCCGGGGCCCCTGGCGGCCCGGAGGTGCCATTTGGCGACCTGGCAGCCACACAGGCTGCCGTGCAGCCCGACACCTGCGCCATCCTGGTGGAACCCTTCCAGGGCGTGGACGGGGTCCGGCCGGCGCCCCGGGGCTTCCTCCGGGGCCTGAGGGAGCTCTGCGATGCCCGGGAGCTCCTGCTGCTGGCGGATGAAAGGCGATCGGGGCTCGGCCGGACGGGCCGGCTGTTCGGGTTCGAGCACGAGGGCATCCGGCCGGATGCCGCCATCCTCGGCGACGCCCTGGCCGGGGGGTTCTGCCCGGCGGGTGCGGTCCTGGCCTCGCACGCGGTCGTGGACCGGATCCCTCCGGATGGCCCGGGCGCGGTGCAGGGCGCCCAGCCCCTGGCCTGCGCGGTGATCTCGGCGGCGCTGGATGTGCTCACGGAGGAGCGGTTGGCAGACCGTTCGGCAGAACTGGGGGCCTATTTCCTGGCCCGGCTCCGGGCCATGGATGCGGCCCGGGTCCAGGCGATCCGGGGCCAGGGCCTGTGGGCGGCCCTGGAGCTGCGGACCGGAGCCCGGGAGGTGTGCGCGACCCTGGCCCGGGAGGGCCTGCTCTGCCCGGGCCATGGCAACGTCCTGGAACTCTGCCCGCCCCTGGTGATCACCCGGGAGCAGCTGGACTGGGCCCTGGAGAAGCTGGAGCGGGCGCTGGGCTGATCAGAAGTGGAGGCCGGCGTAGAACGCGGCCGAAGCCGTCGGCGCCAGGGAACGCAGGGTGCGGTTGTCCATGTTCACCGGGCTCACCAGCACCTGCTGGGAGGTCTTGAGCGGGGTGGCGGCCACGTCGACCCCGATGAAGGGGCGGGTCGAGCCGAGATGGAAGGAGGCGTCCAGGCTGACCCGGGCCCAGGGGCGGAGGTAGGTGGTGCTGGCGTCCACGTTGCCCAGCATGGCCCCGGCCTGGAAGACCGCGCCCTGGGCGGTCAGGGCCTCGCCCCGGCCCTCCAGATGCAGGCCCAGCGCCACGGCGTTCCCGACCGGGATCAGGTAGCCCGCTCCCACCGACCAGTAGCTGGAGGTGATCTTGACGTCGGTGAGGTCGGCCACCGGCGCCCCGGGCAGGGCGCTGGTGGGGCCGTCGAAGGTCAGGTTGGAGGAGGAATCCAGCTTGCCGCCGATCTCGTAGTACCAGTTCCGGGAGGAGGCGATCTCGCCCATGAACCGGACCCCCACGCCCCAGGACCGCTGGGCCTGGTCCTGCACGCCCGGGAAGATGGTGAACGCGGCGGGCCGGATCATCTCCCCGAACACCTGGATCCGTTTGTCGAGTTCCTTATCCGGCGCCTGGGCGCAAAGGGAGCCGGCGGCGAGTGCGGTGACCAGGATCGTTGGGATTTTCACGAGCCCTCCTAGTGGGGAAGCTGGCATTGGGTGCTTAGGGTCATGTTACAGCAAGACGGAAGGATCGGGGCCATCAGGGGGCGACCGGCGTGGATGCGCCGTTGACCACCACGATATCCCAGGCGTAGTTGAAGGGGATCTTGTGGGCGAAGCTCTGGTCGATCCCGCCGGGCTTGGTGGAGATGCTGGCGGTGACGGTCTTGACCGCCTCGACCCACTCGATCCGGTCGATGGTCCTGGCGCCGGCGATGGCGTTGTTCTTGAGGATCGACTTCAGGCCGAACACGGTGACCGTGGCCGTCCCGGCCGCGGGCCGGACTTCGGGCGGGATGTCGAACCAGCAGTAGCCGGGCCCGGCCAGGGAACCGCTCGCGGGGGGTCCGGGGACATACGGGACATAGGTGCTGCTGGTGCTGCCATCGATGTTCAGGAAGGCGCGGGCGTCGGTCATCAGGGGGCTGGTGGCCAGCTGGGTGTCCCGCGGGTAGTTCGAGGAGACCAGATACATATAGGTCTTGCCGTCGGAGATCACCTGGATCGCCCAGAAATCGGGCGGGACCACGTTGCCGCTGGCGTCCCGGGTCGGATTGAACCAGGTGACCCGGTAGCCGCCCAGGGTGCCGTTGTTGGCGGTGCCGTCCAGGTTGCGCGAGCGCTTGTCGATCATGGTGTCCTGGGGCGGCAGGAGGCCCCAGGCGGTATCGGCGTCGCCGGTCGCCGAACCGATGATCCCGGTCGGGATTTCGCCGGTGGTGCCGTCGGCCAGCCAGGTCCTGGAGATCAGGGCGCCGGTATCCGCATTGTAGTGCGGGGTGAAGGCGGTCCAGTAGAAGCGCCCGACCCCATGGTTGGTTCCGGTGTTGGCGCCCTCGGTGACCGGGGACGAGGCGTCGAAGGTGCCGCCGTTGGCCACGGTGAGGTCGTAGGAGGAGTTGGTGGGACTCACCCCGGACGCATAGGGCCAGCGCTGGGTCGGGTTGCTGTAGAAGAACCACGGCATGTCGATGACTTCGGTCGTGACCGGCGCTCCGGTGGCGTAGCACTCGAGGTTGGCGGTCTGGGGCTTCGGGTAGGTGGAGAAGCCCACCTCGGTATCAAAGTAGCTCAGGTTGGTACGGTTGACCACCAGCGGCCGGGCCCAGACCTTGGTCCAGAGGTATTCGGCGTAGCCGAAGTTGGCCCTGTTGTGGAACGGGTTATAGGTCTTGCTGGTGCTGGGGATCCGATCCACGTCGTTGGCGTCGTAGATCACATGGACCGTATTGAGGCCGCCGGCCAGGGGGCCGGAAGGCGCGGAATTCACCAGGCCGTTCATGAAGGTCAGGGTTCCGTTGTCCACAGGCGTGGTGTTGAGCCCCTGGCTGTCGTCCTCCGGCGTGGCTCCGTCGTTCAGGGCGGTGGCGCCGGCCGGGCTGGTGAGATTGGTCTTCATGACATCGAAATCGTACGGATCCAGGGTGCTGGCCGGAGCCCGGAAGGCCTGGATGGCGCTGACGGCCAGGTGGATGGAGGAGGCGTTGTCGGCGTTGAAGGCGTCGTCGATGACGAAGCCCAGGTCGGTGGGATTGCTCGCCGACTTGAACCCGCCGATCGGGCTGGTGGCCTGGGTGTTGTAGTCCCGGGTCTCGTTGGCCTTGAGGAAGACGAACCATTCCGGGATGAGCTGGTAGCCCTGGAGGCCACTGAATCCGGTGATCAGGTTCGGGGGCTGCACCCATTCGGTGAGGACGGGGAGGGCATCGGTGGTGGGCACCGACAGCCGGTCCAGCCAGCGGAGGTTCGGTTCCAGGACCAGCACTCCGGTGCCGAAGCACTCGTTGTCGATGAGGTTGGTATTGCCCTGGAAGCGCCGCTGGTCGGCGCCATTGGTCTCGGTGCCGAAGCCGGAGCCGGTGGTGAGCTGCAGCTGCGGGTTGAAGGGAGCGGTCGCGCCCCAGTTCTGGAAGGCGAAGGCGGTGCCCTCGCTCACCGAAAGGGTGCGGGCGAGGCCCGGCCCCTCGAGGTCCGGATCGACCCCGTGCTTGTTGGGGACGTTCAGCTGGTAGTTGGTGCCGTCGGTGGTGTCCCCGGCGATGCTGGCGGGCACGGTGAGCCAGAAGGGCACATCGGAGCGCACCGGGATGGTGGTCGGGGCGTTGGCGTTGGCGATGGCGTAGGTGTTGGAGATGCCGTCCTGGTAGATCGTGACGGTGTCGCCGTAGCCATGGCTGCCCAGCGTGGCGTAGCTGTAGGTATCCGGGCTGGAGGTGCCGGACCGCTGGCGATAGAGGAAGGACAGGTAGAAGGTCTGCGAATCCGTGCCGTCCACGATCACCCAGCGCTTGAAGGTGTTCGGGTTGACGCCAGTGGCCTGGTCGGAAGAGCGGCCGAAAGTGTCCAGCACGGTGAACGAAACCAGGTAGGCGGTGACCTGGCCGGGGGTGCCCGAGAAGGTCACTTCGCCGGGCGAAGCCTGGGCGGAGGAGGACGGCACGCCGCCCGGGAAGCTCCACACGTAGGTCAGGCCGCCGTCGCCCGGGATGGTGGCGGCGCTGCCGGGGTTGGTGGTGGTGCCCAGGAAGGTGACCTTGCCGTTGTTGGGCAGGACCACCACGGGCGGGTCGGTGTTGGGGATGTTGAGGGCGGCGACCGCGGCCGGGATGGTCGCGCTGGCCTGGGGACTGGTGATGACCGCCGTGGGATAGGTGTTGTAGGTCACGGTGTAGGTGATGGTCTTGGGGGTCGCCAGGGAGTTGGTGGAACGGTTGTCCGTGGAACGGTTGTCCGTGGCCGTGATGGTGGCCACGGCGGTGCGGGGGTTGGTGACGGCCGCGAAGGAATCGGCGAAGACGTGGGTCAGGGTCACCGGCACGCCGGTGACGGTGTTGCCGCTGGTGGTCAGCGGGCCCGTCGTGGTTCCGTCGTTCCAGTCCACGGTGTAGGTGACCGGGTCGTTGTCGGCGTCGGTCAGAGTGAAGGTGATGCTGACCGTGTCGGAGGTGTAGACCGACGCGGTGGGCGAGGCCGGGCTGGTGACGGTGATCGCCGGAGCATGGTTGGCCGGCCGGGTGGAGATGGTGATCGTCGGGGCGGTCGCGACCAGGCCCTGGATGCCCAGGGAATCCACGGCGTAGGCCGTGGGCGTCGAGCTGCGGCTGCCGGTGACGGCGGCGCCGGTGTAGGTGATGACCACGGAATACTGGCCGCCGCCCAGGCTGGCGATGGTGCCGACGCTGACCAGGCCGGAACCGTCATTGGCCAGGAGATGGATGCCGGCCACAGGCAGGGGATCGGTCGCGCCGACCGCCGCCTGGGGATTGCTGACGGTGAAGAGCAGGGTCTGGGTGACGGTGCCGTTCAGGTCCACGTTCAGGGAGACCGGGGCCAGCGGCTGGGTGAAGGTGACGACCGGCAGGGACGTCGCCACCACCGGGAAGCTGGTGGAGGGGCTGGTGACGCCCACCGCGCCATGGTTGTCCATGGGCACGACGAGGATGTTGGCATTGAAGCTGGCCTGGCCCGCGGGGAATACGTGGGTCATGGTGCTGGTGTAGAGGTTGCCGACCGGCCCGGTCGGGGCGTTGTCGACGGTGTTGGGGGTGCCGTCGCCCCAGATCCAGGTGAAGGAGGTGACCGAATTGGTGGGCACCAGCTCCTGGGCCGTGGCGGTGAAGGTATAGGTCTTGCTCTGGTAGAGGTTGCCCGCCGGGCCCTGGACGGCCTGGGCCACCGGGACGATGTTGGCCTGGATGGTCAGGGTCTGGGTGACGGTGGTGACCCCGCCCTTCTGGTCGTCGGCGGTGAGTGTCACCACCACCTTGCCGCTGGCCAGGAAGGTATGGACCTGCGCCGCGCCGGTGACCGGGGCGGAGCCGTCGCCGAAGTTCCAGGTGTAGATGGGCGTCTGATTGGGCGTGGTGTCGACGACGCTGAAGCTGATCGGAGCGGCCACGAAGAAGTTGGCCGCGGGGTTCAGGGTGACGGTGAGCGCCGGCTTGGTGTCGGCCAGGACCTGGATGTTGAAGGTCACCGCGTTGGTGCCGCCGGGCAGCGTGTTGGTCGCGCTGAAGGTGACGGTGTAGATCCCCGGGTTCAGGTAGGCGTGGGTCTGGTTCAGGACCGCGGCCGAGGTGGTCTGGGCCACCGAGCTGCCGTCGCCGAAATCCCACGAGTAGTAGAGGATGTCCCCGTTCGGGTCGGTCGCGGTGGCGGCGAACTGGATGGGCACGCCCTGGTAGGTGGTGTTGGCCCCGGCGACGATGGCCGGGGTGGCGGTCATGGTGACCACCGGCGGGTTGATGGCGGCGACCGTGACGACGGTCACGGCCTGGCCCGGCACGAACGGCCCGACGATGCCCTGGCCGTCGGTGGCCAGTGCCACCGGGATGAAGGTGGCCGAGCCGGGCGCGGCGCCGGCGAGGTAGCTGTAGCTGGCGTTGTAGGTGCCGTCGCCGTTGGAGGTGACGGTGGCGGTGACGCCCGGGGTGCCGATCCCGAGGGGATACACCACCACGCCGGACGCGGGCAGGTAGGTGCCCGGAGCGCCGTTGGGGTTGCTCACGGCCAGGACGAAATTGACCGTGACCTGGGAACCGAGCGGCAGGGTCAGGGTGGAGGCCGAGGCCGGAATCGTGAACTGCGGGGTGGGGAAGCTCGTCACCACCACCGGGAAGGCGGTGTTGGGACTGGGCACGCCCACCGCCCCGTGGTTGTCCACGGGCTGGACGGTGACATTGGCGAGGAAGGCGGGCTGGCCCGCCGGGAACACGTGGGTCACCGTGTCGGTGAAGGAGCCGCCGCCGGCGTTGACCACGTTGTTGTCGACCTGGGCGGGGCTGCCGTCGCCCCAGTTCCAGATGAAGGACGCGACCGTGTTGGCCGGCACCAGCTCGGTGGCGCTGGCGGTGAAGGAATACGACTTGCTCTGGTACAGGTTGCCTGCGGGTCCGGAGACGGCCTGGGCCACCGGGACGATATCGGCCTGGATGGCCAGGGTGTTGGCATAGACGGTGATCCCGCCCTTGCCGTCATTGGCGGTGAGGGTGACATTGGTCTGGCCGGCAGCCTGGTAGGTATGGGTGACCGTGGCCCCGGTGGCGAGGGCCGAACCGTCGCCGAAGTTCCAGGTATAGACGGGGACCTGGCCGGGATTGGAGTCGGCGACGTTGAAGGTCACCGGCACGCCCACGTAGAAGTTGCTGGAGGGATTGAGGGTGACCGTCAGCGCCGGGGGCGTGTCGGGCAGCACCTGGATGTTGACCTGCACCGAGTTGGTGCCGTTGGGCAGGGTGTTGGAGGCGGTGAAGGTGACCGTGTAGATGCCGGGCGCCGCGAAGGCGTGGGTCTGGGACAGGGCCGAAGCCGCGGTGGTCGAGGCCACGTCGCCCTTCCCGCCGTCGCTGAAGGTCCAGGTGTAATTGAGGATGTCCCCATTGGGATCGGTGGCGGCGGCGGTGAACTGGACCGGCACGCCCTGGTAGGTCGCGTCGGTGCCCGCGGAGATGGCGGGGTTGGCGACCAGGGAGACCACCGGTGGGTTGATGGTGGCAACGGTCACGATGGTCACGGTCTGGCCGGAGACCATGGGGCCGACGATGCCCTGGCCGTCGATGACCTGCAGGGACGGGGTGTACACCGCGGTCCCCGGCGCGCCGGCGCCGGTGTAGGCATAGCTGGCCTGGTAGGTGCCGCCGCCCAGGGCGGTGACGGTGGCCGTGGTGCCGAGCGTGCCCGAGCCGAGCGGGTAGAAGGTGAAGGCCGAGGCCGGCAGGAACGCGCCCGGGGCGCCGTTGGGGTTGGTGCCGGAGAAGGTGAAGGTGACGGTCAGGTTGTTGGCGATCCCGACGCTGGAGGTGGTCGGCGAGGCGGGAGTGAGGAAGGTGCCCACCGGCAGGGCGGTGGCGACCACCGGGAAGCTGGTGTTGGGGCTGGCCGAACCCACGGAACCGTGGTTGTCCACCGGGGTGACGGTGATGTTGGCGTTGAAGGCGGCCTGGCCCGCGGGGAAGGCGTGGGTCAGGGTGTCCGTGTAGACCCCGCCGGCGCCGGCGACGATGTGGCTGGCGTCGACCTGGCTGGAGGAGCCATCGCCCCAGTTCCAGATGAAGGAGGCCACGGTGTTGCCGGCCACCAGCTCGGTGGCCGTGGCGGTGAAGGTGTAGACCTTGCTCTGGAAAAGGTTGCCCGTCGGGCCGACCACGGCCTGGGCGACCGGGGCGGTGTCGGCGTTGATCGCCAGGGTCTGGGTCCAGGTGGCCACGCCGCCCTTGCCGTCGTCGGCGGTGAGGGTGACCACCGTATTGCCGGCGGCCTGGAAGGTGTGGGTCGGGGCCGAGCCGGTCACGGCCGGGCTGCCGTCCCCGAAATTCCAGGTGTAGGTGGGGGTCTGGTTGGGGGTGGCGTCGGTGACCGTGAAGGTGACCGGGGCGCCCACATAATAATTGCTGGCGGGCGCCACCACGACCGAGATGCTCGGGGCGGTATCGGGCAGGACCTGGATGGTCCGGGTGACCGAGTTGGTGCCGCCGGGCAGGGTGTTGGTGGCGGTGAAGACCACCTGGTAGATCCCTGGCGCCGCGAAGGCGTGGGTCTGGCTCAGGGCCGAGGCGGCGGTGGTCGAGGCCACGTCGCCCTTCCCGCCGTCGCTGAAGGTCCAGGTGTAGTTGAGGATGTCGCCGTTGGGATCGGAGGCGGTGGCGGTGAACTGGACCGGCACGCCCTGGTAGGTGGTGCCGGGCCCGGCCAGGATGGCGGGGGCGGCGGTCATCGTGACGACCGGCGGCAGGATCGCCGCGACCGTCTTGATGGTCACGGTCTGGCCGGTGACCACGGGGCCGACGATGTTCTGGGCGTCGACCGCCTGGGCCGCGGGGGTGTAGACCACGGTGCCCGGAGCCGCACCGGCGGGATAACTGTAGGTGGCGTTGTAGGTGCCGTCGCCGTTGGCGGTGACCGAATTGGCCACGGCCGGGTTGCCGGCCCCGAGGGGATAGACGGTCAGGGCGCTGGCGGGCAGGAAGACTCCGGGCGCGCCGTTCGGGTTGCTGACCGAGATGGTGAAGGTGACCGAGACCGGCGAGCCGATCGGCAGGGTGAAGGTCGAGGGCGCGGCCGGCGCGGTGAAGGCGGCGGTCGGCAGCAGGGTCGGCACCACCGTGAAGACGGTGGCCGGACTGGGGGCGCCGACGGAGCCGTGGCTGTCCACGGGCTGGACGGTGACGCTGTAGGTGGCGGCGTTGCCCGCCGGGAAGCTGTGGGTCAGGAGGTCGGTGAAGGTGCTGGCCGACAGGGCGGTGACATGGGTGCTGTCGGTCTGGGCCGCGCTGCCGTCGCCCCAGTTCCAGATGAAGGAGGTGACCGGATTGCCGCCGCTCGGCTCGGAGGCCGTGGCTGTGAAGGAATAGGCCTTCGACTCGTAGAGGTTGCCGGTCGGCCCGGTGACCGCGCCGGCCACCGGCGGGACATCCGCCAAGATGTTCAGGGACTGGGTCGTGGTGGTGACCCCGCCCTTGCCGTCGTCGGCGGTCAGCTTGACCGTGGCGGGCACATAGGACATGAAGGCATGGACGATGGGCGAACCGGTGCCGGTGCTGCCGTCGCCGAAGTTCCAGGTGTAGGTGGGGGTCTGCCCGGCCACGGTGTCGGTGGCGGTGAAGGTGATGGGCATGCCCACGTAATAGGGGCTGGGGAGGGCGGTGAAACTGATCACCGGGGCCAGGTCAGGCAGGATCTGGATGGCCATGGTGGTCGAGCGGATGGCGCCCGGGATGCCGGTGTCGGCGGTGAACACCACCGTGTAGACGCCCGGATTGGCATAGGTGTGCGCCAGGCTCAGGGCGGTGGAGCCGGTGACGTCGCCCTTGCCGCCGTCGCCGAAGCTCCAGGAGTAGGTCATGGTGGGAACCACCGTGTCGACGGCGGTGGCGGTGAAGGTCACCGGCACGTTCTGGTAGGTGGTGTTGGTGGTGCCCGCCACGAGGATGGCCGGCGCGGCGGTGAGGGTGACCGTCGGCGGCGGCGCGGTGGCCGGCAGGGTGTTGATGGTGATGGCGGGGAAGCTGACCAGGCCGGAGGAGACATGCCCGGTGGTGTCGGTGACCTGGATGGTGGGCGTGAAGGTCCGGGTTCCGCTGTTGGCCGTGGCCGGGAAGACCACCGTGGTCTGCCACTCGTTGGCGGCGACCTGGGTGAGGGCGCCGACGGTGTCGTTGCTCGCGTCGTTGGTCAGGAAGGACAGCCCCGAGGCCGTGTAGGTGAACCCATTGCTGGCCGATGCCAGGGTGACGGTGAAATCGAACGTCAGCGAGACGGTGTTGCCCACCGCAACGGACAGGGGAACCGCCGCCGTTGGCTGGTTGATGCTGACCACAAAGGGGTTCGGGGCCGCGACAACACTGAACACAGTGGACGCGGGATTGCCGGCGATGCCCCGGCTGTCGGTGGGGGTGACCGAGACGGTGAAGCTGCCCGAGCCTGTGGTGGCGAAGGCGTGCTGGACCGAGAACGGCGACGCCGAGGCCGTGACCGGCGCCGTGCCGTCGCCGAAATTCCAGACGCACTTGGCGATGGTGACGCCGATATCGGCGTCGGTGGCGGTGGTCGAGAAGGTATAGGTCTTGTACTCCACCAGGGAGGCGTCCGCCGGCAGCACGGTCGGGGCCGTCGCCACCGGGGGGTCCTGGACGTTGAGATTGTTGTTGGGACTGTTGCTTCCCCCTCCGCCGCAGGCGAGGAACAGCGCCAGGAACGAGCAAGAAAGAAGGATCCCGCAAGTGCGCAACGTGGATCTCATGGATGCCCCTTGGTGTTAACGTCCGCTGAACAGAATCGACCAGCTGCTTGGTTAAGAACTATTGAGTCATAAAGATGGCTCAGATCATACAAGCAACCCCATCCGGGGGCTATTTATTTCCGGAAGCCTATGAAAAAACAAGGGAGCGGGCTGCAAATCAGCCTTGGATCCAATCCGCTTCGAGCCCCAGCAACCGGTCCACGGCCGCCCGGCCCCGGGGTCCCGGGTCCACGGTGAATTCGTTGACCCAGGCCCGCACGTAGCGGCCGACCATCTCCGGGTCCATGCCCCGGCCGAAGGACTGGGAATAGGCCACGCTCTCCTCGTGGCGGGCCTGGGCCAGCTCGACGCTGCGGCGCATGAGGCGGGCGAAGCGCAGCTTGACCTCGGCCGGCAGGTCCTTGCGGATGGCGTTGCCGCCCATGGGCAGGGGCAGGCCGCAGTCCTCCTTCCACCAGGCACCCAGGTCGGCCACCAGGTGCAGCCCGGCGTCCCGGTACATCAGCTGGCTCTCGTGGATCAGCAGGCCGGCCTGGTAGCGCCCGCCGGCCACGGCGTCCATGATCTGGTCGAAGGGCACCAGTTCCACCGCGAGGCCCGGCTGCCACTTCTTCATGGCCAGGTAGGCGCTGGTGCGCAGGCCGGGGATGGCCACCGTGACCCCGGCCAGGTCGGCCTTGGCCATCGGCCGGGCGGACACCACCAGCGGACCGGTGCCGTCCTGGATGCTGGAGCCGGCGGTGAGCAGCTGGTACCGGTCCCGCAGTTCCGGATAGGCCCCGAAGCTGATCGCGGTCACATCGTAGCGCCCTTCCAGGGCCTCGCCGTTGAGGGTCTCGATATCCTTGCGCACGAACCGGCAGTCGAACCCCTCCGGGTCCAGCCAGCCCAGGGCCAGCGGGGCCATCATGTACGCGTCGTCGGAATCAGGACTGTGGGCGATGGTGAACGGCATCAACGGCCTCCGTGAAGGGGTGCGTGGAGCGCGAGCTTTTCCTTGACCCGCTCCACGGCCTTCACGGCCAGCGCGTATCCGGGATTCTCCTGGACGGCGCTCCGGTAGTGGTCGAGCGCCCGATCCAGCTGTTCCTGGGCCTCGTAGACGCGGCCCAGATTGTAGTGGGGGTAGCAGTAGCTCTCGTAGCGCTTGGCCTTCAGGGCCATGTGCAGCCACGGGATGGTGTCGTCGAGCTGGCCCAGCTCCAGGTAGTAGGCGCCGATGTCGTTGTAGGGATTGCCGTACTCGGGGTCCAGGTCGATGGCCCGGTGGCAGTCCTGGATGGCGGCGGCGAAATCCTTCTGGAAGGAGCGGGCCCAGCCCCGGTAGGTGTAGGCCTCCGGCGTCCGGTGCACCTCCAGGGACTTGGTGTAGAGCTCGATGGCCCGATCCACCTCGCCGCGCATGTGGTGCTGGTAGGCCTTGCTGACCAGTTCCATCGCCTCTTGCTTTTTTTCATCGGTGCTCATGGGAGGCCTCGAACATTTCCAATCATAAGGCAAATCCGACTGTTCCGGTCACCCTCCGCGCTGAAGGCGCAGGAGCCGGACCGCCTGCCATAGAATATAGACGCCCATCCCGGCCACCAGGGCCCCCCCCAGGCGCAGCAGCCCGGCCCGCCAGGCCTGGCGGATCCGGGTCGCCGCCATTCCCAGGCCCAGGAGAATGGGGAGGTTGCCCAGACCGAAACAGACCATTCCGGCCGCCCCCATCCGCCAGGACCCGGCGTCCAGCGCCCGCAGGAGCATCATGTAGACCAGCCCGCAGGGGATGAAGCCCCAGGCCAGACCCAGGAAATAGGGGGCCCCGCCCCACTTGAGCCCCCGCGCCAGGAACGTCTGGATGGGCCGGGGCATCGGAAACTCCATGAGCCCGTCGGCCCGGCGCCCCAGGGCCATGAGCAGGCCCAGGACCAGCATCAGGAAGCCGATGCCCAGCTTGACCCAGACCTGCCAGGGCCAGGCCTGGGCCGCCAGCAGCGCCTGGCCATCGGGCCGGCAGCATTCATGCATGTCCTGGACCGTCTGGAGCCGGGCGAACCCGCCCAGGAACCCGATCAGGCCGCCCAGGAGCGCGTAGGTGGTCACCCGGCCGGCCTGGAACAGCAGGTGCCGGGGCCAGGTCCGCCCGCCCTGCCGGGACTGGGCCAGCCCGAAGGCGGCGACGATCGGCCCGCACATCCCGGCGCAATGCCCCACCGAGCCCAGGAGCCCGGCGATCCACATCACCGCGAGCCAGGGGAGCGCGTGGGGTTGGTGCAGCCAATCGGAAAGCAATGATCACCTCTGCGGGGATTCTAGCATCGGAGGATTCTGGGCCGGTCGGCGTCCGGGCCCGCCCGAAGTTCGGCCTTCGGGCCCATTCCAGCCTGCCCTGCCGGTGGCTCCGAGCTTGCCCGCCTCCGTTCCCGTGGTCGGCGCCGGCCACGGGAACTGAGGCGCGCAAGGTCGGAGCCACCGGCAGGGAAAGCCGGGATGGGCCCAGATGTCCAGACTTCGGGGCAGCCTCTCTCGCGAGGTGGACGTCCCAGGGGAGGCTGGGGGCAAACTCGGGGGAATCGGCCCCGGCCAGGACACGCTATCCTTGTGGACATGACCAACGAGACGCCTGGAACCTTCTGCCAGAACTGCTTCACCTGGAACCCCGGGGAACGGGAGATCTGCCGCAAATGCGGCACGAGGCTGCTGATCGTCGCCGGCGACCAGACCTGGGAGGAGAACGAGGAGATGGAGACCGAGGACGACCTCGATGAACATCTCCTGGAACGGATCACCGGCCTGGAGGAGACCCTGCGCCGGGTCGAGACCTACCTGGAGACCGTCTCCGACCAGCTGGGCCGGCTGGAGCGGTCCGAGGTGATGCTGCGCAACGGCCTGATGTCCCTGGTCCAGGAGCTGGAGCAGAAGGGCAACCTGGACGGCCACGCCTTCTCCTCCCGCTGGGAGCAGCTGGTGGAGGAGAACCTGCAGCTGATCAGCGCGCGCGAGGTGTTCACCCGCTACCGTGCGCGCATCCTCCCCATCGCCAAGACCAAGGCGGCCTCCCAGCTGAAGCGGGCGCTGCTTGAGACTTCCGCCCTCCTGGACAACGGCCAGCTGGCCGAGGCCGCCACCCGGCTGGCCGAGGCCCTGGCCCTGGATCCCAAGAACTACGAGCTGATCTTCACCGTCGCCGCGCTCAAGGAGGTGGCCCAGGCCTGGGAGGAGGCCGAGCAGCTGGCGCGCCGGGTGGTCCAGCTCAGCCCGCGCCACTACGAGGGGTGGATGCTGCTGGCCAAGGTGCTCCAGGACGACCCGGAACGGGCCGACGCCGCCATCGAGACCCTGCGCATCGCCGCCGACCTGCGCCCCGACGAACCCCGCCCCAAGATCCAGCTGGCCGAACTGCTGCTGGAGGAGGAGGACCTCCAGGGGGCCCTGGAGGCCGCCCAGGAGGCCCTGAACCTGCAGCGGGACGGCGAGACCCTGTGCCTCATGGCCGAGGCCCTGCTGGCCCGGGGCGAGTCGGCCAAGGCCATCCCCATGCTCAAGGAGGCCTCCGGCTACCTGCCCGGCGATCTGCGGGTGCGCGAGCTCCTGGCCGAGGGCTACATCCTCGCCGACGAGCGGCCCAAGGCCTTCGCCATCCTCCAGGAGCTGCTCCGCCAGCACCCGGGCGACCCCCAGCTGCTCCTGCTCCTGGACGCCGAGAGCCCGGCCCAGCTTCGCAGCGCGCGGGGTGGCCGGGCCGAGGCCCGCTACCTGCTGGACGACGCCGAGGACTGGCTGGCCGACGGCAACCTGGCCGAGGCCGAGGCCGCCCTCAAAAAGGCGAGGCGCAAGGACAAGAACGAACGGCTGGAGTGGCTGGAGCTGCACCTGGCGTTCCTGAAGGACCCCAAGGCCCAGCTGCCCAAGGCGATCATCTTCGCCGGCAGCGGCCGGCACCCGCGGCTGTGCTTCCAGGCCCTGCGCCTGGCCGTGGACTTCTGCATGGACCGGAACGACACCAAGGGCTTCAACCTGGCCCTGGAGGCGTTCTTCCAGGCCCACCCCAAGAGCAGCGGCGCCTGGGAGGCGGCCATCATCCGCCAGGCCCACCGGCTCATGAATTCCAAGATCAACGACGCCGACCTCCAGGAGGTCCGCCGGCTCCAGGCCAACCCCCTGCCCGGCCAGGAGGCCCGGGCCCGCACCCTGCTCGGCCAGTACCTGCTGGAGCTGAAGCACCCGAGGGAGGTGGTGCAGCTCGTGGATCCGGTGATCGTCAATGAACCGACCATGATCAACCACTTCCAGCTCGGCATGGCCCTGGCGGCCCTGCGCGAAAAGGACGAGGCCCTGGCGGTGCTGCGGGACGGACTGGACGCCGACCCCGGCGACCTGCCCGAAAGCCAGTCCGCCCTGCTCCGGACCCGGATGGAGGCCATGATCCAGGATCTCGAACCGGCGGCCCCGCGAACGTGACCGGAATCCAGGTGACAAAGTTGACAAATCCGGTCATGATTACAGAATATCGGTGAGGCCCTGCCATGAGCACGTCCCTTCAGCAAGTTACAGGTCAGGAATACAAGTACGGGTTCACCACCGATATCGAGTCCGATAGCGTCGCCCCCGGCCTGGATGAGAACGTCATCAGGTTCATCTCCGCCAAGAAGGGCGAACCCGACTGGCTGCTTGAGTTCCGCCTCAAGGCCTACCGCCATTGGCTGACCATGGTCGAGCCGGAGTGGGCCAACGTCTCCTACCCGAAGCCCGATTTCCAGAAGATCGTCTACTATTCCGCGCCCAAGCCGCGGGAGGCCAAGTACCAGAGCATGGACGAAGTGGACCCGGAACTGCTGCGCACCTTCGAGAAGCTGGGGGTGCCCATGAACGAGCAGAAGGCCCTGGCCGGGGTGGCCGTGGACGTGGTGTTCGACAGCGTGAGCGTGACCACCACCTACAAGGCGCGCCTGGCCGAGGAGGGGATCATCTTCTGCAGCTTCAGCGAGGCGGTGCGGGAGCACCCCGAGCTGGTGAGGAAGTACCTGGGCTCGGTGGTGCCGCCCGCCGACAACTTCTACGCCGCGCTCAACTCGGCGGTGTTCACCGACGGCTCGTTCTGCTTCATCCCCAAGGGCGTCACCTGCCCCATGGACCTGTCCACCTACTTCCGGATCAACAACAAGGAATCCGGCCAGTTCGAGCGCACCCTGATCGTCGCCGAGGCCGGCGCCTCGGTGAGCTACCTGGAAGGCTGCACCGCGCCGCAGTTCGACGTCAACCAGCTGCACGCCGCGGTGGTCGAGCTGGTCGCCCTGGACGACGCCAGCATCAATTACAGCACCGTCCAGAACTGGTACGCCGGCGACAAGGACGGGGTCGGCGGCATCTTCAACTTCGTCACCAAGCGCGGCCTGTGCAAGGGCCGCAACGCCAAGATCAGCTGGACCCAGGTGGAGACCGGCAGCGCCATCACCTGGAAGTACCCCGGCTGCATCCTGCTGGGCGACAACAGCGTGGGCGAGTTCTACTCGGTGGCCCTCACCAACCACCGCCAGCAGGCCGACACCGGCACGAAGATGATCCACATCGGCAGGAACACCCGGTCCACGATCATCTCCAAGGGCATCTCGGCCGGCTTCTCCAGCAACAGCTACCGGGGCCTGGTGAAGGTCCAGGCCAAGGCCGCGGGCGCCCGCAACTTCAGCCAGTGCGATTCGATGCTGATCGGCAGCCACTGCTCGGCCAACACCTTCCCCTACATCGAAGTGCAGAACATCACCGCCAAGGTCGAGCACGAGGCCACGACCTCCAAGATCGGCGAGGAGCAGCTGTTCTACTTCCAGCAGCGCGGCATCCCGCCCGAAGAAGCCATCTCGATGATCATCAACGGCTTCTGCAAGGACGTCTTCCGCGAGCTGCCCATGGAGTTCGCCGTGGAAGCCACCCGCCTCCTGAGCCTCAAGCTCGAAGGGAGCGTGGGCTGATGAACCTGAAACCCGATACGGAGTCCAGCATGCTTTCAATCCGCAACCTCACCGCCCGCATCGGCGAGACCGACGTCCTCAAGGGCATCGACCTGGAGATCAGGGCCGGCGAGGTGCACGCCATCATGGGCCCCAACGGCAGCGGCAAGTCCACCCTCGGCAAGGTCCTGGCCGGCCATCCCGCCTACGAGGTCACCGGCGGCGAGGTGCTCTACAAGGGCATGAACCTGTTCGAGCTGGCCCCTGACGAGCGGGCCCGGGCCGGGATCTTCCTGGGCTTCCAGCACCCGATCGAGGTGCCCGGGGTGTCCAACGCCTCCTTCCTGCGCCTGGCCTACAACAAGAAGGCCGAGGCCGCCGGCCGGGACGAACTGGACCCGCTGGAGTTCGACGACTACATCCAGGAGCGGATCAAGCTGGTCAAGATGGACCCCTCCTTCCTGGACCGCAGCCTCAACGAGGGCTTCTCCGGCGGCGAGAAGAAGCGCAACGAGATCCTGCAGATGTGCGTGCTGGAGCCCAGCCTCGCGATCCTGGACGAGCTGGATTCCGGCCTCGACATCGACGCCCTGCGGGTGCTGGGCGAGGCCGTCACGGCCCTCCAGGCCCCGGACCGGGCGCTGCTGATCATCACCCACTTCCCCCGGATCCTCGAGACCATCCAGCCCAACGAGGTGCATGTCCTGTCCGGCGGCCGGATCGTCCGCACCGGCGGACGGGAACTGGCACTGGAGCTGGAGGAGCGCGGCTACGACTGGCTCAAGGAAGCCCCAGCCGTCGGGAGGGCCTGATGGTGGCGCTGGAGACGGCCCCGCTCCTGGAGGCCACCCTGGCCCTGCCCCGGCCGGGGCACTGGGCCGGACTGCGCGGGCGCGCGGAGCTCGCCCTGGCGGGCGCCGCCCTGCCGACCACCCGGCTCGAGGCCTGGAAATACACCGATCTCGCCCCTCTGCGCGACCTGGAGTTCGTGCCCGGCGCCGCCGCGGCGGTGGACATCACCTCCGCCATCCTGCCCGAGGCGCGCGGCTCCCGGCTGGTCTTCGTCAACGGCCACTACGACCCCCACGCCAGCAGCGTGGCCAACCTCCCGGCCGGGGTCCGCCTGCTGAACCTGGCCAGCGGCTCCGAGATGGCCCGCGACCTGGGCGCCCTGGCCGAACCCGGCTCCGGCGACTGCTTTTCCGACCTCAACCTCGCCCGCTTCCAGGACGGCGCCCTGGTGATCGTCCCCAAGGGCGTCCAGGTGGAGGCGCCCCTGCACGTCCTGTTCGTCAGCCAGCAGGAGGGCGAGGCGCCCACCTGGGCCCTGCCCCGGCTCCTGGTGGTCCTGGAGCGGGGCGCCAGCGCCACCGTGGTGGAGGAGTACCAGGGCCGGGGCCGCTACCTGACCAGCGCGGTCACCGAGGTGGTGGTGCGCGCCGACGCCCGGCTCAGCCACGAGCGGATCCAGCGGGAGTCCGACCAGGCCTTCCACTTCTCGCACCTGGCGGCCCGGGTGGAGCGGGGCGCCAGCTACGCCTGCCGCACCATCAGCCTGGGCGCCCGGCTGAGCCGGTCGACGCCCCGGGTGGTCATGGCCGAGGAGGGCGCCGAACTGGCCCTGGACGGCCTGGCCCTGCTGGGCGGCAGCCAGTTCTCCGACACCCACTCCTTCATCGACCACACCGTGGCCCACGGCACCAGCCGCCAGGTGCACAAGGTGATCGCCGACGACGCCTCCCGGGCGGTGTTCAACGGCATGATCTTCGTCCGCCCCGGGGCCCAGGCCACCGACGCCCAGCAGCAGTGCCGCGGCCTCCTGCTCGCGCCCGGCGCCCGGATCGACACCAAGCCCCAGCTGGAGATCTACGCCGACGACGTGAAGTGCGCCCACGGCGCGGCCATCGGCCAGCTGGACCCGGAGGAGCTGTTCTACCTCGAGAGCCGCGGCCTGCGCCCGGCCCTGGCCCGGAACGTGCTCACCTACGCCTTCGCCGCCGACCTGCTGGCCCGGATCCCGGTCCCCAGCCTCCGCCGCCAGTTGCGGCAGGCCGTGCTCGCCCGCACCCAGTCCGGAACCCTCGAGGCCCTGTCATGACCACCGCGCTCGCCCCCCTGGACCACGCCAGGATCCTCCAGGACTTCCCGGTCCTCACCACGCCCTTCCACGGCAAGCCGCTGATCTACCTGGACAGCGCCGTGAGCAGCCTGACCCCGCGGCCGGTGGTCGAGCGCATGGACCACTACCAGTCCTTCGAGCACACCAATGTCCACCGGGGCGTCTCCACCCTCAGCCAGGAGGCCACCGACCGCTTCGAGGAGGCCAGGGAGAAGGTCCGGGCCTTCATCAACGCCCCCTCCACCCGGCAGATCCTCTGGACCCGCGGCACCACCGAGAGCATCAACCTGGTGGCCCAGACCTTCGGCCGCCAGCGGGTGCAGGCCGGCGACGAGATCCTGCTGTCGGCCATGGAGCACCACTCCAACATCGTCCCCTGGCAGCTGCTGGCCGAGGAGCGCGGCGCGACCATCAAGGTGATCCCGATGAACGACGCCGGCGAGCTGATCCTGGACGACCTGGAGAGCCTGCTCACGGAGCGCACCCGGATCCTGGGGGTCACCCAGGTCTCGAACGTCCTGGGCACCATCAACCCGGTCAAGGAGATCATCGCCCGGGCCCACGCCAAGGGCGTGCCGGTGCTGGTGGACGGCGCCCAGGGGGTGCCGCACCTGCCGGTGGACGTGACCGACCTGGACTGCGACTTCTACGCCTTCAGCGGCCACAAGCTCGGCGGCCCCACCGGGATCGGCGTGCTCTACGGGCGCCGGGAGCTGCTCGAGGAGATGCCGCCCTGGCAGGGCGGCGGCAGCATGATCCTCTCGGTCACCTGGGAGAAGACCCTCTTCGCGGGCATCCCCGGAAAGTTCGAGGCCGGCACCCCGGCAATCGCCCAGGCCATCGGCCTGGGGGCGGCCATCGACTACCTGCAGGCCCTCGGCCTCGAGCGGATCGCCGCCCACGAGCACGACCTGCTGGCCTACGCCACCGAGCGCCTGGGGGCGATCCCCGGCCTGCGCATCATCGGCGAGGCCCGGTCCAAGGCCTCGGTGCTCTCCTTCGTCCTGGAGGGCATCCACCCCCACGACATCGGCTCGATCCTCGACCACGACGGCATCGTGGTGCGGGCCGGCCACCACTGCGCCCAGCCGGTCATGACCCGGTTCGGCATTCCCGCCACCACCCGGGCCTCCTTCGCCTATTTCAACACCCGGGCCGACGTGGACGCCCTGGTTGCTGGCATCCTGAACGTCCAGGAGATCTTCCAGTGAGTGACCCGAGGGAGCTGTACCAGCAGGTGATCATCGAGCACAACAAGAAGCCGAGGAACTTCGGCGACCTGGATCCCTGCACCCACCACGCCCACGGCCTCAACCCCTTGTGCGGCGACGACATCGTCCTCAAGCTGGTGATCGCCGACGGGGTCGTCCAGGACATCCGCTTCCAGGGCCACGGCTGCGCCATCTCCAAGGCCTCCAGCAGCCTCATGACCGTCAACGTCAAGGGCAAGCCGGTGGCCGACGCCGAGGTCCTGGTGGACCAGTTCCGGGCCATGATCCGCGGCAAGCTGGACACGGCGGTGGATCCCAACGTCCTGGGCCGGCTCAGCCTGTTCCAGGGCGTCCGGGACCTGCCCAGCCGGGTCAAGTGCGCGGTGCTGCCCTGGGCCACCCTGCACAGCGCCCTCCACGGCGAAGACGTCACCAGCACCGAATAGGATTCCGGACATGCCCAAGATCGCCGAAATCGAGTACACCCCCAACCCCAACGCCGTGAAGTTCCAGCTCAAGGAGCCGGTCGCGACCGGCTTCCCCAAGGATTTCCGGGACAAGGAGACCGCCGAGCACGACGAGCTGGCCAAGGGCCTGTTCGCGGTCGGCCACGTGGTCTCCGTGTTCATGCAGGACAAGTTCATCACCATCACCAAGGACGACGGCGTCGGCTGGACCGAGCTGCTGCCCAAGCTGGCCCCGCCGATCCGCTCGGCGCCCTCCGCCGCCGGCGAGAACGCCCCCGCGCCCCACTGGGACCGTCCCGAGGTCGACGAGAACGACCCGCTCATCCAGCAGATCCGCAAGGTCCTCACCGCCACCATCCTGCCGGCCCTGGCCGCCGACGGCGGCGGCCTGGACATCGTCGGCCGCCACGAGAAGCAGGTGATGATCCGCTACCTGGGGGCCTGCGGCTCCTGCCCTTCCGGGCTGACCGGCACGCTCATGGCCATCGAGGGGATCCTGCGCAAGGAAGTGGATCCGGAGATCGTGGTCATCACCGTCTAGGGTCAATACTGCGAATACACGGGTTGCGAAACCAATGATGGATTTATAGATTTTTTCGAGATTGCGACGTTGACGCAATCTCGTTGTCATTTATTATTGCTACGTTTCACCCGCGTCCCTTCGCTCGTCCCCTCATTTACGATGCACGCCCCCGGCCGCCCAACGCGGTTCAGGCCCTGGGCCTGCCTCCACCCCAAGGAGAAGCCCATGAAATCCCCCGAAGATGAAGTGCGCGCAGCCTCGGCCCGCTTCTACCAGGAGATCAACCGGATGACCAACGGCGACGCCAGCGGGATGGCGTCCGTTTGGCTGCACAAGGGCGACGTGACGACCATGCACCCGATCGGCGGCCGGGAGATCGGCTGGGACGAGGTGCAGGCCTCCTGGCTGGCCGTGGCGAAGGTCTCCACGGATGGGAAGATCCGGATCGAAAATCAGGAAATCCGGGCCAGCGGGGACATGGCGTACGAGATCGGCGTCGAGCGCGGAAGCCTCCGCCTCGCCGGGCACCGGGTCGAGATCGACGACCGCTTCACCAACGTCTACCGCAAGGTCGACGGCGCCTGGAAGATCGTCCACCACCACACGGACCTCTCGCCGGCGATGCTCGAGGTCCTGGCCATGATGGCGAGGCCGTCATGAGCCGGAGGATCCTCGCGGTCGTCGGCGCCACCGGAGCCCAGGGCGGCGGCCTGGCCCGGGCCGCGCTCGAGGATCCCCGGGGCGGTTTCACGGTGCGCGCCCTCACCCGCAAGCCCGGGGAGGCCAAGGCCGCGGCCCTGGCCCACGCCGGCGCGGAGGTGGTCGGCGCCGACCTGGACGATCCGGGCAGCCTCGCCCGCGCCTTCGAGGGCGCCGACTGCGCCTATTGCGTCACCAATTTCTGGGAGCATTTCTCGCCCGAAAAGGAGCTGGCCCAGGCCCGGAACCTGGCCCGGGCCGCCCGCTCCGCCGGGGTGCGCCACCTGATCTGGTCGACCCTGGAGGACACCCGCAAGCAGGTGCCCCTGAGCGATGACCGCATGCCGACCCTGCAGGGTCAGTACAAAGTGCCCCACTTCGACGCCAAGGGCAGCGCCGACGCCTTCTTCCTCCAGGAAGGCGTGCCCACCACCTTCCTGCTGACCTCCTTCTACTGGGACAACCTGATCCATTTCGGCATGGGCCCCAAGCCGGGGGAGGACGGGAGGTTCAGCTTCGTCCTGCCGATGGCCGACCGCAAGCTGCCGGGCATCGCCGCCGAGGACATCGGCCGCTGCGCCTACGGCATCTTCCAGCGCGGCGGCGACCTGATCGGCCGGACCGTCGGCATCGCCGGCGAGCACCTGACCGGCGCCCAGATGGCCGCCTCGCTCTCCGGCGCCCTGGACCGCCCGGTGGCCTACACCTACGTGCCGCCCGAGGTCTACCGGACCTTCGGCTTCCCCGGCGCCGACGACCTGGGCAACATGTTCCAGTACAACCGCGATTTCTCGGACGCCTTCTGTGCGAGCCGGAGCTTGGAATTCTCCCGCTCGGTCAATCCGCACCTGGCGACCTTCAGCGCCTGGCTGGCCCGCAACGCCGCCCGGATCCCGATCGGCTGATCCCGGTCCGCAGGTCCCGCATCCCGGAGATTCTGGACGCGGAGGGAAGCGGTTCCCTACAATGGCCCCATGGCGGGCCTGAAAATCGAACGGCAGCAACAGAAACGGCGGGAGGCCCTGGAGCAGGCCATGGCCCTGCTGGAAGGCCCCCCGCCGGAGGCAGGGCTGATCACCTCGGCCGAGCTCGAGGCCCGGTTCTTCCACGACCATGCCGACCTGCTCGCAGGTCTCACCGAAGCCATGGAGCGCCAAGGGCTTGCCGAGGCATTTTCGGCCATGGCCCGGCACCTGGAGGAGGACCGCGAAGCCTGGCTGCGGCGACTGGCCCTGCTCCAGGCCCATCCGGGACTGCGGGCCCGCCGGGCGGAGCTGGAGGCGGACTACCTGCGGATCCTGGCGGCCCATTTCGGCCGCTGGGGCGCGGCCGGCACCCAGGGCGAGCGGATCGCGGAACACGAGGCCGGCCTGGCCCTGGCCGCCCTGCGCGGGGCCGAACGGCTCTGGGTGCGGGGCGGGGGCCGGCCGATCCTGCCGGTGCTGGTCCAGGAAGCCCTGGCCGTGGCCTGGCCCGCGCTCTACGGCCATGCCCGGCGCCACCCATCCCGGTAGGATGGAGCCTTCCCTTTCGGAGCCCGACCATGCCGCCCATCACCGTCGTCGCCACCATCACCGCCCAGCCCGGCCGCGCCGCCGACCTCGGCGGCATCCTCGCGGGCATGGTCCCGCCCACCCTGGCCGAGGCGGGCTGCGGGCGCTACGACCTGCACCGGGACGTGGCCGACCCCGGCACCTTCGTCTTCCTGGAGGAATGGGCGAGCCGGGAGGCCCATCAGGCGCACCTGAAGGCCCCCCATTTCCTGGCGGCGCGGGCCGCCCAGGAGGGGCTGGTGGCCTCCCGGAGCGTGCGCCATCTGGAGAAGCTCTGAGCGGCCGCACGGTTTCGGGGAAGCCCCTATTTTCCGTTAAAAACCCTGCAAAATCAAGCCTGTTTCTCGGGCCCTGTTGCCATTAAGCTCGACAGAATGCCGGCGACGGGTCGTCAAGAGGCCATCCGGGAAGGCAGCGTGAGGGGAATGGATGCTCGCGCACCTGATCTTGAAAGACGGGGAATGCTTCAAGGGCGATGCTCCCCTGGGCCGGGGCGGGAGCGGGGAGGTGGTGTTCACCACCGCCATGGCCGGCTACCAGGAGATCCTCACCGATCCCAGCTTCGCCGGGCAGATGGTCATCATGACCTTCCCCGAGCAGGGGATCTACGGCGTCCATCCGGACCTCAATGAGGGGCTGCGGCCCTGGGCGGCCGGCTTCATCTGCCGGCGCCTGACGCTCACGCCCGACCACGCCCGGGCCGAGGGCGATCTGGCCGGCTGGCTCAAGCGCCACCGCATCCCGGTCATCACCGACATCGACACCCGCGCCCTCACCCAGCACGTGCGCGACCGGGGCGCCCAGCCCGGGCTGATCTGGACCGAGGCCGACGGCTCCCTGGCGGCCGGGGTCAAGGCCGCCGCCGAACTGCCGGACATGTCCGGCCAGGCCCTGGCCGGCGAAGTCAGCTGCCGGGACCGCCACGAGCTCCCCCTGGAGGGCGCGAAGTTCCGCGTGGCGGTCCTGGACGGCGGCATCAAGACCTCCATCCTCACCCAGCTGTCCCGGGCCGGCCTGCACCTGGAGGTGTTCCCATGGGACACCCCGGCCACCGAGCTCTGCGCCCCCCGCTTCCACGGCCTGTTCCTCAGCAACGGCCCGGGCGACCCGGCCGCGCTTCCGGGCATGCAGAAGGAGGTCGCGGCCTGCATCGGCCGGCTGCCGATCTTCGGCATCTGCCTGGGCCACCAGCTCCTGGGCCAGGCCTTCGGGGGCCGCACCTTCAAGCTCAAGTTCGGCCACCGCGGCGCCAACCAGCCGGTGCTGGACCTGGAGACCCGGCGCATCGAGATCACCGCCCAGAACCACGGGTTCGCGGTGGACGAGGCCAGCCTGCCGGCCGAGATCAAGGTCACCCACCGGCACCTCTCCGACGACACGGTGGAGGGCCTGGCCCACCGGACCCTGCCGGTGTTCAGCATCCAGCACCACCCGGAGGCCTCGCCGGGGCCCCATGACGCCCGGGGGGCCTTCGCCCGGTTCGTACGGCTGATGGAGGCCCACCATGCCTAGGAACCCCGCCATCCAATCGGTCCTGGTGCTCGGCGCCGGTCCCATCCAGATCGGCCAGGCCTGCGAGTTCGACTACTCCGGCACCCAGGCGCTCAAGGCCCTGCGCGAGGAGGGGGTCCGCACCATCCTGCTGAACTCCAACCCGGCCAGCATCATGACCGACCCCCAGCGGGCCGACGCCACCTACCTGGAGCCGCTCAACCTGGCGGTGCTCGAAAAGGTCCTGGAGCGGGAGCGGCCCGACGCGCTGCTGCCCACCGTGGGCGGCCAGACCGCCCTGAACCTGGCCATGGAGGCCCACGAGGCCGGGATCCTCGCAAAATACGGCACGCGCCTGATCGGCGCCCAGCCCGAGGCCATCGCCCGCGGCGAGGACCGGGAGCAGTTCAAGGCCCTCATGGACGAGCTGGGCCTCGAGACCTGCCGGGGCGGCTTCGCCCACACCATGGACGAGGCGCGCAGGCTGTCCAAGCTCACCGGCTTCCCGGCGATCCTGCGGCCCAGCTTCACCCTGGGCGGCTCGGGCGGCGGCATCGCCTACAACGTCGACGAGTTCGAGGAGATCGTCCAGCGCGGCCTGGACCTCAGCCCGATCCACCAGGTGCTGGTGGAGGAGAGCATCCTGGGCTGGAAGGAATTCGAGCTGGAGGTCGTGCGCGACCTGGACGACAACGTCGAGATCATCTGCGGCATCGAGAACCTCGACCCGATGGGCATCCACACCGGCGACAGCATCACCGTGGCGCCCATCCTGACCCTCACCGACCCCGAGTACCAGCGCATGCGCGAGGCCGCCAAGGCCGTCATCCGCGGCGTGGGCGTGGAGACCGGCGGCAGCAACATCCAGTTCGCCCTCCAGGCCGAGACCGGCCGGATGATCGTGATCGAGATGAACCCCCGGGTGTCGCGCTCCTCGGCCCTGGCCAGCAAGGCCACGGGCTTCCCCATCGCCTGGGTGGCCACCAAGCTGGCCCTGGGCTACCGGCTCTGGGAGCTGCCCAACGTCATCACCGCCCGCACCAAGGCCGCCTTCGAGCCGGTCCTGGACTACGTGGTGGTCAAGGTGCCGCGGTTCACCTTCGAGAAGTTCCCCGAGACCGACCCGGTGCTGGGCATCCAGATGAAGAGCGTGGGCGAGGCCATGGCCATCGGCCGCAGCTTCCAGGAGGCCCTGCAGAAGGCCCTGCGCAGCCTGGAGGAGGGCCACCAGGGCCTGGCCGGGGGCCTGGAGGGCAAGCTGAACCTGTCCCGGCTCAAGGAGCACCTGCTGACCCCCGGGCCCCAGCGCGTCTTCTGGATCTACCAGGCCCTCAAGGCCGGCCACACCATCGAGGAGCTGCACCGGCTCACCAACATCACTCCCTGGTTCCTGCGGGAGATGGAGGAGATCGTGGTGCTGGAAGGCCGGCTGCGGGGCTTCCCCCTGGAGCGCCTGCCCCGGGAGCTGCTGGAGAAGGCCAAGCGGGCCGGCTTCACCGACGCCCAGGTGGCCGTGTTCTGCGGCGCGGCCGAAGCCGACGTGGCGGCCCGGCGCAAGGCCCAGGGCCTGCTCCGCGCGGTCAAGCGGATCGACACCTGTTCGGGCGAGTTCGTGGCCGAGACCCCCTACCTCTACCAGACCTGGGAGGACCGCTCCGAGGCCCCGCCCACCGACCGGCCCAAGGCCATCGTCCTGGGCAGCGGCCCCAACCGCATCGGCCAGGGCGTCGAGTTCGACTGCTGCTGCGTGCAGGCGGTGGAGGCGATCCGCGCCCGCGGGGTCGAGGCGATCCTGATCAACTGCAACCCCGAGACGGTCTCCACCGACTTCGACATCTCCGACCGGCTGTACTTCGAGCCGCTGGCCTTCGAGGACGTCAAGGCGGTGATCGACCGGGAGGGCGCCGGCGGCCACCTGCTGGGCGTGTTCACCCAGTTCGGCGGCCAGACCCCGCTCAAGCTGGCCCAGCGCCTGGAGGCCGCGGGCGTGCCGCTCCTGGGCACCGCCCACAAGGCGATCTTCGACGCCGAGGACCGCTCCGCCTTCGGCACCGTCCTGGGCCGGCTGGGCATCCCCGCCGCCCCCTGGGGCATGGCCGCCACGCCCGCCCAGGCCCTGGCGGTCTCGGCCAACCTGGGCTACCCGGTGATGGTGCGGCCCAGCTTCGTGCTGGGCGGCCGGGCCATGGCGATCGTGTTCGACGACGCCGGGCTGGAGAAGTACATGCGCGAGGCCACCCTGGTCAGCGAAGACCGGCCGGTGCTGATCGACCGCTACCTGGAGAACGCCCAGGAACTGGACGTGGACCTTGTCTGCGATGGCAGGGACGCGGCCATCGCCGGGGTCATGGCCCACATCGAGGAGGCCGGGGTGCACTCCGGCGACTCCTTCGCGGTGTTCCCCCCGCTGGGCGTGCCGGACGCGGTGCTGGAGCAGGTCAAGGACATGAGCCGGGCCCTGGCCTTCGAGCTGGGCGTGCGCGGCCTGCTCAACCTGCAGTGGGCCATCAAGGACGGCAAGCCGTACTGCCTCGAGGCGAACCCCAGGGCCAGCCGGACCGTGCCCTTCATCTCCAAGGCCACCGGCGTGAACTGGGCCGGCGTGGCGGCCCGGATCGGCCTGGGCGAGACCATCCAGGCCCAGGGCGTCGAGGACGGCCGGGCCCTGGCCGTGGCGGTCAAGGGCGTGGTGTTCCCCTTCGCCAAGTTCCCCGGGGTGGACCCGGTGCTCGGCCCGGAAATGCGCTCGACCGGCGAGGTCATGGGGGTGGGCGCCAGCTTCGGCGAAGCCTACGCCAAGGCCCTGCAGGCCGCCAACCTGGCCCTGCCGCTGTCGGGGACGGTGTTCCTGAGCGTCAACCACAACGACAAGCCGTCCCTGCCGGAACTGGCCACCCGCCTGGCCAGCATGGGCTTCGGCCTGTGCGCCACCGACGGCACCGCCCGCGCGCTCGAGGCCTCCGGCTACCGGGTGCGGCGCATCCACAAGGTCAACGAGGGCCGGCCCAACGCCGTCGACCTGCTGAAGAACGGCGAGATCCAGTGGGTCATCAACACCCCCCACGGCAAGAACGCCTTCGTCGACGAGGACAGCATCCGCCGCCAGTGCCTGCGCCTGAAGATCCCCTGCATCACCAACATGAGCGCGGCCCTCGCGGCCTGCGAGGCGGTGGAGACCCTGCGCGGGGAGGTGCGGGTGCGCAACCTGCAGGAACTGTCCCTCCCGCCGGGCGGAGGCGCCTAAGGGCCAGCCGGGCACCCGACGCCGGGAGCAGGATGGGGTGGCCAGGACCGGGCGTCAGCCCTATACTGGACTCGGCGAGCGATCCGGGAACCATGGACGATCTGCCTTGTTTATATCGGTATTAATCATAATTGTCCCGTTTTTAAAACGGGCTTTTTGAGGATTGGAACCGTCATGAAATCCTTCACTCTTGAAAAGGAAACCATCAGCCGCCTGGGCGACCAGGGCATGGGAGACCCTGAACTCCCGGGTGGGTACCCCATCTCCATGCCGCCCTGGTGCCAGACCCATCCTGGCCCCTTCGACCGGCCCGCGGCGCATCCCGCCGCTCCGGACCGCGCCGGGGCCTGACGCCCGTCCGCGCATGCCGGCCTGGCCCTATGGGCCTAGAATGGCCCCATGCATCCTCTGGCCACCTGGTTCCTGACCCTTGCCCTGGCGGCCTCGCCGCTCCGTGGGGAGCCGCTGGCCGACCGGCTCCAGGCCCTCCTGGACGGCCCGGGGTTCCGGACCTGCCACGTGGGCGTGCACGTGGTGTCCCTGGACACGGGCAAGACGCTGTTCGCCCATGACGCCGGCGCCTACTTCGTTCCGGCCAGCAACGCCAAGCTGTTCGCCTGCGCCCTGGCCCTCTGCCGGCTGGGGCCGGACCGGCGGTTCCGGACCACGGTGCGGGCCGCGGGCCGGCCCGGGGCGGATGGCGTGCTCGTGGGCGACCTGACCCTGGCCGGCGGCGGCGATCCGATGCTCATGGCCCGATGGCGCGGCGGCCCGGGCGTTCCGGAGCCCCTGGAGACCCTGGCCGACCAGGTGGCGGGGGCCGGCGTCAAGGTGGTCGCCGGCGATCTGGTGGGGGACGACAGCGCCTTCCGGACGCGGCCCTTCGGCTCCGGCTGGGAAGTGGAGGATCTGGCCTTCGCCTTCGGTGCGGAGGTCTCGGCCCTCACGGTCCACGACAACATGATCGAACTCAGGATCTACCCCGGCCTGGAGGCCGGCCGGCCCTGCCTGCTGTTCCCGGTGCCCGGCCTGGGCCTGCTGCCGCTGGTGAACCTGACCGGGACCGGCCCGGCCCAGCCGCTCCGGGCCATCTGGACCGCCGCCGGGCTGGAGGTCACAGGCCGTCTGCCCGCAGGTGCGGCCCCGGCCGCCCTGGCGGTGCCCGTGCGGGAGCCGGCCCGGTTTGCCGCGATCCTGTTCCGGCGCGCCCTGGAGCGCCGGGGGATCACGGTCCGGGGTACGGTCCGGGCCGCCCACGCCGGCGAGCGACCTACTGATGGACCGGCCGCCCTCGAACTGGCCCAGGTCGAGTCCCTGCCCGTCCGGGAAATCGTCCGGGCGACCCTGAAGGACTCGGTGAACCTCTACGCCCAGATGCTGCTGCTCCAGGCCGGCGGTTCGGAAGCCGCCGGGCTGGCCGCCCTGGCGGAATTCCTGGGGACCGCGGGGATTGCCCGCGGGGTCCGGCTGGAGGAGGGCAGCGGCCTGTCCCGCAAGGACCTGGTCACCCCCGAGGCGGTGACCGCCCTGCTCGCCTTCATGGCCCGCCAGCCGGAGGCCGCGGCCTTCCGGGACGCCCTGCCGATGGCCGGGGTGGACGGCACGCTGCGCAGCCGCTTCCTGGGCACCCCCGCCGCCGCCCGGATCGCGGCCAAGACCGGCACCCTGCGCTACACCCACGCCCTGTCCGGCTACGCCACCTCGGCGGCCGGCGAACGGGTGGCCTTCAGCATCCTCCTCAACAACTACGTTCCCGAGCCGGGCGGCCCGGACGGCCCGGCCCAGGTCGACGCCCTGGCGGCCCTGCTCGCCGGGGACGAAGGCCCTCAGGCATCCAGGTAGAAGGCGTCCAGGAACTGCCGGGCGTTCATCACCGGCGTGCCTCGCCGGATCCGGGGCGGGAAGTCCCTGAGGTTTCCGGTCACCAGCGTGGCCCCCATCTCGCCCGCGAGGGCGAGGAAGATCAGGTCGTCCGGGTCCGGCCCGGCCAGGGGCCAGGGTTGGGGATCCTGCAGCCGGTAGTGGGCGAGTTTCAGAAGGTTGTCCAGCCAGCGGGGCGGAAAGCCGAACTTGCGGAATTTCGGACGGCGCAGGACATCCTGGTATTCGGCCGCGATGCCGGGGCAGGTGACCAGGATGAGTTCCTCGTCCAGCACCAGGTCCAGGATCTCCCATTCCAGGCCTCCCGCCCGGATCCCCGCGGACACCAGGAGGTTGGTGTCCAGCACCACCAGCCGTGGGCTCACGCCTTGGCCTTCCGGTGCCGCTCCAGCCGCGCGGCCTTGATCTCGGCCTCGATCTCCAGCGGGCTCATCTGGTCGACCCCGAGTTCCCGGGCCCGCGCCTGCCAGGCCCGCAGGTTGGCCTTGGCCTGGGCTCGAAGGAGTTCCCGCCCCTGGGCCTCGAGGTCGCCGGCCAGGACCGGGATCAGGAAAAAGGCCGGTCCCTGCCGCCCGGAGAGGACGATCAGGTCCTGCCCTTCGGCAGGCCCCAGGGCCTTGACACCGCGGGTCCTGAATTCTCTGAGGGGAACCTGGCGCATGGGCGCCTCCTGCTTCAAATGTAGCCAACTTGGCTACATTGGCAAGGCCCCTGGACGCATCCTGGCCCCCGGGTCCGTTTTTCTTCTATATCCCACGGCTTTTCCACGATAACCTGTCGTTTCTGCCGGACGAATGTGCCGGGATTCCAGCCCCTCGGAAGGGGGCTACTAATTAGAGGTGGACGAATGTCCCAACTTTCAACACTCATCAAGGGCAAAGGCTCCAAGCAGATGGGCCGCATCACGGTGCTGGACGCATCGCTGCTGGAGGACGAGACCCCTGACAGTCAGGAGTTCTTGGATGCCCTGCAGGGTGAGACCCGGGCGCTGCGCGAAGAAGAGGTTGTGCGCGGCGTCGTCGTCGAGATCCGCGGCAAGGATGTCATCATCGACATCGGCTACAAGGGCTCGGGCACGGTCAACATCGATGAGTTCAACAACCCCGACGGCAGCGTCGGCGTCGCCCTGGGCGACGTGGTCGAAGTGCTCCTCGAGCACCTCGAGGACCAGAACGGCAACGTCCGTCTCTCCCGCGAGCGCGCCGAGAAGATGAAGATCTGGGACGAAGTGGAGAAGGCCTTCCGGGCCAACCTCACCGTCCACGGCGTCGTCCTCGAGAAGGTCAAGGGCGGCCTGGCGGTCGACATCGGCATCCGCGCCTTCCTGCCCGGTTCGCAGGTGGACACCAAGCCGGTCCGCAACCTGGATCCGTACCTCGGCAAGTCCTTCGACATGAAGGTCATCAAGGTCAACCGCCGGCGCGGCAACATCGTGCTGAGCCGCAAGCTCTTCCTCGAGACCATCAACGCGAACATGAAGGAAGAGACCCTGGCCGGCCTGGAAGAAGGCAAGCTGGTGGAGGGCACCGTCAAGAACATCACCGAATACGGCGCCTTCGTGGACCTGGGCGGCGTGGACGGCCTGCTGCACATCACCGACATGTCCTGGGGCCGCCTGAACCACCCCAGCGAGATGTTCCAGGTGGGCGACAAGGTCGAGGTCGCGATCCTGAAGTACGACAAGGACACCGAGCGCGTGTCCCTGGGCTACAAGCAGAAGTTCGCCGATCCCTGGCTCACGGTCGAGGACCGCTACCCGGTCAATGCCACCGTCAAGGGCAAGGTCGTCTCGATCACGGACTACGGCGCATTCGTCGAGCTCGAGCCCGGCGTCGAGGGCCTGGTCCATGTCAGCGAGATGAGCTGGACCAAGAAGGTCAAGTCCGCCAAGGGCATGGTCAACCTCGGCGACATGGTCGAGGCGCAGATCCTGCAGGTGGATCCCGAAAGCCGGCGGATTTCGCTGGGCATGAAGCAGATCACCCCCAACCCCTGGATGGAGGTGGCCGAGAAGTACAACATCGGCCAGATCGTCACAGGCCTTGTGCGCAACATCACCGAGTTCGGCGCGTTCGTGGAACTGGAAGAGGGCATCGACGGCCTGATCCACGTCTCCGACTTCAGCTGGACCAAGAAGATCAAGCACCCCGGCGAGATCGTCAAGAAGGGCGACAGCGTCACCGCCAAGGTCCTCAGCCTGGATCCCCTGAACCAGCGCATGAGCCTGGGCGTCAAGCAGATGGAGCCCAACGTCTGGGAGATCTTCTTCGAAGGCCACCACGTCGGCGACACCATCGTGGGCCGCATCGCCCGCCTGACCGATTTCGGCGCCTTTGTCGACCTCGGCGAGGGCATCGAGGGCCTGGTGCACGTCAGCGAGCTGAGCCGCAAGCGGGTCGAGGAGATCACCAAGGAATTCGCCGGTGGTCAGGAACTCACCATGAAGATCGTCAAGCTGGATCCCACCGAGCACCGCATCGGCCTGTCGGTCAAGCAGTTCGAGATGGACCAGGAGCGCGGCGAGATCGAGACCGCCAAGAACCTGCAGCCCTTCAAAAAGGCCACCCTCGCCGACGCGTTCAAGAACGCCGAGCGCGAAGACTAGTCGAAGCCTTGCAGAATGAAGCGGCGCCCCAGCGGGCGCCGCTTTCATTTTTGCAATCAGGGCTTCACGTTCCTCGGTTTCGATCGGCCGGCGCCGTTCAGGAGCACCGCCTGGCGGACGAGTTCCTGGAAGGCGGCCGCGTCGATTTCCTCGCCCGGATGGATATCGATCGCCCGGCGGGCATTGCCGTCGAGGCTGGCGTTGAAGAGGCGGGCCGGATCCGGCAGGGACGCGCCCTTGGCGAAGGTGAGCTTCACGACGTTCTTATAGGATTCGCCGGTGCAGAGGATGCCCTCGTGGGACCAGACCGGGGTGCCCATCCATTTCCATTCCTCGACCACCCCCGGGTCGGCCTCCCGGATGAGCCGGCGCATCCTGCCGAGGGTCTCCCCCCGCCAGTCGCCGAGTCCGGCGATTTTTTCGGTAATGAGTTCCGAGGCTGACTTGGCCATGTTCCCGCCTCCGGCATTGATGACCATGTACTCCTGTTTTCTTTTCTTACAACCAAAATTCGGTTCATGCCAAGGTAGATTATCACCCAGGTGAACGCATGCCCCTCTCCCGAAATCGCATCCGCCGCTGGACCGCCCCCTTGCGGTCCGGGGAGCGCCGGGAACTGGCGGAGTTCAAGCACGCGCTCGACGAGCACGCCATCGTGGCGATCACCGATACCCGCGGGCTGATCACCTACGTGAACGACAAGTTCTGCGCCCTTTCCAAATACTCCCGCGAGGAGCTGCTCGGGCAGACCCACCGGATCCTCAACAGCGGATTCCACCCCAGCTCCTTCTTCAAGGAGCTGTGGGATACCATCCTGGCCGGCCGGGTCTGGCGCGGCGAGATCCGCAACCGGGCCAAGGACGGCTCCTTCTACTGGGTGGACGCGACCATCGTGCCGCTGCTGGACGGCCGGGGCCGGCCCGAGCGGTTCATCGCGATCCGGGCCGACATCACCCAGCGCAAGGAGGCCGAGGAGGCCCTGCGGCAGGCCCAGAAGCTCGAGAGCCTGGGCGTCCTGGCCGGGGGCATCGCCCACGACTTCAACAACCTGCTGACCAGCATCCTGGGCAACGCCAACCTGGGCGCCTCGGCGCTGCTGCCGGAGAACCCGGCCCGCCGCTATTTCCAGCGGATCGAGGCCGGGGCCCAGCGGGCCGCGGACCTGACCCACCAGCTGCTGACCTACTCGGGCCGGGGCCAGGTCACCCCGGTGGAACTCGAGCTCAACGGCCTGGTCCTGGACATCACCCAGCTGCTGGAGGTCTCCATCTCCCGCAAATCGGTGATCCGCTTCGATCTGGCTTCCTCGCTCTCGCCCATCTCGGCGGATCCCTCGCAGATCCAGCAGCTGGTGATGAACCTGGTGACCAACGCCTCGGAGGCGATGGACGACCCGCACGGCGGCCTCATCACCATCCGCACCCGCGAGGAGTTCCTGGACGAGGCCTACCTCGCCGAGCATTCGCCGATGCTGCCCCTGGCCGCGGGCCGCTACGTGGTCCTGGAAGTGAGCGACACCGGCTGCGGCATGGCGCCGGGCACGCTTAGCAGGATCTTCGACCCGTTCTTCACCACCAAGGTCCTGGGCCGCGGCCTGGGCCTGGCCGCCACCCTGGGAATCCTGCGCCAGCTCAAGGGCGGGCTGCGCGTCTACAGCGAACCCGGCCAGGGCACCATGTTCCGGATATTCCTGCCCACCCTCACCCCCCACGAGAACCCCCAGGCGAGCCCCGAGGGCGGCGACGGCTGGCGGGGCCGGGGCACGCTGCTGGTGGTCGACGACGATCCCGGGGTCCGGGCCGTCACCCGGGAGATGGCGCAGCGCCTGGGCTTCCAGGTCCTGGAGGCCATGGACGGACAGGAGGGCGTGGCCATCTTCGGCCGACGGCTGGCGGAGATCTCCGCCGTGTTCCTGAACTACACCATGCCGACCCTGGACGGCCGGGAGGCGGGCCGGCAGATCCACGCCCTGGCGCCGCACGTGCCGATCATCCTCTCCAGCGGCTACGCGTCCGGTGCGGGCGAGGACATGCAGGGACTGGCGGGCTTCCTGCCGCGGCCATTCACATGGGTGCTGTTCTCGGCCACCCTGCGCAAAGCCTTGGGCTGAAACGCATTTGAATACTGGGTAATAATTGCAGTCCCTGTCATCATGGGGGCAAGGAAGCCCGCCATGGAACCCGTTCCCCATCACAAAGGCCGCGCCGCGGAGTTCGCCAACAGCTTCACCCACGGCCTGGGCGCCCTCATGGGCGTGGTTTCGCTGGTGCTCATGGTGGTCTTCGCCAGCCAGCGCGGCACGGCCCGGCACATCGTCGGCGCGGCGGTGTTCGGCTCGGCGCTGGTGCTGCTCTATACGATGTCCACGCTCTACCATGCCTTCACCGGGCCGCGGGTGAAGCGGGTGTTCAAGATCCTCGACCACAACGCCATCTTTATCCTCATCGCCGGCACCTACACCCCGCTCTGCCTGGGCGCCCTGCAGGGCGGGTGGCGCTGGGGCATCCTGGGCCTGATCTGGGGCGTGGCGGTCCTGGGCATCGTGGTCAAAAGCATCTTCATCGGCCGCCTGGGCTGGGTGTCCCTGGCGATCTACCTGGGGATGGGCTGGATCGCGGTGATCGCCATCCGGCCGCTGGCCCACGCCTTGCCCCTGGGCGGACTGGCCTGGTTGTTCGGTGGCGGGCTCTTCTACAGCCTGGGCACCGCCTTCTACGCCTGGAAGAACCTCAGGTTCCATCACGCGATCTGGCACCTGTTCGTGCTCGGCGGCAGCCTCTGCCATGTGATGGTGGTCCTGCTCTTCGTCATTCCGAGAGCCGGGTAGCCCGATGACCGGGGTGGAGGGACTGCCCGGCTACGAGCGGTGGGGCGCCTCGCTGGAGGCCCTGATCCGCCACGAGGGGCCCCTGTGGCTGTTCGGCGAGGCCGGATGCGGCCTGAGCACCCTCGGGACCTGGCTGGCGAATGCCCGGCGGTCCGCCTTCCAGGACGATGCCGACCGCCTGGATCCCGCCGCCCTGCTCACCTGGATCGACCACAACCCCGAAGGCATCCTGGCCGCCCACCGGGCCCCCGAGGACCCGACCGTGGCCCCCGCCGCCGGCCGTTGCCTGCCCTTCCGGCTGCCCAGCCTGGAGGAGGAGCCGGCCAGCGTGGACCGGTGCTTCTGGGCCCTGGCCCAGGCCGAAGGGCTGACCGGCCCGCTGCCCCCGGCGCTGGCGGCCCTGCCCTGCCCCGGCAACCTGCGCGGCCTGCGCAATCGCCTGGTGCGCTGGAAGCTCCTGGGCCAGCTGCCCGAGGACGCGCCGCCGGCCCTGCCGCTGCAGGATTCCGAGGACATGGCGGCGAATCTGCATGTGCTTGAGCGCCTGCTCCTGCACCGGGCCCTCCGGCGCAGCTATGGCAACCGGGTCGAGGCCGCCCGGCGCCTGGGCGTGAGCCGGCGCCAGCTGTACTTCCTCATCGCCCGGCACGGCGATCCGGTCCGCGGCGAGGCCCCCACCCAGGAAGGCCCCAAGCGCCTCCGGCGCCATCCCTTGACGCAACCCAAACAACTTCCCAGATAAGGCAGGCCATGGCAAATCCTCTGCGGGTACTGGTGGTGGACGATGATCCCGGGATGCGGGACGGGATGGCCATGAGCCTGAAACGGGCGGGCTTCATTACCGAGCAGGCGCGCAGCGGCGAGGACGCCCTGCGCCTGACCCGCCCCGGCGCCTTCGACGCGGTGGTCACCGACCTGCGCATGACCGGCATGGACGGCCTGCAGCTCACCGCCCGGCTCAAGGCCCTGGACATCGCGCTGCCGGTGCTGCTGGTGACCGCCTTCGGCAGCCTGGACACGGCCCGGGAGGCCATGCGCCTGGGCGCCTTCGACTACCTCTCCAAGCCGTTCAGCCCGGACGAACTGGTCCAGGCGGTGCGCAAGGCCATCCGCAGCGATGAGCGGCTCAAGGCCGAGACCCCCGGCGAGGCGCCGGTGATCCTGACCCAGGACCCGGCCCTGGCCGAGACCCTGGCCCTGGCCCGGCGGGCCGCCGACAGCAAGGCCACCATCCTCATCCAGGCCGAGAGCGGCACCGGCAAGGAGCTCCTGGCCAAGCTGATCCACGCCTCCAGCCCGCGGCGCAAGGCCGCCTTCGTGGCCATCAACTGCGCCGCCATCCCCGAGAACCTCCTGGAATCCGAGCTGTTCGGCTTCGAAAAGGGGGCTTTCACCGGGGCCACCAGCGCCAAGCCCGGCCGTTTCGAGCAGGCCGATGGCGGAACCCTGGTGCTGGACGAGATCGGCGAACTGCCCCTGGCCCTCCAGGGCAAGCTGCTGCGGGCCATCCAGGAGCGCACGGTGGATCGCCTGGGCGGGAGCAAGCCCATCGCCGTGGACGTTCGCCTGATCGCCCTCACCAACCGGGATCTGGCCACGGAAGTCAAGGAAGGCCGGTTCCGCGAGGATCTCTACTACCGTCTGAACGTCATCCCCCTGCGCCTGCCGCCCCTGCGGGAGCGCACCGCCGACCTGGAGCTGCTGGCCCTGCACTTCGCCGAGCGCTATTCCCACGACAACGAGCGCGCCACCCCCCAGCTCTCGCCCAGCTTCCGGGAAGCCCTCACCCGGCACCCCTGGCCCGGCAACATCCGCGAACTGGAGAACGCCATCCAGCGCTGCGTGGTGCTCAACCCCGGCGACCAGCTCACCGCCCATGACCTGGGCTGGCTGCTGGGCCCCCAGGGCATGGAGGGACTGCCCGAGGATCCCAAGGTGCCGGTGGAACCCCCGGCCCGCCCCGCCATTTCGGACGGGCCACCGGCCGACCTTCCCGAAGGCGTGCGCATCGCCGATCCCCGGGAGCCGCTGAAGGGGGTGGCGCTGGGCACCCTGGTGGCGCTCCCCCTGGGCATCCCCCTGCCCGACCTGGAGCGGTTCTGGCTGCTCTCCACGCTGTCGGCCCTGGACGGCAACCGCACCCACTGTTCCCAGAAGCTCGACATCGCCCTGCGCACCGTGCGCAACAAGATCAACGAGTACCGGGAGGCCGGCTACGAAATACCCGGGAGCAGCCACGGCCGTGAAGGCGAATAGGGCGGACCTGCTGCGGCTGCACCTGGCGGTCGCCGGGTTCGGCTTCGCCGGGGTGCTGGGCCAGCTGATCGGCCTGTCGCCGGTGGTCCTCGTCGCCGGCCGGGCCGGGTTCGCGGCCCTGGCGATCGCCCTGGCGCACCTGCTTTCGGGCCGGGCCCGGGCGCTCCGGCCGCGGGCGGGCGACCTTCCGGGCCTGGCCCTGGGCGCCCTGCTGGCCGTCCATTGGGTCACCTTCTTCCAGTCCGTCCAGCTGGCCGGGGTCGGCCCCGCCCTGGTCAGCTTCTCCGTCTCCCCCATCCTCCTGCTGGGGATGGAGGCCCTGGGCCGGCGGCGCTGGCCCGGGCCGCGCCCGGCATTGGCCAGCCTGGCCGCCCTGGCCGGGATCTGGATCCTGGTCCCCTCCTTCCGCTGGAGCGAGGCCAGCACCCGCGGCCTGGCCTGGGGCCTGGCCTCGGGCTGGACCTACGCCCTGCTGGTGCTGGCCAATAGGCCCCTGGTCCGGGCCCGGGGCTCCTCCTGGACCCTGGCCATGGGCCAGAACGCCGTGGCGGCGCTGGTGCTGTGCCCCTTCCTGACGGTCCCGGCCGGCCATCCCACGGCCGGGGAGTGGGGCCTCCTGGCGGGGCTGGGGGTCGGGTTCACGGCCGCCACCCATGGACTGTTCCTGCAGAGCATCCGGACGGTGCCGGCGCACCTGGCGGTGCTGACCTGCACCCTGGAACCAGGCTACGGGATGCTGGCGGCGGCCGCGATCCTCGGCGAACGGCCGGCCCCCCGGACTCTCCTGGGGGCGGCCCTGATCGCGGGCGCGGTGCTGGCCGCCACCCTGGCACCCCCCGGCAAGGAATCCGGCGGGACGGTGTAACGATACTAACAGTTCATGCATCCCATACCCTGCGGAAATCATCGCGGGAGGCAGTATGGAGCGATTCCCCCCTTCCATCCGGCCAGGCCTGATCAGCCTGGCCTTGCTCGTTCCAGCCCTGGCCCAGGCCCCGGTCCAGATCACCGGCGACCAGGGCCCGGTCCCGGCCCGGTTCAGCAGCGTCCTGCGGGTGGCCCACCAGGACGGGATGCCGCGCCGGTGGAAATGGGACATCCTGGGGCACGCGCCCGACCAGGGCTACATCATGCCGATCGGCCCCGACCAGGCGCTGTACACGGCCGCCGCGGTGCCGGGGCCGCGGCGGTTCCAGGTGCAGGCGGCCGATCTCAACGACCCCGCCACCAACGCCACCTTCCAGATCACCGTCAGCCCCGGACCTGAGGGCCAGGGGGGCGGCGGCTGGCTCCATCCCGGGCTGTTCCCGATCGCCGGCAAGCTGGACGGCCGCGCCTCGGACCCCACCAGTCCGTTCGGTCGTCTGAGCGCGATCCGGTTCATCGATGATCCGGAACTGGGCCCCCTCGACCAGCAGTGGGTGGCCGCCGATCCCTGGGGGATCCGGGCCGTTTCCGGGCGGGGCGAGCTGACCTGGCTGGCCGGCGCCCGGCCCCGCCCGGATGCCGAGGACGGCGGGGAGGCCCAGGCCCTGCCGGGTCCGGAGGCGGTGGCCTGCACGGCCCTGGCGGTCCGACCGCCAGGCAGCGCGGCCGACAATCCGCACCACCTGGTGTTCGCCCAGCAGACCTATCCCTTCCTGGCCCATGGGGACCGGCTGCACCGGGGCTCCCTGGTGCTGGACCGCGGCCGCGAGGGCCGGGTCGAGGCCCTGGCCGGCAGCGCCCATGAGCTGGGCTACCAGGACGGAGCCGGGCCGATGGCCCGGTTCGGCCCGATCCGGGACCTGGCGATCGGCCGCAAAGGCGAGATCTATGCGCTGGACGTGGAGAATTCGGCGATCCGCAGGATCGCCCCGGACGGCACCGTCACCACCCTGGCCGGGCGCCCCTGCCCCGCCGGCGCCGAGCCGGCCCTGGTCGACGGCCCCGGGGCCTCCGCCCAGTTCGGCGCCCTGCGCGGGCTGGCCCTGGAGCCGGACTCGGGGGACCTGTACGTCACCGACGGCCACACCGTCCGCCGGATCACCCCGGCCGGCCTGGTCACGACCGTGCTGGGCGCGCCCGGCGCGAGCGGCTTCAGCCCCTCGCCGGCCCGGCCCGAACCGGGCGCGCCCTGCCTGGACAGCCCCACCAAGCTGGCCCTGCGCGGACGCGAGCTGCTCATCTCCGACACCGGGAACAACGCCATCCGTATCTTCAACCTGGACACGCGGCTGCTGGTGACCCTGGTGGGCGGCGGGCCGCACGCGCGGGGCAGCAGCGCCGGGCCGATCCCCTACCTCAACCCGGGCCTGCCCCGCACCGCCCTCGGCGCCGTCTGCGAACCCGGCCCGATCGCCGCGGCTCCGGAGGGCGTCTGCGTGGTCGGGCTGGGCAGCGGCCTGGCCCAGCTGGACCTGCCGCCCGGCCCGCTGACGCCCACCGGTCCGGCCCCGGTCCGGGCGGATCCCCCGCCCCACCTGGCGACGCCCACCCAGCTGGCGACCACCCCCGCCGTCGCCCCCAACGCCCCGGCGCCGGCCGCGGTTCCGGCGATAAACCCATCGTAATTGCGCTCCCGCAAATACTTGGCATTTTCAAACGAGAGGAAACATCCTATTCTGCCGCAAATCCAGGTGGCAGATGCGCTCCTCCCGAATCCACGGTCCCGGCCTGCAACTGGGCCTCGGCTTCGCCGCCATCATCGTGCTGCTGGGCGGGTTTGGCGCGATGGCCGGGCGGGCGCTGAAGGAGACCCGGCTGGAGGCCGTCAGCCTCTACGAGGACCGGTTCCAGTGCGTCGAACAGTTGCGCGATGTCCGGGAGGCCCTGTTCGCGACCCTGCCCATGTCGGCCCGGGAGGCCGCCCTGGGCCGCCTCCCGGGGGGCCCCGCCCTGACCCGGATCTCGGCGGCCCGGGCGCGGGCCCGGAGCCAGTGGCAGGCCTACAAGGGCACCTACCTGGTGCCGGGCGAAGCCCGGCTGGTGCCGATGGTCGATGCCCAGCTGGCCATCCTGGAACCGGAGGCCGAGCGGCTCCAGGCCCTCGCCGCCGAAGGTTCCCGGGAGTCGCAGGCCCTGGCCGCGCACCTGGAAGCCCACTACCTGCCAGCCGTCAGTCCCCTGGAGGGACCGCTCCGGGCCTTGCTGGGCATCCAGGAAGCGGAGAGCCGCGAGCTGATCCGGAGCATCGGCGCGCGGAGCTTACGGACCGCCCTGCTGGGGGGCGCGGCGTTCAGCGCCGCCCTGATCCTGTCGGTGCTGGTGGCCGCCTTCATCACCCGGGACCTCAGCCGCAAGGGCCGGACCTTGGTCCAGCACCTCCAGGGCCTGGCCGAAGGCGACCTGGAAGCCACCGCGTTCGAGGCCCAGGACGGCCTCTGGGGCCAGATGGCCGGGGACCTGGACCGGATCGTTAACCGCCTGCGCGAACAGGCCGCCGAACTGGCCGTCCTGGAACGCCAGGCCCGGGCCGCCAACCAGGCCAAGAGCGCCTTCGTCTCCAGCATGAGCCACGAACTGCGCACCCCGCTCTCGGCCATCCTCGGCTACGCCATGCTCATGGGCCGGGAACCGGGCCGCAGTGACGAGGACGCCCGGCAGCTCGGCCACATCATCCGGGCCGGCGAGCACCTCCTGGCCCTCATCAACGATGTCCTCTCCCTGTCCCGGATCGAGGCCGGCCGGCTGGAATGCAAGCCCGCCGCCTTCCAGCCGGAGGCCCTGTTCCAGGATCTGAAATCGCTGTTCCAGCTGGCCGCCCAGAGCCGCGGGCTGGCCTTCGAGCTGGTCGCCCAGGGCTTCCCCGGCCAGCTGGAAGGGGACCTGCCCAAGATCCGCCAGGTCCTGGTCAACCTCCTGGGCAACGCGGTGAAGTTCACCGATTCCGGTTTCGTTCGGCTGCACGCCCATTGGGAGCGGGACCGGGCCACGTTCACCGTGGCCGATTCCGGCCCGGGCCTCTCCGAGGCGGAACAGGCGGCCCTGTTCCAGCCCTTCAGCCAGGCCGAGGCGGGCCTGGCCAAGGGCGGGACGGGCCTGGGCCTGCACATCAGCCGGGCCCTGGTCCGGGCCATGGGCGGCGATATCCACCTGGCCAGCGCGCCGGGCCAGGGCTCGCGGTTCGCCTTCGACCTGCCCCTGCCGGAACCCGAGGTGCCGGCCACCCTGCTGGCGGCGGCCGGGAACCTGAGGCTGGCGGCGGACCAGGGCTCCCCCCGGGTCCTGGTGGTGGATGACCGCCCGGAGAACCGCGAGGTCCTGACCCGGCTCCTGGCCCTTTCCGGGTTCCAGCCCCTGGAGGCCGCGGATGGCGCCACCGGGCTGGAGCGCTGGGAGGCCGAGCGTCCGGACCTGGTCCTGATGGACCTGCGCATGCCGGTGCTGGACGGGTTCCAGGCCCTGGTGCAGCTTCGCGGGCGGGAGCGCCGGCTGGGCCGGCCGCGCACCCCGGTGGTGGCCATCAGCGCCAGCGTCTATGATGTCTCCGAAACCGACCTGGTCGCCCAGGGCTTCGACGCCTACCTGCCCAAGCCGGTTTCGGAGGGAGCCTTCTATGAAGTCCTCGGCCGGCTCTTGCAGGTCCATTTCCAGACGGTGGCCGTGGCGGCGACTCGGCGGTCCGCCGAGGGTCTGCCCGACCGGGCCAGCCTGGCCCCGGCCTGGGTCCGGGGCTTCCGGGACCTGGTCGCCCTGGGCGATCTGGAAGGGGCGGAAGCGGCGCTGGAGGCCCTGCCCGACCTGGCCGCCCGGGCCTCCCTGCTGACCCACCTGCGCGCCTACAAGCTGCAGGAACTGCTGGACCACCTAGCCTGATCCGAACCGGAGCCGCCATGCTCGTGCCCCCCGCCGATATCCTCCTCGTGGACGACAACCCCGCCAACCTCGATGTGCTGGCGGGGGTGCTGCGCCAGCAGCAGCACCGGGTCCGGGCCGTGACCAGCGGGGCCATGGCGCTGGAGGCCATGCGCCGGCTGCCGCCGGAACTGGTCCTTCTGGACGTGAACATGCCGGGCATGGACGGCTACGCCACCTGCCGGGCCATCCAGTCCGACGACCGGTTGCGGGCCACGCCGGTGATCTTCATCAGCGCCCTGGACGAGCCCCTGGACAAGGTCCGGGCCTTCGACGCCGGGGGCCGGGACTACGTCTCCAAGCCGTTCGCGCCCGAGGAGGTGCTGGCCCGGGTGGAGCACCAGGTGGCCCTGGGCCGGATGCAGCGGGAGCTGGAGCGGCAGAACGCGGCCCTGCTGGACGCCAACCTGAAACTCAAGGAGGTCCACGCCCTCAAGGCGAACTTCACGGCCATGCTGGTGCACGACCTGCGCTCGCCGCTGACCACCGTCGGGCTGGTGCTGACCTCGCTGGGCGAGGGGCTGCCGCCCCGGCCCCTGGTGCTGGCCCAGGCCCAGACTTCGTTCGAGCGGGTCAACCACCTGCTGGAGGAGATGCTGGAACTGCACCGGAGCGACCAGGGGCAGATGCCCGTGGATGCCCAGGATCTGTCCGCCACCCCCTGGCTGGTGGCCATCGGCGGCGTGTTCCAGGCCCGGGCGGAGGGCCTGGGAATCACCTTCCAGCAGAACATCCCGACCGACCTGCCCATGGTCCAGGGCGACCGCTCCAAGCTCGACCGGGTCCTCCACAACCTGCTGGACAACGCCCTGAAGTTCACCTCCCGGGGCGGCGCGGTCCGCCTGGAGGCCGGCCTCGAGCACGGCTCCGGCGTGGAATCGGGCCTGCGTTTCCTGCGCATCGCCGTCATCGACACCGGCCGGGGCATCCCCCCCGAGGAACTGCCGTTCATCTTCGACCCGTTCCGCCAGGTGGAGCGCAAGGACCGCAGCCGCGGCTTCGGCCTGGGCCTGGCCATCGTCCAGCGCCTGGTGGCCGCCCACCACGGCCAGATCCGGGCCCAGAGCCAGATCGGCTTCGGCACCAACTTCACGGTGCTGCTGCCCTGCTGATGCAACCATGGGGGGACCGCCCGCTCGCCGAGCTCGCTCTACGTCCCCCCACACCCCCACGCCATGCCCGGGCGGAGCCCGGTCATGGCGTCCTGCGACCAGCTCAGTCCAGGTCCAGATCCAGCAGCCCCGGCGGCGGGTCCAGTTCGATCCGCCGTGCGGCCAGGTCCACCTGGAACCAGGCCTTGATGTAGGGCACGTCGCGCCGGCCGGTGCGGCCCGGGCGCAGGTCCTTGAGGACGACCATGTCGTAGCCCATGGGGGTGGGCTCCAGGCGCAGCACCTCGCCCACCAGCAGGCCGGCCACGAACACCTGGCAGCCGACCCAGTCGTGGCGGAAGGATTCGCCCTCGGGCAGGGTCACGGAGGTCTCGGGCGCCCACAGCGCCCAGCCCTTGAAGGGCTCGGCGGCGGTGCGGTCGGGGATGTCCTCGAAGCTCACGCAGCCGCGGTCCTGGTGGAAGCGGAAGCTGCGGATGCGGGCCGGCCGGGCCGGCGCCCCGGCCTCCACGGCGGCCTCCAGGTCCAGGGACGGAGGCGCCAACACCAGGCCCTCCAGGGTCTCCAGGGTCCGCGGATCGTCCATCAGTTCGTGGAGCAGGAACTCGCCCTTGAGGCCCTGCACCTTGGCGAGGTGGCCCAGGAGCAGCATCAGGCCTTCTCGTCGCCGTCGTAGAGTTCGAGGTTCACGATCACTCCGGCCTTTTCGCCGGCCACCTTGGCCAGGGTCCGCAGGCTGGTGATCATGCGCCCGCCCTTGCCGATGATCCGGCCGCGGTCCCGGGGTTCGGCGTAGACCAGCACGTCGACCTTGCGCCCCTCGCCTTTCACTTCCACCCGGAGGGCTTCGGGGTGGTCCAGGATGGGGGAGAGGACATCGGTGACAAACGCTTCTAGGTTCATGAAAGCTCCGCCGGGCGGCCGGGGCCAGCCGGCCTTCATGGCAAAAAATCAGGCCGACCCCGGGGGGCCGGCCGTGGCGCCTACAGGATGGAATTCTTCTTGAAGAGCTCCAGGACGGTCTTGGAGGGCTGGGCGCCCTTGGCGATCCAGGCCTTGGCCTTCTCGGCGTCGATCCGGATGGTCTCACCGCTGGTGGCGATGGGATTCACGAAGCCCAGGACCTCGATGGCGCGGCCGGTGGGGATGCGGTCGTTCTCGGACACGACGATGTGGTAGAAGGGCCGCTTCTTGGCGCCGTTGCGGGCGAGACGGATGGAAAGCATCGGGACTCCTTGGGGGTGTTGAAGGGTGGTGCGGGGTTACAGGGAGAAAGGCGGGTTCTGCATGTTCTGCATGCCTTGCATCCGCTTCATGAACGACGGGTTGTTCATCTGGCTCATCATCTTCTTCATCTGCAGGAACTGTTTCAGAAGCTGATTGACTTCATGGACGGGGCGGCCCGAGCCGGCGGCGATCCGGCGCTTGCGCTTGCCGTCCAGGAGATTGTGGTTGTGCCGCTCCTTGGGGGTCATCGAATTGAGGATGGCCTCCAGGTGCTTGACCCGCTTGTCGGTCACCACCGATTCCAGCTGGTCCTTCATCTTGCCCATGCCCGGGAGCATGCCGAGGATCTTCTGCATGCTGCCGAGTTTCTGGATCTGCTGGAACTGCGCGCGCATGTCGTCCAACGTGAACTGGTTCTTGACCAGCCGCTGGGCCATGCGCTCGGCGTCCTTCTCGTCGATCTTGTCCTTGGCCTGCTCGATCAGGCTGAGCACGTCGCCCATGCCCAGGATCCGCTGGGCCATGCGGTCGGGGTGGAAGCGCTCGAAGTCGTCCAGCTTCTCGCCGGCGCCCACGAACTTGATGGGCGTCCCGGTGATGTGGCGGATGCTGAAGGCCGCGCCGCCGCGGGTGTCGCCGTCGGCCTTGGTGAGGACCACGCCGGTGGTGGCGAGCTTGTCGTGGAAGGCCCCGGCCGAGCGCACCGCGTCCTGGCCGGTCATGGCGTCGGCCACGAACAGGATCTCGGTGGGGTCGCAGGCGGCCTTGATGGCGGCCAGCTCGTCCATGAGGATCTCGTCCAGGTGCAGCCGGCCGGCGGTATCCAGGATCACCACGTCCCAGCCCTTGAGGGTGGCCTCCTGCACCGCGGCCCGGCAGATCGCCACCGGATCCTTCAGCTCGGTGCGGAAGCTGGGCACGCCGGCGTCCCGGGCCACCACGTGCAGCTGCTCGATGGCGGCGGGGCGGTAGACGTCCGCGGGCACCAGCAGGGGCGAATAGTTGTTCTTCTTCAGGTATTTGGCCAGCTTGCCGCAGGTTGTGGTCTTGCCCGAGCCCTGCAGGCCGACCATCATCACCACGGTCGGCGGCTTCGAGGCCAGCTCCAGGGGCCGTTCCGGAGCCTGCCCACCCATGATGGCGGTCAGCTCCTGGTAGACGATGTCGACGAACTGCTGGGCCGGGTTGAGGCCGTTGAGGACCTCGACCCCCAGCGCCTTGGTCTTGACCGCCTGGAGGAAGGCCTTTACCACCTGCACATGGACATCGGCCTCGAGCAGGGCCATGCGCACTTCCCGCAGGGCCTCCTCGATGTTGCGCTCCGACAGCCGGGCCTGGCCCCGGAGGGCCTTCATGGCATGGGTGAGTTTGTCGGTAAGGGATTCGAACATGGGTTCCGTGCACAGGCAGAGCCATCCCGGCTTGGGATGAACCCATGATCCTACCGCCAAAAGGTCGGGAACTCAATGGAAAGGCGATCCGCCCAGGTTCCATGGCATTATGTCGACCGGAGCAGTCGACAATGTCCAACCGCCTTTCCCAGTCTACCAGCCCCTACCTCCTCCAGCACGCCCATAACCCGGTGGACTGGAATCCCTGGGACGCGGCCGCGCTGGCGCGGGCCCGGGCCGAGGACAAGCCGATCTTCCTCAGCATCGGCTACAGCGCCTGCCACTGGTGCCACGTCATGGAGCGGGAATCCTTCGAAGACGCGGCCGTGGCCCGGGAACTGAACGAGCATTTCATCCCCATCAAGGTCGACCGGGAGGAGCGCCCGGACCTGGACGACCTCTACATGGGCGCGGTCCAGGCCATCACCGGCCGGGGCGGCTGGCCCATGAGCGTCTGGCTGACCCCGGGGCTCGAACCCTTCTTCGGCGGCACCTACTTCCCGCCCCAGCCCCGCTACGGCTCCCCCGGCTTCCTGCCCCTGCTGCAGCGCATCCACGCCGCCTGGCGGGACCGGCGCCCGGAGCTGGAGCAGGATGCCGGCGCCCTGGCCGAAGCCCTGGCCCGTCCCGATCCGCCCGCCGCCGACGCCCTGCCCGGCCCGGAACCGGTCCGCCAGGCGCTGGACCAGCTGGCCCAGCGCTTCGACCCGCGCTGGGGCGGGTTCGGCCCGGCGCCCAAGTTCCCGCCCTGCGCGGCCCTCGATCTGATCCTGCTGTACGGCCGGGACGGCGACCGGGCCCGGGCGGTCCGGACCCTGGACGCCATGTGGGAAGGCGGCATGTACGACCACCTGGGCGGCGGCTTCGCCCGCTACAGCGTCGACGAAAAGTGGCTGGTGCCGCACTTCGAGAAGATGCTTTACGACAACGCCCTGCTGGCCGCCAGCTATTTGCGGGCCTACCAGGCCGGCGGCGAGGCGCGCCACGCCGAGGTCGCCCGGGAGACCCTGGACTACCTGCTTCGGGACCTGCGCGACCCCCAGGGCGGCTTCCACGCCAGCGAGGACGCCGACAGCGAGGGGCATGAGGGGCGGTTCTACGTCTTCACCCCACCGGAGGTGGAAAAGGTGCTGGGCCCCGTGGCCGGCCCCGCGTTCTGTGCCGCCTACGGGATCACCGAGGCCGGCAATTTCGAGCACGGCACCAGCGTCCTGCACCGCTTCGACGCCCCCCCCGGGCCGCCCCCTCCCAAGGAACTCCGCGAGGCCCTGCGCGCCCACCGCGACCTGCGGGTCCGCCCCGCCAAGGACGACAAGGTCCTCGCCGCCTGGAACGGCCTGGCCCTCTCCGCCCTGGCCCTGGGCCACCAGGCCCTGGGCGAGCCGCGCTACCTTGCGGCGGCCGAGGAGCTGGCCGGGTTCCTGCGCCGGGAGCTGTGGCGGGACGGCACCCTCCTGCGCACCTGGCGGCATGGCCAGGCCCACACCCCCGGCTTCCTGGAGGACTACGGGGCCGTGGCCTGCGGCCTGATCGACCTCTACGAGGCCGGGTTCGATCCCGCCTGGCTGCACTGGGCCCGGGAGCTGGGCGACATCCTGGTGGACCGGTTCGCCGACCCCGCCGGCGGCTTCTTCTGGAGCGGCCCCCGGCCGGACCTGCTGGTGCGCCAGAAGCCCTTCCACGACGGCGCCCTGCCCAGCGGCAACACCCTGGCGGTGCGGGCCCTGCGGCGCCTGTCCGGGCACTTCGGCGAGGGCCCCGGGCGGGCCGCCGCCCTGGGCGCCCTGCGCGCCGCGGCCCCGCTCCTGACCCGGATGCCGGCCGCCGGCCTGGGACTCCTGGGCGAACTGGCCGCCGTCCAGGCTGGTGAACGGCAGATCGTCCTCGCCGGCGATCCCGGCGATCCGGGCACCCAGGCCCTGCTGGCCACGGCCCACCGGCATCCCCGGCCCGGCACCAGCCTCTCCCTGGCGGCCCGCGCCCCGGACCTGCCGCTGCACCAGGGGCGCCTGGGCGCCGAGCCCCTGGCCTACGTCTGCCGGGAGGGTGCCTGCCAGCGGCCCACCAGGGACTCGGAGGAATTGAGGACCTTGCTAGGTTAAATAAATTAATATTATTTTTTTGATCTTCCCCCTCCTGGGCCTCGGCTTTTTGCCGTATATTCTGGGCCTTCCAGGAGGCTCCCGTGGCGACCCCGCACCCTCGACCGGAATGGCTGGAATCCGCTGGGAAAAAAGATGGCAGGTACCTCCTCGGGCCGCTGCTTGGCCATGGCGGCATGGGCGATGTGTACGAAGCCTGGGACACCCTCCTGGGCCGCCTCGTGGCGCTCAAGGTGCTGATCCGGCTCGAACCAGCCTCCATGGTGCGGTTCATGCACGAAGCCCGGCTGCAGGCCCGGTTCGAGCACCCAAATATATGTAGGATATATGACATCGAGGCCCATGGCGGTGCGCCCCGGATCGCCATGCAGCTGGTGCGCGGGCCCACGCTGGAGGACGCCGCCCGGGACCTGGAACTCGCCGAAGTGGTCACCCTCACCGCCCGTCTGGCCGAGATCCTCGGCGATGCCCACCGGGGCGGGCTGATCCACCGCGACGTCAAGCCGGGCAACGTGCTGCTGGAATGGCAGGAGACCGGCGGCTGGAATCCGGTCATCTGCGATTTCGGCCTGGCCCTGGCCCTCAACGAATCCTCCCTGACCCAGCCCAACGCGCTCACCGGCACCCCCGCCTACATGGCCCCGGAGCAGGTGCGCGGGGACCGCCGGCTGATCTGCCCGGCCACCGATGTCTACGGCCTGGGCAGCACGCTCTACTTCCTTCTCCTGGGCCGGCCGCCCTGCGTGAGCACGGTCACCAAGGAGATGCTGCGGGTGAAGAAGGACCAGCGCTTCCCCAAGCCCCGGTCGCTGGAGCCCGCCATCCCCGCCGAACTGGAGGCCATCCTGCTCAAGTGCCTGGCGCCCGACCCCGGCGACCGCTACCCGACCATGGCGGTCCTGGCCAAGGAGCTCCGGGGCTTCCTGGGGCAGGGCCCGGCCGGCCGGGCCCAGGCCGGCCCATCCGGCCGCCCTGCCCGGCGGCCCTGGCTGGCGGCCTCCGCGGCCCTGGTGCTGGTCGGAGGCCTGGGCGGGCTGGCTTGGCGGCATGGCATCTCCCAGGCCCGATGGTCCGAACTGGCCAGCCGCGCCGCCCAGGAGGCCCAGAACCTGGACCTCGCCCTGGCCAAGGAGGAGTCCCTGCCCCGGCACGACATCCGCCCGGCCCTGGTTCGCCTGCGCGAGGCCTCGGGGGTCCTGGCCGGGCAGTACGAGGCCATGGGCCCGGAGGTCGCCGGCCCCCAGGCCCTGGTGCGGGGCCAGGCACAGCTGGCCCTGGGCGAATACGCCGAGGCCCGCACGAACCTGGAACGGGCCTGGGCGGATGGCCTGCACATGCCCGAAACGGCCTTCCTGGCGGGGCTCGCCTGCGCCGAAGACTGGCTGGCCGAGACCCAGCTGGCCGCCTACCGGGGCGACCCGCCACCGCCGGCCGATGAGGCCAGGACCTGGCTGCAGCGGGCCCGGGGCCTCAGCCGCGACCGGGAGGAATATGCCGCGGCCTTCCTGGCCCTCATGGACGGCGATCCGGCCGGCGCGGTGGAGCACGCGCGGACCAGCCAGGAAGCCAATCCCTGGCGGCTGGAAGCCACCCCTCTGGGCTGCCTGTGCCTGATCCGGCTGGCCCGGCAGAACCTCCTCCACGGCGACCCCCAGGCCGCCCTCCGCGCCTACCGCGAAGCCCAGCAATGGGCCCAGGCCGGCCTGGGCCGCGCGCCCAGCTGCGGCCGGCTGCACCATGCGTTCCTGGCCGCCGCCCTCGGCCAGGCCGCCCTGGCCCAGAACCGGGGCGGGACGCCGGCCATGCCTTTGGACCAACTGGCCCGCCTGGCCGCGCAGGCCCTCGAGATCAACCCGGACGCGCCCGCGGCCCAGGGTGACTGGCTCTCGGTGCAGGCCCTGCGGGCCATGGCCCAGCGGGCCCGGGGCCAGGACCCCCGGGGGACCCTCGAGGAGGCCCTGGCCTTCTACTGGACCCGCACCCAGGAGCCCCGCCCGCCGGCCCTGCGGGTGGCGCACATGGTGCTCTACTGGCAGATGGCCGAACGGGAAGCGGACAAGGGCGGCGCTCCGGACGCCCCCCTGGCCGAGGCCCTCAAGGATGCCGGCCACGCCCTGGACAGCCCGCGGGATTACCTGGGCGATCTGCTGCACTTCAAGGCTACCCTGGAAACCGCCCGGACCCCGGATCCCAGGCCGTCGCTTCGCCTGACCCGCCGCCAAGCCGATCCCCGGGCCGCCACCCCGGCCACCTGAATCTTGGGAAACTCCACTTGTGCGCGGGCCCGGGCGACCTAGATTTAGGCAGAGAAGAAACAAGTCGCTCTTACCCACCCCACGGGGCCGCTTATGCGCTAGCCCCTTCCCCAGCAGCGGTGTTCCGGAATCCGCTCACTGGTGAGACCCCAAGGCACCCTGATCAGGGTGCCTTCTCGTTTGCGCGGCCGGATCGCGGAGCCAGGACGGCCAGGGTCAGGCGGGACAGGCAGGTCAGGCGGTCCTGGTCATCCCTCAGTTCGATCTGCCAGACCTGGGTGGTGCCGCCGAGGTGGACCGGGCGGGCGGTGCCGGTGACCCAGCCGTCGGTGGCGCTCCGGATATGGTTGGCGTTGATCTCCACGCCCACCACCAGGTGGCCGGGGGGGGCGGCGAAGGCGCCGGCGATCGAGCCCAGGGTCTCGGCCAGGACCAGCGACATGCCGCCGTGCAGCAGGCCGTAGGGCTGGCGGGTGCGGGCATCCACGGGGATCCGGCCCCGGATGAAATCCGCGCCCACCTCCAGGAACTCGATGCCGACGTGGGTGACCGCCGTGTCCTGGCTGATCGCGGCCAGGACCCCGAGGTCGACCGGTTTCTTCCAGATATCAGGCATGTTCCAGGGCCTGGGCGAGGTCGTCGATCAGGTCCTGGGCGTCCTCCAGCCCGACCGACATGCGGATCAGGTTGTCGGTGATGCCGGCGTTGGCCTTCTCTTCGGGGGTCATGTCGGAATGGGTCATGGACGAGGGGTGCTCCACCAGACTTTCGATGCCGCCCAGGCTCACCGCGAGCTTCATGTGCTTGACCGAATCCAGCACCCGGAAGGCCTCGGCCTCGCCGCCGCGGACGTAGAAGGTGATGATGCTGCCGGTGCCGGTGCACTGTTCCTGCCACAGCGCGGTCTGGCGGGGGCCCATCTCCTCCGAGCCGGGATAGCCCACGCCCAGGACCTTGGGATGGCTGCGCAGGTAGGCCACGATCTTGAGGGCGCTGGCCTGCTGCTGCTCCATGCGCAGCTGCAGGGTGCCGAGGGAACGCTGGATCAACCAAGCGGTATCCGGATCGGAATTGGAGCCCAGGATGGTGCGCATGACCTTGATCTGGCCAACCAGGGCGGCGCTGCCCATGGCCACGCCGGCCACCAGGTCCGAATGGCCGCCCAGGAACTTGGTGGCGGAATAGAGGATCACGTCCGCCCCCTGCTCCAGGGGCTTGCTGAAGATCGGCCCCATGAAGGTGTTGTCCACCATCACCAGGATCGGGTGCTCGGGCCGGGCATGGCGGTCGGCCACTTCCCGGGCGCCGCGGATATCCGACAGGAGCATGGTGGGATTGGCCGGGGATTCGATGTAGATGACCTTCACGCCCGGGTTTTCCACGACCAGCCGGTCCATCTCGGCCCGGGTCGCCCCCGCCTTGAACGGGATCGTCCGCACCCCGAACTGGGGCAGGATCCGCCGGAAGAAGAACTCGGTGCCGCCGTAGACCGGATCGGAGAACAGCAGGACGTCGCCGGGCCGCAGGAAGGCCAGGCAGGCGCTGGAGATGGCGCCCATCCCCGAGGAGAACAGGGCCGCCGCCTCGGCGCCGTCCCAGGCCACCACCTTGGTCTCCAGGATCTCGCTGTTGGGGTTGTTGACCCGGGTGTAGATCAGGGCCGGGCTCTCGCCGATCTCGGCGTTGCTCAGGCCGTAGGCGATCTCGAAGGCCCGCTTGCCTTCCGCGGCGGTCTTGAAGATGAAGGTGGAGGTCCGGAAGACCGGCGGCACCGCCGCCCCCTCCGAGCGCTGGGGGTCATAGCCGTGGGAGAAGATCCGGGTCTGCGGCTTGACATCCGGGACGGTTTTGGGGGACATGGCGGCTCCATTCATCGAATGGAACAATTATGGGGCCGCAAATCCTAGTGAAGGGTGAGGTTGGTCACAGTCTATACGTCCGCCCTGGAAAGGGGCATGGTCATGCACCGGGGCCCGCCGCGGGCGCGGCTCAGCTCGGCGCTCTCCAGCAGCACCGCCCATTTCCGTCCATCCAGCAGGTCCAGTTCCGGATCGGCCAGGAGATCCTTGGCATTGATCAGGTTGTAGCCGGCCGCGGCCAGCTCGGCGCCGGTGGCGTGGTTGCGGCTGTAGAGGACGATCACCCCGGGGGCGAGGCAGAAGGCATTGGCGCCGTCGGTCCACTGTTCCCGCTGCTGCATGATGTAGTCCCCGCCGCCGCAGCGGATCGGCTTGAGGTCGATGCCCGAGCCCTTGAGGGCGGTGAGGAGGTTGGCCTGGGTGGAAGTGCGCAGGGTGCTGTGGGACAAATCGAACTTCACCACATTCAGCAGTTCCCGGCTGTTCTCGGTGAAGAAGGGCGGGTAGATGAGGCACTCGTCCCGGTCGATCCGCGTGAAGATCGTATCCAGGTGCATGGCGCTGCGGATCTTGGGCATCAGCACCATGAGCAGGGTGTCGAAGGTGGTCGCGCCCCGCTGGTAGTCCTGGCGCAGCCGCTCGGCCAGCATGTGGATGGCATCGGCCGAGGTGCGTTCGCTGCAGCCCACCGCCAGCACCTTGTCGGACAGCACCAGGGTGTCGCCGCCCTCCAGGCTCTGGGGCAGGCGCAGCTCGCCCTTGAGCAGGGGCGTGATCTGGTCGAACAGGCGGTCGGATTCCTGCAGGTGGCGCAGGCGCGGATGGTGCCGGAACACGTAGCTCAGGATCAGCGGCTCCCGTTCCCGGGCCCAGGTGGCCATGAAGTTGATGTTGTAGCCACGCCCCACCACCGCGGCCGGGTCGCGCATGAACAGGAGGTTGGGGATCGGCCGCACCGTGTAGTCGAAGCGCCGCTGCCAGTGGGTATGCAGGAGGGAGTCCTCCCAGGGGATGCCGGTGATCAGGCAGCGCGCCACCTCCTCCGGGGCCATCTCCCGGAGCCGGTTGCAGGATTCGTCGGGCAGGTTCACCAGCCGCCGGAAATCCTCGATGAAGGCCAGCTTGATCCCCTCCGTGGCCAGGGACTCCACGAACAGGTCCTGGATATCCAGCACTTCCTCGGCCACCCGGGCCAGCACCTGGCGGAACACCGCATGCTCCTGGCGGGCCAGGTCGCCGCTGAGGATATCGTCGAACAACAGGTGCTCCATCATGTCCGGAACCATCAGGTCGACTTCCTGGCCGGGGTTGTGGACCACCACCTGGCGCAGGCGGCCGATTTCGGAAAATACCGATAATGCGATGGCTGACATGCAATCCCCAAAAAATGGTCCCAATTCAAAGGATAAGCTTATCACAAAGCACTATTTACGCAAAGTTTACCAAACTGGTCACATTTAGGCTTCCCTCGGCCCGGCATTGGCGGTAGCCTGAAACCTCAGTCATAAATCACCCCTTTCTGGAGGCCACCATGGCAGCTTTCGTCACCCAACCTGCGCCCGATTTCACCGCCACCGCCCTGGTGGGCGGCCAGTTCAAGGACGTCACCCTCAGCCAGTACAAGGGCAAGAAGGTGGTCCTGTTCTTCTACCCGCTCGACTTCACGTTCGTCTGCCCGACCGAGATCCTGGCCTTCTCCGACGCCAGCAAGGAATTCGCCGCCCGCGACACCCAGGTGCTGGGCGTCTCCGTCGATTCCCACTTCAGCCACTGGGCCTGGGCCGAGACCGAGCGGGCCAAGGGCGGCATCAAGGGCGTGACCTTCCCCCTGGTCTCCGACCTGAAGAAGACCATCGCCGCCGACTACAACGTCCTGCTGCCCGGCGGCATCGCCCTGCGCGGCCTGTTCATCATCGACGAGGAGGGCGTGCTCCGGCACATCACCGTCAACGACCTGCCCCTGGGCCGCAACGTCGAGGAGGTCCTGCGCGTCCTGGACGCCATGGAATTCCACAAGGCCAACGGCGAAGTCTGCCCCGCCAACTGGAAGAAGGGCGACAAGGCCATGGTCCCCACCCAGGAAGGCCTGCGCGAATACGCCGCCGCCCACTAGGTCCGGACCGATCCATGAAGACGGGGCCCGCGAGGGCCCCGTCTTCATGGGGCACGATGGTTCTTGTCAAGGAATTCGATGATCTTCCGGTAGGAGAAATCGGAGATCCACATCTGGGTCCCGTAGCACATCAGGTCCTTGTGGGTGTGCGGGGGGACCAGTTGCCCGGTGGTCAGGTTGTAGCCGTACACGCCGATGTCGGCCGCCGCGTACTTCGGATCCTCCGGCCAGTAGTTCCGGTCATTGTTATCGGCGTTGAAGGGTGCGTGCAGGAGCCCCATGGCGTGGCCGACCTCATGGGCGAAGGTGCCGGCGGTGGGGAGGGAGCCGTTCCAGACCGCGGAAATCATATTGGCCTTGCCGTCCCGCCCGAGGGTCAGCCCTACGTCGCCCGGCATGTCAATTAACGCCACGTAGATCCGGTCATCCTCGCCACGCTGGGAGCGCACGGCGAACAGCTCATCGATAAGGGCCTCCCGCGCCGGTTCACCCCCCATCCGCAGCGGCTGGGAGGTCGTGTAGTCCCCCCCGACTTGCAGATCGAGGCCGGCGTCCCCGTCGGCCAGGGGATAGACCTCGCGCAGGATGCGCTTGTAGTCGTCCTCGGTCCGGTGGTTGCGGTACACGTCGCCGTAGGTGCCGTCATGGCGGACCGGGATCAGGGTGATCCGCAGCGCCGGCAGGGCCCGGATGTCCAGGGGGTGGACGGTGGTGTTGCCGGACCGGTCCGTGTGCCAGACCTCGTCCCCGCGGTCGAGCTCCACTTGCAGGGTGGCCCCGGGGGCCAGCTCGTCGCCCGGGATCGTCAGGTTCCAGGAGGAGCCCAGGGTGCCCTCCGCGATCGTGGTCGGAATGAGCGCCCCGTTCAACGGCGACAGGATCTCCCGCGTCCATGTCCCGGAATGCCCGCCGGTGATCGTCGCCGTCACCTTCACCCGCCCACTGTTGGGAGCGTTGGCCCGGACGAAGACCCGCAGAAGGCCGCTGCGCCCCGCCACCAGCGGCACGCGGTTCCCGTAGTCCTGGGTGCCCTGGGTCAGGTACCAGCCATCCACGAACACGTCCCCGGAGTCCCTGCCGTCGTCGGGCTCCACCCGGAGATCGGCGGCGGACGTGGCCTCGCCCTTGAAGGTCTTGACCCGGACGGGCCCGGTGGTGGCGCCGGCCGGGATCGTGGCTTCGAGTTCGCCGTCCGCGAGCCGGACCACATGCGTGGCCTGGGTGCCGTTGAAGTACACCTTGCTTTTACGGGTGAACCCCTTCCCCTTGATGAACACCTTGAACCCGGGCCGGCTCACGGCCGGGGCGACCCGGTGGATTTCCGGCTGGCCCGGCTGAACCCGGAAATCCTTGGATTCCGCCCGCCGCTCCCCGCCCCGGTAGCGGACCACGGCGATCTTGACCTTGCCCGGCGGCGCCTTGGCCGGCACGGTGGCGGTGATCTCGGTGGCGCTCTCCCGTTTCCAGGTCAGATCCCGCCAGGGGCCGAACAGCACCCGGTCGATCCAATGGAAGTTTTCGCCCAGGATGGTGACCTTGGTCCCCGGCGAGCCCTTGGCCGGGTTCACGTCCAGGATCCCCGGGAAGCCCGGGGCGGTGACCCGGAAGGCTCCGGCCGTTTCGGCGAGGGTGGCGGACCGGTCGGTGAGGGCCCGGATCTTGCCGTCATAGGCCTCCTCCGGAACCACCAGGGTGAACGCCGTGTCCGACCCGGATTGGAAGGTGGCAGCCTTGCCGTTCAGGGTCGCGAAGGTGAGCCCCAGGAGGTTCCGTCCGGTCACGGTCACCTGGCTGCCCGGAGGGCCGTAGGTTGGGCTGAAGCTGTCCAGGTAGGGGCGATCCTTGGCGAGCACCTTGAAGGGGTCGCTCGAACTGGCCGGGCCGCCGGCCGTGGTCACCGTGATGGCCCCATCCTTGGCGCCCACCGGCACCTCCGCGCGGACCTGGACGGCGCTGTCCAGATGGACGACCGTGGCCGCTTCCCCGCCGAAGGCCACGCGCGCCTGGGCCAGGTTGGTGCCCTGGATGGTGACGAGGGTCCCCACCACGGCCGCCTTGGGCAGGAAGCCGGTGATCGTGGGGCCCGGGAGCACCGTGAAGGTATCCGCCGATTCCTCCGACCCCGCCGGACTGGTCACCCTGACCTTGCCCGAGGCCACCCCGCCGGGCACGGTCAGCCGCAACAAGACGTCGGAAACCACGGTGTAGGTCGCCGCCACCCCGCCCAGGGTCACCTGCCCCGCGCCGGCCACCCAGGTGAAGCCCGAACCCTTGACCTCCAGCGCGTCCCCCACCTTCCCCTGGAGGGTTTGCAGGCCCGTGACCTGGGGCCTGACGATGACCGTGAACGTCTCCGCCGATTCCTCCGATCCCGCCACGCTGGCCACCCTGACCTTGCCCGAGGCCACCCCGCCGGGCACGGTCAGCCGCAACAAGGCGTCGGAGACGACCGTGTAGGCCGCCACCACCCCGCCCAGGGTCACTTGGCCCGGACCCGTCACCCAGGTGAAGCCGGAGCCCTTCACCTGCAACTCGTCACCCACCTTTCCCTGGAGGATGTGCAGTCCCGTGACCTGGGGCCTGGCGATCACCGTGAACGTCTCCGCCGATTCCTCCGATCCCGCCGGGCTGGTCACCTTGACCTTGCCTGAGACCACCCCGCCGGGCACGGTCAGCCGCAACAGGCTGTCGGAAACGACCGTGTAGGTCACCGCCACCCCGCCCAGGGTCACCTGGCCCGGGCCGGTCACCCACGTGAAGCCCGAACCCTTGACCTCCAGCGGGTCCCCGACCTTCCCCTGGAGGATTTGCAGGCCCGTGACCTGGGGCTTGGCGATCACGGTGAACGTCTCCGCCGATTCCTCCGATCCCGCGGGATTGGTCACCCTGACCTTGCCTGAGGCCACCCCGCGGGGCACGGTCAGCCGCAACAGGCTGCCGGAAACGACCGTGTAGGTCGCCGCCACCCCGCCCAGGGTCACCTGACCCGGGCCGGTCACCCACGTGAAGCCCGAACCCTTGACCTCCAGCGGGTCCCCCACCTTCCCCTGGAGGGTGTGCAGGCCCGTGACCTGGGGCTTGGCGATCACCGTGAACGTCTCCGCCGATTCCTCCGATCCCGCCGGACTGGCCACCCTGACCTTGCCCGAGGCCACCCCGCCGGGCACGGTCAGCCGCAACAGGCTGTCGGAAACGACCGTGTAGGCCACCGCCACCCCGCCCAGGGTCACCTGGCCCGGGCCGGCCACCCAGGTGAAGCCCGAACCCTTGACCTCCAGCGGGTCCCCCACCTTCCCCTGGAGGGTGTGCAGGCCCGTGACCTTGGGCCTGGTAATCACCGTGAAGGCCTTCTTCGATTCGGCGGGTCCCGCCGGATGCGCCAGCTGGATCAGGCCGGTGACGGCGCCCACCGGCACGGCCACCTTGAGTTCAAGGTCGGAGACCAGGGTCGGTGCCCCGGCGGCGACGCCTCCGAAGGTCACCCCCTCCGTCCCGGTGAACCCCGTGCCCTCCAGGGTGACCCAGGCCCCGACCGGTCCCTCAGCCGGTTTGAAGCCGGCCAGGGTCGGCTTGACCAGCACCTGGAAATCCGGCCCCGAGGGGTTCACCCCCGCGGAGGTCCGGACCTTGACCGGCCCGGAGCCGGCGGCGGGCGGCACCACCGCCCGGACCTCGGTGTCCGAGACGGCGACCGGGGCCGGATCCGCCACCCCGCCGAAGGAGACTTCGGTGACCCCGGAAAGGTTCAGCCCATATAGGACGACCGGGGTCTTCACCACCCCCCGGCCCGGAGCGAGCGAGGTCAGCACCGGCATCTTGACCGGATCGGGCGGAAGGATGACCACCGGTGCGCTCGGCGCTCCGGAGCCCGAAGGATTCTTCACAAGGACCGGGCCGGCCAAGGCGCCGGTGGGCACCACCACCAGGATCCGTTCCGGACTGACCACCGTCACTTCGGCCGCCCGCACCCCGCCGAAGGTGACCTCGAGGGGTTCGAAGAAATGGGCGCCGGTCAGGGTCAGCCTGGAGCCCGTCACCAGTTCCCGGACCGGCAGCGGATCCAGCACCGGGACCGGCAGCGCCTCGATCTGGAAGGGGTTCGCGGCCCGGGCCGGCCCCAGCGGCGTGATCACCTGGAGGGTCACCGGACCGGGCCCGATCCCGGCGGGAACGGTGGCCTTCAGGCTGGTATCCGAAGAAGCCGGCTCGAACGCGGCCAAGGCCTCGCCGAACCGCACCTCGCTGGCCCCGCGCAGCCCCGTGCCGGTCAGGGTCACGGTCGTTCCGGGGCGACCGGAGCCTGGCTTGAATTCCTCAAGCCTGGCCTGGCGGGGCGGATCGGGCTCGGGGACGGGTGCGGGGACCGGCTCAGGTACGGGCTTGGGCCCCCCACCCTGGCCCTCGCCGCCTCCGCCACCGCCGCAGGCCAGGGCCAGCGCGGCGAGAAGCGGAACCAGAGGCCGAAGGGTGCGTCGCCAGGAATTTGAATTCAGCAAAACCACCGATATATTAACTCCTTATTACTTCTGCCGAAATCGAGGCATACGTTCCGCGATACGGCCGGTCGTCCGCAAAGGGATTCGTCCCGCCTCCCCTGGAGCCGGCCGGCGATCCAGCGCATCCCACCCGCCATCGCCGCGGGTGCCCGCCTGATCGGTCACTTCCGGACGAATTGGCTCTGCCGGGAATCGATGATCTTGTCGACGATGGGCCGCGCGATCTCCCAGTCCGCGGTCAGCTGGATGCCGTAGTTGGCGTGGGACACGTCGAAGCGGATGAACAGGTTCACGAAGTCCCGGTTCAGGTAGGGATATTTCTCGACCAGCTCGATGTTCACCGCGCCCGATTCGATGATGATGCTGTAGCGCACGATCTCGTCATGGATCCTCCGGGCCAGCTTGGCGATGACCTGGCCTTCCGGGCTGGCCAGGTCGATCTCGCCATGCTCGGTGTGCTTGGTGACCTCCTCCATGGCCTCGTCCCAGCGGTTCATCAGCACCTGCAGCCGGTCGCTGAAGGCGATGGCGGCCTCGATGTCCTTGTAGTTCTCCCGCTTCTTTTCGATGATGAAGTTCAGGGTCAGGAAGAACACCGCGACCGCCGACAGCAGCTGTCCGCAGGTGGCGATGGGCTGCCAATACCGGGAATCCGGCCAGTAGACCACCAGGCCGCCGATGCTCAGGACGACCAGGATCGAAACCAGGACCGCTTTCACCCGCAGGCCGCTCACCCGTCTCATGAATTTCCTTTGAACCTACTTTAAGTTGAAGAGGACGCGGCTGCCCGGTTCCTTTTTAGCCCGCTCGCTGCCCTCGACCAGGAATAGCCGCTCGGGCTCCACCTTGCCGCCTTCAAGCAGCCGTTCCTGGGCCGCCTGGACCCGGCGCCGGGCCAGCAGCTTGAGCGCCGCCGGATCGAGTTGGACCCGTTCCAGCAGCTTGGCTTCCATTTCCGCGGGGGTGGGTTCGGGAGTGGCCGCGGCTTCCTTGGGCTTGGGCGCCTTGGGATCCGGGGCCGGCGGCGGGAAGGCCTTCAGGAAGGCCGTGCGCAGCCACTTGGGCCGCTCGGCGGGTTCCAGGGGCGCGCCCTTGAGCCGGGAGAGGCTCTCCTCCAGTTCGGCCCGCTTCAGGGCCGGGCCGTCCTGGCCCTCGTCCACCGAGCCCTCCATCTCCAGCCGAAGCCCGGGTCGCTCGTACAGGCCCTTGGCCAGGGTCGCCAGGACCTGAAGCCCGGAGCCTTCGATGGCCACGCTGCCGGGCGGGAACGGCACCAGGCTCAGGTCCGCGTCCCCGCCGCCAAAGGCCTTGCCGATCATGGAGAAGGGCGAGGTCGCGATCTTGGCGAAGACATTGAGCACCGCGTGCCAGATCACGTGGCTCAGCTTGAAGTCGGGCTGGCTGAGGTCGCCGCCCACCGGCACATCCAGATCGATCAGCCCGTGCCGGTCCCGGAGCAGGGCCAGGCCGAGCTTGACCGGCACGTGGATGGCCGCCGGGTCGTTGGTGGATTCGCCCAGGGTGAGCTGGTCCATGCGGATCTTGTTCTCCGCCTGGAGCCGGCGGTCCTGGACCAGGTAGCGGAGGTCGAGCTCCACCTTGCCCTTCTCGATGGGATAACCCAGGAAGTGGCCGGCGTAGGGGGTGAGGGGCGACAGGTCCATGCCGCCGAGGGTCACCACCAGATCCGAGTAGGCCGCCTGACTGAGCAGATTGACCGTGCCCTTGGCATGGAACGGGGCCGTGCCGTTGACCTTGGCCTGCAGGTCGAGCTGGGCCCGGGCGGCCGGATCGGTGGAGAGCCGGCCCACCTGGACCTCGATGCTGTCCAGGGACAGGGTGGCCTCGGGCTGGATCGAGCGGTCCAGGAAATTGAAGGCGCCGCCCTTGATGCGGAAGGCGCCGATCTCGGCCTTCAGTCCCGGGCCCGGGGCGGCCGCCGGGGGCGCCGCCGGGGCGGGCGCCGGGGCCGGGGTGGCCGCCTGGGGCGGCGCCGGGGGTTCCAGGAACCGGGCGGTGGGGGCCATCCAGTCGATGCTGGCGATGGCCAGCGCCATGGGCTTGCTGGTGGCCTGGATGCCGGCGACCTTGAGCCCCTTCCAGCCCACGACGGCATTCCGGGCGGGCCCCTGGGTGGCCTGGAAGCCATCCACCTGGGCCTGGCCCTTGAAGGCATAGCGGGCCGCCGGGGCGTCGAACTCGGCGCGGCCGGAGACGCCCAGCTTGCCGGCGTTGATCACCGCCGCCATGGCCGGATCCAGGTACGGATTGAAGGGCGCCAGGTCCACCCCCGCGATCTGGAAATCCAGGGCGCCGGTGGCCTTCATCGGCGCCGCCTGGCCCTTGGCGTGGACCTGGCCGCTGCCGTTCCAGCGCAGCGCCAGCTCGAGATCGCAGGACTGGGCGGGCTCCAGGCTGAAATGGTCGACCGTGAGGCCGAGCTGGTCCAGGGTCAGGTCCACCGGCTTTTTCGGCACCAGATCCTGGATGGCGATGGTCTGGTTCACCACCTTCAGCTGGGCCAGGTCGAACCGGAACGGTTTGTCCTTGGGCTTTTCCGGGGGCTTGCGGGAGGCGGCCATGCGCTGCAGGTTCAGGCTGCCGTTCCGGTCCCGGCGCACCCGCAGGGTGCCGTCGCGCAGCTCCACGGCCGCCACCTTGGCCCAGGATTCCAGCAGATCGGCCTCGACCCCGCGGACCCGCAGCGCCGGCAGTTCCACCGCGGCGTCGGTCCGCCCGGCCTCGGCGACGGCCAGATGGTCCAGGGCCACCTCGCCCTGGTGCAGGCGGAACACATGGCTGCCCTCGGCCCACTCGAATTCGTAGGAGACCTTCAGATCCAGCGTGCCCGCCAGGATCGCGAAGGCCACGTCGTCCCGGTAGAACGGCGCGTACTTGGGCAGGAACAGCCTGCCCACGTAGAACGAGCCCTGGCTGCGCAGCGGCTCCAGCAGGAAGTGGCCGTTCCAGCCGAAGGTCTCGCCCCGTTCGGTGCGGCCGTCGAAGGCGTAGGGATTGCGGCTGTCCCGGCTGAGCCGGAAGCCGTCCAGGCTCAGGTTCAGGGGGCCCAGGACGGTGGCGAAGGGCTGGGAGGTGGCCTGATCCAGGAATTCCACCCGGGCGTTGACCACCTCCAGGCGCTGGATGCGGATCTCCGGCGGGTTGCCGGCGGGCTTGGCCGGAGCGGCCGGCGCCGGGGACGGGACCAGCAGATCGGCGAAGGTCGGATCGCCCTTCCGGTCCAGCGCCACATGGGCGTGGAAGCCCTCCAGGCGGATCACCCGGAACACCGGGGTGAACCGGACCAGGGTCTGCCAGCTCAGGCCGATGTGGAAGCGTTCCCAGCCCACCAGCGGCGAGCCGTCCTTGTCCCGGATCTGGAACCCATCCAGGGTCACCGAAAGGGTGAAAGGATTGGTGCGGACCCGGACCAGTTCCACCGGCCGGTGGACCAGGGGCGCGAGCTTCTTGGGCACCTGGGTCTTGAGGATCGCCGGCAGCAGGAGGAAGCCCGCGCCGGCGTAGAGAACCAGACAGGCCGCCAGCACCTGGATCCAGCGCTTGCGCGCATACCGGAGGAGGAAATTTGCGGAATTCATAGACAAAGGCTAGCACTTTTCCGCGCCCTGAATCCCGCCTAATCCGGTCGGCTATGGCGGAAGTCACAGCGTCGGTGACAAACCGGCCAATGGGACTAGGATGGCGCTACAACCATGGTCCCGAGGCCATGACTACCCATATTGGGTGTGTCGGTTATCCGGTCGACCCCACAAGGGAGAATCGAAATGTCCAACCCCCGCCGCGTCGTCATCCTGGGAGCCGCCGGCCGCGACTTCCACAACTTCAACACGGTCTACCGCGACAATCCCGAATACAAGGTCGTCGCCTTCACCGCCACCCAGATCCCCGGGATCGACGGCCGCGCCTATCCGGCCGTCCTGGCCGGCTCGCTCTACCCCGCCGGCATCCCCATCGTCGACGAGAAGCAGCTTGATGAACTCATCAGGACCGAAAAGCCGGACGTGGCCGTGTTCTCCTACTCCGACGTGACCCACGAGTACATCGGCCACATGGCCAGCCGCTGCATCGCCCTGGGGGTGGATTTCGAGCTGCTGGGCGCCGACAAGACCATGATCAGGTCCAAGGTCCCGGTCATCGCCATCACCGCCGTCCGCACCGGCGCCGGCAAGAGCCAGACCACCCGCTACATCTCCAACATCCTCAAGGGCCTGGGCAAGAAGGTGGTGGCCATCCGGCATCCGATGCCGTACGGCGACCTGGCCAGGCAGGCCTGCCAGCGCTTCGCCACCTACGCGGACCTTGACCTGCATGAATGCACCATCGAAGAGCGTGAGGAGTACGAGCCCCACATCGACAATGGCTTCGTCGTCTACGCCGGCGTCGACTACGAGCAGATCATCCGCCAGGCCGAGCAGGAAGCCGACGTCATCCTCTGGGACGGCGGCAACAACGATCTGCCCTTCTACGCCTCCGATCTGCACATCGTCATCGCCGACCCGCTCCGGCCCGGCCACGAGACCATCTACCACCCGGGCGAGGCCAATTTCCGCATGGCCCACGTGATCGTCATCAACAAGTGCGACTCCGCCAAGGAAGCCGACATCCAGTCGATTGAACGGGCTGCCGCCCGGCTCAACCCCAAGGCCGTGGTCATCCGCGCCAACTCCCCCGTGACCTGTGAGCACCCCGAGCTGGTCAAGGGCAAGAAGGCCCTCATCATCGAGGACGGCCCCACCCTCACCCACGGCTCCATGAGCTACGGGGCCGGCGTGGTCGCCGCCAAGGCCGTGGGCGTCAGCAGCATCGTCGACCCCACCCCCTACGCCGTCAAATCGATCGCCGCCACCTACGCCAAGTATCCCAACGCCATGGGCATCCTGCCCGCCATGGGCTACGGCGCCGAGCAGGTGGCCGACCTCGAGCAGACCATCGAAGCCACCCCCTGCGACGTGGTCATCTCCGCCACCCCCATCGATATCACCCGCGTGCTGAAGGTCAGCAAGCCGATGGTGCGGGTCGCCTACCAGCTGGCGGAAGTGAAGCCCGGACAGCTGGCCGCGCAGGTGCAGGCGGCGGTGGAAGCGGCCGTGGCCGCCCACTAGCGTTTGCGAACGCGGTGGATCGCGGGCGCCTTCGGGCGCCCGCGCCACGTCGGGCCGCGGCTTGGAGGCCGAGCGCCGTTTGCGTATTCTGGGGATCTCCAGGGGGGAGGATCATGACGGAAGGCCCAGCGGCGGTTCCCGAGGACACCGCGGTACGGGTCGCGTTGTGGCGGGCCCTGCATGTCGAGGCCGATGCACCGCCGCCGGTGTTCGAGGACCTGATCGGCTTGAGACTGGCCGATCCCGATCCGGCCTGGCGCAGCCGGCCGGACATGAGCCCGTTCACCCGCCCCTTCCGCGCCTCCATCGTGGCCCGCGCCCGGTTCACCGAAGACCTCGTCGAGGAACACGCGGCCCAAGGCGTCGGCCAATACGTCATCCTCGGCGCTGGGCTGGACACCTTTGCCCAGCGCCGTCCGGAGCTCGCCGCCCGCATGCTCGTGTTCGAGATCGACCCGCCCGGCCCCCAGGCGTGGAAACGCAAGCGCCTCGCCGATCTTGGCCTGGGCATCCCGCCGTTCCTGAGGTTCGTGCCGGTCGACTTCGAGGCCGGCGACACGTGGTGGGAACGCCTGGCCGCCTCGGGCTTCGACCCCAGCCGGCCGGCGGTCCTGGCCGCCAGCGGCGTCAGCATGTACTTGACCAAGGAGGCGATCGCGGGGATGTTCCGCAGGGTCGCGGCGCTCGCGCCAGGCTCCGTGCTGGTCATGTCCTTCCTCCTCCCCATCGAGATGGCGGACCCCGAGGTGCGTCCCGGAATTGAGCGCGCGGCCGCCGGGGCGAGAGCCAACGGCACCCCCTTCCTCAGCTTCTTCACGCCGCCCGAACTGCTGGCCCTTGCCGGCGCGGCCGGGTTCAAGGAGGCCCGGCATGTCTCGGCGACCGACCTCGCCGGGCGCTACTTCACCGGAAGGCCGGATGGCCTTTGCCCGCCGCGGAACGCCGAGGAATTGCTGGTGGCGACAACCTGAGCCTCCTGGAAGAAAGGCCACGCACTCAGCGGCACCTCGGTCAACGGGTGGCATCCCGGACAGGCCAGACTGAAGTTGGAGGGTTGCCCTCGACTATCCCCTTGATTGTGCAGCCTCTCAATTCCTGCCGGCCATACCAGTGCTACCTCTCCAACGATCGCGCTGCCTGGGTCCGGGCCAGTCAACGCTGGCA
>Ga0316229_1000061_pt1 | contig 155482 bp, 137 predicted proteins | sample TBH18023metaG_FD_206011 | JGI IMG/M metagenome (GOLD analysis project Ga0316229, IMG submission 206011) | Freshwater microbial communities from Trout Bog Lake, Wisconsin, USA - TBH18023 | ecosystem: Environmental > Aquatic > Freshwater > Lake > Hypolimnion/Profundal zone | place: USA... | reverse complement strand
CATCAGTTTGTTTAGCATTCATTGAGGCGTGAGTTCCTTCAGACAATGTTGAAGATGTGATTGTGACTGTTGAACTTGCGCAGACTCCTGTTCCAACTGATGTAACGTTGTCGAACAATGTAACTGTGTCTCCTGTTAAGCAGGAAATTGTGAATGCTGGAGTTGTGTTTGAGGTGATGTTGTCAGTGCTTGAAGAACCCGTGTCTGTTCCCGCCGTCATGTCGGGAGTTCCCGGAGCGGCGTCAGCTGTTGTGTCGATGGTGACTGACAAGCTTGGACCGGCGGCGGAACTGTTTCCGGCAGGGTCTGAAAACTTTGTTGTCATCACGAATGTTCCGTCAGGTGTTAGTGCCGACGACGTAATGCTGTATGCTCCGGCTGAACATACTACTGAGCCTACGTTGGTGGCGCCGGCAAATAACGTAACGGTGTCGCCGGTGGTGCAGGATCCTGTAAATGTTGGAGTGGTGTTACTTGTGATGTTGTCGGTGTTGGATGTTCCGGTGTCACTGCCTGCTGTCATGTCTGGAGCTGTGACCGGGGCTGATGGCGAAGTTGTATCAATGGTAATAGAAAGGTTGCTTGATGCTACTGAGATGTTACCGGCTGCATCAGTTTGTTTAGCATTCATTGAGGCGTGAGTTCCTTCAGACAATGTTGAAGATGTGATTGTGACTGTTGAACTTGCGCAGACTCCTGTTCCAACTGATGTAACGTTGTCGAACAATGTAACTGTTGCATTTGTTTCGCAGGAAATAGTAAAGGCAGGTGTTGTATTAGAAGTTATATTATCAGTGCTTGAAGAACCAGTGTCTGTGGCCGAGGTCATGTCAGGGGTTCCTGGAGCAGCTGGAGCTGTATTATCAAAAGTAATTCCCGTATTAGTTACTGTTGTTGAAACGTTAGTCGCAACATCAGTACCAGAGAAAGCAAAACTATAGACTGCACCACTAACTAATGTTTGAGCAACTGAACAACCATTTGTAGTGTCAGCAAAATTAATTGTGTGAGCTCCGCTAGTTAATCCTGTTCCAATTAAAGTGCATGTATGTGGTGAAGAACCATCTGCAGTTCCCGAAGTTCTTGTAACAATAATAGAACCTGCCGATAATGTTTCGCTGTTTGCTATAGAAACCGTTGAGGTTGTATTATTTATAAAAGCATTTGTTGCAGGAGCGACAGGGGTCTGGGTTGGAGCTGTTGTATCAATAATAATATTTTTATTCGCTCCCAAAGAATTTGTCGCACCTGGAGATGCCAAAGTTAATGTTGCATTTTGAGTACCGGTTGCTGTATCTTTTATTGTGCCGCTATTTAAAGCAAGTGCTGTTGTTGATGCATAATCTAAATCTGCCGAGGTATTATTGGCAGCAACGGTATAATCAAAAGTTAAAGTTGACGTTCCAGATCCTGAAGTATAATTAACTGCAGTTGTTGCAGGACTCCCAGTTGTTAAAGTTAATTGCGGAGTTCCGGTTACGGTAACTGCTTGAGAAAAATTAACCTGCACATGAATAACTTGCCCGGCCTTATATGAACCGTTTGCATTTGAAGCTGTAACTCCTGATACAGTTGGAGTTGTTGCGCCAAAAGTTACTCCTGTAGCTGAAACTTGAGTTCCGGCATTTCCTGCTATATCAGTTGCATTCCAAGCAAATGTATAAACTGCTCCGGTAACTAAAGATTGCGCAACTGTACAACTGTTTGTCGTATTTGACATATCAAGAGCAGTATGGGCTCCAGTATTTAAAGCTGTTCCAACCAAAGTACAAGTGTGCGGAGAAGAACCATCGGCTGTTCCTGAAGTTCTAGTCATAACAATTGTTCCGCTGGCAATCGCTTCACTTAAAGTATAATTTACACCAGAAGATGACGTGATACTAACTATGTTAGCATTTGTTATAGGTGCAGTTGAAGAAATAACAGGAGCTACAGTATCGGTATAAATTTCTTTTGTTGCAGCATTCGTTGGAACTTGTCCAGAATATGTAAGACCAACCGTTCCAGAAACAGTCCAACTTTCTAAAACAGTTCCAACGGCTGCGGCGTCGCTGGCAATTGTTCTTGTATATTTATAATCATTTCCAGAAATTAAAGTTGTTGCTGCATTTGTAGCATCATTTGCAGTTCCTTCGGCATCAATAGAAACCGTTGGGGCAGAATCTAAAGCCTTATTTGCAGAAATTTTTACGTAATAAGTTCCTGCTTTTAATTTTGAATTATCGGCAATAGTTGTTGTTAATCCAGAATCAGAATAATATTGCATTGTAAAAGTTGGAATATAATCAATCGCAACTTTTCCTGCAGCTCCACTACCTCCATTTCTGTTAGTGCCAGTATTTGCTTTTCCTCCAGATCCTGCTCCGCCATAAACATTACCTGTTGCTCCGGCAGTACTATTAGCTACACCATCTGCTCCGTTTCCACCTCCCGAACTTGTTCCTGCTCCATGCGTTCCGGTTGTTGCATTTCCTCCAACTCCTGTACTACCCGCACCGCCTCCTCCCGCTCCACCCGGTGTTCCAGATGTAAAAATTCCAGCTGAACCATTCCCACCAGCATAAACCTGATCTCCAATTGAAGAAGATGAAGAACCAGTCGCTCCTGCAGCATTTGCATTATTAGAAGCTTCTAAAGCTCCACCTGCGCCGCCTTCTGCAAAAACAGTTCCCGATGTACTAAACCAAGAACCACCTCCAGCGCCTCCTGCGCCGGCACCTCCGGTTCCTGCAGCTCCAACAGTTACAGTATAAGAATTCCCAGGAGTTACTGAAACTAATTTTCTTGAATATGCTCCGCCAGCACCTCCGCCTCCACCAGCAGCATTTCCAGTTGCAGCTCCTCCAGCTCCGCCTCCTCCCCAAACTTCAACTTCAACTGAATTAACTCCAGCAGGAGCTACCCATGTTGTCGTTGAAGTAAATGTTTGGTTAACAACTCCGGCTGGCGTAAGAGCTAAGGCGATACCTTCTCCCACATCAGGAGTAGTTTCATTTTCGCCCGTTGCTGTTTCAACAGATGTTGCAGCAGCACCGTCTAAAACTAAATAATTCATTTCAACAGATTCTCCAACATCATTCGGAGTTGCAACAGATGCAACATCTACGGACTCTGTCATCCCAGAAGGAGGAGCAAATGTATTTGCATCTGCATCAGCATGAACTGTTACCAACATTGTGTTAGCAACCGTTGTTGTAATACTTGGTGCAGAAATAGAAACAGTTGTAGTTGCTCCCGTTGTTGTCCCACCAGAAATATTAATTGCGTTAACATTATCTACTCCAGTAAAAGCAGAAATACCACCAGCAGACCCAGTTGAGCCAGCAGAAAAAGTCCAAGTATAACTTGCAGGTTCACTGGCGCCAGCCGCCAACCAATAAACCGCTAAAGAGTTAGCAGTTGTATTTGCATCATCTTGTCTATTAACAAGTGTCCATCCTGAAGGAGGCGTTACAGTTAATGTTTGCGGTCTAAATGAAATCGCAGCAATCAACACATCTCCAGAAACCACACCCGAAGGTTTATTTATAACAATGGTTGACGCAGTTCCTCCTACCGTTGAAGTAGATGATCTAAAGGCTACAGCAGCTTGCGCCGAACCAATTTGGAATACAAATAATCCAACGATAAACACCCCTATATATAGAAGGAGCTGTTTTTTCGACCCGAGAAAGCCTTTTTTGTAGTGCTTTGCCATGTTTTTATATTATTTAAAGCTTATTTTTTAATTAATGTTTAAATTAATATATTATACCTTTTCCATAAAACAGGTGTCTAGAGCTACAATGTTAATAAATCAGACCTTATTTGCCATGGGCAGTTCCAGATAGAAAGTTGATCCTTTGTTCTCTTTACTTTCAAACCAAATTTTCCCGCCTAGCGTTTCGGCGATCTGTTTAGCCAGATAAAGGCCCAGTCCGTTTCCCTCTCTGTCTAGTGCCAGAGCATTGCTGGCTCTGTAAAATCTTTGAAAAATTTTCTTATGTTCATCTTTTGGTATACCTACTCCGTTGTCTTCTACTGAAAACAAAACTTTGGAACCCTCTTTTTTTATATTACAAACTATTTTACCTTTATCGTTCGTATATTTAACGGCATTGGAAATAAAATTCTGAAGAACCATTTTAATTAAAAAAGGATCTGTTGATAAATCTATTTTTCCGCCTTCTTGGCTAATAACCAATTTATGCTTTCTTCTTTTCAGTTCAGACTTTTGCTCAAAGACTATGTCTTCAAATAACTTTTTAACATCAACCAGCTCGTTCTTTGTTTGAAGTTTGCCCATTTCCATACGGGAAATATTTAACAGGTTGTCTATAAGCTTAATCATTCTTTCATTCCCATGATAAACCTGATTAATATATTTTTTCTGTTTGCTACTCAACTTACCGATTTTTTTATCCATAAGCATTTCCGAATACCATTTGACTGCAGTTGCGGGAGTTCTCAGCTGGTGAGACGCTAAGGATACGAACTCCGTTTTTTCTTTATCTATTTCTTTTTCTTTAGTCACGTCACGAAGGATATCGACGGCACCTATAACGTTACCGCCCAGAATAACAGGAGAGGAGGTTATAGCAGAAATAAATTTAGTTTTATTTTTCCTTACGCAATAATAATTAGAACTTACTAATTTTTTCTTTGAGAAAGATATAAATATCGGACGCTGTTTTTCCTGGACAATTTCTCCGCCTTCATCTTCAAGTGTCACTGCGCTAAAGACAGACTTTCCGATAATCTCAGAAGCCTTATAGCCCAGCATCTTTTCGGCGGCGGCATTTACAACGTTTATAATTCCATTGCTGTCTGTAGCAATCAAAGCGTCGCCTATCCCGCCCAGGACAGCTTCCATATTAATTTTTGACAGTTCAAGACTACCTTTTTCTTTTTCCAAATCCTCGGACAGATTAAGCATTGCTTTGTTGGCATCGGACAAAAATGCATTTTGGTCTTCCAGGCGCGAGGTTTTTTCATTAACCTCTTTTTCCAAATTTACGTTTAAATTTCTGTACTTATCAGAAAGATCTCTAAGATTAGCCACCATATCTTCTAACGAAGCTGAAAGGGCGCCAATTTCATCTTTTGACCGAACCTTAAAACTTAATGACAAGTCTCCTTCTGATATTTTCTTTGCGGAAGAAGCCAGCTTCCTCAGAGGATAAACAATAGAAAAAGTAACAGGCAGCGTAAAGACAACTACCAAAACTATAACTATAAGCAAGATAATAAACAGGAAAAATTCTTGGGATACCACCGGAGCCAAAGCTTCGGATTGATTTATTTTTACAACGATCCCCCAGCCGACGCTTTTAATATAACGCGTTGCCGCAAAAACCGGCACGCCACGGTAATCGACTGCATCAGTCATGGTTATTTCTTTTCCGTTTACGGCACTTACAGACGGAACATTTGTGTTTTCTTTTTCCACAATGCGGGTAAGCGCCGCGTTTTTATCAAACCTGACTGGCGCCAGGAATAGCGCGTCTCCGTTGGAATCTCTTCTCGCCAATAAGGTCTCGCCCGTGTTTCCGAGCCCGGTATAATCATTTACCAACCTTACGATATTGTCGGTACTTATAACCAGGATAGTCATTCCGATAATTTTTCCGTTAAGCTCCAGGGGCCCTACCAAATACCTGTCTATTTTGTTGGTTGCATCATTTTTTATAAGAAAAGAAACGTCGTTATTTTTAATGCCCACCTTGAAAAAGTCTTCCGTGGAAATATTTTTTCCCGGGAGACTCTTGTCTGTGGACGAGGCAACCACACCTCTCGGAGTTACAATAGAAACATTTATAATTTTAGAAGAGCCTCCAATAGTATCCTGGATATTGCTGTCCATTTCATTACGGAGATCTGCTGTGGGATTTTTATCGTAAGCGGCAAGATATGAGCGCAGAAGCGGCTCTGTATTGAAAAGGCTAAGCAGGTTTAGATTACCGTCTATGTCGTCCTGCAGACGATTCTTCTGTATTTGCACGATGGCATCCAGTTTACCGACAACATTCCCGGTAATTTCTTCCCTGATATTGAAATAGGCGGCCAAACCCATAATCAAAACGGCACAGGTTGAGATCGCCAATATGATAATAAAAATTTTAAGGCTGAGTTTCATGTGTTTATTTCTCTACTAATCTTTTTTCTTCAAATTCTCTATTTCTTTCTTAAGCTCTATCATTTTCAATTCCCTGCCAACAGCGAGCTTATTCATTCTCTCTATTTGTTCGACTCGGTCTTTCTCTTTTTTGGCGTTTTTTATTTTTTCTGTCACATCGGTAAAGCTCCAAATTCTTCCTACGATATTTTTGCCTATTTTTTGCGGGGTAGAAAATCTGTCAAAAACTCTACCATCTGTGAAATCTACCGTATCATAATCTTCCTGTTCCGGATGGGCATAAAGATATCCCACCCTATCTGTAAACTTTTTAGGATCTGACAACTGGCCGACTACATAATCCAATAATTTTCTATCATCCTTTTCTTTTATAAGGCTTTCCGGTATTTTCCATAGTTCTATGAATTTGTCGTTGTAGAATTCCACTTTGCCCTCGGTGCTGATGACGAGCAGTCCGTCATTGGTTGATTTAACTATGGAATCAAGCAAAGACTTTTGTTCGACTATCTCCCTCTCCGCTTTTTTAAACTCGGAAATATCAACCGCCATGCCTATAATATATTTAGGCTTAGAGTCTATATTTAATACAAAGTTATCCATGAAAGAATCGTACGTGCTCCCGTCTTTTCTCAATTGAAGGACTTCATAACTATGTCTTCCTTTTTCGCGTAAAATTTGTACATCATTTTCAACCTTCTCGTGCTCTTCTTTAGGATGAAACATAAAAAAACTTTTGCCGATTAAATCTTCCGCCTTATAGCCGTGCGCCTCCGCCATGGCTTTGTTAACGAAAATCATATTAGAGTCCAGGTTGGCTATACCTATCTGCTGGTTGGATTGTTCAATGATGAATTTATATTGCAATACCTCCTCTTCCCTTTTTTTGCGTTCAGTTATATCTGTCAGAAAAATCATGTCGGCGGGCTTGCCCCCGTAATTAACAAAGGAGCCACTTATTTCCACCGAAAATTGCGTACCATCTTTTTTTATTATTTGAACTTGGTACCTTTGCTCGGTCTGTTTGCCGGCTAATCTTTTCTCATAGTTGTCTTTTACCAATTCAACATATTCCGGAGCTACGAAATGAAGAAACGGCCTCTCCTGGATTTCCTGCATGGTGTATCCCGTTATTTCCAGCATTTTGGCATTAGCAAATTTTGTTAAAAAATCTTGAATGATAACAATCCCGTCGTTTACGCCCTCAACGATTGTTCGATATTTTTCTTCCGCCTCGTCTTTATCTTTTTCCCTATTCTTACGCGCAGTGATGTCGTGGATAATTGATATGGCGCAGTCCTCTCCGTTAATTTTTGCACCTCTTATGGCATCTATCACAGACAACAAGGCGCCATCTTTGCGCCTAAGAGTAGTTTCGAAATTATATACTTCGCCGAATCCTTTAATTTTACTAACAAATATATCTCTATCAGATGGGCTCACCCATATATTAAGCTCCTTGGTAGTTCTGCCAATTAACTCACTTCTAGAATATCCGAACATTTTACAAAAATTATCATTAACATCGACAATCCTGCCGTCATCAAAGCCGGTTATCGCTATGGCATTAGGAGACAGCTGGAATATAGAAACAAATTTTTCCTGTGAAGACCTCAACTGTTCTTCTATTTTTTTGAATGACGTTATGTCTTGCGTGTGCGTGATAAAATAGTGAGGCTTGTGATCGTGATTGCGGAAAAGAGAAATACTCAAAAGAACCCAAACAATGCTTCCATCTTTTTTTATATATCTTTTCTCAAGCTCAGCGTTAGGAATTTTGCCGGCGATTATGTCCCGCCTTACCTGTTGGCTCTTTTCAATATCTTCAGGGTAAGTGACATCAGAAAAATTTCTGCTTAGCATTTCTCTCCTGGAATAACCTAACATTTCACATAGTCTGTTATTCACATCAAGCCACCTGCCATCCAAGCCGACAATGGATTCTCCCACCGCGGACTGATCAAAAATATCGTGGAAATGTTTTTCATCTTCAATCAGCAACTTAGTTGCCACGTCTAATTTTTTTTTATTATTGGACTCTCTTTTTTTAAAAAATAACATTTTTTTACATTACTTTTATTAAATATAAAAATAATTTTTAAACACTAACTCAAACCGTGTTCGTTAAAAGTTTTAGAATATTTCTTGTCTATATCGAGCACATGATTTACCCACCAGTTTTCCAGAAAATCCAGTAGCTCAAAGGCGTTAAAATCTTTATCGTTTACTTTACCCTCCATTTGAGAAAGGTCTCGCTTAAACTGCTTGTGTATGGCTATGTGGCTCGTAGCTTCACTATAACCAAAGTCCTTAAAATATTTTTCCTCGCTGCCGAAATGAAAATTAGTATAATCGTTTAGCTGTTTAAAAATTTCCGGCAAGATTCCTTTGCCGTTTCCGCTCAAAATTGCCTGATATAAATTATCTACGATTTTAAAAAGCTGTCTATGTTGGGCATCCATTATCTCGACGTTAACGCTATATTCTTTTTTCCATTCAAAATGTTTATCTGCCATTTTTTTAAATTAGTTATTTTTTAAATAAAAAGCGGCTGCGCTAAATCAGTCGCACCGCCAAAAGCATAAGAAACTTTAATCTTTAGAAACCTTCTATAAAAGATATATTGTTTAACCAGGTAAACCGTATTCATATAGCTAGATATGAAAAATAATAAGTCCCGCAACAATTCTTTTAATTTAAACCGTTAATATATTATACCATTTATAAAAAAAGAGAGTCAACCTATTTTCAGGCTGACTCTACTCCTGTTTTTAAATGAAATTTTATCTTAGAGAACCCAAATCAAGAGTGAAATCCACCCTTATCTTGTCCACGAAGTCCTGCACGTGACTTACCAGTACCATGGCTCCCTCAAACTCATTGATTGCCTTGGCAATTACCGGGATATGACGGAAATTTATATGGTTTGTAGGCTCGTCCAGGATGAGAAGACCCGGCTTTTCCAAAGCTATGGCCGCAAAAGCCACTAATCCTTTCTGACCTTCAGAAAGAGAGCCGATTTTAGCCTTTAATATCTCTGAATCCAGAAGAAAACCGGCTGCATGGGCCCTAAGCCCCTGCTCGGTACCATCGCTGTCCATTGCTTTTGAAAGAGTCTGGTAAACTGTCGCGTTAAAATCCAATGTTGAGAAATCCTGCCTGTAATATCCTATTTTAACGCCCTCTTTAACGTGCTCTCCTTTTGCGTGCCCTGAAGCAAGCTTCTCTAAAAGCGTAGTCTTGCCTATTCCATTAGGTCCGGTCAAAAGCAATCTTTCTTTTTTATTTAAAGTTATGTTAACTTTTTTATTTACAAATTTATGATTTACAGCGATGGCCACAGAATCCAATTGCAAAATAACTCCGCCGATGTCCTTCTGCGAAGGAATACTAAAATTTCTTATTGTCTTGTCTTCCCTTCTCAGTTCTACAATCTCGCCTTCAAGCTCTTCAATTTTCTTTTTCATCTTTGAAGAAACGTCTCTAAGGTGTCCGCCTTTTTGCGCGAAAAAGTTTGCCTGCTCCTTCCTGTGGGAAGTATCTTTTTCCAATCTCATGTTCTTCATGCGTTCTCTTTCCAAACGCATTTTTATTTCCTCGACAACGGCAAAATAGTCGCCCATATACTGCTCAACTTTCCTTGAAAATATATCCAAATACAAAACACCCTGAGTGAAGCTGTTCAAAAAATCTGCGTCGTGAGAAATGACAATACAAGTTTTAGGATATCCTACGATAAATTTTGTGAGATGCTCGATGCCGGCCTTATCCAGATTATTGGTAGGCTCGTCGAGCAAAAGCAAATCAGGATCCTGTATTAAAGCTGATGCCAGAAGAATTCTTGCCTGCTGTCCTCCTGAAAGCCCGCCGACTTTCCTATCGTGAGGCATTTCCAAATTTACAACTTCTAAAACATCATCTATTTTTTTATCGATGTCGTATGTTTTTTCTTTGAAACATTTTTCAAAAAACTCCTTTATGGTAAGTTCCAAATCTTCGCGCGGAATTACCTGTTTAGCTGTGGCAATTGTCAGATCCTTGTTTATATTTATGTCTCCTGACTCGGGCTTTGATTCGCCGGTTATTAACTGAAAAATTGTACTCTTGCCCGCTCCGTTCTGTCCCATAAGGGTGATTTTAAAACCCCTGCGTACAGAAAAACTGGCCTCGTTTAAAATAGGCTTGTTTGTTCCCCATTCGAAGGAAACATTATTGAATTTTAGTATTGTTTCATCTCCTGCCATAGTGATTATTCTACATTAATTACCTCCAATTATCCAGACTATTATTTTGCTGAATTCTCTCCAGCAAGATGTCCGGTGCTCCAGCAATTCTGCAGATTAAATCCTCCTGTCTTGCCGTCTATATTTATTATTTCTCCTGAAAAGAATAAATTACTGATTATCTTTGACTTCATTGTATTGTGATCAATTTCTTTCAGGGATATTCCTCCTTTGGTTGCCATGGCTCCCTCGAAACCAAAAATGTCCGATACGGTTAGTTCCAGGTTTTTAAGAATCTTCAGGACAATCCCCCTGTCCCCTTTTGTCATATTGTTTGCCACTTTGGTTTTATCAACGGCCAAAATGTCCAGCAAAACTTCCGCCATTCTTTCGGGAACGAATATAGACAGAATATTTTTAATTGTCTTGCCGTGATATTTTTTCAGGATATCTTCAAATCCTTTTGCCAGTTCTTCCGGGTTCAATAAAGGAAACAAATCTAAAGATATTTTTACTTCACCTTTTGCAAGCAGTTCCCCTACTCTGCCGCTGATGTTTAAGATAGCCGGCCCGCTGATGCCAAAATGAGTGAATATAATTTCTCCTTCCTCCTGAAATTGTTTTTTCCCGTTTTGCAAAACGCTGACTTTGATATCACTTAAATCTATGCCCTGTAAATTTTTAATCCAGGCATCTTTCAGTTTTATCGGAGACAAAGCGGGCATTGGCGAGACAATTGTGTGGCCCAATTTTTCGGCTAATTTATATCCCGAACCGGATGAGCCGGTTAAAGGATGAGATTTTCCTCCTGTGCTTAAAATATAATTTTTAGCTGTTACATCCGTGGTGCCTTCCGGTCCCTGCAGAGTTATTTTGCTTATTTTCTTGCCTTTGCAGACAATATCTGAGACTTCCGAACTGTAAACTATTTTTACCTTATTGTCTTCCAGTGTTTTTATTAAAATATCCAAAACTCCTTCCGCGCCGACTCCCACAGGGAAAACTCTTTTGCTTTTTTCTGCCTTGGTTTCTACCCCGAGCTTTTCAAAGAAAGCCATTGTTTCTTTAGGACCGAAAACCGAAAAAGCGTGGAAAAGAAATTCCCCGCCTTTGCCGTAGTTTTCAACCAGTTTCTTTAGGTTGAATTCCGCGTTAGTTATATTAGATCTTCCGTTGCCGGTTAAAAGAAACTTTTTCCCGAGACGTTTGTTTTTTTCAATTAATATAACCTTTGATCCTGATTGTGATGCGGTGATAGCCGCCATGATCCCGGAAGGACCTGCGCCTATCACGGCAACATCAAAATTTTCTTTTTTAGTACCTTCTTTTGGCATTGTTGAAACGACCCTGCGGTCTGCGTCCTCGTGAAGAATAATGGTCTCTGTCAGAATTTCCTAACGAACTGACTTTCATATTTAAATGGGCTGAAAGATCGGGAAGTTTTGCAATCGGTATATAAAGCCTTGTTAATCTTTCTATTTCCCTGACTTTTGATCCCTGGTCGGGCATGGCAAAAGAGATTGCTTTTCCTGACATTCCGGCTCTGCCGGTTCTTCCTATTCTATGTACATAATCTTCAGGATTTTCCGGGAGGTCATAGTTGACCACAAGCTCGATTCCCTGCACGTCAATTCCGCGAGAAGCTATGTCTGTAGCAACAAGCACTCTGTACTTGCCGACTTTAAAGCCCTCTAATGCTTCCCTTCTTTGAGCTAAAGATCTGTTGGAATGTATTTCCGCAGATGAAACGCCATTGTCTCTTAATGTGTTACAGATTTTTCTGGCGGAGTGTTTTACTCTTAAGAAAACCAAAACGCTTCCTTTATATTCATCAAGTAATTTTCTTAACAACGGAAGTTTTTGATCTTTTTTTACAACAAATAATTCGTGTTCAACATTGGTGGCGGCAGTTCCGGCTCTGGCTATTTCTATCCTGACAGGGAGCTTCATGTGATGGCTGGCAATTTTCACAATGCCGTCGGGCATAGTTGCCGAGAACAACATTGTCTGTCTTTCTTTCGGGACAACCTGCAATATTTTGGCTATCTGAGGCGCAAATCCCATATCAAACATTCTGTCAGCTTCATCTAAAACTAAAATCGTAACATCTCTCAAGCTTAGAGTTCTTTGATCTATATGGTCGATAATTCTTCCTGGAGTTCCGATAATAACATGCGGGTTATAGCTTATCTCTCTCATCTGATGACGGATAGGCGCTCCGCCGATTAATACCGCTGTTTTTATTCCGAACTCTCTTCCAATTTTTCGTATTGTTTCGTCAACCTGTATGGCAAGCTCACGGGTTGGCAATATAATTAATCCCTTGCCTTTGCCTGCTTTTAAAAGTTGCTGTATCAAAGGGACTCCAAAGGCCAGGGTTTTTCCCGTGCCGGTTTGGGCTATTCCTATGATATCCTTGCCTTCTGCGGCGGAAGGAATTGCTTTGTGCTGTATGGGTGTTGGAGTTTTAAATCCAAGTTTTGTAAGCACATCAAGAATTTTTGGAGCTATGCCAAGACCGCCAAAGGTTACCTCTGATTCCGGTGCTTTCTGGGAGTGCCCAGATGACTGTTCTATTATATTTTCTGTCATTATCTACGAAGAGTTGCGAACTAACTTTAATTTATTTTGTTTTGGTTCTGATCGGGCTTTGCAAAAATTAGCCGTCAAATTTTTTATAGAAATCGTACTTTTTTATTTTCACTATGCCGCGCCTTAAAACCAAACCAAAATAATTCTAAAGCTATCGCACAACTCAATGTAATCCTATTATATACTAAAAAATCGCAAATGTCAAACATATTTACTCTAGAAACCAATAAAAAAAGCCCGTGCTAATTTTGCAAAGGCCTGCTAAATGGTTTCCGCGAATTCGCGAATCGTCCTGGGGTACAGCACTCGTTCCACCTTCTTGATGCGTTCATGAAGCGTCGCTTCGTTATCACCGGGCTTTACCGATACTGGACACTGAGCAAGAATTCTTCCCGCATCGAGCTCTTCGGTTGCGATATGAATAGTGCAGCCGGTGACTTTTACGCCATACGCCAATGCGTCACGAACTGCGTGGTCGCCCTTAAACGATGGCAACAATGCGGGGTGGGTGTTAAGAATCCTGCCACCTCTTTCACCGGTAAAAATAATGGGATGCAGTATTGTCATGAAACCGGCCATCGCGACAAAATCAATCTCAAAATTATCCAACACCACGCCCACTTCACGCGTATATCCTTCGCGGTCGAAATCCGCCTTAAAGCTTTTACGCCTGACTAGCTCGTTCGGTATTTCGAATTTTTCGGCAATATGCAAACCGCGGCATTCCCGATCTGCCAACACAAGACTGATATCAAGCTCAGCGGCAATCATGGCCTCAAGCAAGGAGCCTGTCCCTGAAACAAACACTGCTAACTTTTTCATACGCGATTCCCTTCTTTTCAAATAACTATTTACACCTTATCACAACACATTTTTTTTATCAATTTTATAAATTAAATAAAAAAGAGGCAACTTGCGTTGCCTATAGAAATTTATTTCGGCTATTACGTCTGGGATTTGGCCAAAGCGACCTGAGCGCGGAAACGCGCAAGTGATTTGGCACCGATGTCAGTGCGAAATTGTTTCCCTTCAAAATCAATTTTACAGACCGCAGTGTATGCTGTTTGGAGGGCTTCGGCCAGACTGTCACCAATTGCGGTAACGCCAAGGACTCTTCCTCCGGAAGTTACCAGACGACCGTCAAAAACTGTTGTGCCCGCATGGAACACCACGACTCCAGGAATTTCTTCGGCCTCTTTAATGCCGGTTATCGGCAATCCTTTCGGGTAGGGTCCGGGATATCCGCGGGAGGCCAAAACAATGCAGACGGCGAAACCGGGATTCCACTCCACCTTGCAATCGGCGAGCGTGCCATCCACACAGGCTTCCATGATATCGAACAGGTCTGTTTTGAGCAGGCGCATATATACTTGGGTTTCCGGATCTCCGGGCCTGGCGTTGAATTCCAGTACCGAGAATCCGGACGGAGTCACTTTCAATCCCGGATAAAGACAACCCACAAACGGCCTGGAAAGGAAGTGAAGCTTCTCGAGCGTCTGCCAGCAGATATTTTCCGCGCCAATCTGTTTGTAACCATCAATCCAGGGGACCGGCGCAATCGCACCCATGCCGCCGGTATTGGGACCTTGGTCGCCATTATGAACCGGCTTGTGGTCCTGAGCGAACGGGAATAAAGAAAAGTTGTTTCCGTCGCAGAAGGCATGAGCGGTAACCTCGGGCCCTTCAATGAACTCTTCAACCACCACTTCTTTTCCGGCATCGCCGTGAATACGCCTGAGCATGATGTTTGCCAGTGCCTCTTCCGCTTCAATCATCGACTTGCAGACATAAGCCCCTTTACCCAGAGCCAATCCGCTGGCTTTGATCACAATGGGAGTACCATGCCTATGCACGTATGCGAGTGCGCAACTGTAGTCCTTAAAAATTTCGAACGAAGCAGTGTTGACTCCCGCGCTATTCATAACCAGTTTGGCAAAAGCCTTTGATGATTCAATTTCCGTCGCCCGTTCGATTGGTCCAAATATCCGCAGTCCGTGAGCCTGAAAGGCATCGACAATACCCGCGGCCAAAGAATCGTCCTGGCTAGCTACCGTAAAATCAATTTTAGCCTGCATAGCAAATTGCAGAAGAGCTCCAACGTCAGTTACTTTGATGTTAACGTTACTGCCAATTTCTGACGTACCGCCATTTCCGGGAGCAATGTACAACTTTCCGATACGCGGAGACTGCTTAAGTCTCCATGCCAATGCGTGTCCTCTTCCACCCGAATCAACAACCAGCACGTTCTGTTTTATGTTCATATCAGTTCCCTTCCATACATTATTCAATTTTCAATTTGCAGTTCATGCCGGAATATCACTCCGGCTTTCTTATTAATCAGACTACACCAAATTATATAAAATACAAGAAATAATAAAAAAGCCCTCGAAACAGCTTTCTGCTAAGAGGGTTATACTTGCCGGAGTGCCGGGCTACATGCGGAACGAATACCCGGCGAAAAGCGCCGGTTGCGCCACCGACATATCGGCCTGCTGGCCCAGATCTGTTTTGGAGCCGGGTTGGAGCTGGATGCCGAAAGTGAAACCGCCACGAGCGGTTCCCTTGGTGTCGTCTTCAAGGAAGATTGTGCCGTAAATCCTGATTGGGATTAATTTCATCAACACATAATCTTTTGACGGGTCGAGACCGTCATTGCGGTCCCAGCCGGTTTGGGCGTTCACGGTGTAATAGCTGACGCTGACTCCGAGCCAGAAGTTTTTCAGAGACTGATTGAACGGGCAAAATTCAAGCTTTGCCGTTGGCGTCCAATTAAGAAAAACATCCGTGAAGGGATTCCCGAGCGAGGGGATAACGCCGACCTGGCGCAAGCCCACATATGTGAGCGCCGCTCCTTCTCCGCGGTTACCGCTGCCGGGATCATTCATGTAATTTCTCTCGGCCTTCTGCGCGGCGACGAAAGGAAAAATAATCCAGTCCATGCCAACTGCAACGTTAAAGCACGGCGGACTTTTCTCGTCAAGCGCGAACTCCTTGGCCCACATCAGGCTCAGATCCACCCGGTGGTTGGAGTTATAGTCTTTTTGGTCGATTGGCCCTTGCCCGCCGGACGCCCACGAATCGTCGGGGTGCACAGGCACGTCGCGAATCGCCAAGGGCATGTTGTTGACGTGAATGCCGGTGTACGTGTAATCGAACCCGGCATTGAAGTTCCGCTCTGCATCGGCCGCGCCGCAACGAAGCGCCAACAGGAGGCAACCCAACATCATCCACACCGCATTTTTCAACGCTTTCATACCGCACTCCCTTTCCGAGAACCTAGTTCTCAAAGTTAGGATTGACCCACCGGATTGGCGGCCGATTGATCCTAACGTACTAACTGTACCTTACATTATAAAATCTATTTGTCAATATTAGCCGCTCCTCGAAAATAATAAAAAAGCTTCCGATGAAAAATTTTCATAGAAAGCTGAAGCCATATAAGGGAGGCGATCCCTAAAATTTCCTCTGTGGCACTTTAGCCGACGAAATACCCAGCACATCAAGCGCCTTTTCTTCAGGGTATTTGCAAATACGAAGCCCATCAGAATTGTTCCCTCCTAAAAAAACGTTGAAGTGCAAAAAATCAACCGAGCTGGTGCGGGCATATGTAGTTTCAAATAACCGCTCCCCAGTGGCAAGAAAATGCCCGGCTATCGTGTATAGTAATGCTTGAGCGCAAGGCACTTCCTCATCTTCGCCGATAAGTTCAAGCTGGGCTAACCAATTTCTACAAGCCGAGCCCTGTACCGGAGTTTTGCGGATCAACTGCCAACCGGACTCGCCCACTTCTCTCACGAAGCGTTCATTGTTGTACCAAGCAGTCTCATATTTATAAAAAACTTTACGATTAGGCCCCACCTCAGCTGATTTTTTTTCAATGTTAATCAAAATCTTTAAAATAGATAATGGGAAAACTGCCGATAAAACATGCGTGTCTTTTGACTCTTCCAGTTGCAACCCGGAGTATGGAATCCTTTTGAAAAAACCCAACTGCTTATGTGTGGGAACAACCCCCAAATGCCTGACAACTTCATCAACTCCTAAAAAATTGCTGCCCATTATTTCCCTGGCCCGATCCTGGTTAGTGCCCGTTGTCATAAATTTATCCTTTATCAAAGATCTGTTTGCCGTAATCTCAGACTATTCCTAATTAAATTTTTGTCAATAAAAAAGCCCCGGGACTATAAGCTCTTATGGAGGATAGACTCGGGGTCAAAGTTGAAATCAGAATCAGGCGGCTCGCTTGGACATGGGGTGAAGACGAAAAGCGTGATCGGGCATCGGTATGTCCCAAAACAGACTATGTTGTTTAGTGCCCGTCATGCCACACATCTCCTCAAAAGCGCTATCTTTCCCCTGCTCCACGGTATCGCAGCCATTAGGGAGGTTGCTGAAAAGATTGTGGGCAAGAAACCTCTTAACCACCAGCTTCGCCTTCTGCGTTACAGGGTCGAGCACAACTTTGTGTGTCACGGGGTCTCTCAACTCAGTCTCGACTGCATCTTGCGCCGACCTGCCATTGGGCCGAATTTGAAAACACAGTCGGCCTCGAACAAACCCATAAGATACCTCGACGATTTCTTCATCACCCTTGCCCTTTTTGCCGGTTCGCACATCATACCACGTGATAATCGGACTCTTAATCTTCATGGCGTCACCCTTTCTGATAAATACATTTTCAATGTCAGAATGGCTTTATTTTTTCAGCCATCATACTCCAACGCGCTAATTCAATATTACAACTTCAATTGTCCTTGTCAACAAAAAAACCACCCGATTTGAAAGGTGGCTTTTTAAACATCTATCTTTATTACTGCAAGTGAGAGTTAATGCAAGGTGTTTGAGAGTGAGTATTATCTCTGTTGAGATAATAACAATCACAGGAAAAATTACCGTTGGGGTATCTTTCTGCGGAAACCTTCAAACCGGTTTCGACATTGTGTATGTCGCACCAATGTTGCGGGTCGTTTGCGGGAAGGCAATTATCATTTGTTGCGCATTGATTCTGCCCCGGGCCGATTGCAACAACACATTTTTGATTTGCGCATTGAGCATGAGTAAACAAAGAAAGGGAAAGCGCCGCCGGACCGATCCTCCTGTCTACCACTACGCCGATAACCAAACATACGGCTAAAATTGCCATAACTCCGCACCTTAAAAAAATACTCTTTTCCATACTATTTTAATTGTCTTATTTAAAAATATAATAATACTCCTAATATTCCGTGAATTATTGCTAGGGCTATTGATATTGAAGCCATAGTATAATGGAACCTAAAAGGAATTTTACCTAATCCTTTTGTGATCAGTAACCCTATCGACGCTGTTATTAAAAATGATAACAACGTGATGATGCCCAGATACATTATCAGCGGTTTACCGAAAATTAAGAAATATGTAATGTTCTGTAACATATTATAATATTACTCAGCCTTGCCGTCAACACAATAATAATATCCCTTTAATTTAAACTCAGCGGTTATCGGACATGCTCCGCAGATACATCCTTTTTTTGTGACATTACACTTTGACTTCCCTCTTGCGCAATAAAACCATTCTTTATTATTGTTCATGCATTCGTCCTTGGACGGACAAGATTTACAAATGCATTTCATTGAATTTTCGTCTGTATTTGGTATCATGGTCTTGCGAGCGAGGCGAGCTAGACGCTGCTTCGGAAATTAGGCCCTGTTATATTCTTATACATTGGGTGGCCTAATTTACGCTGAACTCATCTCGCTATTTAATAATATAATATTTATAATTAATCTGCAGTATATTCGCTTTTCCAATCGGTTGTCTTTACCTTTCTTGCAAGGTTGGCGGCTGTCATGATATTCTTGGCCAAAATTTTGGTTTCTGAAAAATAACAATCGTTTAAAACAACCGGCTTATCCTCGTATAAAGATCTGCAAACGGACGACATAGCATACATGTGGGAAAATGGCGGGAAAAGCATGCCAAAATTGTTAAGCGCCATGAATAAATTGCTTATAACCATCGAAGCGCCCTCCTCGTGCCCGGTTGTTATCACTCCCGCTACTTTGCCGGAAAACCTTCTCATGAACCCGCTTCCCGGGATGTCGTCATCGGCCGTTAATTCAACAAACTTCATGTGCTTTGTGTTAAGCTCTTTGTCTTTTGGCACGTTGGGATTTGCCGGAGATAAGCTTCCATCCAAGCTTATGCATCTGTCCAAAAAAGCCGCGGTCAGTGTGGATAGTTTGAAATTATTTACGGGAGTAGCAAAAATAATTGCATCCGCACCTAAAACCTTATCATAGAGAATGTTTGTCATGTCATCTCCCTGCGGAGCGCCCTTGGGATAACAAGAACAATAAAAATGACATTGCGTATTAACGGTTGAATAGCAGGCTTTACAGTGCTCAATGCGATATTTTCTTAAAGGAACAAGCTCAACTTCCGCTCCGAGTTCCCTGCAATAGCCAAGGCATTTTTCAAGCAAAGCCTCTGAATTGGACGCTTCCTGTGCCATGTCATTTTCGTCCCTGGCTGATCCGGAAATGCCCAAAACTTTTATTTTTTTATTCTTGCTTTGGCTCCTTAGCTTAGCTTCCCTTATTGTTTGAGCCTGAATCTCTTTAAATCTGTCTAAGGTTTTTTGATCAACCTTAAGAATGTCCGACAATTCTTTATCCGTATACTTTTTTACTTTTTCCATCTTGTTTTATTCTGTGACTATTATTTTCCCTTTCATAGACGGGTGGATGGCGCAAGAATAATCGTATTCGCCGGCGTTAGAAAAAGTGAATTGGAAGCTTTGGCTGTTGTTTAGCGCCGCGGAATTAAAATAAACTGACTTAATCTGATGAGGCATAGGGTCATTATTTGTCCAAGTTACAACCGTTCCAACTTTAATATTCAGGGTGGCAGGATTGAAAGCAAAATCCTTAATGGATATTAACGCGCTTAACTGAGGAGCGGCCTGCTGGGCAGGTTGCTTGGTTGTTGCCGGAACGGCCGGCACATTGTTTGTTGTGATTGGTGAGACGGCCTTATATGTTGGGGCCTGATAAATATTATAAACAAAATACCCTGCCGCTAAAATTACTAATACAACGCTGACAATTAAGATTATTTTATTCACGGGTCTGCGAGCGAGGCGAGCAGATTTGCTTCGCAATTTTTAGCATAATATATCAAATACATTATTGCTGAAAATTGCGCTGAACACCTTGCTTATTTATTATTAAAAATATGTTTAATACTTTTTATACCTTATGTTATTATATCACAAACAAAAAACCGTCAACAAGACGGTTATTTATTATCACCCTTCCCGTATTTTTTATTAAAATCATGCTCGTCTCCAAACTGAGAAAAATTCTGCCTGACCTGGCTCTCCTGAATCTTAAGACCGGAATTGCCCTCGTGCATGATGCCGCACCAGTATTTTTCGGTCCTGCCGGCAACCTCCTTCATGTAGAGCAAAACTCCATTAGCATATCCGCAGTACATACATCCAAGTTTCTGAAAACCTTTTAAATAATCGAGCTTGTTGCGGTCCATAACCAAAATATACTCTGAGCGCTTAACCCAGGATATTCCATATATAGGGAAACAGATGGACTGATATAGGGCACAAATAAAATCGCAAACTATAATAAAAGGCAGGGGCAACCAAAGAAACGGTAACGACAGGATGTGCGACCAAAACCTCGAAAACTTATATTTTAGATAATCCATATTTGTCCGTAAGTCAATTTCGCTAATTCTATCAGAAAACCACCCTGATTGATAGGTGGTTTTGTGGAATTTAGATTAATGTTTGATTATTTCTATTTTTGTCTTACCGTCTCCGGCTTCTATGCTTACCTCTCCGCCTACGGGAAAGGTAATCATCGGCGAAGTGTGCCCGAAATCAACGTTGGCAATAACGGGCAAATTATCTAATTCTTTTTTTGTTTTTATAATTTTAACTAAAATTTCATCGGTCATTTTACTGGCTTTTTGGAATCTTCCGATTACAACGCCTTTTACGCCCTTAAAATCAGGAAGTTGTATTAATGACTGCAAATCTCTGTCAAAATGATGAGGTGAAGACTCTTCATCATCCTCTAAAAATAGCACAGAATCTTTCAGGCCGGGAAAATATTTTGTACCCTGGAGCAGATTAAACGTACAAAGGTTTGATCCTAAAATAGTTCCGGACGCCTTTCCCTCATTAATTATAAGAAAGCCGCTATTTTTAATCAGTTTTCTGTCCTTTTGATTCATGTACCAGGCGTCATCGCTCCACGATTCGCTTGGTTTAACTTCAAATAAGGCGCCTGAAAGCAGACATTTTTTAAAATAATCTAAGGTATATTCAAAGTACAGCTCCTGCCCAAAAGTTGAATACGCCGGTCCGGAGTAATTAACCAGGCCCGTCTTAGTGAACATGGCGTTATTAAGCGCGGTTATGTCGGAATATCCGCAAAAAATCTTCGGATTTTTTTTAATTAATTGCCAGTCTAAATATTTTAAAAGTTGATTGCTGTTAAACCCTCCTATAACCGAAATAACCGCTTTGACGTTTTTATCAGCAAAGGCTTCGTGGATATCTTCAACCCTGGATTTTATACTTGAAGAAGCAAACTCATCGCTTTCTTCAACGTGCTTGCTGAAGCTTAGCCTTAAACCCAAATCTACGAAACGTTTGCCCGCGATCCCCCTTACTTCTTTTGAAATTATTGATAAAGACCTTGCCGGGGCGACAATTCTTACCTCGTCACCAGTTTGTAATTTTTTAGGATATATTTTTTTCATATATGTGTTTAAATTAGTCTTTCTCTTATTTTGCCTTTTCTCAATTTAAAATGCAACCATTTGGCCGATTCAAATAAAAAAGCCGTCGCATGAACCGACCGGCTATAACTGCCACCTGCTTTTGCCATTTTCCCGAGGATCGGGACTTCTTGAAACGATATCTAAGAGTTCCTTTTTGACTCCACCATATCCCGAATCGAAGAAGGGTCTTATTTTTTCATCAACTTTGGCCCAGTTCCTCATGAGTTTCTGAGAAACAACTCTGTGGACTTCGGCCCTTGAGACATTCATGTTCCTGAAATGATCGAGCGCATCGCCCGCTGCGACACATTTTGCCTCCACCGTTTGAAATTCGAATCTATGTCTCCCGCGGTGAGAATATATTGTGTTCACGACAGGACCGATAAGACTCACCGGACACCCGCAAACAAGGAGAATTTCCAATGCCTCTTTCGCTCCGTCGATATGATGATTCTTCTTGCCGTATTTTGCCGCCCCGATATCGTGGAGCAATCCGCCTATTTCGGCGACCAGCTTATTTGCTCCCATTTTCCCCGCAAAATATTTTGAAAACTTGGAAACACGCAAAACGTGAGCCCATATATTACGCCTGCGAACCTTGCTGGCACGGTATATCGGCCTTACTTTTTTTCTGATTCTCTTAATTAAGGCTATCAAGATGTCTTCTCCTTCGATGAAATTATTTTTTCAAGGTTCATATGTTAAGCCCATACTAGCCTAACAACAACAAAAATCAATAAAAAAACCATAAAGCTAATAATTCTATAAACTGCGATTATCCAAATGTAAAAGTGAACGCCTGTAAACCCGGCTGATCAATATTAATTTTTATAATATGATCGCTATAATCCTGGGAATCAAACAAAGTATACAATTTCGAGGCTTGGACTTCCACGTTGGGCTGTTTTTTCCCGTCGACAGTAACCGTGAGCGTCAAGGTCTTCTGGCTTGAGGCAACAATATACAATTTACCGGAATGAAACTTCAAATTAATTTGTCCGCTTTTCCCGGTAAGCTCAGCGTTCGATCCGGAAAACTGCCATTGTCCTCCAAGGCTGAAATTATTAAGCGCCAAGTTTTGGCTGATCGTATAATCTTTAGGCACAGAAGACGAAGACTGGCTAGGAGACAAATATTGCAGGCGGTCTGTTCCAAAATACATTTCCGGAGATTCAACCTGATTTAAATTGTCCTGCCCGATTGCAATACTCTCCGTCTTCATTCCAAGAAGCTGTCTTATGTTGTTTTCTGTTTTATCATAGTTACCTTCTCCAAAATGCTCATCAACAATTTCCCCTTTTTGGTTTATCAAATATTCCGCCGGCCAGTAATTATTTCCGAAAGAAGTCCAAATCGAATAATCATTGTCCTGCACCACCGGATAATTAATTTTAAATTGAGAAATTGCGTTCCTGACGTTACCCGCATCTTTTTCAAAAGAAAATTCCGGCGTATGAACTCCAACCACCACCAGCCCGTCATCTTTATAGGTATCGTACCATTTTGTCACGTACGGCAAAGTTCGTATGCAGTTTATACAAGAATATGTCCAAAAATCCACCAGCACAACCTTGCCCTTCAAATCAGCTATCGTCAAAGGTTTGCTGTTAAGCCAATTGTCGCCCTGTCTGAAATCCGGAGCTTGCCCGTAATCGCCCAAATTAACAAGCGAATTCAATCCCTGCCTGAGCAAAACCGAATAAGGCCCGACATTTATCTTCGTCGTTCTATCAACATAAATCCCCGCCCCAACCGCCAAAATAATTAAAATTAAAATATAAATATATACTTTTTTAATCATGTTATAATTTTGGATTTAACGCCGGAAAGTACTGAAATATTAAAGAATAAAATTGTATGTCGTAATTAAAATAAGTCGCCACCGCCAGCAAAATTATTATCACTCCGAAAATTTTCTGCAATAAAATAGAATATTTAGAAACAAACGCCACCTCCGAACTTATGTATTGTCCGCCGTAAGCAATAATAATCATCGGCACGCCAACACCCAAAGAATAAAATAAAAGCAAGATACCGGCCGCCACCAAATCTTTCTGCAAAGCAATCAGCGTCAAAATAGACGCCAGCACCGGCCCGGCGCAAGGAGTCCAAACCAAGCCTAATGTCATTCCAAGCAACAAAGCGCTAAAATTTCCCTTGTTTCCCAGCCCAACCCTCACGCTCACTTTAGAAATAAGCGGGGTCAATCTGACCGCCACCATTTCAAACGGCTTTGACCAAATTAAAAGAACTCCAAACAACGCCAAAATAATTATTCCGATATTTCTTACAATATTTGCATTGAACCCAAGATATTTTGCCGCGATCGACAATATCAACGCCGCCAGCGTAAACACAATCACAAAACCCAGAACAATAAAAAGCGGTCTTAATTTATTTTTCTGTCCCAAAGATGTTCCCAGCAAAACCGGCAAAAGCGGCAACGTGCAAGGAGCCGCGATAGTCAACACCCCCGCTAAAAATGCAAAAACAACCTGTAACATATTCTATTTTTTATCTTTAAGATTAAGACAAACCGAGTTTATGCAATATCTTTTCCCTGTTTCCGTCGGTCCGTCATCAAATACGTGCCCCAAATGAGACCCGCATTTAGCGCACAAAACCTCCGTGCTGAATCCATCCTTCTTATATTTAACGGCCCCCTCAATCGGCCTGTCAAAACTCGGCCATCCCGTCCCCGAATCAAATTGAGTATCCGATGAAAAAATAGGATTCCCGCAAGCCATGCAAACATAGTTTCCATCTTTTGTCTTGTGCACGTATTGCCCGGAGAAAGGCGCCTCCGTCCCCTTTTCCCTTAAAACTCTATATTGCTCCGGAGTAAGCTTTTTTTTGAGATCTTGTTCGAGCATAAATTTAATTATTAATTTTTCTTCATCAACTCCGCAAATTCTTTTTTCACTTTTTCCAGCTTCGGGTTTATCACAACTCTGCAATATGCGTCTCCCTTATGCTTCTCATAAAAATCCTTATGATAATCCTCCGAGCTGTAAAACTTTTCCAGAGGTTTAACCTCCGTCACAATCGGCCTTCCCTTGTCGCTGGACTCATTAAGTTTTTCTATAAAATTTTCCGTCTCAATCCTCTGCTGTTCGGTCGTATATAAAATCACAGACCTATATTGCTTCCCAACATCCCCGCCCTGTCTGTCCAAAGATGTCGGGTCATGAGTCACAAAAAACACCGTCAGCAATTTCTCAAACGAAATCACCTCCGGGTCATAATCAATCTTCACAACCTCCGCGTGCCCGGTCGTTCCGGTAGAAACCTCCTCATACGTCGGCTCCTGTTTTTCTCCTCCTGCATATCCCGGATCAGCCCTCAAAACCCCTTTTATAGTTTTAAAAACCGCCTCCGTGCACCAAAAACAACCCTCGCCTAAAACTATAGTTTCTTTTTTCTTTGCCATATCCATTTATTAAATTTACTTTTTATCGCTCACCCCGGACCATCTCTTCACATCTTTATAATCCACCGCCCCGCAGATAGAACTTTCCGTCACTGTATTAAAGAAAAACGGAACCCCCTCGCACCTGTCCTTAGCATATTCATCCATCAGTTTGGCATTTTTACTGTCATGCCAAACTTCATACTTTTTAACCTCTACGCCCGTCTCTTTTTCCAGCCTCTCAATCAAAGGCTTCATCTCTATGCAATGTGGGCACTCTTCTCCATAAAACTCTAGTAACATATATTTAAGTTATATTTATAATTATATTACTTAATTTTACTCCTTTTTAAAAAAATGCAAATAAAAACTGCCTCCAAAACAAGGCAGCTCAAAATAACACATATTCTATTATCCCTATAAAAATTCAATAAAAAAGCACAACACTTATAAAGCGCGTGCCTACTGTATGAGAAGGTTCTCCATTCTTTTCTTGATCTCCTGCCAAATTACTTGCTCCGCTTCCGGTCTGTTTTTGGCCTGCTCGCAACCCCTTTGCACCAAGAACATGGCTACCATAGTCGCAACAACAACTACCGGGTTCTTAATTTCCTTGAATTCCGTTTTCACCCAGTCGATGGTAAGAAAATAATTATGGTGATCTGCGTACGCCTGTACGACACCCGTAATCCAGGGAATGATTTCTCCGAAAAAGGATTCGTCATCGTCCCTGAAACTGAGATGAGCTTCCGTCAAAGCTCGGGAGAAAACATCTTGGTTAAGTTCCAAAACCTTGTTGAACTTAAGTTTAGCCAGCACAGCTACTTCCGCCAGTTGGTCAATGCGGTCTAAAAGAAGCCGCCTGTCTCCTGCTGGCACAACCACGCAGGATAGCCAGTCAGGCTCATTCCCGTAAAGGTAAACTACCGGCGCGAAAATCCCCGTCATCGCTGCAATTTCTCCTTTCAGCCCCAAGAGAACTGCGTCGGTGAAAACCGCCTTGTCTTCCTCTGCAACGGAAATGACTATTTCCAGGTCGCACCGTCCGAGAACAATGCCGAAGTTGGCTTGCTCCGGATGCTTCACCAGGCTCTCAATCTTTGCCGCTAACTTTTGTTTTTGTTCCGCATACATTTTATTTTCTCCTTCCCTCTTATAATTGTTAAAGATCGTTCCTAAACATTATCACATCATGCATATTTGTCAACCAAACTCCGTCCTCCTTCCCAAGCCAATTTTTTACATAAAAAAAGCCCCATTGTCTCTTGGGGCGCTCCTTCAAAAAGGACTGTCTTTACGTTTTTACTCCTTTGCCCAGCTTCAACCCGAGCCTATACCGACCATATGTGGCCTCTTCAGATATCACCTGCAAATCATTGAGCTTCAAAATAATCGTCTTCTCTCTGCGAGGTTTCTTGCCCAGGTACAAGGTGCCAACTCGCCCGCAACGAAGTTCCTCACGGAGTTTATCTTGCTGAGGCTTTATCTGGTCCAGCGTATAACCGCATTCGTCGAATTCGTGCTTCATCCTGGCAGACTCTTCCGCCAGTTTTTCCTTGCGCTCATTCTCTTGCCGTTTCGTTTTATTTGCGCGCTCATCCAGCGCTGCCTGCCGTTTTCTCTCTTTCTCCGCCAAAGCTTGTTCGTGTTTTTGAGCACGCGCATCATCTCTCTGCTTCTGCTTAAGTTCACGAGCCTCAAGCGCCTGTTTCTTTTCCGCCTCCTGGTCAGCAAGTCTCTGTTGCCGTTTTCTCTCCGCTTCGGCAAGCCTTCTCTCAAGCGTCTTGGTTTCTTGAGCAAGCTTCTGCTTAGCCTCAAAGCGTTCAACAATCTCTTTTGGCAACGGATGACCATGCATTTCTTGCACGGCAATATTGGCAGCCGTTTCAAGACGAGGTTTTAAAATGGGAAGCAAGGCAACAAATTTTTCTCTTAAGACTCTCCTTTCGTTGCCCCGTTCTTCGGTGCTTCGGCCTTCGCAGGGTATTCTGCCTGCGTCAATCCAATTGATAATCGTTCTGGCAGAACACAACAGCTCCCGCGCCATTTCAGCCACGCCGATATATTTTAAATTAACCTCGGCATCAGCCTCAATGTATTCCCGCTTAAACAGCCATTGCCCGTCTTCCCTTTTCGCCCAGTCAGGATCCTTGCCATACTTTTTCTTAAAAACATTGACCCTGGAAGTGTAGGCATAAGGCTTAAGCGCTCCAACAACTGCACGCACTTTCCATGCATCAAGCCATTCGTCTGTAGGTCCCAACACGGGCTTATCGCCTTTTCTGGTGCCCGCCTCCGCCAGCAAATCCACCTTCACACTCGGGAGCGCCTCAACTCTTTCTCTTCCCATGTCCCATAGCTTCCGGAACATTTTTTCGGTTATCTTCCAAACGCTAAGGATCCTTTTCTGGCCGATATCTTTCTTCAACAACACGCCCTTAGTCAGCCCCAGTTTCTTTTCGGCAACTTGGACCGACACAGTATAGCCCTGCTGTCTCAGCTCTCTTATCATATTGGCTTCGGCTGTCAGCAGTTCCACATCTGCATCCGGAACTATCCAAAACCTCGGCTCGTTAGGATCTCTGATGGTACGCCTCACTGTCGCGTGCCTGTCTTTGACCCTCCTTCGCAATGTCAGATACTTAAGCACGTCGTTCCCTAAAAGATCCGCCACCTCGCCCAAAGATTTGTAACCCGGTATCGTAGGTTTAAAGCAAGTTTGTAAAAACATTTAAGTTTCCTTTTTTCAAAGACCTAGCTAAACACTGCCATTTTTTTGCCTATTTGTCAACCCAGCTTCAATATCAAAAAACAATAAAAAAGCCCCATTGTCTTTTGGGGCGCTCCTTCGAAAAGGAACCTGCTAAGTCGTTGTTTTCAGCTCTTCTGCAAAGTGAGCCTGAAACTCCGCCATCATCTCTCTCGAATCTTTATCAAGATCGCCAAGCTCGGCCGGAATTTCTTCCTCCACCCACGCGTCGCGGGCCCATTGGTATAAAAATTCGCAAATGACAAACAGCATGAATTCTTGGGCAAATTTCAAGGTTACCAGAAAAGCTCTCCTGTATCCGCCGGACAACCCGTCTTGTTTCTTTACAACCCATTCTTTAAACTTCGCATTCATTTCTGCTCCTTTACGTTGCTAACTTCAGATTGAACCTAAATTGATTATATATCGCTTCATCGCGTATTTCCTGCAAGGCGTTAAGTACATGGATAATCACCTTTTCGCTTCTAGGCTTCTTACCCAAGTACAAAGTGCCAACCCGTCCGCAACGAAGTTCCTCGCGTAACGCATCCTCCTTCGGCGCCGCTTCTTCTATCCAAGTGCCAAGTTCGCCGATCTTTTGCTTGGCCTCAACCCGCTCAACCACTACTTCCGGAACCTTGTGTCCGTGCCTCTTCTGCACAGCTACAATGGCGGATGTCTCCAAGCGAGGCCCAAGAAAAGGAAGCAACTTTAAAAACCTCTTCCTTAAAACAAGCCTTTCACTTTCAGTGGTGCTTCGGCCCTCGCAAGGTATTCTGCCAGCATCAATCCAATTCCTGACAGTTTTAGTAGAACACCCAAGAAGTCTTGCCATCTCGGCACCGCCTATATACTTTAGATTTGCCTCGGCATCAGCTTCAATATACCCGCGGCGGAGTAGCCATCTCCCATTTTCTTTTTTCGCCCAGGTACAAGTTCCTTCGGCCCGTCTGGCTCTTGAAGCATAATCATGAGGCCTTAGTGCTCCGGGCACCGAACGGATTTTCCAGGGGTTCAACCACTCATCAGCAGGTCCCATCGCCGGCCTATCTCCGCTTTTAGCGCCGGCTTTTGTCAGCAAATCTTCTCTGATGCCCGGAAGCTTTTCAACGGCATTCTTGCCTATTCTTTGAAGATGCCGAAGCATTTTCTCGGAAATTTTCCAAACGCCAAAAATTCTTTCCTGTCCGATATCTTTTCTTAACAAGCTGTTTGCGTCTAAACCAAGCTTCTTTTCCGCAACAGCCACGGACACGGAATACCCCAGATCTTTCAGCCCCCTTAGCCGTGCGCTTTCATCTTTCAACAGTTTCACATCCGCATCCGGAATTATCCAAAACTTCGGATGGCGAGGATCTTTTATGGCACGTCTCATAGTTAAGTGCCTATATTTAATCCTCCTCTTAAGAGTAAGATGGTTGATAACGTCGTCATTCAGAATGTCGATAACCTGGCCCAAAGACATATAGCCGGGCACAGTCGATTTAAAACAGGTTTGCAAAATCATTTTGGTTTCCTCTTTTCAAAGACCTAGCTAAACACTAACATTTTTCTCTCCTTTGTCAACCTATCTTTCCTCAAAAATTTCACAATAAAAAAGCTCATTGAAGTAATCTCAGAGCATCTAACATCCGGGCATTTTAATGCACCTCTTTTGTTCTTCACTGGTGGCAACCGATGAAGCCACATAAACTGCTGCCATGAGGTCTCCGCCAATATGAGCTTTAAGCCCCAAAGCCACCGAAATAAAATAAACCGTTAAACCCGCCAGAAGTCCTAACAATAACGCCTTTTGCATAATTAACCCCTCCTACTTTATTTTCAAGGTTCTTAGGTAAAGCGGTGTTTAGGAAAAAAATTCAGGAACTTCGCGCCATAATTCTCCGCTCTTCGGAGAGAGTTGTTCCTTGGCAAACAGCACCATCTCATCAATCGTGTTGACTTCCGGGAACCTGCCAAGGCCCGGAAGAATCTTCAAACCAGCCGCGCGAAGTAAAGGACTCTCCTCCGCCACAGGATATTCCCATATTTCTGGGGCATTAAATGTCCACCGGTCCGAATCGAACAACGCGTCGCACTCTCCTGAAGCATCCTCAACTGCGATAACTCCCGGCGCAAGCTCCGCCATTCTTTTCGGAGCAAACTGATCACCCAACATAGCATAGTGGTTAGCTACACTTCTCCTAGTGTTTTGCATAGGGCTCTCCTTCCGTTTTTTTCCAATTCACATTACAAATAGCTGCCTAAACTCTATGCTATAATAGACATTTTGTCAAGGGGAATGATTCTCTCAATTCTAAAAATAAAAAGCCCGCGGTCAAGCCGGGGCTAATCAAGCACCCTTTGTTTAGGGCATTTCTTTTTCCCTTTGTAGGGACAAGTTTTGCAAACTCGTAAAATTTCCATAACTCTCCCGCGAGGATAACATTCTTCGTCCCTGTCATTGCAAGGAGTAGTCCGTGTTCCCGAGCAATAATTTGTGCCAAGTATCCATATGCTGTCAATTTTGACTCTCGAATCTCCGGTTTTAGTTCTATGTATGCCAATTATATGGCCGGGATAAAGGCTGTTACCGGGAGCATAAGAACAACGGCATTCAACCCTAACGCAAACATTTCTGCTCATACCTGCCTCCCCTTCAAAGAAAACTAAATAATTAAAAGAGCAACGTTAATTTCACATTAGTCTTTTATATATTTTAGTCAAACAAAAATGCTAAAAAAAATGGCGAAGCAGGCAATTGCGCTTCGCCCTAAAATTACTCGAGATTATGCTTCAACTTGTTTGTCGATAACGCGGTATGAAACTACGCCGGTGATTATCGACAGCACGAGAGCCAAGAAAAACCATCCGGGATGTATCGACACGTGAAGATACGCGTTGATTGAAGTGAAATGCTTCCTGTGCCAAAGCGTTGGCACATACTTTCGCAGAAGCTCGCCATACCTGTTAATTGTGAATGGTTTGCCCATCAGCTCGTCGCGCAATGTCGCATGAAGCGTTGTATCATCCATCCAGCTGTGAACTTCCACCCAACGGACCATCTGCCCGTCAAGCGAAAGAAAAGTGACAAGCTCGTTTTTGTTCGGCCCTTGCCATGCAGCGAGAACATCTGCAACAACATCGCGGGATTCATCTTTTCCAAATACAACCAGTATTGGATGAATCTCGTACCTGTGTCCAAAGCTTGCGCTAATACGCCGAAGATATAGAACGTCACCGGCCGAAGTGTTAAGCCCACCATATACCAGAACCGGTGAAACGTTGTTTTGGTCAGCCGGTCTTGGGAATCTGGCCTTCTGCTGCGGTGTTGCCGATCCATGATTCAAGATTGAGTGCGAAACCCTGATCTTGTTTACATACTTGTGAATTTCCGCGTCAGGATATACCGTCTCAAAAGTCCTTGGCCACGAACAAGAATAAATGGGGCCATCAATGCTTCTGTCGAATCCGGCAGAACTGCCTCTGTGTATTCCCGTTCTTGCCTCATCACGCCACACGTTTTTCCATTGGCCATATTCCGATTCATCAATCCTTGACTCATCGCCGTACTCATTAATGCTGTACCAATAAGGACCATGCAAATCAGTCCTATAACGAGTCTCGCTGTGCGAATGATGATGTACATTTCCGTCGCTGTCCGTAGTGTCTCCATCATCCACTTCAACGGTGTAAGACTCTTCTGTTGTCCATTGCATTTCATGCCGCATTCCCGTTATCTGGAAATTCCAAACTTCCGGGAACTTGGTTTTTTCGACTGCTCCAAACCATGAACCCCAGGAAAGCAGAATACAGGCAACGATATTAACGACCATGTAAATGGTAAACTTTTCCCAATTTGCCCGAATTTCATATTCGGACCGTGCGCCCTGCCATCTTGCAATCGGCCAAAGCGGGCAAAGAAGCAAAATCAATGCGCCTATCAACGGCACCAGTGCCGGAATCCACCAGAAAACGCCCATAATGCGCTCCTTTCATTTTGAGAGCAGAGAGAGCAGGCCAAGCCATCCTGGCCTGCTCTCTTCCGCCCAACTATTCAGAACAGCTTTTCGTCCATCTTCTTGGTTCTAACCGCACCCTTGGTTTCCTCGCTGGTAATCATCTCCGGCGCGGGTTTTACTTTCCCGATAAGATGAACACCGAACTGATTATGGTAAGTATTTTGGCAGTAAGCTTTATGTTGATTCCAGATATCCAAAAGAGTAATCTGCTGGCTCGTGAAGTCTGCAATTTTACCCTCAACGGTATTGGCTAGCCTCAGATATACTTCCTGCGGAATACCAAGTGCCTCGCTTTCCCGCCCGATTTGAAGAGACGTTCCCGCCGAAGCAACCGCAACGCCGGCGACTGTCGCGCCGTTACTTTCCGGCAATACTGCGCGGTTCCCGCCACGGCCGGAGGCCTGCATTGCAACCACCTTGATAAACTTGTCTGCCCATTCTTCGGTGCAGGCATGGTTGTTCTTGATAACGCTTCGCGCCTCGAACAGCTTGGCCTCAACGACACTGCTCTGGGCCTCGTATCGCACCGAAAGGCCAATCTCCCCGTTGAGGACGTCCATCTTCCAGATGTACCATCCTCCGAAGACAATCGACAACACTCCCGCCACGGCAAACACTACGGCTAATATTAGCGCTCTATTCATTTGTTGCTCCTCTCGACCGCACTACTACCAATCAGTGGACTTAATTTATGCCACCATTTTTTTCTTAGGCTCTGTTATCGGCTCCATCTCTGAAAAAATATCAATTTTCTCAGAGATAAAGCCGAGTTTTTAAAGGTACTAATCGTGCTAAAATTATATTATACTCCTAAACTATTGTCAACCTGCTTTTATCCAAATAAAAATCAGCCAAATTAACCGTAGTAAATTTTCACCAAAATTGTCGCCTTGACTTTTAAAATACAATATACTTGATTTTTTAACTGAAAGGAATAGAGTGAAATCAAGTAGGTATGGCTCTTTAACATTTACGGAAGAAAGCTGGTGTACCATGCAAGGTGTAGAAATTTCCCATGCAAACGCCGCCATGAGGGCTGTTCTAAAGGCTTATTACGACTTCGGGCATTCCAGCGTCGAAGACGCACTCAGGAAGGTTGCAGCTTACGGCAAGAATGACACTTTCGGCATGGATGCCGGGCCGGAAATCACTATTTGCGGAGAACTCAGGAAATACGACAGGGGTTCCGTTGTTATCACCGAGGAAATCGGCGCCGAAGGAAACCGCGACGACACATTCCTGCCGGACAACCCTCACACGTTCCGGACAGTTTTCATCAGCGACCCCACGGACCGCTCCAATCAACTCAAGGCCTTTTTGGCCAAATTCCCGAAAGAAATGAAAATCAGAGACATCTTCGGCAAGCCCAAAAATATCAAGGAATGGGAAAAAGATTTCGGCTCTCCCGCGTCTATCACGGGAGCCACCTCGGCAATCAGTTGCATCCGCCGCGGAGTTCCCATTTTTGCGGTAATCGTAAACTACATCACACAAACGATGGCCGTCTCGTGTGCCGCCGGAAATAAGCTGATCAAGCTTCCCGACGAGCGCCCCGACCTCATCGACTTAGACTATGTGGCCGCAAAAGGCAAACATATTACCTTCCCCAGTATCGATGGCGATATGAAGGGCATGCAAAGGTTTGTAACTTTCCTTGGAGACACCGGCAAAGTCGGCTACAAGGAAAACTTCGTCGACAGCGGGCTGATGAGCTCGGAAGCGATGGATGAATTCCTGCACTACGGCAAACCCGGCGGTCCTTCCCGCGCACTCTACCTTTCTTCTTTGCAACCTCGGTCAACTCCGGTCGGATTTATTCTCGCCAACGGCGAAAAAATCGGCGAGTGGATTCACTGGCTTTCGTTCGTGCAATTTGCGCGAAGCATTAACGACGACAGTCAGCCGGCACTCATCCTCTACGAAATTTTCCAGGATCGTCCCTGGACCAAAGATGGCGTGCTGATGTCCACTCCCCCAAATTACAGCGTTTTCCGCGAGTACAGCGGAAAGCTCTTCATCGACACAAGCTGGCTTTTGAAAATGCGCAACCCGAGCCAGCTCCGCTCCACCCTCATCGTCGCCCCGTACGACAATCGTTGGGCCGTGAGAGTCAACAGCCAGGCCGGATATCGGGTAATCCGTTTCTAAAATTGCAAAATGCAAATAAAATCCGGGCTCTCCTCGCGGGAACCCGGTCTTTTTTTTATTTATTTTACTGCGGACAATGTTTGTGCAGCGGCTTAAACGAATCAGAAATTCCTATGAGCGTCTCAACAAAACCTTGGACCGTATCCTTCCCCAGCGCGTTTCCGTTAAGCATCTGCTTAGGAAAAGGAAGCCGGTTATAAACATCCAGCAAAAGCGGGTGCAGCCTTTTCAGGTATTCGTGGTACCTTCTCATTATCGACTCATGCCTGTTGGTCGGGAAATAAACCAGCCGTTGCTGATACTTTGCCCGCCGTCTCTCCCAGGAAATTTCAGGATCAATATCCAAAAAAATAACTTTGGCGTTCAGGCGCTTCAGCCTGTCCACATATGCCTGCCAATGTTTTTCCACGCTTTTCACGCCGTGTGCAACTGCGTGCGCAATGGTAAAAATATTGCATTCATCTAAGTAAACAATGCGCTTTTCTCTGGCGTGCTTTAAAATTAAATCCATACGCCCCAAATCGCATGCAATGATGTCCTCCTCCTGCTCGGGCTTCATAAAGATGGCGCCCAGCAAAATATCCCTGTGCACAATTATCTGCCTGCTTTCCTGCAAAGGAAAAATCGGCGGCAGTTTTCTGTTAGCACAGAAAAGAAGAGGAGACATAGATTGGCACTCCGAACAGAGACGGCTTATAACCGTTGTTTTCCCGGCCGCTTGCGGTCCGGCGATAATAATCAATTCGCTCATTTTCCAGCCCTCCATGTTTTAAAAGGACAACTGCTCTTAATTTAAAGACTACTCTTTGCCAACCTTTTGTCAATAAAAAAAAGCCGCCCCGATTAAGAGGCGTCTTTTCAAAAACTTATTTTTTCTTATTTATTAATCTTAGCCAAAATGATTCCGGCGGCTACCGCGCAGATTAATCCGGAAACCGTCCAGGAAATTATTGTCACCAACGAAAGAGGAAAACTGCTGTAGCTTATAAGCATTCCCGGTATAGTGTCAATCACAAAAATTGTCAGCCCAAACTTAGCGCCTCTTTCAGCCCATGTTCCTTTAAAAAGAACTTTTGCCTTATCCCAAGCCCACGCAAGGATTATTCCCAGCACAAAAGGATAAAGAAAAAATAAAGACATTATCGGATCTGACCACGGTCTCATAATTGAAGCATTGTTATAGTCCATCGCCACCGACGGAAACACCATAAATAAATAGCTCACCAGCATCCCCAGAATAAGATTTACAACTCCAACAATTATTCCGGGTAAAATTATTTTATTCATAATTCTTTTATTATTAAAAATATTTTTTTATTGAGCCGTGATAACTCCTCCTACAATACTAACTTTTGCGGTCGGCTTTATCATAAAATCTGTCTCCATTTGCCCGTTTACATCCATTCCGGCATTTATACTCGGACCTGCTTCTCCAAAAGATACCGTCGGGATATTATTTTTTCCTATCTGCACAGTTGCATTGGCCCTGCTGTCAAAAGCCACAACCGGGGTAAATATAAACTCGCCCTTGTCTGTTTGGTGCAATGACACCACCGCCATTATATTAAGGTGAACCGCAGAACTGCTGTTAGCGCCAACCACAAGTCCCACTGTTTTCACATCAAGATTAGCTGAAGGCAATGTCGCCGCTCTAGTAACTCCGGAAGCGGAAACCGTAACCTTAGCCATATGAATCCTAAAATCTGTATAAGTATTTTCCGGCACCGGATACTTGTTTGCGGGTACAGAGGCTTTGGCCAGCAACACGGCCTGGCGTCCCGCCTTTAACTGTATCAAATCAAATGTCTGGGGAACCTGTGATAATGTCACCCATCCATAAGCTTCGTTATATGCCTGGACCTTATCTATAACCACATTAACCGCCGTAACTCCCGCAACCTCTCCCGCGTAAGAAGTCTCTTCGTCAGACAAGGTAAAATATAACATTCCTTTTGTCTGGCTTACAATTGTTTTGCTTGTAGTGACTTTATTATTGACGGTCTGAGTTTTGGACGCAGTCGTGCTTGTCGTAGGCTTCACGTTGTGTTTTGTTATTAAAGCTAACCCGAAGATAGCAATTATAACTATCAAAACAATAATACTGACTTTTATTTTGTTATTCATAATATTTTTTGTTAATTGCCTGTACCCTAATTTTATTACTTCAAGAAACTTTGTCAAACAAAAAGCCTGCCGCTTTCCGGCAGACTCTCTGTTTTAAATTTTTATTGTCCCGAAACCTCGGAAGATACATTCACTCCGTCGCCTGTGCCGGCCGGCGCCTTGCACGCTACCGCCGATTTGGCATACTGAGCCCATATACTTGTGCGTGAAGTCTGCCAGGCTTTGCGGGCGCTCTTCGCCGATGCGTTGAATGCAGACCAAGCAGCCTTAGTTGCACTCCTTACTTCAGCCATAGTAGTCTTGGCATAAGCCGCTTTTAATGCTGTTGCTCTCGTTGTATAAGCAGAATTCAAGGAAGTTGTATAAGTAGACATCGCTGTGTCTATTGCCGCTTCCCTGGTATTAACTGCGCTCCCAACGCATGCTATTTTGGCCGCCGCGTTAGATGGTGCAGCAGTCGTCGTCGTTTGAGCAAATGCAGTTATCGCAAACATAGTTGCAAGCCCCGCAGATGCCATAGCTATAATTATCTTTTTTGTTGTCATGATCTTATGAGCGAAGTGATAAGATTGTTCCGGAAATGAGGCCATCTGATATATCAGATAATTTATGCCTCATTTACGTTGAACTCATTATTCTCCCGCTTATTAATTAATTTATATCACATATTAATTATACCTCCGCCTTATTGTATTGCAATAATGCATGCAATAAAGAAACAATCTTACCGAATATTTTTCGTGTCTCGCGCTCTATTTACTTCATTCTTTGTCAGCAAATATCACAAGACGATTAGAATAAGTTTTATTCACGTTATCCCAGTTCCCTTCGCAGGTTATCAGATTAAGGTGCGCTTTCCCGTCTGCCGAGCTGAATATATTCGCAGTACCTTCATTCTGGTCGTAGTTTAATATTTTCTTAACCATAAAAGTAATAACAATACCCTTATTATCCGTAACTAATAATTCGTCGTTTTTCCTTAATTTGTTTAAATCATCAAAAACAGATCCCTCGCCATCCTTCCAATATCCGTAATGTCCGTCAATAACTGCGCTCCCAACATCTCCGGGACGGGTTCCAAGCCTAAACCAACCCACATCTTTTGGCCCGCTCGGCGCATCCATCGCCCCGCTTTTTGTAACTCCCAACGGAATTACCGCCGCATCAACATTAATTTTTGGTATGCTCAAACGGACCGGAATCCCAACAATATATTTAGGCGCTCTTTCATAGCTATACATATAAACATGGCCGGGAAGGAAAAAAGTTAATAAAAAAATAGCAACAAAAGAAAATACCACTATAGTAGTGCATGAAATAAATAAGAGTCTTTTTGGCGACTTCTCTAATTGCATATTTTCTGATACTTAATAAGTAAAAGGCCCCGCGGAGGCGGGGCCTTTTTGCCTCTAGGCCCAAACGCAATAACTTACTGCCTAGTTTTCGCGCTTCTTTAGAATAACAAAAACCGAAGTTAAAACAACCATCAAAGCAATTCCGAATATGGTCATTCCCAATACATTATTTCCTCCTTTAGGAGCAAACCCCGTATTAGGCAAAGCAGGGATGACAGGTGCGACTACAACAGTGGCAACTGCAAAATCTCTTGCAGTCATTCCGTTGGCGTCACCGCTGACTCTTACCGTGTTAGTCGTGGTTTGGGTAATATTTGCCTGGCAAGTATATTTCCATGTTTCGCCGGCATCAAGTTTTCCATTGCTGTTTACATCTCCCGAGACATAACCTACGGGACTGCATTTGTCGTCGCCGATAGTTACATTGCTCAGTGCCGCTGTTCCCGGGTTTGTTATTTGCTCAGTGTAAATATCCATACCGCCTCCGGCTTGCAAAAATAATGCACTTGGCATTTTTGTTACATGAATTAATGGCGGAACTGTTGAGACGCCCACAACAACCGTAGCGGTTGCGGTATCAGTTGCACTTATGCCGTTAGCATATCCCGTCGCAACAACAGTATTTGTATGGGTAGCTGAAAGAGTTGTCGCGCAAGTGTATGTCCACGTCTCGTTTACGTCCAGGATTGAATTGGCGTTACTGTCTCCGGAAACAAAATGCATCGCACTGCACGAGTCATCAACCATGGTTATATTTGTTGCCGGGACTATTCCGATATTTTTAAGCGTATAAGTATAAGTCACAGATCCCGGACCTGCCGGTAGAGCTAAAGGACTTGGTACTTTTACTACACTGATAATAGGCGCTATCGGAGTGTTAACAACATTGGCCGGGCCTCCTCCTCCAACCGATGGAGCCACATAAGTGTTGGTTATAGTACAAACTTTCGCATCGCCCGCCCCGACAGTTACATGGCCGGTAGCATCGCAATCACCGGTGATAACACCGGCGGCGTAATTAGAAGTAGTATTCTCGGAAACGGTATGTTGTCCCACAGAAACTGAGTTTGCTAATCCAGAGGTTACATTTAATCCGTCTACAAAAAGCGGAAAATCAGAAACCACTTTCGGACCCCCGACAACAACTTTTACCACGGTTAATGTGGCTGTAGCTGGCGGAACCGAACAAGTTGGTGCGCCGATGGTGTCTGTGTTTCCCGTTGTGACCGTTCCGGCGCCTAAAGACAGCGCCCTTCCCGTCCAAGTTGTGTTAGCGCCAACCGTAATTGCGTTAGCGTTATCAATTACCGTTCCCGCAAAAGTTGTGTTCGCTCCAAGTGTTGTAGCCGCAGTAGGTGTCCAAAATACATCACAGGCCGATACTCCTGCCGATAATGTAACATGAGAATTATCAGCGGAGGTTAACGCGCCGGTAATTCTAAAGATATATGTTCCGGAACCGGTAAGAGTTATCCCGCCTGTTCCTATGGACGCAGCTCCCGCTATGCAATAAACTCCCGGAGTTAAAGGCTGAGGCAAGGTGCTCAAATCAGTTGTAGCTCCAAAAGTAAACGCAGGAGTGCAAGGCTGAGTAGCTAAACCTGTCGATAATGTGTTAGACGTATCCGTTTTCGCCGAAGTATAGGCTCCGTCATTAACATGAGTTGCTCCGCTGATTATTGGAGGCGTCGCAGGGGCGGTAACATATCCCACATCTCCGTTAATTGTAGTTGCCGCAGATGAGTTGGAGTAAGTTCCTCCAAGAACACCAAATGTCGCAGCGCTTCCCAAAGATGGTGTGGTTGCCGCAAACACAGCGGTCGGAATACTAAAGCCGGCCATAAATACTATAACTAATATACTTACTAAAAACTTGTTTAATATCTTCATGGTTAAATATTTTTTATTACTTTTTTTAAACTATTTATAATTTATTTTTAATTTATTTTTTCCATCCTCTTAAAAAATAGATGCTCGACCTTTAGAATAAAAGGATGCACTATATATCAAGCTCTTTTATATAATTATAACTCTTTAAAAGACATAGAACAAGTTGTCAATAATCTGCCTGTGAATAACTAAAAATTGAAATCGCCGATAAACACACCGGAATATTTAAATTGACTCTTTATTTTAGCTTTTTAGGAGGATTATTTTTTATCATATCAAAAACTTTTTTAATCCGCTCAATAAATTCGTCATTATTAGTTCCCTTTTGTATATAATCTACTATACCGAATTCTGTCATCCATTTTTGAGCTTCAAGAGATAAATCAGCATTAGTAAGTAAAACAATAGGGATATCTGCGGTCTCCTTCTCTTCTTTTAATCTGCCCGCAGCTTTTATCCCATCTAAACCGGGCATATCTTTATCCATTAAAATAAGGTCAGGATGAAAACGTCTGGCAAGCTCCCGCCCCTGATCGGCATCCGGAGCATAAATAACCTCATAGCCGGCCTTGCCCAGCAAACTACCATAAAGCCGACGCATCACCTCGTCATCATCGGTGACTAAAATATGAATCTTTTTTTGTGGCGTGTCCATAATTATGAAATAATTTAATGAATATTATTTTTTTACTTGGCACCTCTGGCAGCAAGAGCTTCTCTTACTTTTTTTACGACATCCCGATATTCCCATTCACTCTTTATCATAAAGTCATAAATTCCAATTTTTTTAGCCCGGGCAATCGTGGTGGAGTCATGAGAGTTGCTCCACATAGTAACCAAAGCATTTTTACCCCATTCATCCTTACGAAGATTTTCGAGGAAATAAAAACCATCAGTGTTAGGCATAAGATTATCAACAAGAATAAAATCCGGATGGTCTTTGAGCGCGATGTCCAGTCCTTCTTGCCCATTAGTTGCTTTAAATACAATAAAACCTTCGTGCGCGAACTTATCCGAGATACCATTTAATATGGAAAGTTCGTCTTCAATAATTAATACTTTTTGTTGTGGATTATCCATAATTATATAAATTTCAAAAAATTAAAATTTTTATTTATTTTCTAATCTTCTAGAACCCTCTCTCTTCTTCATCCCTTCAAGCGGAATTGTCACATAAAATGTCGAACCCTTATTTTCCCCAGGCGATTCAAACCAAATTTTACCGCCGGTTTTTTCAATTGTTTCTTTTATTATATACAATCCCAAGCCCGTGCCATCCGGGTCTCTAACGCGCGCGTTATCAGCCCGAAACATTTTTGTAAAAATTTTTGACTGAACATTTTCCGGAATCCCGTAGCCGGTATCAGCAACTGAAATAAGAATATTCTGACCATCCTTTTTTATGCCAAATATTATCTTTCCTTCCGGCGGCGTGTACTTCATCGCGTTTGAAAGCAGATTTTGTAATATCATCCGCATAATATTCAGATCTGCATTAATAGGCGGAAGGTCTTTTTCGAAGTTAGTGGTCACAACCAACTTTTTATCGCTAATCCTTGCTCCGCTCTCCCTTAAAACGCTTTCCGCTACCTCCGCAAGATTTACGGGCTCCGGCTCAACAACAAACACTCCAAGGTCAACCCTGGAAACATTAAGAAGAGCAGTAATAAGATTAATCATCCTGTCGTTGGCGTTCTTTATTTCCGTAAGGTACTCGCGCTGTTTGTCATTAATCGCCCCGGCGTCCCCATCTAAAAGCATGCCCGCGTATCCTTTTAATGCCGTAAGGGGCGTGCGAAGCTGATGAGAAGCTATAGAAACGAATTCGTCTTTTGCGAGATCCAACGAACGCAATTCCTGGTTTGCCGATTCAATTTGTTTCGCCGTAATAGCAAGCTGTTTGGCTGTTATCGCCAACTTGCTCCTAACATCTTCTTTCTCCTTTGCCGTTTCCGCAAGCTGTTTAGCTTTAAGCCTGAGCGTTTCTGCGGTTATCGCTAGCTTGCCTCTTACGCTTTCTCTTTCCTTTGCTGTTGTAGCAAGTTTTTTAGCGGTTATCTCCAGTTTGCGACGAATACTTTCCCTTTCCTTAGCGGTCAAAGCAAGTTGCTCGGCTTTAAGACGAAGTGTCTCTGCTGTTATTACCAACTTACTCCTGACATTTTCTTTCTCCTTGGCCGTCGCTGCAAGTTGTTTGGCTTTGAGCCTAAGAGCTTCTGCAGTCACTGCCAACCTATTTCTAACGTCTTCTTTTTCTTCAGCGGTATCAGCAAGTTTTTCAGCGGTTACCGCAAGCCTGTTCCTGACATTTTCTTTTTCATCGGCGGTTACAGCAAGCTGCTTAGCAGTTACGGCAAGCTTACCTCTGACATATTCTTTTTCTTCAGCAGTTGTAGCAAGCTGCTTGGCTTTGACATCAAGATTTTTCGCCGTCACCACAAGCCTGCGTCTAACCTCTTCTCTTTCTTTGGCGGTCGCTGCAAGTTCTTTAGCGGTAATCTCCAGCTTGCTCCTAACATCTTCTTTCTCCTTTGCCGTTTCCGCAAGCTGTTTAGCTTTAAGCCTGAGCGTTTCTGCGGTTATCGCTAGCTTGCCTCTTACGCTTTCTCTTTCCTTTGCTGTTGTAGCAAGTTTTTTAGCGGTAACAGCTAATTTATTCCTAACAGCCTCCCTCTCTTTAGCTGTCACTGCAAGTTTTTTGGCAGTCGCGGCCAGCTTGCTTCTGACGTCTTCTTTTTCTTTGGCGGTTGTGGCCAACTGCTTGGCTTTGACATCAAGATTTTTTGCCGTCACCACAAGCCTGCGTCTGACACTTTCTTTTTCCTTTGCAGTTGTAGCAAGTTTTTTTGCCGTAATAACCAATTTGTCTCTGACACTTTCTTTTTCCCTCGCAGTTGCAGCAAGCTTCCTGGCAAACACGGCAAGTTTCCCCCTGACATTTTCTTTTTCCTTGGCGGTTGTAGCAAGTTTTTTTGCAGCTACCGCTAACTTACCCCTAACCCCTTCCTTCTTTTTTGCTAAAACTTTTAATTTCAGTATTGTATTGGCGGTTGTGGACTTAGCGGTTTTTTTATTCTTATATATGTCGCCGCCGCTGTCTGCTTCCACGGCAGTTTTCCTGGCATTCGGACCAAGATTCTTTGCCGTAACTTCCATTTTATTTTTTATATTTCCTTCACCCCTAGCAAGCGTTTTTAACTTGCTCATAGTACTAGCTGTCGCAGAAATAACTGTTTTTTTATCCATATGAAATTAAATTATTTTATAAAATAATTAAACATATTTTTAATGCAACACATCTATTTGCAGCATCTTTAGCTCTTTTTATTCCTATTTATATATATTATAACACCGCACATATATTAAAAATATAACAAACCGTTATTTCGGTTGCTGGCCATATTCCTCATCTTTAGTATTTTTATCTGCATCTGCTTTTGTCGCTTCAATAGTCCCGTCGATATGATTAGGTGGAGCATAAACCGTATATATTTCTAATGGCTCCTTACCTGTATTTATAAAATTATGTTCTGTCCCCGGAGGCACAACAACAACGTCGCCTGCGCTAATTTGAGTTACTTTCCCGTCCAAAATCGCCTCTCCCGCACCGCTCAAAAAAAATAATGTTTGTTCAGTATAAGTGTGCGTTTCAGATCCAACTTCTCCACCAGCCGGGATACTCATTATAACAAGCTGGCTCCTTGTACCCGTATAAAGAACTTTTCTGAAATTGGTGTTTGATATAGTTTCTTGAAATATATTGCCAAGATACGGCATATTTGCTTTACTGTTTATTTGGGCCAAACTATAAGAGATTTCACTGCCCTGTTTGTAATATTTAGCTGCAAACAAAACTTCAATAAACGCTACAAACACTATTGCTGCCACAACCACTATATAAATTTTATTATTTCTTCCCATAAACTTAATTATTATATTCCATAATTTTTAAGAACCATTGTTGCTTGATATACCCATATTTTACCTCACCTTTTATACAAGAGTCAAACATTTTTGTAAATAAAAAACCTACTAAATAATAGTAGGTTTTTTACTAGAGATTGATCCTTGTTAGTAGCCCTTTACTATTTATTTTTGTCCTGACGCTACCGCTGTCGAAACTTGCGCCTTAAGTTGCTGTATCAACTGCTGAATTAAAGAGATAAGTTGTTGCTTAATCTGGGCAATTAGCTGCTGATTAGAAGAACTGGCATTAGAAGTGTATGTCGGCGCATATTGTGTAGCGTAAGATGTTCCTGCCACCGGATTAGGTGTAATCACCATGGTTGGCGGGGTTATCGGAGTTGGGTTTATTATTGGAGTAGGAACCATAACTACTGTATATGGAACAGTCACCGAGTTAGAATCCAATGTAACTGCAGTTTGAGCCAATGCCCTGCCGTTTAATGACGCGCCGGTGTTTAGCACAACCGCTGTTTGATCTAATATGTTTCCGCTAAAAACAGACGTAGTCCCAAGCGTTGTTTGTCCGGCAACTTGCCAGAAAATGTTGCCGGCTTGCGCTCCTCCGCTCAAGACAACATGTACGGCAGAACTTACATTTAAGTTTTGCGCTATTTGGAATATCCAAACGTCGCTTGCGCTTCCGGAAAGTGTTACATCTGTAGGAATTGTAACTCCTGTGCTCCATTTATAAAGTCCAGGAGCTAATGTCATCCCGCCGATATTTCCGGCGCCCAATTCAGTTGCCGTAGGATTTGTTCTTCCGGCTGCATCAGTATATGCATTTTCCATATTACCCACCGCTGACGTTAAATTGGCCGGAGTTGGGGCTGCATATTCCGGTGCGTATACTTTGCCGCTAACTAACGACGAAGTGGCAAATGTGCTTGCTGCGGGAAGGATTAATCCGAATCCTGTTATGGCCGTTGCCGATATCGGGCTGACTCCAATATCTCCCGTGACTGACGTTGTTCCCGTAGTTGAAATTCCGGTCTTTGCCAAAATTACAAAATTACCTGCTGATCCAAGATTCACTGCTGCCGGCCCTGCCGCCAAAGTTATTGCAGGTACGCATAAAACTAATACCGGGCAAATCAGTAATGCGCTTATTAAGAATTTATTAAAATTTTTCATATTTTTTATTTTGTGCCTTTCATATTTAGAATATATAGAAGACGGTTAATTTACCTCTTTTACATGCTCTACTCTCTTAATATCGACCTTGACCTAGGAGAATAATCTGTTATGTAATCATAGCACTTATAGGAAACCCAAACCAGCACTATAAAAATTAAAATCCGGTAATTATGTAAAACAAAAGCCATATCGGTTTAGATATGGCCCTCGTTTCAATTCCCTATTTTCCGCTTCTGAAAAAAGGAATTATGGCTATTATAATTTGTATAAACCCAAGCATAATCAATACCGTAGTCATCCATTTAGTCCATCCTATATAGGCTTCATTACTTTTCCTGATGTCCTCCGCGTAGTCCTTAGTTTCTTTGGCAAGTAAATCGGCGGAAGCCTTTGTTGTCCTTGCCAGTAAATCAGAATTAGCTTTTGTCGTCTTCGCGAGCAAGTCTGCGTCCGCTTTTGTCGTCTTCGCAAGCAAATCTGCATCCGCCTTTGTTGTTTCCGCCAGCAATATACTTGCATCCACCAACTCTTTGGCCCCGTCAGCAGCAGCCGCTTTTTCGCCGGATGTAAGTTTATTATTTTTAACGGCTTGCTCGCCAAGTATAATCTTTTTAATTGTATCGGTAAAAGTCATTCGTGTATTTTTCTTGTTATATTATTTAACCCATCAGATAATAACCTCCGCATCTTAGATAACTTTCTTACCTGTCACAAAATGCCAAATTATCGAGATAAGCGCCAAAACTAAAAGAATATGAATCAGGCCCCCCAAAACGTGGAACGAAACCCCGACAAGCCAGAGTACTATAAAAAATATTCCAATTTCTAAAAACATAAATTTATTGCTTAATTTAAAAATCACTGACCTTTATTTAACTCTACTACGTACGCCAATGTTATACAACCAAAAATCATCATAGCTAAAAATCATTCCTCATCCAAATTTTTTAATAAAAAAAAGACGGTCATTAAATGAACCGTCGACGGGCATCAGCAACAAGATCTTTCAAAAATTGAAGATGACTGCCCGATGTCTGATAAACAACTTCGCGCTTTATATCACCGATACGGTATGTTATATCTATTTCCTTCCTGGCTCTTGATTGGACATCTCTCACATATTGCATGAAACTTTTGTGAATCCGGTGAACCGCAGGATCTACTATTTGGTAAGTAGTCAGCGGAGCGCGCGTAAGCAGCCCCCGTGCCTCCATATCCCGGTGGATAAGTGTCCCTTTGTATATAAACATTTCACTTGCCAATTGAACTAAGGGCGGTTCGTCTCCGATCATTTCCACAAAACGAATATTGTCTTCAATCGATTCTAAATCAGAAAGAGGATGAAACATTATTAATCCGGGGTTTACCTGTATGCCCAAAGATTTCAATATTCTTACCGCGCGGATATTTTGGGCTGTTGTTGTTCCCTTATGGAATAAATTAAGATCTCGGTCAGAACCGCTTTCGTATCCCAAATAAACCCTTTTAAGACCGGCTTCCTTGAGTAAGCGGAACAACGGCTCTTCTACCTCAGTTACCCTGGTATCAAATCTCATACTGACATCCAATCCGGCGGTAATAATTTTATTCGCAATGCGCCGGGCTCTTCCCGCATCGTTAGCTACAAAATTATCTTCCGCAAATTGTATGTTCTTAAATCCCATACTATGCTCATCGGCAATTTCTTCAACTACAGAGGACGGGCTTCTTGCGCGCCACCAACTGCATTTTTGTTCTCCGTATAATGCATAGGTAGAACAGAAACTGCATTGTCCGTAGCAACCCCTCGAAGAATTAACCATAACCCAATCTGACGGACTTCGTTCCAGTCTTATCGGTCGGGGCAAGGCTTCCATATCTGCAAGCTTTTCTTTAGTTCTGCATACAGCGCCATCTCGTAGCCAGGAAATACCATCCACCGTTTCATATCCTAAGCCCTTTTCTTTTGCCCTTGCTATCTGAAGCATGGATAACTCCGCTTCGCCTCTTACAACCATATCGGCCGGCGTAAGCCTTAAAGCTTCCTCATCCCACAAGGAAGCCGAATGAGAGCCTGCCACAATCAGAGTATCGGGGAAATTTTTCCTTACCGCCTTCATTGCCCTAGTCATCGGATTATCAAAAGCTTCACCTATTATTTTGGCCTTTAGATAATCATTGGACAGCTCAAACCCTACGAATTTAAAACCAACTATGTCAAAGCGTTCCGTCTCCAAAACTCGAAGAACGTCCTCATGGCTCGAAAAACGCTCTTCCAATATCTTTGTCTCATACCCGCCCGCCTGCAAAACAGCAGCCATATAACCCATTCCTATCGACTGCTTCCTGCTAGGCCAAAAATCAACAGGGTATCCCAACTCAACATTAACTAATGCAATTTTCATTTCTTATCCCCTATATGCTTAAAGCTTTGTTGTTTTTTATTGTCAAAGCTGAAAATAGAATATCAGCGCGCTATCCTCAGATTATATATTTTAATTAATTTGTCAAATTTTACAAAGAAATTCTATTGACATAATAATATTATAGTGATTATATATGTGTAGAACCTTTACAAAGGAAAGCCATGAAAAAACGAATACTAACTGGTGACAGACCTACCGGCCGCCTTCATTTGGGGCACCTTGTCGGCACGCTTCAGAACCGAGTGATACTGCAGGACGAATATGAGTGCTTTTTCATAATAGCCGATGTGCAAGTCCTTACCGATCACATGGAAAAGCACGTTTCTATCGAGAGCAACATCTTTGAAGTCATGTGCGACTACCTTGGAGTCGGGCTGAAACCTGACAACTGCTTCTTTGTCCAATCAATGGTCCCCGAATTGAGTGAACTGGCTATGTACTTTTCTTTTCTGGTCTCACTCGCCAGGGTCCAAAGAAATCCAACGGTAAAAAGCGAAGCAAAAATGTACGGCGTCTCCGAGATCAGTCTTGGATTTGTCGGTTACCCAGTCTCTCAGGCCGCTGACATACTGGCCTTCAAAGCAGACTTAATTCCCTGCGGGCAAGATCAGCTGCCGCACATAGAACAAACACGGGAAATCGTACGCTCGTTCAATCGCACATTCGGGAAGGATGTTTTCTGTCTCCCGGAAGCGCTTGTCGGCAGAGTGCCGATTCTTAGCGGGATAGATGGAACCGCGAAAATGAGCAAAAGCCTGAACAATCAAATCGATCTGGCCCATACCGAAGAAGAAACAACCGCCAGGGTCGGTAGCATGGTAACTGATGCAAAACGAGTTTTCCGGAAAGATCCCGGCCACCCCGACGAATGTTACGCCTATAAATTCTGGTCAATCTTTGCGCCGGAAGCGGCACAAAATTTACGGCCTGAATGCGAAGGCGCAACACGCGGATGCAAAGACTGCAAAAAACAGCTCGGGGATAACATCAACGCTTCCCTCAAAACAATCCGCGAGCGTAGAGCCTATTACGCTTCGAAGCCTGACTTAATCTGGGAAATACTCGCGACTGGAACAAAGCGCGCTCGGCAAATCGCCGGTCAGACGCTCGACGAAGTCCGCCAAGTCATGAGCATCTCCCATCCCAAGATTTTGGAAAAACTGCGGGCGATGCAAAAATGAAAGCTCTTGACCTAAGACTGCCAGATCGTGATTTTCAGTGTAAATCACTGGCAGAAGCCGGAGTGGGCTCATATAGGGGTACATTTTCCGAAGATTTTATGGTCAGTGTGGGCTTCAATATTTTTCCGTCCGCAGACGAAGAGACTGAAAAAAAATCGGCTGAAGATAAAATATCTGCAGACTTAAATCAGTGCATCAACTCCCTGATAGCGCGAGGCACGCTTAGCGAGGTAGTGGGACAAAGAACATTCAAAAAGAGTTCGCACCTATGCTACTCTACTTTTGTCTCGCTTCAACCTAGACCATATTTTCCGGCCTACTGCGAATTGCTGGAGACCATAGCCCTAAGCTCAGGTCTCAGGCCCGTCATATGGTTAGAAGACCTTATAAGCCTGCCGAGATTCGACTGGTCTTCCGCTGTGGCCGCGCATGCAACTTCTGCAACCAAGGCTTGGTTCGAAGAGAAGTGCGAGGGTTGCACGACGATAGTCTCTTCTGAGACAGAAGGAGGTAAAATTCCTGCCGAATTCATTGAAAAATATCTATCCCGGCTTGAGTTTTCCGATTTCCTCTCAATGTTGCCGTTCCACAAAAGGGAACTCTCGCTTATCACAATAAACGACTTGGCGCATTGCATATGGAGCGCCTACGTGTTCAGCAAATTTCCCGGCTTGCACTTCACCACAACAGCGAACAAGAGAAACCACATAATTTACCGAAAACTATGCGGAAAGGAATATTCGGTTGCGTTTCTCCATCCAATTTCATAGCCCGAACGAATCAAAATGTTTGGGCTTTTTTTATACAAACTTAATGAGGTCTCCGGCCTTAGCTCCAAGAATCTCTGCGCCATTCTCCCTAACCTTCCCCAATTCCATCAATCCCAGCGAACTGCCCGGGTATATGGTCCAAGCTCCGGTCTCTAAAGACATCATTCTCTTGGAAAAAACAGCGTTAATTTTTTTCCCGTTAACAGCCAGCTCTATTTTATCTCCTTCTTTAATATCCAAAGGATCGCACACAAACTTCATAAGTCCGAAATTGTCTACATGCACTATCGTCCCTTTCGGAATATCCAAATGCACGACTTTACTTATATCAAAATTATGACCCATTTCGTTCAGCGATTTTCCCATAGCTATCTGCGATACGGCAGGCGCGTGAACGTACTTCCCCCCAAAAGGGAAAAATCCTGGATCGTTTAATTCATATAATTCCTCTACGCCAAAATCTCTGAATAGCCAGCTGAAAACCCCCGTATTCGCTCCTATAAAATAGAAGCCTTTTATTTTAGTTCTACCGATCAGACGAGCCGGTCTCTCTTTCATCGGATTCAATACTATAGAGAATATTGTTCCCTCCGGATAAGCGTCCGCTAATAATCTAAGTATAAAGTTTCCGTTAATAATAGAAAACGGCGCCACCGAAGCAACCGGTTCAATAGTTACGTCCTCGCCTACATTACTCAAAACTACACCGCGCAATTCGCTATAAGCGACATCGGTGCAGTCAGTTATAAACACTATTTTTTTATTTTTTGTCATAATATATTAAACCCCTGTTCCCGTCTATAATTATTAAATTTTTATTATTTTTATCAAAATTTTTAACGCCGGCGGCTAATGGGATTCCTAATTCTCTGGCTATCACAGCTATATGCGACAATATCCCCCCGGCAATTATTATACCTTTTACATTTGACAGGTGCTGCAAAAATTCCAGATTAACTGTTTTTCCAAAATACAAAATCGCGCTTTCCTTAATCGACATCTTTTTTTTATTACCACCGCAAAATAACATCCCCCTTGCCACGCCTCCCGAACCGCCAATCCCTTTTGCTGCTACGCTCGTTTTTGCAACATCAATGGCTTGCCCAGATGAATTATTTTTTTTATTACTTAAAGTTGTTATAGGCCGACTTTGAAAAAAAACCAATGTTTTATCTTTAAGCATGCCCCACTCTATATCTTGCGGATTTTTAAATTTCCTTTCTATCTTTTTACCGATAGACGCCAGACGAACCATAAATTCTGGATCATTTCTTTTATTTTTAAGGTTGATTTCTTTGGTTTTTGGCACCGCCGTTCCCCCGACAACTTTATCGCCCAGCCCCCCGCCATATTCAATAATGATATTACCATCTCTTCTTACCGGATTTTTTGTGAACATAACGCCGGACATGACAACCGGCGCAACCTCTTGTATTAAGATTGCCATTGCATGCACGCGTATATCCAGGCTGAAAAAACTTGCGTATATTTGAGAATTCTTATTCAGCATAGAAAGATAGCACTCCCTGATGGCGTGTAAAATTTTCTTTCTTCCTCTGATATTGAGAAATGAAAAATAGTTTCCGGCAAAACTTAAAAATGGAGAGTCTTCACAGGTAGCGGAGCTTCTTACGACCAACTTGGCATCACCGAAACAATTATGTACCTCTCTTAATACCGCCCCTGAAAAAGCCGGCGGTAATTCGAAATTTAGATTGCCCTCGCGAGACGAATCAGTTTTTACGATCAAATTAAACAATTCCGAAGAAATGCATAACGTCTTTGGAATTTTAACTCCTCTTATTTCTGAAATAATCTTAAGATTATAACCTTTAGTACCGGCCTCGCTTCTAGAACAGTCTTCCAGCGGTTTTATATATTTACGAAAGTCTGCCTCCGAGCCGGGTTCGTTTTCATCAATAAAAATAAATTCTCCGTTTCTTAATCTTCTTATCTTTTGTTTATATTTTTTTTCTGCTCTTCTTATACTCTTTTCATATTTTTCCTCGTAATGAGGAAAAACAATAAAATCTACAATATTATAGCCCCTAAAGTCTTTAACACCAACTTCGTTTTTATCCGGATTTATTTCGCCTGCAATTTCTATTGTTGGTCCGACTATCAAGCTTCCGGCGCTGACTCCAATATATATTCCTCCTCTATTTAATAATGATCTTATCTCTCCGGCAAAATTAGCCGCTCGGGCAAATTTCATTAAAGCGAATGTGTTCCCGCCACATACATATATAACATCATATCTGGAAAGACTTTTAGCGCCGTCTTTCTCAAAATCATAAAAATCGACGGAAACCATGCCCGCCGATTTTAGTTGTGACAGCGCCAGCTGAGAATATTTGTTATTTTCCTTACCGGAAGCGGCGGTCGTGATAATGACCGCCTTTTTAAAACTATTTAAATCAACCACCTCTTTAAATTTCTTATACACGCCTTCACCCGAGAGGCCGGTCGACGTAAGAAAAATGCTGCCCGGCTTATTCATAAATATTCAGAGTTTCAAAATATTATACGCGAAAAAGAAAACTTTTTTATTTTTTAACCCTTACAATTATAATATAAAATCCCCCTTACGATAAATTTATACTACCTTTAATTTTAATTTAGTCAAACAAAAACCGCTCCGTTTATGGAGCGGATTTTATTGCTTCAAAAATTATCTATTTATATTATCAGCTTTAATTGTGTCTATAACCTCTTTCACTGTTGTCATAAATTGGGCAGGAAAAATAATCGTAGAATTTTTCTCGGTTGCTATTTCAGACATTGTCTGTAGTGTTCTCAATTGCAAAGCAATCGGATGTTTAACAATAATATCAGCCGCTTCCCCCAATTTTTCAGCAGCTTGAAACTCTCCCTGAGCCGCAACGATCTTTGCCCTTCTCTCTCTTTCGGCCTCAGCTTCTTTTGCCATGGCTCTTTGCATATTGTCAGGCAAAATAATGTCTTTAATTTCTACCGCGGTAACCTTAACTCCCCAAGGCTCTGTGTGCTGGTCGATAACGTCTTTTATCTGACTGTTAATGTCGGCGGTCTGCGACAAAAGCTGATCAAGCATAAATTGCCCTACAACGTTTCTTACCGTCGTTTGACTTATCTGGTTTACCGCGCTAAAAACATCCTCTATCGCAATAACCGATTTCCTAGGATCAATAATGTTGTAGTATGCAACTGCCGCTATATCAATGGACACATTGTCCTTTGTAATAATTTTCTGGGAAGGTATACCCATTGTTATCGTCCTAAAACTGACCTTAACCATTTTTTCAAAAACCGGAACCAAATATATCAAGCCCGGCCCTCTGATGGAAGTTTGTTTTCCCAAAAAGAAAATAACTGCTCTTTCATACTCTTTAATAACACGTATCCCTGAAACAAGAATACAAAATAAAATCACTAAAAAATAAAACATTAAAATACTCATATTTTTCTATTATTAATATTATTATCTGACTATACCAAAAAATCACTTCGACTGACAGGCCTGTCCGCGCAGACTAACGGCCGTCATCAATTTTATTTGCTGATTATTTGCGTGCAATGCATGCAACGTTTCGCATCCACGGGGATATCGCCCAGGCATTCGGGACATTTTTTAGTTGTTACTAATTTTGGCTTAGCAGTTTTAGCCGCTAAAGCGTTCATGGGCAATATGACAAAAAAATAAATAGTGAAAGCAACTAAAAAGAAAGATATTAGCGCATTTATAAGTTCGCCATACATAAACTTACTGCCGTTTACAGTAAAAATTAAACCGGAAAAATCAGGCACTCTGGCAATGGCGCCGATGAATGGAGTAAGCAAATCTTTTACTAATACATTTACAACCGTTCCAAATGATGCGCCAATGACTACGCCAACCGCCAAATCAACCGCATTGCCCCTTAATATGAAATTTTTAAAACCCTCTAATGTTTTATGCATGTTTTTTATATTAATTAATTTAACTCATTTTATCAAAAAATCATTTCCATTAACAGGAGATATTTAATTGGTAATAAAAAAGCCTACGGTTAAACGCAGGTTTTGGCCGGATTATTCTAGACGGATTTCTCCGTCCATTTAATTCCGACTATGTTCAAATTCTTAGGATGCATAATACTTATCAGTTCTTTGGGGCGAGGCCTCTCGGTAAAAACTGCATCGCGCAAGATAGAGCCGTCCGCCAATACGCGGAAAACTACCTTATGCTCGTTCACTATACTGGCATAGAAAACTCTGCCGTCACACTGCCTTTTGAAAAAGCCCGCCTCAAAACCGGCAAAAAGCATCCGCCTTACAACCCTTGTCCCCCTTGGCGCTTCCAGTTGTTTCATCCATCGGCTCCTTTCCCATATTCATCTGACAAATTGCTAACTATTACTCTATATTTTTAACCCGTCGCTGTCAATAAAAAACCACCTTATTATCTTTCAAAAAAGTGGTTCAATAAGCCGTGCTAATGGTGAAATTTACTGAATTACTGTATCCCGCCGCAGTGTACACTTCAACCTGGTAAGTGCCGGAATGTACACGAAAACTATCTGTATTAAAAGTTAGCTGATATTGGTTATCTGACAATATATACGAGGCAGGCGCGGAAGCCCTAAGTTGGCCGTTTTGATAAAATACAACCGCTACTGCATCAGAAAGATTATCGCCATTGATTGTAATTATACTATTTGATCCGGCCTGAGTTGGATTGATATTGGTTATAGATGGTTTTATCAGGGCTGGAGTGATAACAGAAAATGTTCCTGAATATCCAATTCTATCGGCCCCCCTCTCGCTTACAAGAATTTTATTCTGCTGGAAAGCTTGAGTTGGAGTCCATTTATAGGTGCAAGCAGCAGCCCCGTGGCCATTGCACTCAATTTGTGAGGGTACGACAGACGCTATAACTTTTTGTCCGGCGCTATTAATTTCTGAGATATCAAAAATTGCACTATCTCCATTCTTTGGATTGTAATGCCACCAGGAAACTTCGGTAATTTGCCCCACGTGTACAACATCTCCATCTTTCGGAGAAAAAACATTTATAGCAGTCTGGGTATTTGAAGCTATAAATTTAAAAGTAGAAAGGATAGATTCTAGTTTAGAGCTCATCATTGAAAAAAAATCTGTACTAAGCCCTTTACCGGAAATCCCTAAATCAGACTCAATATTCAAATCTATCGTGTAACAGGTACCCTCATTGTACGCACGGTAAGAATCCGTCGATATATAGTGGCCCAAACCGGCTTCGGAAATCTGAGATTTATAAAAAGTAATACCGTTTAAGATTACCTGTTTAGTCGGTGCAGATTCCCCATTCGGTCCGAATTGTTTAGATTTTTCACAGTCTTGCAAGGTTGAAAATTTGGCGGAGACTATATTCAATGAAGCCCCGGCAAATCCGTCTGCCGTCTGTTTACCTATATAGCAGAATCCGGCTTCATTTGCCAACAATCTGGCATTATTTCCCAAAATGCACACCCCCATATATGTAGCAAGCAAGCTTTGCTGTTCTTTAGTTAAATCATTTACATTATTTGCAAAGTCAGTTGGATATTTTATCTCAAACCCATTATTATTGTCTGTATATGTTTTCCATCCGGCCGTTTGATCGGCCCGATTTACTGACTGCGGACCCTGAATTACAAACTGCGTTTTTGTTGAAAAATATTGATAAGCAAAAGTTCCGCCCATAAGGATAACCGCTGCGCCGATAATAATGGCCGTACCGACCAAAGTTGAGATTCTTTTTTGCATAAATTTTTATTTAATTACTTAACTTTATCAGGAGATAACCTCAATTGAAATACCATCCAGCGCTTATGCCGGAAAGCAGTCCCTGGATAATTCATCAGCACTTTCTTTTTTGTATGCCCTATAACCTTTGGCTTGCACAGACTCCCTGAATGATTTTGTACTGCTCAGAAAAGCAATCTTTTCTTTTGGCAAACCGGCTTCCGCTATAAGCTGCTCGGCAAAACCGCCCAAAGAGTCTATAACATAAAAATCAAAAGATTTATTCATTAAAAATCCATTAATTTCTTCCCTGGTCTTAGTAAAATAATGCTTAACCTTTGAAGAAAGACTTCCGTATAAAAGTTCAACATCATCTGAAAGATTTTCTTCCGTATAATTTTCGTCACGGTTTACCAGTAATACGCTAACCTCTCTTCCCGGCATGAATATCGGTTCATAATATTTTATGTCGCTTGGTAAATCTTCTATAATAAGAATGTTTTTAATCATGTTCTAACTTTATCAAAAAACCACCATCTCCGCCAGCTGGCGGACGCCAGTGGGGCGGCAAAAGGTGGTTTTATTATGCGCGGGCTCGCGGACGACATTATAATCTTAATTATAAAAAATTACGGACAAATTTATATATTAAATCCTATAGCTTAAAATAAAAAAATCCCAACGCGAGATTTCTCTAAAAAATCGCGAAGGGATATTAACCGCTGGCGGGAATCAGCCCTTGGGGCGGTTTCTTTGCCGGGTTGACTCCAACCTTGCAAGACTCATAGCACGGGCACTGAGGACAGCAAATCATCGCGGTGGTTTCATTCTGTTCCTGATAAGCTTTCTCGCCCTCAAACTGCGGGCAATTACAGCAACATCCCCTCAACGGAAACCAATTCGCCGATTTTTCTGCAGTATTCATATTTTCGCCTCCATCTATATTCAAGTGTCAAAAAGCCATACAAAAACAACGTAATTTAACATTAATACTTTGACATATTTTGTCAAACTAAAAAACCACCTTATCCGCCAGTGGGCGGAAAAAGGTGGCTTTTTGTCTTTGCGCGGGCGAGGGGATTTGAACCCCTGATCTCCTCCGTGACAGGGAGGCGTCTTAAACCAGGCTGGACTACGCCCGCATATTTAAATTATCAATATGATTTCAATTTGGTGTCGAGGGTGGAAGTCGAATAGTTGCCCGAAGGCATCGCTTCCTCGCTCCGCTCGTCACGATTCGGGGAGTGGGTTCTCCCCACCACCCTCTCACTGTATATATTTTTCAATTTTGTGTCGAGGGTGGGAGTCGAACCCACGACCTTGGCGTTATGAATGCCACGCTCTCACCAACTGAGCTACCCCGACTTATTTTGGCTCAGAATTAACCCTAATTTATCCTTACGTTCTAATTTTTTGATCTCCCTTTCTCTTCTTTGCGCTACTATCTTATTATCATATTTTTCAGAAAATACAATTTTCTTCGCTATATGCGACCGCGTATACTTGCTTGCCGTTCCCGCTTTATGCTTCTCAAACCGTTTTTCTAAATCGTTTGTATATCCTGTATACAACGTTTTATCTTTGCATTGAATTATATAAACAAACCACATTTTTAACGTATGTATGTTGGGCCGCTCCGAATTGCACGGAGGCCTGCAGCTTATGAGACTGCCGAGGTACTACTCCTCCACGGCCCAATACTTAACTAGCGATATAAACACTTTAACACAAAAAACCATCTCAATCAAGCTTATTTAAAAACTCAGGCATTACGACTTCCCTATTTTATGTTAGAATAAGTAAAATATAAAATAAACAACAGACTGATGAAAATTAATTTTTTAGGAGCAGCTCAAAATGTAACCGGCTCTAAGCACTTAATACAAATAGAAGGATATAATTTACTTCTGGACTGCGGTCTGTATCAAGGCAAAAGAGAAGAATCCAACAGATTAAACAGCACTCTTCCTTTTCCTGCCGCAGAAATAAACGCCGTTATACTCTCCCATGCACATTTGGACCACTGCGGCACTTTGCCGATTTTGGTTAAAAACGGTTTTGAAGGAAAAATTTACTGCACTCCGGCAACGGCGGAAATCGCAAAATATATTTTGCTTGATTCGGCTGAAATACAAAAACAGGATGCCGAATATTTCAACAGACATCTGGAAAACGGCCAACAGCCAATTTCCCCAATTTACACCGATGAAGATGTCCAACAAGTTCTAAAATGTTTCGAGCCGGTTGATTACTTCAGACGAAGCAACAAATGGACAGAATTAAATAAAAATATAAGGTTTAAACTTTATGACGCAGGGCATATTCTGGGATCTGCAATAATATTTTTAGAGCTAAACGATGGCGGGACAACAAAAACATTAGCCTTTACCGGCGATATGGGCAGAGAGCACTCGCCTCTTTTGTGCTCTCCGGAATATATTACAGAAGATACTCAAACGCTCATCACTGAATGCACTTACGGAGACAGGCTTCATAAACCCATGTCAGATGCCACCGGCGACTTTAAAGATGTAATTAATACGGCGATAAAAAATAAAGGTAAAATTATTATACCCGCTTTTTCTCTGGGCAGAACGCAAGATATTATCTACACCTTGCACAAGCTTTTAGACCAAGGCGCCATTGCCTCCTTGCCCATATACATAGACAGTCCGCTAGGCGAAAATATTACAGATATTTTTCCCAAATATATAAAAGATTTTAATGCGGACTTTGAAAAAGATTTCGGTTCCCGCGGAGAATCTCCATTCCAGTTAAAAAATTTAATCTATATCCGCTCCATTGAAGAATCTAAGGCCCTAAACAACAAACAAGGGCCGCTGATGATCATCTCCGCCTCCGGCATGGCCGAAGGAGGAAGAGTTTTGCATCATTTAAAAAATTGCATAGAAAACCCGCAAAATATAATTTTACTGGCGGGATATCAGGCAGAAAATACTTTAGGAAGGAAAATGCAGGAAGGCATGAGTCCCGTAAAGATATATGGAAAAGATTATAATGTTAAAGCTCAAATAAGAACTCTCAACGAATTCAGCGCCCACGCCGATCAAAACGATCTCTTGTCTTATATATCTCATATAAAAAATTTACAAAGAATATTTTTAGTACACACAGAACTCCCCCAATCATTAGCCTTTAAAGCCATGCTGGAAAAATCTTACCCCGGCCTGCCAATCGAAATCCCAACAATGGGCAGTTCCTTCGAAGTCTAAATTTAAACAAAAAAAAATCAGCCACACACTCGTCGGCATGCACGAGTGGTGGCTGTATTGTTTTGGTCTTGCCCTTTGGCTCAACCCTTCTGGTGGTAGTAGCGATCCTCGCCACCCAATGTGGCGTGGACGCACCCGGCGTGGCGAATCCGCCAAAGCGAACGGGCCGCCTTACGCTGTGGCGTGGGCACTACTTTGTAGCCGCGCTTACGGATCTCTTCGAGGAGATCCGCGGTATCAATCGCCGCCAGCTCTTGGCGTACCAAGTGGCGATCAATGCGATGGGCCATGCTACGCGCCCAGGCGATTGAGTTCAGGCCGACCACGTAACGGGTGCCCCCGTTAACCGACGGACTGGTAATGGTCATCCCCCGGAAATTCTCGCGACGGACCTCGCAAGAAACTTCGCGGATGCCCGCACGCTGAATTCTCTTACGGTTCCGCCTGCGATCTGCACGGACCGCGTATTCCTGCTCAGCGACTTCTGCGACTTCTTCCGTTGTGTCACTTTTCGTCATGATTCTCCCTCACTGTTTCCACCTAAACCATATAGATAGATCACAGTTTACAAAAAACCTTGTTAGATTTCCTATAAACTGCAATCTATCTCTCAAATGTTAATGAACTATTACATTATGATTATACCAAGTATATATCATATTGTCAATAGATAACCAAAAAGCCCGGGCTGTTCCCCCGGGCTTGTTTATATGCTGATTTATCGCTGAATTATGACCTAAAAACCTCCAAAAACGCCTTGGAAGGTATATTTACGGTTCCCTTCTGTTTCATAAGCTTCTTGCCCCTTTTCTGCTTGTCTAACAGCTTGTTTTTCCTTGTTATATCTCCCCCATACAAATATCCGGTCACATCCTTTCTTTTGGCGCTTATCGTCTCTCTGGCGATAACTTTTCCGCCGATCATCGCCTGCAACGCAACAGAAAACTGCTCGGCCGTTAAAACTTCCTTTAATTTTTCAACCATTTTTTTGCCTTCCGAATAGGCTTCGTCTTCCGCCACAATTCTTGAGAGCGCCTCTTCTTTATGACCGGCTACCCAAATTTCCATTTTAACTAACTTGCCGGGCCTAAATCCCAGAAGCTTATAATTCATTGAGGCATATCCCTGGCTGGCTGTTTTTATTTTGTCATAAAGGTTGGCAATAATCCCGCGCAACGGTGTTTCAAAAACAATAATTGCCCTTTCCGGACTCAGATAATCTGTCTTTAAATAATTACCTTTAAGGCCTTTTAAAATATCCATCAACCTGCCTATGTGGCCGGATGGAGCAATAACCTCCAAAGAAACCCAAGGTTCCTCTGTTCTTTTAATCGTTGACTGGTCGGGCCAATCGGCGGCCGAATGTATAAATATTTCTTTGTCTTTTTGATTAAAAACTTTATAAACAACCGAAGGCGTTGAAATAACCAAAGTCAGTCCAAACTCTCTTTGCAGTCTTTCTGAAATAATTTCTATATGCAAAGTTCCCAAAAATCCGCAATTAAAGCCTCTGCCCAATGCTTCCTTCATCTCCTGCTCAAAAACAAGCGAAGGATCGCTTAACTTCAATTTAGACAAAGCAACTTTTAACACATCAAAGTCATCGGGGTTTTCAGGATACAAACTGGCAAAAACCATCGGCTTTGGTTCCTGATATCCGGGCAACGCCTGAACGCTTCCTTTTGTGTTTACCGATTGCAATTTTATAATAGTGTCTCCGGCTCTTACTTTTCCCGGCTCCTTAATGCCCGTTGCTATATATCCTATGTCTCCCGCCGTAATCTTGTCTCTTGCGGAGAATGTCGGATTTAAATATCCAAGCTCTTTTACTTCAGCGGGAGCCTTGGTTGCCATCAGTTCAATTTTTTCTCCGTTAGAAATTTCTCCGTCAACGACGCGGACAAAAGCAATAACCCCCTTGAATGAATCATATTCGGAATCGAAAATAAGCGCCCTAAAATCTTGCTTCTGACTTTCTGCCGGTGGTGGCACTTCCCTTATAATAGTTTCCAAAACTTGCTTAACGTTTGTGCCGTCCTTCGCCGAAATTTTTATTATTTCTTCCGGCATAATATTTAAAATATTTGCCAGCTCTTCAACCGACTCTTCAACTTTTGCTATCGGCGAATCAATTTTATTTATAACGGGAATAATTTTTAAATTCTGCTGTTTAGCCAGTTCCAAGTTTGCCAGCGTCTGTGCCTGAATTCCCTGAGTTGCATCAACCAATAAAACGGCTCCTTCAACGGCTTCCATTGATCTTGAGACTTCGTAAGAAAAATCCACATGCCCCGGAGTATCCACCAAGTTTAAAATATAGTCATTGCCTTCAAAATTATAATTCATTCTGATGGCTTTAAGCTTTATGGTAATTCCTTTTTCTCTTTCCAGGTCCATAGAATCCAAAAACTGAGGCATCATCTTTTTAGGATCAATGGTTCCGGTCATTTCCAAAAGCCTGTCGGCTAAAGTCGACTTTCCATGGTCTATATGGGCAATTATCGAAAAATTACGTATGTTTTCTTGGCTCATATTTTTTCTTTTTCTTCTTTGACTTTATCAATCAATTCAAACTTATCGTGATATGATTTTATTCCTCTCTGCACAACTAATTTATTAATTTTATCTAAGGTGGCACCGTCAAAAAATCTTCTCATGTTTTTAACGGCAAATGCAGATGCGCCCCTCTCGGCTCTAATAATCTCCTCTTTTTGATCAGCGCTAAGCTCTTTCAGCTCTTCAAGTTTTTGCCTGATGATATTCTCATAACTCTTATTTATCGGATGCATAGAAGAGTTCTTAACAAAATGCCCGAGTTCGTGGAATAAAACAGATAACCCTAATGTTGATGCCAAATCGGCTTTAACAAGCACTAACGGCCTACCATCATTTGTATCGCCTATCCTGCCGTAAAAGTTTTGCACCTTTTCCTCTGGAGTCATCGCCTGCGTATCTGCAAGATGCATATAAACAGAGCATCTTTCGCACATATCCTTAAGATCCAATTTTTCTTGCCCTCGCTGCATTACTAATCCTTTAATCCTCCTCAAATTTTCTTTTGGCGGTATTTGCTTGCCCTCCTTAGCCATCTCTTCCGAATACTCCCTAAACTCATCATCAATTAAGGAATCATACTCAATACAGCAAATACCTCCCGCTTTTCCTTCTATGTCTGTGGCGGGCAGAGCGAATGAAATAGATCCTTCTTCTTCCCATGGAGTTTCCGTAAGCCTGTCAGTAGCTTCTGCAGCAGCCAAATTAAACTCTTCCCAAGGCATTCCCGTCTCTTTTTCGGCTTCTGTTCGGGTCCTTTCCAGGTATTCTTCCGATTGTTGTCTTTGTTCTGGACTCTGCATATTATTATCTTTAACCTCTTTTCATCATTTTAACAATACCCCTCCTGTATCCGCATCCTATTTAATCGGATATAGAAACTTTTTCAAAAAAGAATCAACAATCGCTTTGCTTTCGGGAGATTTAAACAAATGGGCGGCAATGGCATAAGTTACAACGCCGACCGTACCGGACACAATCAATTGAAAAAATATTCCCCAGAATGTTTGCAAGCTTATTATAGAGCCTAAAAATTGCCTTACTGCAAAAGTTAAGATAACCATTATTAAGCTGGCTATTAATATCTTTATTAAAGAATCAGAAATTTCTTTTGCCTTTAGCCTGGGGAACTTTTTATAAAACATATATAAAAGAAGCGAGCATTCCAAAATAGCTGTTATGGTGTAAGCCAGCGACAAAGCAATCACGCCGATGTTTGCTACGCCACCAAGTCTTAAAACGCTCTGCAAAAATAGATTAAATCCGGCCGAAAATTTTACAAGCCATACAAGCAACAAACTAAGGATTATGTTAAAAGCCACCGTCAGTCCGCTTATCACTGCCGGAATTTTTGTATTATGAGCCGCATAAAAAGTTTTAGATAAAAACAAAATGAGAGCCTGTGCAATTAAGTTTAAAGCCAATATTCCAAGACAAGCTGTTGTCAACTTCGTGTCTGCCCAGCCAAATTTTCCCGCGCCCAAAACCACCCTGACTATTTGCGCTCTTAAAATTAACAGCAACAAACTCAGCGGAACCACCAAAAAAATTATCTGCCTGAAAATACTGGAAAATTTTCTTATAAATTCATCGTTCTCCTCTCTTAAAAATGCCATAGACATAGCGGGGAAAGAAGCTGTTGAAACGGAAACTGCAACCGCATTCACCAAAATAGATGACAAGTTATTAGCCAGATTAAAAACTGCGATTGACCCTGCCATCAGCGTAGAGGCAATGGCCGTTGTAGCTATTGTATTTAACTGTCCCGCGCCCAATCCTAAGGATCTCGGCGCCATAAGTTTTATTGTTTTTACAACTCCCGGATCTTTATAATTAAAATCTGCTTTATACCTGAACCCGGAAAAGAAAAATGCAGGCAACTGTATCAACAGGTGTAAAATTCCCCCAAGCACAACTCCATAAGCCAATCCCGATAACCCGAACTTCGGCACAAAAAATAAAATTCCGATTATTATCCCAAGGTTATATAGCAAAGGAGCTAAAGCTGTTACCAGAAATCTGTGAAAAACCTGCAAAATTCCGCTTATCATGTTCGAAGCGCCAAGTATGATAGGGCTCAAAAACATAATTCTCATAAGCATAACCGCCAGCTCTTTTTTGTGGCCGGAAAATCCCGGGGCTGTAAGGGAAATAATTGCCGGCGTAAAAATTATCAAAACTACGCAGATAATAATCATAGCCCCCAAAAACACATTCAAAAGCGTAGAAACATATTTCCAGGCTTCTTCTTTGGATTTTATCAGATAAGAGCTGAATATGGGGATTACCGCCGCGGAGATCGCCCCGAAAATTAAAATTAATGCTATAAAATCAGGCACGGTAAAAGCGGTATAGTAGACATCCAGCTCGGTACCGGCTCCAAAAGTTCCGGCCAGAAGACGATCCCTGACCAACCCTAAAACGGCCGATATCAAATAAGATATAGCCAAGATCAAAGAAGCGGAACTGATTGATTTTGATTGAGAGTTAAGAAACTTTTGAATCATTTGACCAGGTTAATATTTTTTCCGGCTGACTAAAATAAAGGGCGTCATTTCATCGTCCTGCCCCATAGGATTATCTAAGAGAACAAGCCGTGATAATTTTTTATCAAATGGCATGCCGTCGCTCTGAGCGATTATTTTTGTGTTAATGTTGTTGCCGTCTATTATCGTAGCGGGCAAATTAAAACGCTTTTCAATTTCGTTACAAATCTTTTGCGGATCTTTAGGAGGCAAAATGGCATACTCGGTATAAGGATACATGGCGGCCGGGTTAAATCCGTCTATCTCAGATACGCGATTCCCCGCAACCCTCCAAAAAATCCCCTTTACTCCGACAGCCTTTCCCAAAACTCCCAATATTATAGCAGCCACCATCCTCGGCGCCCCTGAAGTCTCAACTGCAACCTGCATTTTTTCCGGCCGTGAAAAACCTATATCGTTTGGATATTTTTTCACAAACTTAACTATAAGCTTGGCCAAAAATCCGGCCTTCACGCTGGATATATGGCGAACATTATTCTGGCACACAGAAACAACTTTTTCGGAAATAGCCACCCAATCGCCTTGTTTTTTTTGGGGCAAAACATATTCCTGTATAACACCAAACAAGTCGTCTCCAAAGTTTATAAGACGTGTTTTTACCGCTCTACGCTCGTAAGTTAAACCGTTAACTTTTATAAGTGGATTCATGTTTATACGTGAGACAATGCCTTAATAATGCTTCATTTTAAGCTTTTTTTTAGTTATTTGGAAGGGCTTGACAATGGCCCATAAAATTGGTAAAAATAAGGTGTCTCAGCAAGATAAGTGACTGCTCTTTACGCGAGTAAAGGGAGGAAAGTCCGAACACCAACGTCCCGCAAGGGAGTTAAAATAATAGCGGCTAACGGCCGTCCACAGTAATGTGCGAGGTGCGAACAGAAACGGCTATGATCGAAAGGTCTGGCATCCCAATTAGCGCAAGCGAAAGGGGATAATTCTGCAGCAATGCAGGGCTGAAACGGCTAAATCCTTATTGGGCGCAAGAACAAAGCAGATGACCGGGTTAATTTTATCTTGGGATTCTGTTAAAAGTAGTTCGCTCGACCCTGAGAGTAATCGAATGGGCAGACAGATAGTCACATAACACAGAATTCGGCTTATAGTCTTGCTGGGACAACAAAGTGGGAGTTACGAAAGTGACTTCCTTTTTGTTTGTATTAATTTCAATAAGCTCCCCCTGTTCCACGTATTTACCGTTGTAACAAAAAACTCGATTTTTAATCGAGCTTTTTGTTTACATTTTTTACTATTTCCCCATATCACACTTGCACATTGGACCCATCCATTTTCCCAGTCCAATAATTATCAAGAGGATAGGCCATGCTACTGCCACAAAACTCATTGTTACCCAGCCCATCTGGCCGGCTAAAAATGTTAGACCAATTAAAATTATGCCGATAGGCGTAATTTTATGGTGCATGCAGCTGCAATATCCTTTTCCCATCATATTCTCCATAATTATGTTAGCTAAATTAATTATTAATAATATGTGGACCTTTACACATTAATTATACCACTAAAAAATGATGTCAATACAAAAAGTTATTCACCACTGTATGCCCCGCCCCGTCAAAGAAGCCTGCTAATGCCGGCTTCGTTATCAAGGGCCTCATTCACCAGTCTGTCGGCCTCTTTGTTTTTCTCCCTGGGAATGTGCTTAAATTTTACTGACCGAAAATCAAATTTTAAATTCCAAATTTCTATAAAGAACTGCTGTATTTTAGGATCAGTCAGCCTGTAATCTCCATTCAATTGTTTTACAACCAGTTCCGAGTCAGATCTTACCTCAACATCAGAACTTTCTGAAATGGCCTTACCAAAAACTGTTTTAAATTTTTTCAAAGCAAAAATTATTGCCTGATACTCCGCATCATTATTTGTCAAATTGTCCCCAAGATACTCTCCGTATTTTTTGATAGCCTGATCTTTTTCGTTGCAAAAAACGGCTCCGATAGCCGCCTTTCCCGGGTTTCCCCTTGATCCTCCGTCCGTGTAAACAATAATTTTCTTCATAAACTCTTTTAATCTTTAGTCTAGGCCTTCCTGATATTCCACCCCGTTAATTTTAGGAAAGCTGGGATAAATCTCCTGCACCCTGCCCACTTGCCCATCCTCAAGCCGTACTTTAATTCCGCGATGATGTTCTCCCGAGCTCGTCAAAATATCCGCCACTTTCCCGTGAGTGAGTTTTCCGGTAGGCTGATCTTTTTTAAGTACAATATCAACCTCCGAACCCTTCTTAATATTTTCCCTTAACTGTCCGTCCATTTTCTTGTTTATTTGTTCCCTCCAAAATAATCGTTTAATCTGGCTCTAAATTTTTCCAGGTCCTCATTTTTTACTCTAAATCCTGAAGCGTTAGCATGCCCGCCATAGGTTATCAGAAAATCCGCGCAGGTCTTCATAGCTTCAACGGAGTTCGTGCCCTTAGGATTTCTTACCGATCCGCACGATTCCTTGTCCATTTTTTTAAAAATAAAAGTCGGCTTTCCGTATTTGTTGCAGATTGTCGAAGCCACAGATCCGGCCAATGTCAGTTTCCAAGATGGATCTCCCTCAAAAACAACTGCGTCGTCAGGCCTCTGAGAAATCCTTCTCTCAACTTCCTGCGTTATATTTTTCACCTGGATTTGCTTAAACTTATTTTTGTCCAAAAGTTTTTGCGCCAATTCCATACATATCCCTTTGTCGGAGGACGTTAAAAGTCTATACGACTCATTCTCAAATTTAAGAGATTCTGCCGCGTTCAGGGCAGATATTATTTTCGGCAAAGAACCTTCAAAAACTTCTCCGTTTCCTAAAATTTCCAAAAATGCCCTCAAAGCAGGACGAAAAGTATTTTTCAGAGATCTTAATCCTTCCTCAATTATTTCCTGGTTTTGCTCAATCTGAGGAACCATGTCGGCGATAGTCCCCAATGCGGCCAGCTCCAGAAAACTGTTCTTCAAATGCTTCGATATTTTACCCGACAAAAGTTCAATGCAAAGATTATACGCAACACCAACATCAGCTAAGCCTTTAAATGGATAGCTGTCGTCTTCTTGTTTAGGATCAACAATTATAGAAGCTTTTGGGATATTGGCCAAAGGTTCGTGGTGGTCGATTATTATAACCTCAAACCCCATTTTATTTGCCACATCTACTTCTTTGAAATTACCGATGCCGAGATCCAGCGTTATTAAAAGCGCAGGAGCCCTGTCCTTAAGCATATCCAGAGCCTTCAAGTTTATTCCATATCCGTCATTTTCCCTGTCCGGAAAAAATACGCAGTCGATATGGCCCTCCAAATTCTTGATCGCCTCTTCTAAAATAACAACCGAAGATATTCCGTCCAGGTCGGAATCTCCGTACAGTATAATACGCTCTTTATTCTTAACGGCTTGCCTTATTCTTTCCGCCGCCTTCTCGATATTTTTAATTTTGTTTGTGCCTTGAGGGCTGTTTTTTTTCATTCTCTTTTTGTCTTTATTTCAATGCCTCTATCCCCGGCAATGTTTCTCCTGACAAAAATGAGAACATCGCCCCTCCGCCGGTTGAAACATGGCTGAAGTCATCAACTATACTCTGTTTTGTTAAAAACTCAACTGTTTCGCCACCTCCAACAACAGAAAATGCCCCGCTGTCTATTATGGCCCTGGCAATCGCCAAAGTTCCTTTAGCATATTTTTTCTCCTCAAATTTTCCGAAAGGACCGTTCCACAAGATTGTTTTTGCCGTTAATATCTTCTCGCAAAATATCTTTATCGATTCCTTATTAATGTCCATGGCTCCCAGATCTCCGAGGGGAGCCATTATTTTTTCAGGAAATTTAAAATCCATTTTCTTCTCGGCAACTTCTTTTGCTATCAGCCCGCTGACTATAACGCAATCTGCAACTTTAGAAATATTGTCTATAAATTTTGCCTTTGTTTCAACTTTCTTCCCGCCAATGATAGCAACCATAGGTTTTTCCGGATTTTCCATAACTTTATCCAAAGCGTTAATTTCGTCCTCAAGCAAAAGCCCTGCACAACTCGGCAGGAATTGAGGCACCAATGCGACCGACGCATTAGCTCTATGACATACGCCGAAAGCATCGTTTACATAAATATCGCCCAGATACGAAAGTTTTTTTGCAAAATCTAAATTGTTTTCCGACTCCTCTTTATGGAATCTTAAGTTTTCTAATAACAAAACCTCTCCGGCCTCTAAGGAGCTTGCCTCACTCTCTATCTCAGGACCAACGCAATCATCTGCCTTGCCGACAGAAAAACCAAGATGTCCTGATAAGCTCTCCGCGACCTTATCCATTTTTAATTCAGGCACAATCTTCCCGTCCGGCTCTCCTAAATGGCTCATTAAAATTATTTTTGCCTTATTTTCTATTAAATATTTTATCGTAGGCAGTGTTTGCTTTATTTTAAAATCTTCCGAGATATTACCCTTTTTGTCCAAGGGAACATTAAAATCGCATCTTACTAAGACGCGCTTTCCGGCCACGCTATATTCTTTGAGTGTCTTAAACATTTTATTATTATATTACAGGCGGGAAAAAAGTGAAAGAACCGAGGTTTTTTCACCCTTAGCGACTATACCACTTCCTGCTGATAACACTGCTCGCAATAAATTATTTCGGTGCGGTCAGGAGCATAGGAAGTTTCAAACTCATTGGGACATTTTCCGCTGTGGTGCGTATGCTGTTTATCGCACATACACTGGCGGTGCCAAAGCTTAAGCGGATTACGCTTCCTAAAGCGCTTGAAGTGACGGGTATTGGGACAATCCTGGGGCAAGGGGATATTCAGCCGCCTATAGAAAGCAAGCTCGTCGGCAGTAATCTTAAAAGCCTTAGTACAGTTATGTTCCCTAATAGCTTCAGCGCCCTGTTTGTCGTATGCATTACACAGTATTGCTTCTTTTATAATATCATCCTTAGCATCTATAATTTTTTCCGGCAATTCTTTCCAGGAAATCGTTGTTTTATGCTCTTTATCTTTTGCATCCTCCCACAATAATCCGCGAGCAGCTGCTTCCGGTTGGGTAAACGGAAAGTATTCGTAACCCGGAGTTGTGTTATATGCAGATGCTGAAAATTCTACAGGGAAGAATTCTCCAAAAAAATACACTCTGCCGCCCTTATCTTTATATGGCATAGCATTCATGTGCTCAATAATCTTAGAAACTAGTTCCCCATACTCTTCTTTCGTATATTGTTTATTTAAAATACAGTATTCTTTTTTACGAAGACCCACGCATCCAAATAAATTTTCCGACGAGTAGCAATTATCGCAATATGTAAGATCATGGCACGAATCCCACGACTCATGGCTAAATCTCATACGAGAACAATCATATCCGCAGTTAGCGACTTCATACATAAGTTCTGTATTGCGGCCCCAATAAGAATAATCCATACAATCCTTCGATTCAATTATTGAAAGAAGGTTTTTCCCATCCTCAACTTTACGCGACTGGTAAGAATTTTTTGTATTTTTGCAGTCAATCAACCAATTCCCCGTTGAATCTACGCAATTAGTATAAATAGCAGCCTCCCTGATTGTGTTTTTTAAAAGTTCTTGGAATTTAACAGCAAACTTTTCCAAACCATCTCTTGTATCTAAATTAAGCTTTTCCAGTTCCCTTTTATAATCTTCTTTTGCATACGCCTCGTTAAGTATGTAGTACTGCTTATTACGTAAACCCGCGCATCCAACACACTGAACACAGTTTCTGCAGTCAAAAAGGAAAAGCGAATCTCGGCATTGCCTGGATTCTTGCAGGTATTGCACATTGTAGCAGTCTACAGCATCAATACACCCGTATGCCAATTCTAGCCTGTGTACGTTTAAGCAATCGGCCGAGTCTTTACTATCCCAAAGATTGTAGGAATAGAATGAATTTTCGTTATAATTTGCTCTAACCAAAAGATAACAATTTTTATTATAACTTGCACGATTACAATAGTTGTTGCCGGTAGGATCGCCCTGTACTACACGTTCAGCCCGTGGTACTTTGTTTTTTAATTCACGAAACTGTTCAAAAAAAGATTTTTTAAAATCATAATCTTTACTATAGGTGAACGGGTCCCAGCTGTCACCCCGATAACAATCGAAACAATAAACCGGGAAAACAGTCCCTTGTGGGTATGCTGAAATAATTTTCTTGCCGCAAAACCCGCATATATTTTGATATAAATGGCGTTCGTTAGAATAAGAAATTCTACGCCATAATCTGCAATCTGCACACCACGTAGGCGCTGGCACTTTCATCTTCTCATAAAATTGAAAATCCTCGGACTCAATAATAAAGTCCTTTTTACAATTTTGGCAATTTTTTGTTTCTTGATTCATTTTTTTATGCTGTTTCTTGTTGATAACATTGCTCACAATAAACTATTTCCGGTCTATCGGGAGCATATGAAGTTTCAAATTCATTTGTACACTGACTATCTCCATGTTGATGTCTCGCAACGTTAGAATAAACTCCGCTCGAGGATTTATTGCCGCCACATTGGCATTTCCGATGCCACAGTTGTATGGGCGCACGCTGAGAAATTCTTTCGTAATATCTGCAATTTGGGCAGAGGTTTGGAAGTGGTATATTAAATCTTTTATAAAAATCTAATTCCTGAGTAATTATTTTAAACGCGGTTGCGCATTGATGGTTACAACCCTTGTTGTTATGAGCGCACTCTAAAATCCCATTCGTAATGGAATCAGGAACATCTTTTAGTAAATCAGGGATAAGGTCTGATTTAATTGTTGGGATGTAATTCTTTTCTTCCGGCAAGCTCCATGCCATCCCATATGCTTCGGACTGTGTTTTTACAAAAGGAAAATATTCCTGCGCGATACTCTCATTATATGAAAGCGGACTGATTTCCGGTGGGAAAAATTCCCCATATTTATATACTCTCCCCTTCGCATCCGTGTATGGCATATCATCCATATGCTTTTTAATTTTAACAACAAGTTTCTCATACTCTTCTTTAGGATATTGTCTGTTTAGGATACAGTATTCTTTATCGTGTAAACCGGCACAACCGAACAAATTTGACGCCCTGTTACAAAAGAAAGAATACTCTACATTCCTACAATTATTGAAACAACCGTAAGAAAATTTTATATTGGAAATTTGGTCACCACAGGAAGAGCACTCATAAACAAGCTCTGAGTTTAATCCAAATCTGTAATGGTCGTAAGAATCTCTGCTAGGAGAAGCATAAAGCGAGTGACAATATTTTAGGTTCTCGCCCCCAATAACATAATAACTATTTTGCGCATTTTTTGAATTGCTGATGTATTCTCCTAAACAATTTTCATTTTTATAGTTACGAGCATATTTAACGGGGTGCCGAAGCCAAAATTCAGCAACCTTTGGCTTAATCTCTTCAATTGATTTTCTGGATGATAATTTAAATTCTTCCAATTTTCTCTGATACTCTTCTTTAGAATACGACTCATTAAAAATATAGAACGACTTGTTCCTAAGCCCGAAGCAACCAAAGCAATCGGCACAACCCATGCACTCACGGCAAAAATAGATGCTATGACAGTCTGTGCAATATGAAGAATAAAAAGAACGCGAGCATTTTTGATTAAAAAATGAGTCATAAGAAAGCTCTCCACTTATGAGAAAGGCTGAGTCTACGCAGTCTTTGCATTCCGTAGAATTTAAACAGTATAAAAGATTTTCTGACCGAGTCAACCCAAAACTCAAGTAACAATCCTTTATGTAACTGCTGTTGTTAGAATAATCACTGTTTATGGGCTGAGTGATCGATTTACTCGGGACGGGAACGGTCTGCAATAGTTCTTTAAACTGCTCAAAAAATGGCTTAGAAAAATCATAACCCCTTCCGTATTCATCCTGACTCCAATCATCTTTTATCCATTCGTTATATTCCCATGCGTTTATTTTAGAGGATGGAGGATACATACTAAACATGGCCTTCCCCGTCCTCCCACATTGTGCCTTATAAAGAAAATGTTCATTCCTTACGACCATGCGCCTTTGTAATCTACAATCAGGGCACCATGTCGGCGTAGGCACTTTCATTTTTTCATAAAACTGAAAATCCTCGGGTTCAATCACGAAATCCTTTTTACAATTTTGGCAATTTTTTATCTCTCTTTGCATTTTGTTGATTATACCACTTCTTGTTGATAACATTGCTCGCAATAAACTATTTCCGGCCTGTTTGGATCGTAAGGAGTCTCAAATTCATTGGGGCATGGTTTGTCGCCATGAGAATGTTTTGTTTGATTTTGGTACTTTCCATTATTTGCCTTTTCTCCTCCGCAAGCACATTTTCCGTGCCATAGCTTCAACCCGCTTTGATTTCTGATACGCCTCACGTGCCTGCAATTGTGACACAATCGCGGAATCGGAAGTTTATTGGCTTTATAAAAATCAAGCTCCTGTTTTGTTATTCGGAACGCGCTCGTACACTTGTCGTCACATTCACCCTTATGCGCACATCCAAGAGCCTGGCTCAGAATCTCGTCAGTCACGTCTTTAATATGGTCGGGAATTAATTCGGACTGGAGAGTAATCTTATAATCCTTATCCTCAGGATCTTTCCATCTGTAACCCTCAGCAATCGCCGCCTCTTTGGTCATCGGGAAGTCTCTAAGAGCAATCGTTTCGTTATAAGAAAAGGGTGAAAGTTCCGGTGGGAAAAATTCCCCGTATTTATATACTCTCCCCTTCGCATCCGTGTATGGCATGTCATTCATCTGCGCAATAATTTTAGGCACCAACGCTTCATATTCCTCCTTGGCATATTGCCTGTTTAAAATACAATATTGTTTTTTCTGCAAGCCGACGCAGCCAAACGAGTTGGACGTAGCCGTGCATTGCATGCAATAAGTACATTCCTGAGAACTGCGATATGTTCTATAGCTGAATTTAATCCGTGAAGAATTTACCCCGCAACTTGATACCTCGTAAATAAGTTCTGAGTTTTCTCCCCAATGCGAAAAATCCATGCAATCCTTACTTGAGGGCGTTATCAAATACTGCGAGTATCGGCAATTCTCGCCCCCGTTAACATAATAGGAATCGCGTACATTTTTGGAATTATTAATGTATTCACCGGAAACATTAAAATTATGCTTTCCGTGAACATATCTGACAATATTTTTAGAAAAAAAATCCTCTGCCTGTATGGCAAACTTCTCCAAATTTTCAAGGGAGCCAAAATCAAGCTCTAAAAACTTCTTTTCGTATTCTTCCTTAGAATAGAGCTGGTTAAATATATGATATTGTTTATTGTGCAAGTTAACACACCCTACACAATTCATACACCCCTGGAGATTTTTAGAAAACCATATATCGACACAATCCTCGCAGTCAGAAGAGAAAAATGCCCTATGCGATTTAGCCGAACCAAACGATTCGTAACACTCGTCGCAAGAGTCCATTTGCGTCACATCTATAGAACCCTTGGTTTTATTAACCCATGAGCTATACATGCAATCTTCGCAGTTTGTGGCTACGAAAACCAAATAGCAACTCTTAAGACCGTTAGACCCCGTACAATAATCGCTATTCACCGTATTCCACATTGTTTGGCTCGGTTGAGGGACTCTAACAGACAACTCCTTAAGCTGTCCAAAAAATGATTTTTTAAAATCATATTCCTGTCCATATTCCATGGCGTCCCACTTATCAGACCAATATACATCCAACTCATACACCTTGTATGGTGAGCTTTGTGGAAATATAGAAAAAATCGTCTCTCCATTCCAATCGCTTTTTCTTTTATACAGCACACGTACATCTCTGAATGCCAACCTCCTTTTAGTTCGACATTCAGGGCACCATGTCGGAGCCGGAACTTTCATATTCTCGTAGAACATAAAATCATCGGGCTCAATAGTGAACTCCTTTTTACAGTTTTGGCAATTTTTTATTTCTGATTTAATCATGCTTTTCGCTAATTATATCGCTACACTATACAACCTCGTTATTATATCGCTACGCTATGCGACCTCGCTGTTATAACAAGTTTCACAATAAACTATCTCGGAGCGGTCTGGGGCATAACTGGTCTCAAATTCATTGTTACAACCATAATTCATACACTTTCTGCGCCAAAGCTTCATTGGATTACGCCATGCGAACCTTGCGTAGTGGCGACAATTCTGACAAATCTGTGGCAGAGGAATATTAAGCTTCCTATAAAACTGCAATTCCTGATTAGTAATTCTAAATACTCCTGCACATTCATGGTTACATTTACCAGCGTGAAGACAACTTATCACTTCCTTTAAAATGTTATCGTCCACATTCTTAATATCATCGGCTATATCCAATGCTGATTTTGTTGCGTTAAACTCCCTGCTCTTTTGTTCGTGCCAGCTAAAACCCTCTTCTTCTGCCTCTTTTTTTGTAAGAGGAAAAAATTCATTAGCAAATGATTCATTATAAGAAGATGGACTCATCTCAGCCGGAAAAAATTCCCCATATCCGTATACTCTTCCCTTCTTATCCTTGTATGGCATATCGTTCATGTGCGTAATAATTTTTGGGACTAACGCCTCGTATTCTTCTTTAGTATATTGTTTGTTGAAAATACAATATTGTTTATTGCGTAAAGAAATACAACCGAATAGATATGAGGAATTATGGCAGAAAAAACAATATCGAAGACTAGATGACGAAAAGCACTGCGTTGAAAAGGCATCGTCATATGCACCCTTCCCCACAATAAGACATTCATATATCAACTCTGATCCGTCGCCAAAATTACTGTGGTCATAGGAATCTTTTGCCCCAGCGACAGTAAAATTCTGACAATACTTCATATTTTCGGCTCCAAAAATCCTCCAACAATGCAGTGCATTTTTTGAATTATATATATAATCTCCGGAGACACCGGCGTTGTGTTTACCGTGGATAAATTTGTTTGGAAATTTCATCCAATAATCAATAGCTTGTTTACGTATGGCCTCTATATTTTTACGCGATCCTGTACCAAAATCTTTTACTTTTTTAGTATATTCTTCCTTAGAATAAGATTCGTTGAAAATATAATAAGACTTATTTTTTAAATTCATGCAGCCGAAACAATTATTACAACCAATACAATTCTTGCAAAACATAACTTCGTTACAATCCTCGCAGTCTACTGAATATAGTGTTCTGTAGCACTTTAAAATGTTTACAGAGTCATAACAAAGCTCTGATTCTGTGAACATATGACAATCAAAAATATCCTTACCTTTGGCTCCCCAAATAGGATAAGCAGAATTTTCTACGTATGAGATACTGAATGTAAGATAACAGTCTTTGGGCTCCGTAGCATTAGAGCAAAAATCACTTCGCACCGGGTTAATGAGCGATCTGGACATTAATGGCACTTGGTGCAACAACCCCTTAAGCTGCTCAAAAAATGGCTTAGAAAAATCATAATCTCGCCCATATGACATTGGGTCCCAAGAATCAGAATACCATTCAGCCACTTCTAATATCTTTACCGGTGAATCTTCATGAAAAATAGAAAAAATTTCTTTACCGTGGATATCTTTTTTCCTAAACAATCTCCACTCATTCCTCCAAGAAAACCTGCGCTTCAATCTGCACTCCGGGCAAAATGTTGGCGACGGCACCTTTATTTTTTTATAAAACTCAAAATCATCCGGCTCAATGGTAAAATCCTTTTTACAATTTTGACACTGCCTTGTTTCTGAATTCATATTTAATAAATTAGGCAACCTCACGTTGATAGCATTCTTCGCAATAAATTCTATATTTTTTCTGGTCTTCGGGATTATATGGAGTCTGGATTCCTTTTCCGCAGTTTGCGCAAATGCCGGTCCAAAGAGTTCTTACATTTCTAGATTTCATGCGGCGTTCATGACGACAATGATAGCAATCTTTTGGGATGGCAACACCTATTCGTTTATAAAAAGTTATTTCTTGGGAGGTTAAACGATGGTTATACCCGCATGTGTCACATCGCAGCACTTGATTTACCAAATCATTAGAAAATAATTTTGGGTTTTTTGGCAATTCATCATTTTTAATGGTCTCTTGTCCCCTCGTGCGCGGAATGTTGTCTTCCCACTTGTATCCTTTTGCCAAGGCTTCTTCTTTGGCCATTGGGAAGTATTCATTTACTACTGACTCATTATATGCAAAAGAAATCATCTCCTTCGGAAAAAATTCTCCCAATTCGTTGGTTTCTTTCATGTGCTCTATCAGCTTAGGCAACAAAACTTGATATTCTTCCTTGGAATATTGTTTGTTTAGAATACAATATTCACCGCTTTTCAAACCCTCGCAACCAAAAATATTGTGTGAATTAAAACAGTTTTCTGAATAATAGATATCTGTGCAGTTTGAGCATGTATGCACCCCCATCATATTTCTTCCGCCGCAAAAGAGATTTTGGTACCCAAGCTCAATATCGCTTGAAAAAGAAACGTCATACGAGTCAATTGCCTCTCTGCAGGTGAAAATATACTTTGAATCCTCGCCACTCTTCACATCAAAAGAATAATGGACATTTTTTGCGTTATAAATATGATCACCCGACACATTATTGTTATGCGAACCATTAAAATGGCGTTGTGGTAGCTTTCTACGCAATTCTTCGCGCTTCTCTGAAATGAGCGCTATTGTCGCAGAATCATATAATGGATGCTCTGCAATAAATTTTTCGTATGCTTCCTTACCAACCGATTCGTTAAAAATATAATAATTTTTCTGTTGCAAACCTACACATCCAATACAATTTGAGCACCCCCTACAATCGTAAAGGCCAATGCTGTCGTTACAGCTCTCGCAATCCTGCGAATAAGACAGGTGGTAAGAACCCAAAACATCAATACATTCGTAGCACATTTCTGACTTAAAAACATAAAGCCCATCAAAACAATCCTTTGAATTCCAAACAACATGACCATATGCACAATTTTCGTCATCTACGCAACCAAACACAAAGTAGCAGTCTTTGCTCCTCAAAACGGCATTTGAATAAATACAGTTCTCGCTTTGCGTGTTGATTACTGCATAGTGCGGGACAACATCCCAAAGTTTTTTTAATTGCGGGAAAAATGGCTGGGTTAAATCAACATCTCGTCCATAGCTACGAGCATCCCAGTCGTCACTCCACCACTCTTCATGGCTCCACACGGGGAATGGAGCTTTTGTAGAATACATAGAAATCGTCGATTTACCGGATTTGTCAGAATTCCTTTTGTAAAAAGTTTTAAAATTTCTTATCATTAATCTCTTTTGCTGACGACATTGTGGGCATATGGTTGGCGCCGGAACCTTCATCTTCTCATAAAACGTAAAATCATCTGGCTCAATGATAAAGTCTTCTTTACAATTTTGACAATTTTTTGTTTCTTTTTCCATTTTTTTTGAATTAAGCTACTTCGCGCTGGTAACATTCCAGGCAGGCTATTTTTTTAAACCCAAGCTCCGGACTATAATAATGTTCTATTTCTTTTTTGCAGTTATAGCAAACTCCCTTTTGCGGGACTATCATCATGCTAAAAGTTTTAAAGCGTTCTAGTGTACGCCAGTCAAAATGCCTTCGTGGAAGCGGGATTTTCTGCTCTTTGTAAAATGCCAGTTCCTGTTGGGTGACGTTATAGCTAAGTTTTGTTTCTGGGCACAGAATGCGCTGTTTTACGATATCATCATTAACCTGGTCTATTTTATCGGGCAAATCATCCCCGTTAATAATGTTTTCATAGTGAGACTCAACTGTCTTTTCCCATTTAGCGCCAAATTTCGATGCTTCCTCCTCCGACATTGGAAACATCATCTGAGCCAAAGAAAGATTGTATCCGCAATATGCCGAAGATAGCGGAAAATAATTCCCCCACTCTCCCCTATTTTTCATATCGCTTTTTATCTTTTCAAATAAGCTTTCATACTCTTCTTTTGCGTATTGTTTATTCAAAATACAATATTTCTTTTTGCGTAAACCCACACATCCAAAACAATATTCACACTCCTCGCAATTGTCTAAATAACTGCTATATCTGCAGTTGTTGGTATAAAGACAGCACAAATTGTTGTAGTCCATGCCCGTTTGCACCTCTATCGCACATTTCTCACAATCTAAAACTCCCACCGAATCAATTGTTTCCTTGCTTCTGCCTCGAAAACAATATCTGCAATTTTCCGAATCTTCAATAAAATAGCACTGATGACAATTTTTATCATTATTTAAAAAATTCCCGGTAGACATTACCGCCTGAAGATTATAATCCTGCCTGTGTATGGCGTCTTGCTGAATATGAGACCACATCTCTTTTTTTAATGCTTCAACTGAAGTACGGGATGCGGTGCTATATTCCTCAATTTTTTTGAAATAATCTTCTTTGGAATACGGCTGGTTTAAAATGCAGTACTTTTGATTTCTTAAATTCCAGGACATAAAACAGTTTTGGCAATTTCGGCAATCGTATAAAAAGAAACTGTCCATACAGTCGCGGGAGTTAAAAGAATAATTTAAGTTGTAGCTCTTAAAACAATAAAGACAATCATATGACCGCTCCAGATCCCAAGACATTGTAATATCAACGCAGTTTTTGCATTCCAATACACGGTATCCATAGCTGACAAACTCTAGGTGTAACCCGGAGCGCGAGAGATATGCATCTTTAGATTCCCACATGTCATCGGTCCACTCAGAGTTAACGTTCTTAATGCCAGTTTGGTGCGGATGAGGCACAACGGATTGGAGAGCGACAAACTGCTCTATAAAGGGCCTTAAGTTGTCGTAATCTCTTCCATAAGTAAGTGGATCCCAGGCGTCAGATACAAATTCGCTTCTTTCGTAAATAGGAAAAGGAACAGATTCCGGGAAAACAGTTATTATTGTCTTCCCGCTTAATGCCGATTTAGCAATTCTGAATCTTCCAAACACCCAAAAAGCCAAAAGATATTTCCACCTGCAATAAGGACACATAACCGGCGAAGGCAACTCAAATTTTCCATAAAACTCAAAGTCATCCGCCTCTATAACAAATTCTTTCTTACAATTTTGGCAATTTTTTGTTTCTGAATTCATGCTTTTTATACTACTTCTTTTTGATAACACTGCTCACAATAAACTATTTCCGGCCTATCTGGTGCATAGCTAGTCTCAAATTCATTAAGACACTTATCTGTTCCATGATAATGGGTGGCTGTATTTTGATATAATTCATTATCGCTTTTTTTACCAGCACACATACATTTTCTCTTCCAAAGTTGAATCGGATTCCTTTGTCTGAATCGTGCGAAATGACGGCAATTTGGGCATAGATGAGGCAAAGGAATTTGCATTTGCTTATAAAACTGCAATTCTACAGGAGTTATCTTAAATGCACCGGTGCATTGATCGGAACACTTTCCCCCATGTGCGCATTCGATAACCTCGTTACAAATATTATCAGAAACCTCAGAAATTCGGTCAGGCAATTCAGAAGCATGCTTTGTGGTAGTATGATTACGTTCTTTTTGTTCTTTCCATGCGAAACCCTGAGCGACCGCCTCGTTACGGCTTAGTGGAAACATCTCCTGAGCGATTGTCTCATTATATGAGAATGGACTAATCTGTATAGGGAAAAACTCACCAAATTTATATATGCATCCTTTTTCATCTACATAAGGCATACTATCCATATGCGCGATAACTTCTGGTATTAAACGGCTGTATTCAGATTCAGAGTACTGCTTGTTGAAAATGCAATATTGCTTATTGCGCAACCCCACACAACCGAAAAGATATGCGCAATTATGAACATTGTAGGAATAATAAACATCGTGCACATTAAATGAGCATCTGGAAAAAAATACGCGCGATCCTGGATAAACAGATGAAGAATCATAGCCAAGCTCCGTATTCAGCCCAACACGATCTACATCCATGCAATCACTGGCCTTAGAGTATGCAAGCCAAAGATTTGTACAATCTTCTGCCCCACCAAAAACGTCAAAACAGTGCCTACAATTTTTAGTTTCCTGCAAGTTGTCACCGCTGGAATTTATGACGTGCACCATACGTGCAAATCTCCGCGGGAATGAAAGAGAAAATTTAGAAAATCGCTCTTTAACATCTGCAACCCGAGAAAAGCTTTGGGTATCAAATTCTTTAATTTTTTCGCTATATTCTTCCTTCGTGTATCTCTTGTTAAAAATACAATACGATTCACTTTTTAAATTAACACAGCCAAAACAATCATGACAATTACGGCAGTTGAAAAGAAAAGCAGAGTTATAGCATTCTTCGCAGTAACGACTGTATTGGAGCCTAGAGCATGAAATACAATCTACTGTTTCATAATTAAATTCACTCTTGCTAACCCAATACGTGTCCATACATTCTTTGCTGTTGAAAATATATGTAGAATACAAGGTATTTTCATTAAAATCTCCGCCAAAAACAAAATAACAATTTTTGTTTCCCTCCGTTATGCTGCAATATTCACTATTTACCGGGTTAATGTTAAGAAGCGCGACATCCGGCACTTCCCGCCAGAGTTTTTGAAGTTGCTCAAAAAATGGTTGCGAAAAATTAATATCACGCCCATATGCAGTACCGTCCCATGTGTTTCCCCACCAAGCTACATGATCATATACGCACTGGGGGTTATCCGGAGAAAATACTGAAATCATTTGTTCAGCATGTCCGGGGGCGCTACATGTGCGTTTATAAAGCATTCTTTCATTGCGATAAGCCATCCTTCGCTGTACACGACATAAAAAACAAAACGTCGGTGCCGGAACTTTAATTTTCTCGTAAAACTGAAAATCCTCGGGCTCTATAACAAACCCCTTCTTACAATTTTGGCATTGGCGCATCTCTTGATTCATGTTTCTATGCTATTTCTACTTGATAACATTGTTCGCAATAGACTATTTCTTTCCGATCAGGAGAATACGAAGTTTCAAACTCATTAGTACATTTTCCACTGTGATGCGAATGATTCTTTTCGCACATACACTGTCTGTGCCAAAGTTTACGAGGTGGCCTAAGCGCGATACGTTGCTCGTATCTACATTCCGGACAAAGTCGTGGGACAGGTATTTCTTCTTTCTTGTAAAACTGCAATTCCGGCTGGACTACGTTATAATTTTTAGAACATCGAATACACCTTAGGGCTTCTTTAGTCAAAGAATCGGAAACGTCACTTATCGAGCTTGGAATGTCTTCGGGCTTAAGCGTTTCTTTCCCGAAAGTTCCAGGAACCAGATCCTCCCACTTCCAACCTTTTGACAGCACCTCTTCTTTTGTCATTGGCATATATACCTGCCCCTGTGTTTCGTTATAACCGAAGGGAGAAATTTGGGGTGGAAAAAATTCCCCGAATTCTTTCGTTTGTTTCATGCGCCAAATTATTTTCTCTTTCAAGGCTTCGTAATCTTCCTTGCTATACTGTTTATTAAAAATCATATAACTCCCCTTTATTATGCCTACGCATCCAAAAAGATTTTCACTATTGTGGCAACTATCGCAATACATAATATCTGAATCGTCATAACTTAGATGACAAAACAGCGCTTTATAATCATGAACAACAGCATGACTTTCGTATATAAGCTCGCATTTAAAACCATAATGATATGAATCCATAGTGTCTTTCACATCAGGAGAAACAAATGCAAATTTGGAATCTTCTGTCCGGTCAGCATCAAATGCATGCTTTGCATTTTTTGAACCGAAAATCATATTACCGGAAACATTTTCTGACTTTTCTATTTGCGCAAAACGATGTAGTGCCTTGTTGTGTACGATATTAGTAAATAATTTATATGCCTTAAGGCGCCCCTCATAAGTTTCTAATTTATATTCTGCAACCTTGCTCAAATATTCTTCCTTAGAATACTGTTGGTTTAGAATATAATACTGTTTATTGCGCAGATTATATGACATAAAACAATTCTGGCAATTACGGCAATCATAACAATAGAGGCAATCAGCCGAGTCTCTAAGCTGAATTCCAAATTGGCACCCATAACATCGGTAGCAATCTATGCATTCATACAAAAGTTCTGTTCCCTCGTCTAAATGGTAACAGTCACAACAATCTTTTGCTTTTTTCCATACATTGGTTGAATAAAGTAGGTCTTCTGAATCATAAACACAATAGCATCGGTAGCAATTTTTATTATTATTGCCGTGATTAGTATAATCAGAATTAACACTATTCTTTGTCAAAAGTGCTATGCGCGGGACCTTTAATTGCAGTTGTTGAAACTGTTCGAAAAATGGCTTACTAAAATCAAAATCGACTCCAAAATCCAGTGCACTCCATTTGTCGCTCCACCAACATGACGGGCAATAAACCTTGTAAGGTTTGTTTTGGGAATAAATTGTTACGGTGCTTTTACCGCATAAATCACAACTTCTCCTGTAGAGAATACGCTCATTTCGCCAAGCATAACGTCTCTGTTGTCTGCACTCTGGACACCATGTCGGTGATGTTACTTTTATCTTATCGTAGAACTCAAAATCGTCCGGTTCTATGATAAAATTATTTTTGCAGTTCTGACACTGTTTTGTCTGAGACTCCATATTTTATAAATTTATTTTATTAAATTAATGGTTCTTCCGGTCTATCCTGTGGTTTTGGGACATCTTGAGGCCCCTTCCCTTTGCCCTCGATTATAGACTTTTCGTGAGAACTTCTCATAATCTTAGACTCTTCCGATTGCATAAGCTCTTTTGCGGCCTCAGCTGAAATTGTATATTTCGAGCGTGACGCCTCAATAATTTCTTTTCTGAAAGACCTGTGTGATGGCGGTAAAACTTTAAGGGTTTGGGCGGAAAATGGGTCGTAAGCTTCTCCATCAATTGTCTCTTTAATATAAAAATTCTGTACTCCCAAGTTCACCATATCCTTAACGCCAAATATCGGCGCCATTTCAGGTTCCAATTTAACGGCGTCTTCACCACCAACACGGAATACAATAATGGTTCCTGTGTTTCCCAAAACCGCCTGTTGGACTTTAGGCAAAAGCTGTCCCATATACTGGTGCGCTACCGTAAGACAAATGCCGTATTTTCTGGCTTCAGACAATATGTTTTCAAAAGTTTCAGTCATAAGGTTATGGAACTCGTCAACGTAGAGATAATAATCTTTTCTTTCCGCTTCCGGCAAAGATGCCCTCGCCATACCGGCCTGTTTAATTTTTGTAATAAACATTGAGCCGAAGAAGCTGGCATTCTCTTCTCCCAGTTTACCTTTAGACAAGTTGATTAAAATAATTTTCCCTTCATTCATCAATTTTTCCAAATCAACCTTGTTTTCCTCCTGGCCGAAAATACCTCGCAGTGCGGGGTCTGACAAAAATTGAGCCAATTTGTTTACCAGCGGGATGATAGCTTCTGTATCATATTTCTCGGACCAATCGGCAAACTCAATGGCCCAGAAGCGTTTGACCATGTCGTCTTCAATGTATTCAACCACCAGCTGACGATAATTACGGTCGGTGAGCATAGAGATCATGCCTCTCATGGTTCCGTGCGGATAGTCCAAAAGTGCCAAGCAGGTAAAGCGAAACACGTGCTCAAGCCTGGGCGTCCAGTTAGCACCAAATTGCCTCTCCAGCACCTCAATTAAGCCTTGAGTGAGCTGATGCTTAAAGCTTGGGTCAATATTAGCCAAAGGGTTAAAAGAAATCGGATATTTGGAATCGGAAGGATCGATAAGCACAACGTCGTCTATCCGGTCTTCCGGTATAAAATCCAAAATCGCATCGATCACGTCGCCATGCGGATCAATGAAACAAAGGCCATGGTTGTACCCAATGTCCTGACGGACAAAAAGCTCCAAAAGTTTAGATTTTCCGACTCCGGACTTACCGACAATATATAAATGCCTGCGTCTGTCTACCCTTTTAACGCCGAAGATAAATTTTTGCTCCTGCAAAGCCGCTTCGTAGTTGGTTTTACCGATAAACGAGCAATCTGCCGGATCAACCGTACCATAAATAGGCAACTCCGGTGGCGGAGGCGCTAGTTTAAATCTGCGTATTCTATTATTTTCTACCACGGTCGTATGAGCGAAAAGACCTTGCTCGGCCCCGTCTAGCGAGGACAGCGAAACCTTACGCTATTTAGGTTTACTTTATTATTTTTATCATAGCTTTTTTATATAGTTTCATCAAGCTAAAAACCACCTAAAAATAGGCTTTTTGCTGAGATAATTTACTGCGGAGAAATTAACTGGTAGAGGCAATTAGCCAATCTTTAAAATCACGGTTAAGGCGGTATAAGGCGATAGTGGCCATACAAGGGATGCCACCCTGATAATGTTCCCTAACTATGTCCTCTATATCTTGGACATGCTTATCTATGGTCATGATGATCATAGTCGCCCCGGGAGCATCGACTGATCCTCCATTCTCCTGGTAAATCGACTGAGTGAGCATAATATCCACCTTTCCCGCCATTTTCTTCTCCACCAGGAGCTTAGCAATGGTTTTAGCCGTATCGAGATTTTGACACGGCACGTAAATGAATATCATATGCGTTTTCTTGTAACTTATAACCTGAACCGTGAAGCCTGAGTTACGTTGCACGTTACAGGTTATGGGTTGCACATTACACGACTACGCTACTTCTTCAGTATAGTCCCGATGCCTTGACGAAGTCGAGGGCATACGAGGATCCTCGATAGCTTCGCTATCGGGACACTTTTCATCCGCCTCTGCATAACTGCGGAGCCTCAATTACTTTTATTTATAAGACCTCGCTATTGTAGCACTTTTCACAATATACAATCTCCGGCCGGTCCGGAGCAAAAGCGGTTTCAAATTCGTTGAGACACTGATCATCTCCGTGCTGATGTTTTATGGCGTTAGAATAGACGCCACCGGTTGATTTTTTACCCGCACATTGGCATTGGCGCTTAAAAAGCTTACTTGGGAGGCGTTGCGCGACGCGGGAATAATGCCTGCAATCTACGCAATAGTGAGGAAGCGAGATCCCCTCATTCCTGAGAAAATCTAATTCCTGTTTAATAATGCGGAATGCTTTTTTGCACTTTATGCAACTTATAATAGAATCTAAAATATTATCTTTTACTTCCTCGATAGTATCCGGCAAATCTTCACCCTTCATCGTAATTTGATATTCCTGGGGCGCTACGTCTTTCCACGCATAACCGGCTCGTGATGCCTGTTCTTTAGAAAGCGGGAAATGGTCATACGCAAGCGTTTGGTTATAAGCAAAAGGAAAAAGCTCTGCTGGGAAAAACTCACCATAACGATAAATCCGGCCTGCTTTGTCGGTATATGGCATTTCATCCATATGCTTCTTTATTTTTGGTACCAGCGCCTCGTACTCCTCTTTGGTGTATTGTTTGTTCAAAATACAGTATTCCTTTTTGTTTAATCCGATACAGGCAAAAAGATTAGAAGAACCTCGACAAAAAATACAATACTCCGAATTGCGTATGTTTGGCCAACATTCTATTAAAAACTTTATATTAAATGTTCCATCCCCGGATGTTGTACTTTCATATCCAAGCTGATTGTTCTGGCCCCAGATGGTAAGGTCGTAACAATTTTTGCTAGCCGGAGGAGATTGCATATATTGGATATATTTACAGTCTTCGCATTCTCGCACTATGTATCCGTACCGGACATTTTTAGAGTTTGTCACATAAGCTCCTGTTGAGTTTACATTTTTTACTCCTTGATGATATTTATTCGGTTGATTTTTCCAAAAATCGTGCGCTTGTTTCTGTGCCTCTTGGATTCCCTTCCATGAATTAAACTTTACTTCAGAAATTTTTTCTTCGTATTCTTTTTTAGTATATTGGACATTAAATATGCAATATTTTTTATTGCGAAGATTCATACAACCAAAACAATTGCTGCACCCAAGACAATCTTTGCAAAACCAAATTTCAAACGATTCAACACATTGAGAACAAAAATGTGCGCAATGACAGTTATTTATCCAAAAAGACTCATAGCAACGCTCGGAGTTGTTGCACTGCGAGATATCATAACAATTTTTAGAAAAATTAACGCCGTTGCCATATGCGCTGTCCTCGCAATGATCAGAGTTAAACAACAAATAACAGTTTTTAAAATACCCGCAGTTAGCGCTATAATCGCTGTTAACCATCGTGTCAACAAAGTAATTACGAGCCGGTCTGGGCACTCTCTTCATCAGTTCTAAGAACTGATCAAAAAAAGGTCGCGAGAAATCATAATCAACACCGTAATCTAACGGATCCCATACGTCAGATCGGAAATCCTCATCAGTATATACGGTTATTCCCGACTCAGGAGGATAAATAGTTAAAATTTTACCGCCAGTTCTGGCATTCACATTTCTAAATAATTTTCGCTCATTTCTAAAAGCAAGGCGACGCTGAAACCTGCACTCCTGGCAAAAAGTTGGAGCAGGCACTTTTATCTTCTCATAGAACTCAAAATCCTCCGGCTCGATAACGAACTCTTGCTTACAGTTTTGGCATTGCCTATTTTCTTGATCCATAATTTTAGTATACCTCTTTTTGATAACAATTTTCGCAATAGATTATTTCCGGGCGGTCCGGAGCATAGCTGGTTTCAAACTCGTTAGCGCATTTCCCGTCGTGATTATGTCTTTTTGCCTGTGGTGAACTTACCAAACCGTCGCACATACACTGGCGATGCCAAAGCTTTAAGGGATTTCGCTGTTTAAGGCGTCCGTGGTGCCGGCAGTTAGGGCAAAGGCGCGGCAGAGCAAGGTTCATCCTTCTGTAAAATTGAAGCTCCTGAGGGACTATTTTAAAAGCTTTGGTGCACTGTTCGCTGCACTCACCGTTGTGAGCACACCCTATGACCTTTCCTATTATGGAGTCGTCTATATCTTTAATATGATCCGGCAGTTTTTCTGATGGTACGTCTATTTGATAGATTTTATTTTCAATATCTCTCCATTGATATCCTTTTTCTGTTGCTTGCTCTCTAACCAAAGGAAAATATTCTTGAGCTATGGTTTCATTATAGGCAAAAGGAGAAAGCTCGGCTGGAAAGAATTCGCCATACTTATAACCCCGTCCCGCTTTATCGGTGTAGGTCATCTCATTCATGTGCTGTATAATTTTGGGAATAAGCTCCTCATATTCTTCCTTAGTGTATTGTTTGTTTAAAATACAATATGACTTATTTTTTAGTCCCACACAAGCGAAGCAATTAGACAGACTCTTAGAAACGTTACAGTATTCAACATCATAACTATCAAATGCCTCTTGGCAAAATTTTTGTCTGCCACAAAACAATGACGGCGAAGCGGATTCATACATTAATTCTCCCGACAGATGTATAACATCCATAGAATCTTTCGTGGGGGTCAACCGAAATCCATATTTAACATTCTCTATGTCTCGTCCATCAAAACAACGGTTTGCGTTTTTACAATTAGAAAGGTTGTCCCCTATGCTGTTTGTTGATCTTATAATCTCCGCGTATTTGCGTAAAGACTTTACTTTAAGATTATTGAATTCGTCTATCAACCTTACAAGTTCCTTATAGCTTCCCGTTTCGTTGTTTTTTATTCGTTTGCTGTATTCGTCTTTGCTTAGCTGCTCGTTATTAAAAACATACTGCCGGTTTCTCAAATTACTGCTCAGAAAGCAGTTTCTACAATTTATACAATTATATAAAAAAGCCGAATCAATGCACTCCGTACAATTATTAAGAAAAAAAGAATTATAGGCCTTCTGGCAATACATACATTCATAGGAAAATTCGCAATGATTCAACGTTGTACAATCGAAGCAATCACGGCTATTGTCTGCCCTAACAACATAAAATTGATTTTCGCAATTTATTACTGACCTTGAGAGGTAGCAGTTTTTAGAATTTACACAAAAGTTACAATAATCAGAATTCTGCGAATTTGAAATAGAAAGATTCCAGCGCGGAACAATTTTTAATAATTCGTTGAATTGCTTGAATAGAGGCTTAGAAAAATCATAATCCCGAGCATAGGTTTGCCCTTCCCAGTCGTCTCCCCACCAGCAATTTTGGCAAAAAACAACATACCCGGATTCGGGAGAATAGCTTGTGAGAATACTTTTTTTACAGTTGGCGCAGAAATTTTTATAGAGGTTTCTCTCATTCCTCCACATCATTTTTCTGATCATTCTGCACTCCGGGCAAAAAGTCGGCGGTGGCACTTTTATCTTCTCGTAGAACTGAAAATCCTCGGGCTCTATTACGAACCCTTGCTTACAATTTTGACATATTTTATTTTCTGATTTGATCATAATATTTCTTGTTGGTAACACTGCTCGCAATATACAATCTCCGGCCGGTCCGGAGCATATGAAGTCTCAAGCTCATTCTGACATATTCCGCTATGATGCGAATGTTGCTTGTCACACATACAAGAACGGTGATAAAGCTTTCGGGGATTGCGTAGGGCCATCCGATCCTGACGTCGATCGTGAAAACACTTCTCGGGCAAAGGTAATCCCATTCTCCGATAAAAATCTAACTCATCTTTTGTGATTTTAAATGCAGTTGTGCAATTATAATATTTTTTCTTATCAACTTCTGATAATTGAGTTTTGCAAAGAATGGTTTTCTCAAGTATTGAATCTTCTACCTCTTTAATGTCCTGAGGTAATTCGTCGGGCGTAAAATCAATTTTATATTCCCTATCTTTGCGTTCATACCACCGATAACCTTGAGCTAAAGCCTGCTCTTTAGTTAGAGGGAAATAATCCTGCGCAACCGTCTCGTTATACGCGAAAGAAGATATCGAGGCCGGGAAAAATTCTCCCCACTCCCCGGTTTTTTTCATATGCTCAATAATTCTGGGCAACAACGCATTATATTCTTCTTTCGAATATTGCTTATTTAAAATACAATAGTTCCTTTTACGTAAAGAAAGACATCCAAACAAATTATTCCCATGATAGCACAAGTCCGCATAATATGAATCAACCGTATACCATGTTTTTGCAATACAAGCGCAATGAGTTGCGATACACCCTTCGGTTTCATAGCTTAGTTCACAATACACTTCTGTACCATCATGGCTGTCCTTTGAAAACCACATATCTTGAGAATGTTTAATATTTTCAGCATGACGGCAATTAAATGCATTCCGGGCATATTTTACTTCCTCAAGGTAATCTCCCGTAGATCCGGCAACGTTTCTTCCGTTATAATACTTATGGGGGAAATGAAGCTCAACCTCTCTTGTATGAGCGCGAGCCTCGTCAATCGAATGGCGCGTAAACTTAAATTGACCCAAACGTTTTTTATATTCTTCCCCGGTTAACTGCTCATTGAACCAACAGTATGATTTTCCGCGTAACCCGTACGACCCAAAACATTCCAGGCACCCTCGGCAGTCCTTAAGAAGATAGCTGTTCATACAGTCGGCACAATTTTCAAGATATGCGCTCCCGCTGCATTTTGTGCAATTCATCGATTCGTACATGCGCTCGCATTTTTCGACCGCATACGAGTCAACACAATCCCGACTGTATTGGCTCCAATAACCATACAAACAGTTTTCCGAATTATTTGTCGACACACATAGGTAGCAATTTTTATTTTCCCCTGATTGGTTAGTATACTCAGAGTTAATGCTCTGATTGTTTGCCATCGCAATTCGAGGCGTTCGTAAACGTAATTCGTTAAATTGCTCGAAAAATGGCCTCGAAAAATCAAAATCAGCGCCATAGTCGAGTGGACTCCACGAGTCAGAGTTGAAACATGCATGACAATATACTTTTCCCGCATATTCGGGATTATGTATCGTCACGGTCTGCTTTTTGCACAAATCGCATGCTCTTGTATAAAAAATCCACTCGTTGCGATTCGTAAGCCTCCGCTGATATCTGCATTCCGGGCAAAAAGTCGGCGGTGGCACCTTCATTTTCTCGTAAAACGCAAAATCATCAGGTTCGATTACGAACTCTTGCTTACAATTTTGGCATTGCTTATTTTCTTGATCCATACTTTTAGTATACCTCTTTTTGATAACAGTTTTCGCAATAAATTATTTCCGGCCTGTCTGGTGCGTAGGGCGTCCTCACTTCTGCGCCACACTTTGCGCAATTACGATTATATAATTTTGGCGTATTCAACCTAGCGAATCTTTCTGCTTCCCTGCACTTAGGACATTCTCGAGGCAATGGTAAAATCATCTTTTTCAAAAGATCATATTCCATTGAGATGATTTTATATTTTCTATCACAATGAATACAAGAAATTACCTCATTGAGTATACTTGAATCAACTTCACTGATTTTTTCCGGGAGATCTTTTCCTTTTATCGTTTCAGTAATATTTTGCACAGACTCTTCATTCCAAGAATAACCCAACTTCAAGGCCTCGCTCTTTGTCTTGGGAAAAAATTTAAAAGCATTTGAATTGTTATAAGCAAACTTGCTGAAGCCGGGTTTAAAAAATTCTCCGTAGGACCAACCTTTTCCCGTCTCATCTATATATGGATTTTTTATCATATCTGCGATAATCTCTTTTTTCAATTTCTCATATTCTTCCTTTGCATATTGCTTATTTAAGATACTATAAGATTTCCTTTTTAAATTTACACAGCCAAAATTATTTTTTGAAGAAGGGCACCATAAAGAATATTCTGTATTAATTACATCGGGGAATAAAAACCCACTGAATTTGCAATTACTAACATTATCTCCCACGTTACAACATTCATACAAAAGCTCCGCATTATTACCCCAACCGGAATGGTCATAACAATCTTTATCAGTTTTAACTGTAATTAATTGGCAATATTTACAATCCTCCCCGCCATTAAAAATATAAACTTCTTTGGAATTTTTTGACTCATAAACATACTCGCCTGTTACATTTTTATTTAAAGCATTTCCATGATGCGCTCTATATGGTTTTGTCAGCCAAAATTTTTGCGCTTCTTTTTTCAAATTCTCTATACTACTCCATGAATCTAAATTAAATTCTTTCAACTTTTCTTTATATTCTTTTTCGGAATATTTAACGTTAAAAATGCAGTTTGAAACACCACTAAGATTTACGCAACCAATACAATTCGTACACCCATAACAATTTCGACAAAACCAAATATTTACACAGTCGTCACATTCTTCAGAAAAAAACGTCCCATAACATCTTCCAAGACCAATCGACCCATAACACAATTCTGAAGCAAACCCCCGCATACAATCTGAGCTGAATTTTAATCCATTTAATATAGAAGAGTAGCAGACATTTTCACAAAAATCAGCCCAGGTTGCCAAAACACAATTTTTTGAATAGGCTATAGCATTACAATAATCACAGTTCTCTAGGGTTGCATAGGTTGTTTCCAGGGCCACATATGGAGTTTTCTCCGAAAGTTCTTTTAACTGCTCTAAAAACGGCCGACTTTTGTCATAGTCCATTGCATATTCTGTGCCATCCCAATTATCAGACCACCAGCAGGGCGGGCAATAAACGGTGATTTTTTGTTCGGGCGGGTACGTCGATAGAGTCTTGGCTCCGCATTTATCGCAATTTCTATAATACAAAAACCAACTATTAACGCACGCCAACCTCCTAATCATACGACACTCCGAACACCACGTCGGTGCTGGAACCTCCATTTTCTCGTAGAACGTAAAATCGTCCGGCTCAATGACGAATTCCTGTTTACAATTTTGGCATATTTTATTTTCTGATTTAATCATAATATTTCTTGTTGGTAACATTGCTCGCAGTAAATTATTTCCGGGCGATCAGGAGAATACGTAGTTTCAAATTCATTGGAACATCGCCCGCTATGATGCAGATGATTTTTATCGCACATACACTGACAGTGCCAAAGCTTTAGATGATTTATTTTCTTACGGCGTTCGGTGTGGCGGCAATTAAAACAAAGGCGCGGAAGCGGTACTGAAAATCTTTTGTAAAAGCTAAGCTCCGCATTAATTATCCTATAGGCGTTTTTACAGGAATCGCATTGTATAATTTCTTTTAAAATATCGCCTGTGACATTTTTTATATCGTCCGGCAAATCTGCAGCCTTCAAGGTTATTTTATATTCTCCGGGAGTTTTATCGCGCCAGAGATAACCCTCTTTCAAAACTTGCTCTTTTGTTTTTGGAAAATATTCTATTACCATTGTCTCATTATAGGCAAGCGGAGAAAATTCTATGGGGAAAAACTCTCCATAAGAAAATATTTTGCCATCCAAATCAAGATACGGCTTATTCTTCATATGCTCAATAATTCTGGGGACAAGCTCTTCATATTCTTCTTTGGTATATTGTTTGTTAAGAATGCAGTAACTTTTGCTGCGAAGCCCAACACAACCAAACAGACTGGAAGATGAATGGCAATTCAAACAATACTCGCTGTCCTGCATGGCCGGCCAACAATCAAAACAAAATTTTATATTCTGACAAGCGTCCCCGCATCCACAGGCCTCATAAATCAATTCCGAATTCTGCCCCCAGTTTGTATAATCATATGAATCTTTTACATTTGGAGAAAAATTTTGGGAATAACGGACATTCTCGCATCCCCCGACTTCAAAACAATTAAAAGAATTTTTTGAATTGTAAATATAGTCGCCGGACACATCTTTATTATGTGTGCCGTGGATATACTTCCTGGGTAATTTTAACTTTAATTCTTCAAACTTTTCTTTTATTTTTCTCACCTCATTAGCTGAGCCCGTGTTTATCTTTTCCAACTCTTTTAAATATTCTTCTTTAGAATACGGTTGATTCCAAATATAATAACTTTTACTGCGCAGGTTAAAACATCCGAAACAATCGTTGCAGTTTATGCATTCTTCGCAAAATCTGAGGTTTCTGCAATTTTCTATGTTAGAGCAATTAAAACACTGAAAAACGCTTTCACCCTCATAAATCTCGTAACAAAGTTCGCCCCTGAAAAGGGCATAAGAATCCAATGAATCCTTGGTATGTGTAAAACCGGCACAATATTGGCAGTTATCGGCATCATTGCCATTAAAACAAAGATAGCAATTTTTCAGATATGAGGCCTGATTACAGTAGTCGCTATTAGCCAGCCCGCGAATAGATCGGCTGGGCCACGGCATAGAGCTATTAAGTTCTTTTAGTTGCTCCAAAAATGGTTTTTCAAAATCAACATCTGTCCCATAATCTAACGGATTCCATTTATCTGACCACCAATAATCGTGGTCATAAATTTTTATATTTGCTTCTTCCGGGTAAGTAGAAAATACTTTTTTACCCTCGATGGCTTCTGTTTTTTTAAATAAGTTAACTTGGTTTAAAAATATCGCCCTCCGTACCACCCTGCAATCAGGACACCACGTCGGAGTAGGAACTTTTATCTTTTCGTAGAACTGAAAATCTTCGGGCTCGATTACGAACTCTTGCTTACAATTCTGACAGACTTTGGTTTCTGGCTTAATCATGCGGTTTCTTGTTGATAACACTGTTCGCAATACACAATTTCCGGCCTATCGGGAGCATAAGATGTTTCAAATTCGTTAGAACACCTTCCACTGTGGTGCGTATGCTGTTTATCGCACATGCACTGGCGGTGCCAAAGTTTTAGAGGATTTCGTTGTTTGAGTCTTTCAAAATGTCTGCAATTAGGACAAAGCTTCGGAACAGGCAAACCGGCCCTCTCATAAAAATCTTTTTCCGCCTGAATCATTTTAAAACCAACAGTACAATGGTCGTGACACTTTCCCTCATGCAAGCAGCCAATAATATCCCCTCCAATGTTTACATTTTTTTCTTCTTGGTCCCTCCACAACAAACCCACCTTTAAGGCTTCCTCCTTAGAAAGTGGAAAATGATCCTGCGCCACGGTTTCGTTATATGCAAACAATGATATCTTGCTGGGGAAAAACTCACCGTACTCGCCCGCTTTCTTCATTTGCTCGATAATCTTTGGAACAAGTTCTTCATATTCTTCCTTGGCGTATTGTTTGTTTAAAATGCAATACTGCTTATGACTGAGCGAAATACAACCAAAAATATCCGAGGACGAAGAACACGACTCAGAATAAGTAACATCACTATTGCCATTCCAATTCTGAATTCCAAATTTAACGTTGTAAGCTTTGATACCGGTATTAATACTTTCATAAATCAGTTCTGCGCCCCTGCCAACCGTAGACCCGTCCATAACCTCCTTTGCATCCCGCCACACCTGATATCCATATTTACAGTTTTCTGCATCATAACCATGGAAACAGTTGATACAATTTTTTGCATTCAAAAGATAGTTTCCGATGCTGTTTACCGATTTTTGAATATAGGCGTATTTATTAATTTGTTTTAGAGCAAACTCTTTAAATGCTTTTTTCAAATCTTCAATCGCGCCTTCTTTTATCTGATTTTTCTTTTCTTCTATAAATTTAGCGTAATCCTCCTTAGAATATTGCTCGTTAAATATGCAATAACTTTTTTTGCGTAGGCCTACGCAACCGTAACAATTAGAGCAACCAACACAATCTTGCAAAAAGTAACTTTCCGTACAGTCGCGGCATTCTTTAGAAAAAAATAACTTATAACAATTCCATGCCACAAAAGCTTCATAACATAACTCACTATTGTTCACAAAAGCACAATCTAGACAATCTTTACTAAGCTGCATCCAATAAGAATGATTACAGCGCTCATTGTTTGAGCTTTCAAAAAGCATATAACAATCCTTGTTGTCTGCTGCAAGGTGGGTATATTCAGAATTTACCGAATTAGCGTTCATTAAACTCTCCCTTGGAACTCTTTTGGAAAGTTTTTGATATTGTTCAAAAAATGGCTTAGGAAGATCATACTCTTGCCCGTAAGCTAACGGATCCCATTTATCAGACCACCAACAATCGTGGCAATACATTACATTTTTGCTTTCCGGGTGATAGATACTAATAACTTCCTTTCCGCACAAATCGCACGAACGTTTATACAAAATACGTTCGTTTCGAAAAGACAACCTCCTCTGCAACCTGCAATCCGGGCACCGTGTGGGTGGAGGAACGTTCATTTTTTTATAAAACTCAAAATCGTCTGGCCCTACCGCGAAGCTGTTCTTACAGTTCTGACATTGTTTAATTTCTTGGTTCATTTTTTGTTATTTTTATGCCACCTCTGCGTTGTAGCAGCTTTCGCAATAAATTATTTCGGGACGATCTGGAGAATAAGATGTTTTAACTTCCTTTCCGCACTTTGCACACTGGCGATTCCAGAGCTTGAACGGGTTGCGCTGGCGTAATCTATTGTAATGCCTGCAATTAGAACATAGCCTCGGCAAAGCGAGGTTTAACGCTCGGTAGAACGCCAACTCAGAAGGAATAATTTTAAATGCTCCCATGCACTGCTCGTTACATCCGCCGGCTGGCGGAACCGCATGTTCACAGGCGATAACCTGGTTTAAAATATCATCTGAAACGTCCTTTATATGATCGGGTAAATCTGCCGGTTGAAGCGTGACATTATACTGTTTTATGTCTGGATCCCTCCAACTATAACCTTGCTCTAAAATTTCCGGTTTGGTTTTTGTATAATGTTCCTGAGCTATGGTTTCGTTATAGCTAAATGGCGAAATCTCCGTTGGAAAAAACTCACCATATTTATAAACCCTTCCTTTTTTATCCACGTACGGCATATCTGCCATATGTTTAATAATTTTAGGAACAAGTTCTTCGTATTCTTCTCTGGTATATTGCTTGTTTAATATGCAATATTTTTTACTGCGAAGCCCTACGCATCCAAATAAATATTGTGAATTTTTGCAGGCATACGTGTAATTTGTATTCTGACAGGAATGAGTAAAAATGGCGGAAAAATTACGCGTTGCATCAAGCCCGGTATCAACAACTTCACAGGAATTAGTAAGGTTTCCCCCAGCGCCATAAGAGTCATAGACATCTTTAGCGCCCTCCCAAGTATGTATCGCATATTTAGTGTCCTCAACACCGTGAACCACATCAAAACCCATATATACGTTTTTGCATCCTAAAATGTTATCCCCTACGCAATTGAAAGATTTTTGGATAAATCCATATCGCCTTGGATATTGTTTTACAAATTCAGCAAATTTTTCCCTAAAATCACAAAGCGCCTTGTAGCTTCCAAAATCATATTTAGCCCGCTCTTTTAAATACTCTTCCTTTGTATATTGCTTGTTAAATATACAATTCGACTTGCTACGCAAATTTATACAACCCAAACAATCTATCATATTTTTACATGCATGCAGAAAAGCGCAATCTACTGCGTCATCGCTATCGTAAGAGAAAAAAACTCTATTAAAATTACTGCCCAAAGTATCATCGTAACACTGCGTAAAATTAAAACCCTTATATATATCAAGAGAGTTTTTACAATCTACACATCCGGAACTATAAAAGATGTCTTCATTCTTAAAACATGCGTATGCGAGATAGCAGTTCTTAAGATCAGCATTATGATTACCGTACTCAGAATTTATTGTGTTAGAGTTGGCAAGATTAGGTAGCGGAGCTTTCCCAAACAGCCCCTTAAACTGCTGGAAAAAAGGCTTTGAAAAATCATAATTTTGGCCGGCAGAGAGCTGATCCCATTTATCAGACCACCAATAATTCCTCTCATAAACAATAAGGGGCTGTTCGGGCGCAAACATTGTAACAATATCTTTACCCGTTGCATCGCACTTCCTATGATAGAGAGTGCGCTCGTTTCTCCAGGTCATGCGTCTTATGGTTCTACATTCCGGACAAAATGTCGGGGGTGACACCTTCATCTTTTCATAGAACTGAAAATCCTCAGGCTCGATGGAAAATTCCTGTTTACAATTTTGGCATGTTCTTGTTTCTTGTTGCATATATTTTAATTTATTCCCAAATTATATCGCTATGCGATCTCACTGTTGTAACATTGCTCACAATAAATAATTTCTTTACGGCTTGGATCATAGGGAGTTTCAAATTCATTTTTACAACCGGAAGCTCCGTGAGAATGAACAATGGTGTTATTATATAATCCATTTTTAGATTTGCTTCCGGCGCATTGGCAAACGCCGTGCCAAAGATGAAGCGGATTTTTAAGGCGTATTCGTTCTGCTTGCCGGCAAAATGGACAAAGCCGTGGTAATGGTAAGCCCATTTTCTTTAAAAACTGTAGCTCTTGGGGCACAACGCGGAAAGCAGTAGCGCAATGGTCGTTACATTTACCCAGATGTTCACACTCATAGACTTCTTTCAAAATTATATCGGCGGAGCCATCCGTTTCTCCAAAATTATCTCCTGCTTTCTTTGTAACGTGGTATTGTTTGCTTTCCGATTCCCTCCACTTAAAACCAAGGCTTAAAACTTCCTCTTTTGTCTTAGGTACATAATCCTGCGCTATAGTTTCGTTATAGGCATAAGGAGAAAATTCCGGAGGGAAATAATCTCCATAAGAATATGTTCTGCCTAATGAATCTTTGAACTTAATCTCTTCCATCTGAGAAATAACTTTTGGTAACAACTTTTTATATTCGCTTTCTTCATATTGCTTGTTCAAAATACAATAAGATTTATTTCTCAATCCGACACATCCAAAAATATTATTGCAGTCGTAGCAATCGTAGGAATATTGGATATCAAAACCTCCCCAAGCGACATAAGAGCAAATAGTTCGCTGAGTTGTTATGCTCACGCACTCATAGAATTGCTCCGCTCCTCCCCAAGCAATAGTTGTGTCCTGCCCGTCTTTCGCACCGACTACCCTGAAAGAATACTTACAGTTTTGCGTATCATTTTTAGCGCCAAAACAATATTTGCAATTTTTAGCATTCAATATATCGTCTCCGGTCACATTCTCTGATTTTTGGATAGAAGCGTATTTCCGTGGAATTGAAAATTTTAATTCATTAAATCTTTCTTTGGCTTTATTCAAACCGCTGAATGTATTTGGGCCCAGTAACTTTACCTCCTTCTCATATTCTTCTTTTGAATAAGCCTTATTAAAAATATGAAAATTTTTACTGCGCAACCCTACGCACCCAAAACAACTTGTGCAATTACGGCAATCATAAAGTAAATAAGAATCACTGCAACCTACGCAATTTTGGCAAAAACGAAGTCCGCTTGATTTATCTATATCAACCGAATCATAACAATGCTCAACGTTATTTGCAGAATGGATGTCAAAACAGTCACGTGCCTGCAAAATAGGCGAGAAAAGATAAGCACTGTCTTCGGCGCCCTCCGAACCGCCCACCCAATAACAATTTTTAAGATCAAGCCCATAAGACAGCTCGCTGTCTACAACGTTTTTTTGTACAAGATTCGGATGAGGTATTTCAGTGAAAAGTTCATTAAACTGCACAAAAAATGGCCTGGAAAAATCATATTCACGCCCATAACTCATTGGATCCCATGCGTCACTCCTCCAGTATGCCGCCTCATAAACCTTATAAGGAAGACCAGGAGCTATCAAGGAAACCATCTCTACGCCCGTTGCATCACACTTCCTTTTGTATAACGTCCTTTCATTCCTCCAGATCATACGTCTCATCATCCTGCACTCCGGGCACCAGGTTGGCGCAGGCACTTTCATCTTTTCATAAAACTGAAAATCCTCGGGTTCTATGTTAAACTCGCGCTTGCAGTTTTGGCAGATTTTTGTTTCTGGCTTGTTCATGCTAGTTCTTGTTGATAACATTTTTCGCAGTAAACTATTTCCGGACGGTCGGGGGCATAAGAAGTTTCAAACTGCACTTGGCATTTGCCTCCATGGTTATTATGACCAATTTTATCGCACATACAAACTCTGCTCCAAAGTTTAAATGGGTTTCTATATTTTACCCTGTTAGCATGCCTAACATCCGGGTGTATAATCGGAATCGGTAATTTTAATTTTCTATAAAAATCTAACTCACCCTTAATAATTTTAAAACCGCGCTTTGTTTCCTTGCATTCAATGACCTCATCCAAAATCGAATCTGGCGTCTCATCAATTGTTTTAAAAACATTCTCTGCTCGCAATGTATATTTGTATGCGTTAGTTTCTTTTTCGTACCAATTTAAACCATTTTCTAGCGCCTTATTTTTCTCCAAAGGGAAAAGCTCTTCGGCGGTTGTTTCGTTGTACCCAAAAGGACTAAGCTCACTTGGAAAAAACTCGCCATACCTGTAAACTCTGCCTAATTTATCGATGTATGGATTTTTGTCCATATCAGAAATAATCTTCGCCCTTAGAGTTTCGTATTCATCTTTTGTATACTGTTTATTTAAAATACAATATTCTGCTTTTCGAAGACCGATGCATCCAAATAGGTCGTGCCCTCCAGGAATCATAACACCATATTCAATATTTCGAGCGCTTGAAGACACCCACCAGCTAAAAAGTATTCTTGAGCATTTGTCGCCGGCCTGCAACGATTCATAGAGTAATTCTGATGTTGTGCCATAGCTGGTAAGATCAAAAAGTTCCCTCGAATTGCCCTCTCCTATATAGGCGCAATACTTTGAGTCCTCAGTATTAATAACAAGGAACGAATGCTTAGTATTTTTTGAATAGCCTATATACTCGCCCGAAACATTTGAATTGTGGGTTCCATGATAATATTGTTGAGGGTATTTCAACCAGTGTCTCTCAGCTTCTTTACGATATTTATCAATACTTTCTCGTGTAAGTGGCAAAATACCGGCTAATTTTTTGTCATACTCTTCCTTTAGATACTGTATATTAAATATTTGATATTTTTGATTGCGGAGATTCGCACAGCCAAAACAGTCGCTACAACCAACACAGTTTTTAGAAAAATAAATGTCATTGCAACTTTCGCAATCGTGAGAAAATAGTGCACGATAACATTTTAGACAATTTACACATTCATAACAGAGCTCAGAATCAATCAGAATAAGGTTGTCGACACAATCGGTGCTCCTATTTACGAAAGACCCATATATAAGATTCTCTCCGTGGTCGCTGTAGGTCACCATATAACAATTCTTAAGATAACTGACCATACTTGTAAAATCAGAGTTCACAAGTGTAGTATAATATCCAAACAAATTCATAAGAGGAACCCTTTTAAGAAGTGCATCAAATTGTTTTATAAATGGAACAGCAGGATCGTATTCTGTGCCGTAATCAAAAGGGTCCCAGCTGTCACTCCACCAAGCCTTGCCCCCATACACAATATATGGCTTTTCCGGCGCAAAAACTGAAATGATATTCTCGCCGGTCAAGCCGCATTTTCTTTTATAAAGCGACCGCTCGTTACGCCATGACAATCGTCGGATAAGTCTGCACTCCGGGCACCAAGTCGGCGCAGGCACTTTCATCTTTTCATAAAACTGAAAATCCTCGGGTTCTATGGTGAACTCGCGCTTGCAGTTTTGGCATGTCCTATTTTCTTGGCTCATTTTTATTTAATCCTACCAAAAAACCACCCCGATTAAAAGGTGGCTGGACTGTGACTAAAACATGTAGAATTATAGTTTAACAGTTTCTCCCGGCTTTATTATATTCTTTTTATTTCCGGCTTGCGCAGGCTGGTTAGGCGCGGACACATCAGCCTCTTTCGGCTTTATCGGCTCTTCCGGTTTAACAAGCTTAGGAGACGGAACCATAATCCCCGAGTTTTCTTTTGGCTGATCGGACGGTCTCGTAATCGCCGTATCTTCATATTTCTCTTCATTCATTCTGCTTTCTAGCTCTTCTTTTGAGTTTTTTGCTTTAAAATCCAGGGTATCCGCATTTTTCACCTCGCTAATATTCGGAATAAATGTTTGTTCTGTCCCCTTATCTGTTGCAACCTCATCTTCTTCCGGCGCTTTTATATTTTTTAAAGACTCATCTAATGCCTGGCGCAATTCCGACAGATTAATTTCTTTCCGCTTTGCCGGTTTTTCCGGAGATGTAACTCTAATCCCCTGGTCACCTTGCCTCCTATTAGAAGAATGAAAAGATATTGTTTCTATTTTTGCCTCTCTACCTGTTTCTTCTCTATTCGGAGATGACGTTCGCTCCATTCCTCTATCCATTTTTGGACTAACCTTTGGCTTACCTGAAAAAACTGACGCAGGCTTTTCTGCCGGTGCAGGCGCTTTACGAGAACTTGGAGAAGGAGCAAATTCTATTCCCAAATCTATCAAAGCATCAGTTCCCGCCGGCTCTTTTCCGGCCTGTCTTGTTTTTTGCTCAGGCATAACTGCCTCGCCAGATCCTTGCTGAGACGAGTTAGACATTTCTCTGGCGGGCGTAGACGGTAGTGGCTGTATTTCTCCGGCTTTTATTTTCTTTAAACAACTCTTGCAATAAACCGGTCTTCCGGGCTCAGGCGGAAAAATAACTTTCGTGTCTTTTCCGCAAATTGAACATTTAACATCGTATAGCTTTTTTGAATCAGGGGCCCTGGAACCGCCGGAGGGTCCGCTAGGTTTGTACATCGGCTTAGAATAACCCTGAGAGGCAGAAATATCGGCAGAAACCTGAGCTTCGCTAGTAGGAACATCCAAATTAGATGCCCAACGATTAATTTCCTCCTCAACAAATGCCACAGAATGGGCGTATTTTGACCTGGAAGCTGCGACAATTTTATCGTGCTTTTCTTCATCCTTCGCAATAGGAGTTAGGGTGATAGTTCTGGCGGAAAAAGGCCTGGAAGTAATGCCGTCGATCATAAGCTTTATATAAATATCTCGGTTAGGCAAACGGATTAAATCATTCTGCAAAAATTCAGGCATGTACTCCTGCTCTAAAAACTCTGCATCAGCAGCTCCCACGCGGAAGGTGACCATTGTACCCACGTTGCCGAAAACAGCGTCCCTAACAGCCGTGCTTGTGTCGGTAGTGAGCTGTCCGACGTATTGATGGGCAATAATCAGGTCCAAGCGATATTTTCGGGCTTCAGACAAAATGTTCACGAATGAATCTGTTGCAAAGTTTTGGAATTCGTCAACATATAAATAAAAATCTTTTCTTTCTTCCTCGGGGATTCTGACGCGCTCCATAGCCGCCAATTGTATTTTGGTAATAATCATAGCTCCCAAAATAGCGGCATTATCTTCACCGATTCTACCTTTAGAAACGTTAACCAAAAGGATTTTCTGAGAATTCATTATGTCGTCGATATCAATAGTGCTCTTGGCCTGACCGACAATATTTCTTACGAAAGAAACATTCAAAAATTGTCCAACCTTGTTTTGGACCGGAGCGATGGCTTCATTGCGGTATCTTGGCTCCCATTCTTCGTATTCGTTGATCCAAAATGATTTTACAACCGGATCTTTTAAGTTGTTAATAATCTTTTGCCTATAATCCCTATCAACCAGCATCCTTGGTATTCCCAACAGCGTGGTGCCCGGAGTATCCAATAAAGCTAAAATGCAGTTAGCTAAAATGTATTCCATTCTGGCTGACCATACGTTAGCCCAAATTTTAGTAAAAATGCCAAGCAATCCCGATGCAATTAAGTGCTTGTATCTTGGATCGGCAACATCCATAATATTAAAACTGACGGGATATTCCATATCCGCAGGATTAAAATAAACCACATCTTTCATTCGATGAGGAGGGATACTATCGAGAATTTCTTCAACAAACTCTCCATGGGGATCGATAATAGCAAGTCCCTGGCCATTTTCAATATCCTGCAAGGCCATGTTCTTTAAGAAACCTGTTTTACCGACTCCGGTCTTTCCGATTACATACATGTGCTGACGTCGGTCAACTCTTCTGATACCAAATTTCACTTCTCCTTTGCGAAAGTTTGTTTGGGCAATATAGGTCAAGTCTTTTGGCATAAATAGATTTTATTATATTTTAGACATGCTATTCTTCAATCGGTAAATTAGACGGCGGACCGGCTTTCTTTGATTCAATCTTGCCCATAGCCAAGCTTCCACCGGTGACTCTCAACGGGAAGTGCCAGAGAGTAGCCATTTCTTCCGAGTTCAAAAGAGGACACAGTTCGCGTCTTTCCGGGTACAAAGGAGGAAATCTCAAAACCGTCATTCTGAACATTTTTCTTGCTCTCATAAACACCCTGCGCTTTCTCATGAAATAATGTACCCTGGGTCTTGTCTCGCTCTTAAATCTAAAATTGTTCAAATTAACCGCCGTAAAATGACCCATATACGTACGGGTTATAACCCTATTCGATGCCTTCCATGCATCTCTCTTAGCGACATATACGCCTCTTATATTAGTCCTAAAAACCGGCTTTGACATCTTCTTTTCCACCTCTGTTATAATGTCTCTCTCTCCGGATGTCAGAGACACCCTCAGCTCATCTGTTTCTTCATCCACCTCTAGTGGGACCCAACTGTAGCTCTCGCCCTCTTTAACAGGACCGGAAATAAGCTCGCCGAAAGTGTGAGTTAGAACTTGAAGAAACGTTGTTTCTTTCTTCTCCGGTCGCCCCGCTATTTTATTTACTATCTTTTGCCCTTCCTTTTTCCAATCCGGCTCATCATAATCACCTACGGGGACTGTAGTAAACTGGACCCAATAGTGTTCTCCGGGTCCTAATTTGGACATGGCTTCCAACAAAGAAATAATAGGGTCTATTCTTTTCTCTTCAGCTGCAATTCTCTCTCCCTGAGGCTCAAAAAACTTCTCGTACGTCTTTAGAGGATATGCATCGTCCCTATCAAAATCCCAATCTTCTCCATACATGTCCCAGTCATCGTTTGGAACAGTAGGCGGAACTAATTTAACATAATCCTGAGTCTCAGCAATTTCAATATCAGGATAATGCCCGAAAAGCGCAGCCTCAATGCTGTTCCTATGTTGTTGTAAACATCTTATATAAAAATGTATTTTACCTTCAATGCTGGCTATTTCCCAGGAACACCAATAAGGGCCGTATCCCAATTCTCCATCGCACCACACTTCCCTGAAGTTGCCCGTATCCATAATAGGCCAAATTGATGTGAACACATCCTCCATGGCCTTAAGAGGCATAAGCGTGTTTTCAAGCGGGGTGACTTCTAATAATACCCATTTTTGTTTCGCATAATCATAGTCCCAGCCAATCCACCAAAGATAAAGAGTCTTTAATTGCGCCTGAAGCATTATAGGTAAAAATAACCACCACCAAACGCGCAGGAAGGGAACCCATAAAATAATCAAAAATAAAACGACCCACCAAAAAGGATCCCAGAAAATTTTCTTCACCCATTCCCACCAAAATAAATATTTAGGTAATTCCATTACAGTCCTGAAACCCTGATTAAATCAGGCAAAAAGTTAAGAATAATAGATACTATCGCAACAATGAAAAAGCCTATGATAAAAAACTCAAAAGTAAAAATTGCCGGGACAACAACGAAAGTTATTTTCACTAAATGCCAATAAAAAATAAACGAAAACATAACAATATAAAAAACTATTGTTGCGCCGGCTAAGGTTAATAACCCTATCGTAAAAACATCCATGATATATTATTTTTTATTATCTCATTATAACTCAATAAAAACCTGCAAGCAATATAAGAATAAAAAAATGCCCCATACAGAAAATCCATATGGGGTCTTATTGGGCTCTTGCCTACCCAGGCCTTACCCTTCCATGCGGGCACGGTCGGTCCAGAAGCAGGCCGATTCGCGCCCCAGGCGAATTCGCTTACTCAGAAGCGGTTTACGCCAAGCGATCTTAATCTTTTTCTTCTTCATATTCTTATTTCCTTTTCTATGCAGGGACCGGTTGGACTATATACGGGCTGATACGAACCAACCTCTCGTACCAGACATTTTTGTATTTTTTATCACAGTCGCATATTTTGGGGTTACCAGATGCGACACGATTATCGGAGCGGCATTTCCCTCCGCACAAATAACGCAAATCACACTCGCGACAGGACGAAAGATTTTCAACCTTAAGCGAATGGGCTACTCTCTTTACACGATCTGCTATTCTTCTGAGAGCGGCGCCATCTTCCCCGATGTCTTTAATGTTGCCCAAGGAGCCAGAAAAAAACTCACAAAGCCTGATGTCTCCGTTCGCCTTAACCGAAAAAAACTCCGCCAACCCGCATCCAGTTGCCAGACGATTTGGTATGATGGTATTCGCGTCCAACTTATCCACTAAACCAATTTCTAGCTGGTCGTCGCACAAAGCGACAACCTTTCTTTTGAATGCCGCCTGTTCCTCGTCTGATAGGGTTGGGATTCTTCTTCCTGGCTCGAGTTTTTGAGTGACTCTAATGCTTATATCTTGACCGATATTACTCCAGACCCTCTCAGCAAAATGAATAAGCCTAGTCTGGAAGGCAAACATGGTGTCTGGCGTAGGCGTCATAGCAATAGAAATGTGGCATTGAGGATATGAGCTCAGCGCCTCCAGCGCGTATATAACTTTTTCAAATGTCCCCTTGCCCCTCACACTGTCATGAGTTTTCGCGTCTGGCCCGTCTATACTTAACTGAATTTCTTTACAGTTCTCCCCCAAAAATTTGGCATTTTCCCTGTTGACCAGGGTGCCGTTAGTTAGCACAACTACCTTAAGCCCAAGGCTTTTGGCAAAGGTGATGACATCAGCAAAGATTGGGCTAGTCATGGGTTCACCACCCGTTAGGGTAACGGTCTCTCCGCCCATGCCAGCAAAAGCTTTAAGGAATCTCTTCCAATCTTCCAGCAAACATTCATTGGATCCCGCCACGGTTGCGCTAAGTAAACAGGTCGAACAACAAAGATTACATCCTGCAGTAAGCGAGATAGAGACAACTTTTAACTTGTCCCTCTCGACTAACCCAGTTTTTTGTTTAAACTCTTTCCCAAGTATCTGGGCCACTAGTCTGGCGACTATTTCCTCGGCCTTATCGGCACTCATAAGCCGGCGATTGACAACAATTTTTTCAACCTCTTGTATGCTTTTACCTTCGCGTAAAAGGCAAAAAATAACATACTCTTCATCATCGCAGACAAGCCAATTAGCTTGTTCTGGGGCAATAATCAAATGCTTTCCAAGTATGCTATGCTCCGTCATAACCTGTGGGAAAACAAAGGTGGTATCCCCATCAACATACTGCTCAAACCTTTCGCCCTCATCTTTAAGTCCGATTTTATCGTGCATGGCTGTACTCCTTATTTAGTTTTCAAATAGCATCCATTATTTGATGCTATAACTAATCCAAAAATTGTCAAGAAATATGTGATGAATATAGGCTATTTACCAAATGTTCTTTTTGTGTTAATAAGTACCTAGCTCGTTGATTTAACAAAACCTAACCTTGGAGATAAAAATGAAGCTTTGGAGAATTAAATACCTGGTAGCTTCCGGCGCTCTGTGGTTCGACGGTCTCGGCTGGTGGTGGGAGAAATTATTCGTGTTACTGGGATTAATGAAACCCACATCGCTGGCAAGCGTAAAAGTGGTCAAAACATTAACGCTTACCGGGAAAAAAGGGAATCTACGCATGTACTGGCCGTTAGGATGTATCCGCTTTATCCACAAAAATTGGGAAAGCCGTCCCGCATGGCAACGCTGGATCCTTGGCTTTATCCCATTTGGGGCAATCGGAGTCGTCAACGCCGTAGGCCTGACAAACCCTGGATTTGATTGGTGGCTAGAAGAGGTCTGGACGAAGATCAAAAGCCGAAAAGACCTCAGCCTGATCATCTCGATATTCGGAACGCCGGAAGAGCTGTTTAAGATGGCGAGAAGAATAAATCAGCTGGACGACCCTAACCATATAGTGGTTGGTATTCAGATAAACTGCGCCTGTCCAAATTCCGGTGAGAATCTTTCCGAAAATGCAGACCGAGCCATCGAAAGTTGTAACATGGTTGCAAAAGTTAGCCGATTACCTATTTCGCTATCAGTTTCAGTGGCACAGGACACCTACAAAATCGTTGATGGAACCAGAAACATTGTCGAACTTTATACCATCAACAGTGTTCCATATCCAACAGCTTTTCCCCACCTTAAAAGTCCATTGGCGCATCTGGGCGGAGGAGGAGTCTCCGGCAAGGTTGTCCAGTCGATCACCTGGCCCCTGGCGGTAAGGCTGGAAAGGCTTGGCGTACCGGTTGCATGGCCGAGCGTTTGGGAATTAAACGATATCGCCGAAATGCGCAAGCGTGGGAAAATCAGTACCGTCAGCTTCGGATCGGTTTACATTTGCCACCCTTTCCGAACGGACAAAATTATAGAGCAAGACCGAGAGCATCGTTAAATGTTCGCGCTAAGTGCGAACACATGGGAGATACGTTCTCCCTCTTTTTTTACAACAAAAAACACCCCGAAGGGTGTTTTTTTAAGTTTTAATTAAGCTGTTTCTGTTTTTCTCAAGAAATATTTATCTCCTGAATCTTTATCAAAATGTTTCTTGTTGTTCAGGTTCATCAACACTGTATTTTTAGCAACAAACCTTTGAGCTAAAACTTGTTTTACAACTTCGTCTTTGTGTATAGGTTCGCTCTTATCTTTCAAAACATTAGTGATAATGTCTTTGATGGTTCCCGGAACATATCCCCATTCTGACAATGCGTAAGTTCCACGTCCTACCAACACAAATCTTGGGTCCTTTATCAATTCGTTGTGAACTGTTTGAGGATAAGTTTTCTTGTTTGGCATGTTATAGTCAAACTTATCTATCAATTGTGCAACTGCTGTAAAGTGCAATGGCTTTCCATGCTTTTTAAAAACCAAAAATGCTTTATCTTTTACACCTCTTGGTTTTATTTCAGGCCATTCAATTAATCCTAAACCCCCCTCTCTGTTTGGCTGTATTCTTTTTGAGATTTCAAGACAAGATAATGTGGCCGCTTCTGAAAGGCCCTGCTTTCCGGCAACTTGAGCATAAAACTCTTTCTTGGTGATAGGCTTGCCTATCTTTTGCATCTGCGCAACCAATGAGTTCAATGTTTCCTTAACTTTTTCCTGAGCATTTGGTAAATTTGACCAAAAGTAAAAATAGTCTTTCTTCTCGCAAACTTTTGAAAATTGCTCTCCCAATGTTAACAAGAATAAGACATACGGTCTTTGATTCTTTCCGCCTAATTCTTCCAAAACGTTCTCTTCTTTTTTAAAACCTCCGTGTCCTTTGAAGTACTCTGCAAATCCTGCATAGATAGAGTCTAATGCATCTTTGTTGTTTTTTCTTACAAAGTTAAAACCGGCCTCTTCAATCTGACGGACTCTTTCACGGGTTATACCCAATGTCTTACCAATAGCCTCCAAAGTTTCCGGTTCTTCAGTTTTCACTCCGAACCTGCGATCAAAGATATCCTTAGTTTTTGGGCTAAGACCTTTGGTAAATTTTTGGTATGTTTGTTTGTAATTAATTTTTTCCATAACTATAATCTAACTTGTTATATTAGTCTACCATATTAGCTAATCCCTGTCAAGCCCCTTCCTGGAATTCCATTTATACCATGAAACCAACAAAGGACTGGCGATGAAAATAGAGGAATATGCTCCTGATGTTATACCTATAATTAACGCCAGCGCAAAATACTTCAAGGTTTCTCCTCCTAAGAAATAAAGTGAAACCAGCACGAATTCTACGGTTACCACGGTGCTGATGGATCTGCCCAGTGTCTGTGTTAAAGACCAGTTTACCGTATCCTCAAATTGCCCCATTCCCCTTCTTAAAATATTCTCCCTGATTCTGTCAAAAATAACAATCGTATCGTGCACCGAGAAACCCAAGATGGTCAGCAGCGCTGCGACGATAGGAATTGTAATTTCAACGTTAAAAAGTTTTCCCAAAATAGAAAATACTCCGATTGGGATCAACACATCGTGGAACAATGCCACCAAAGATGCCAATCCGTATTTCCATGAGCTTACAGGTTTGGAAACTTTTCTGAAGGCAAAAGCGATATACAAAGTAATTGCCACCAATGCCAGGAAAATAGCCAGTTCTGTTTTATTTCTCAGCTCCTGTCCGATAGACGGACCGATATATTGGAAGCTTTTCTCTGTGGTTGGAACCACCTTGTTTAAACCGGCCAATATTTGCTGATGCATTGCTTCATCCACCCCCTTGAACTGCAAGATATCTCCCGTTGTCCCCGTAGGCTGTATAGTGACTTCTCCCAAATTAAAGCTTTTTAACGCACCTTGGATTACGTCGTTAGAAGGCCTCTTGTTTTGGAAATCAATTTCCATATTGCTTCCGCCGACAAATTCAATCCCGAATTTTAGGCCGAACATCGACAAAGAAACAATCGAGGCGATGATCAGAAGCCCGGAAATTATATAATAGAACTTTGAATACTTTGTAAAATTAAATTGCATAGAATTGAATGATTAAAGAAGCCATTTGGCTTTTTCAGCCCACTTGCCGATAAAAACCATTAAGAATATTCTTGTTATAAATATTGCCGAGAATAAGCTTACAATGATGCCAAGTGCTAATGTGAAGGCAAATCCCTTAATAAAAGAAGTTGCTACAAAGAACAAAATCGCGCAGACAATTAAAGAGTTAAAGTTGCTATCGCGGATTGACGGCCACGCTCTCTTGAAACCCTCGTCGATTGATGAAGATAAGCTTTTCCCGGATTTTATTTCTTCTTTCATTCTGGCGAAAATCAAAATGTTAGCGTCAACAGCCATACCTATGGAAAGTATAAAGCCTCCAATTCCCGATAAGCTCATTGTTACAGGAATAAGCTTGAATATGGCAAGAGTTATCGCTACGTATATTACAAGGGCCAATGAGGCGAGTACCCCCGGAAAGCGATAAAACACCACCATAAAAATAACTACTGCCAATAGCCCATATATAGCAGCCATAAGCGACTTTTGGAGGGATACTGAGCCTAAAGTAGGCCCGACTGTCTCCTGCGAAATTGGAGAACCTATCTTAACAGGTAATGCTCCTGAGTTTAATCTGGATGCTATAGAATTGGCTACCTGGTCTGACATGTCTCCGGTTATAACGGCTTTCCCGCCGGTAATCTTGTCCTGCACGATTGGAGCATAATTATCTTGACCATCAATCTTGCCGTCTCCATTTGTGTCTATAATAGAAGCTCCGTCCAAAAGTATCGCAATTGGTTTTTTAATATTCCTGCCGGTTATGTCGGCAAAAAGCTTAGCTCCTTCATCGTTAAATTGCAATTGAATTTGCGGTTTATAAGTTGTTTGATCAAAAATAACCGTTGCTTTTGTTAAATATTTTCCTGTCAGCTCTGTCGGCTTAAAATAAGGATTCTCCAAAGCCAGCTGCCAATTTGCAACTTTTGTAATGTCTCCTTTTTTAGCCTGCACATCCTGCAGTTCTTTCATCTTATCTGTGATCTGTTTTGTTTCGTCGGCTGTCCTTTGCTCGTCAAATTCCAAATATGGAGTTTCTCCTATCATCTGGATTGCCTGTTGCACATTTGTAACTCCGGGCAATTGAACAGACAATCTGTCCTGTCCCTGGATTTCAACAACCGGCTCGGAAACACCAAACATGTTCACTCTTCTTTCAATCACGTCTCTTAATCCTGCCATGGCTGTTGGCTTATCTGCTGTTTGGCTCAGGTCTGCCTGATAAACCAAACTTACTCCGCCCTGCAAGTCTAATCCCAATACATATGGCTTTTCAGGAAAATGAGGTATAGTCCACGACAGTTTGCTGTTTAGGAAATCAACACCTTTGTTATAATAATTTGGATAAGAAAAAATCCCGGCGAGAACCGCCAAGACTAAAACGCCGATGAAAATATAATGTTTCTGTTGCATTTGTTGAATGTTACAAAATAGAGTTATTAGTTAATAAAGTATTATAGCCCCGCCTTTTAAAATAGTCAATTAATTAGCGCAATTTTATAATAAAAAAGTCCTTTTTGCTTATACAAATAGGACGATAAAGATTTGGATCCTCCGGGCTTAGATGAAGGATATTAATTCTATGGCTGAAGTACGCCATATGCCCTCCGGTTCAAGTATGAGAAGCACCATGCGCCTGCCCTGTGAAAGAAAAACTATTTTGCATTTGGAAAAATCCAGGGGGTGATCTCCGTCCTTGGTCACCGTTCTTTCACCTTTTTCATTCGCCGGGCTGAATCTATATATGGATCCTCCATGAGTTCTGACTATCAGGTGGCCGGCGGATATTTGATCCCTTTCATTAGGATTATCAATACCCAAAGAGTTGCAAATGTTCTGCAGCGAATCACGGTTATGTGCTCCGACTACTTCGGCGGCATCAGGATCCCCCCTAACCGCCGGATCCTGCAATCTCCAGGTCGACTCCCGCTCTTTGTTGCAAACTGCAAAAATATCCGCCAGCTTCCTGTTTTTTTCTTTGGCATAAATAATCACACTGACGATAACAGCCTCCCCCTTCGGAGACAGCTTAATTTCGTCCAAGGAAGCAACCGCTCTTTGAACTCCCTCCGGTGATAAATAATCGGCGAGAACTACCCTGTAGGCGGAGTTGTGCATAATAACTGCTACCCTATTGGCTGTATGGTTTTCACCGGGTTTCCGCTGCTGCGGCAACTATCCGGATCATATTCCCCTGAAGGATAAAATTCCATCCTGCTCCCGACTTCAAGGAACAAAACACCCCAACGGTCATGACCGCTTAGGGGCCTGCCATTCAAAATTATGGTTCTTTCGCCTTTTTCGTCGGCCTGGCCAAGTTCATAGCGGTGTCTTCCCTCAGTAACCACCAAAAGCGGCTCTTTAGGAACTTCATTTCTTCTTTGCATGGCTTCTCCTTTTCAATGTGCGAAATTACATCTTTTTGTTGAACGCTCAACAATGATTTCACATTACGCCACAATTTTACAAAGTCAACAAAAAAACCGCCAATGAGCGGTTTCTGCTATTACCTAAATGGCACTTTTAAATTTTTTCCAGTATTTTCAGTTCCAGCTTTTCCGTTTCCGTATCATAAACCGCAAAAGTAGGTTTATAAAAATGCCCTGCGAGCTCGCCCGGATTTATCATATGGCATTCTTTTTTACCGGAGTTCTTATTTGAAGAGACTTTAGGAAGTATTTTTTCATCCCACGGCCTGTGCGTATGCCCGTAGAAAACTAAATCAAAGTTTCCCGTCTGCGCCATTTTCTTTGCGGCATCCGGGAAATGAGCGAATGCGATATTTTTTCCCCCGACCTCTATCTCCTGCTTTTCCGGCAGATAAGACAGATCATAATCGGCATTGCCCCTGACGAATCTTATCTCGCCTCCAAATAATTTTTTGGCGTCATCTATCGTCTTCTGGCTTGATATATCTCCGCAATGCAAAATCACCTGAATTTTCTCTTTTTTTATCCAATCAATGGCTTTTTTCAGATTGGCCCAATTATCATGCGTATCTGAAATAATTGCTATCTTCATTATATTTTTTACGACTCTTCTAAAATAATTTTATTTTTAAATTTTCCTTTTTCCTCTGCTTTCTTATTTTTAACTTTCTGCAACTCCTCTTTATTAAATTTTTTATAATCTGTAATCGCATCAATCACCTCAAAAACATCTGCCATCTCTTCATAACTCTCCGCTTCAATAAACTCGTTGATTTCTTCCTGTAATTTTTCTTTAAGCTTCTCCCAATACTCTTTATCGTCCGCAATATGAGTTACCGGTATTCCTCCCCTGCTCTTTATATGCTCCGGTATTTTGTCTCTGACTAATTTATTATACTTCATATTAGTCTAATGATTTTTTTATTTTTTCTGCCACAGAAATTAATTCTTTCTCGGGCGCTGTTTCTCTGGAACCCGACGAATAAAGAAACTCCCTGGGCTCGTATTTATAAATTCCTTGGTCTCCTGCCTGCCTTGGAACAATATGTATGTGTAAATGATTTACTGATTGCCCCGCCTGTATACCTTCATTAAATGCGATGTTAAAACCTTGCGCCCCGAAAGAAGCCTTTAAGCTATTTTTTATTTTTATTATAAGCTGCCCTATGGCTCCAAGTTCAGCTTCGGTCAAATCATCAATCTTCGATACATGCCTTACGGGACAAATTAATGTATGCCCTGGCGTAATAGGAATATTTGTCGGAAAGGCAAACACCAGGTCATTTTTATGAATAATCCTCGCTCCTACGTCTTTCCCGTTACAAAATGGACAATCCATGCTTAATATAAGTTCTTATTTTCTAAATGTATTAAAGCCATTCGTATTGCTTCTTTTGTATATGCTTTTCTGTCCAATCTGTTTTTTGTCAAAATACCAATCGCCCCATTTTCAGCGCCCACTTTGTCATTATTAGTAAGTCCTAAATCGAAAAATGCCTCTGATATATTTTTATTATTTTCTAAAATATATTTAACAACTTTTGGAGGATATTCAAAGCATGAAGACAAGCCTAAATGAAAATTCTTTCCGTCATAAATTGCGCAGGCGGTAAAATCCATATATCCTGTTTTTGTTTCCGGGACTTTCATCAATCCTGATTCCATCCCAAAACTATATTCACAATTTTCAAAAGCATTTTTTGCCCTGTTCATGGCACCCTTGATTGTTTCATCTAAAGATTTCGGCTGGTCGGATATATCCGAGCTCACTTCCTTAGAAATTGTTTCTGCGCCCGAAAAGTCCGGGTAGTCTCTTAAAATTTCTTCCAATGCCTCAATTTTTGCTTTGTTTTTTGATCCAATATTTATTTTCATATTTTATTTACCTGCAACACAGCTGTTAAAAATATCTACTTGATTATTATATTGAGCAATATTTTTTTTATCAGTCTCCGCCAAGGGATTATATTGCGCGGCCAGTTGGTTATAGTCATCCACCATCTGACTGTAGGCGGGAGATTCCTGGTTAGTATTGTCGATCTGATTCTTTTTATCGTCTATCTGTAAAATCATTGCATCCAGCTGCGACTTATCTGAATCAATTTCTCTTTTTAAATTAGCGTCGGGCTGAGCGCAAGAAGATGCCGGCAAGCCGAATTCCTGCACACCTATCCAGACAGTCTCACCCTTGTATGTACCTTTAACCACCGCCACACCAATTTCCGTATACCTGACGTTTAAAATATTTGCCCTGTGTCCCGGGCTGTTCATCCAATCTTGAACAACCTCTTTTTCCGAAGAAAAATTACCCAAAATTAAATTTTCGCCCTCAACGATATAGTCATATCCATATTTCTGCGCCAACTCCCCCGGGCCTATCCCCGAAGGGGAAACGTGCTCAAAATACTGGTTTAAAAACATATCATTGGCCTTAGCCGCCGCCGTTTCATCAAGATTTTTATTTTCCTTTAGGGCAGACAAGTTGCCGTTTTCTTTTCTTTGAAAATTCGTTTCTGAAATTATATTGCTTTTTAATAAAACAATCTGCTTCTCTGTTCCGCCTATATTCAAGGGCGAAGGAGCGAATATTTGCTTTTCGGCCTGAGAAATAGTCTGCCCCACATCTGCCTTCTGAATAGTCAGAATTGTACTACTTAACTGCCTATTAAAACTATTATAAAATTTTATGGCGTCGTCTTTAAAATATGCGCCCGCCATAAATGCAGAAACCGCTAAAACGAAAATTATAGTCGCTTTAAATTTCATATATTATCTAATTATCTCGTGCTTAAACCACTTCTCCTGAAAAAATACGGCCCGTTCGATATCTTCGTCTGACATCGCTACATCCTTATGAGCAACTACAAGCTTATCATCGTCATCTTCCAGTCTATGAATAATTGCCACAACAATACCTGCGCCCCCTTTTACCGCTTCGTCTATGCCTAAATAATATGCGTCCAGTTCCTCTCCATCAGGCGCTTTTGTATCCGGTAGGTAGCCGTAATTTACTTCGTATATAAAATTATGCTTAGGGTGCAAACTCCCGATAGGCCTGTCGATTACAATTTTTACTTTCTTGCCCAAAAAATTTCTTGCGAGCTCTAATGACTTTGATTTATTTTTTTCCATTTATTCCTCTTTACTGAAGCTTTTCTATTTTAACTCCGATTAAACGGATTAACTTTTGCCTCGGATTTTTCCTGCGGTCGGCATATGGCAACAAAAGCTTTAACGCCTCAATTCCGAATTCTTTTTCTGTGCCGATAGGCTGCTTTAATGTTTTAGCTGTTGTTTTTGTTTCAAAATCAGAAAACCTTACAGTGATGCCTATTGTTTTAAAACTTTTAAACCCGCTTTGCAAAAATCTGTTAAAAACGCTTTTACAAAGATTTTCAAAAACTTCTCCTATATAAATAAAGTTCAATGTATCATACTCAAAAGTTGCCTGCTCTCCGATTGATTTGGCTTCCCTGTTTTCAGTAATCGGAGAATCGTCTATGCCCCTGGCCTTATTATACATTTCCTCTCCCCATTTGCCGAACATTTCCCTTAAATCTGCTTTTTTGAGCCTTCTTATGTCTTTTACAATTCTAATACCTTTCTGATTAAGAACTTGCTCTGTCTTCGGGCCGATCCCGGGAATTTCCCTTACTGATAACGGCTCTAAAAATTTAGCCGAGTCTTTTTCTTTCACAATAACCAAGCCATCCGGTTTTTTTGTTCCCGCAGAAATCTTACTGATTAGCTTATTCTCTCCGATCCCGACAGAACATGTTACCTTCAACTCCTCTTTAATTTCTTTTTTTATTCTTGCACAAATTTCTTCTGCTCTCTTGTAGCTCTTAGCAAAAGACAAATCAAAATAAAATTCGTCGATACTGGCAGGCTCTACAACTTCTGCATATTTTTTTATAATTTGAAAAACGTCATTCGACGCCTTATTATATCTTTCAAAATCAACGGGTAAAAATATGACCTCGGGTTTTCCTTCGGCTTTCGCTTTTTGAGACAAATGCCACGCGGTTGAAATAGGCAGGGCCGAATGTATTCCGTATTCTCTGGCCTTATAGTTTGCCGTAGAAACAACGCCCCTACCCGTCCCATTTTTAGGATCAGACCCCACCGCAATCGGCTTACCCTTGAAAATCGGACTTGCCGCCTCCTCTAACGAGGCAAAAAACGCATCCATATCCAAATGTGCTATGATTCTCATATATTATAAGTAAATTTGGATATGGATGCCATAGGAGGGGTCGGGAGGATTGGGTATCCTCCCGTGTAGGAAATTATTCAAAACCGAGGGTTTTGAAGGAGCGAGTTTAACGAGCGACGCATCCATATCCAAATGTGCTATGATTCTCATTCTCTATTAAACAATTTATCTATTTCCGCCAGTAATTCTTTTTTAAGTTGATCAGAAAAATCATTGTCGTCGTATAAAACGGTCCGTTCAGCCACCCACCTATATGAATCTAATGATTGATTTATATATTCTTTAAGCTCTTCTAAATTATGAAAAATATCCTGCATTGGGATCCCTGTCGTCCTACAAACATCTTTTAACTTACTCACCGCATACGCCCAAGCCCCCCTTTCTTCTGCGCTAATTAATTTATGATATTCGCTTAAAGCAGCTGCGTCCTGTGCTTGTGGCCACAATTTTTCTCTCAAAAGAAGCAGTCTTTCTAAATCAGCCGGAGACTTTTCCGCACTAACGGCATGGCCGATCTCGTGTAAAATCGGCAGTAACGATTTCCATCTCTCTAATTCAAACTGAATCGGATTTATTGAAACTAAATTTTGTTCAGGAAGATATTCTGTTTGCCTCTCGTATGTCCAATCCAGTCTGGCGCCTTTTGGAAGAAAGGTGTTGAGCTCAATACTTTTACCCTGTTTCCCCGTAATCACTATTGTAACATCACGATGAGAAACTTCGGGATAAACATTTTCTACAAAATCTTGCTTCACAATGTTAAAATCACCAATTTCATCTCCGAAATGGACAGGCATAAATTCATACTGGCTCTCCCCTCCCGGATTCTCAGCTCTATTTTTATCTTTATTTTCCATGACAATGCTTATATTTCTTCCCGGAGCCACAGGGGCACAGGTCATTTCTGCCGATTTTTTGCTTTCCAGATTCAACTGCGCGGGATTGTTGAACAGGTTTTTGATTCACTTGTACCCCGGCTTTTAAAATATTTTCTGCAATGTTGGCGTCTATGGTTGCAAGCAACATGCCAAATGCTTTATGGCCCTCGTTTTTATATTCAACCAAGGGGTCTCTTCCTCCGTAGGCTCTCAGCCTTACAGAATCTCTGATGTGATCCATATAAGACAAATGTTCCTGCCAAAGCATATCCAAAACACGGAGACAAACAGCTTTTTCCATTTGTTTCATATTTTCTGCTCCAAGCTCCTTTTCCTTTTCTTCATATTTTTCAACCGGGATATTAGCCTTGCCGAAAATTTCCAAAACCTTTTCCTTAAGGTCGGTTGCGGTCAAAAGGTCTTTTCTTTTTTTATAAATAATTTCTCTGTGTTTGTTTAAAACATCATCGTACTCCAGCAAATGATGCCTGGAATCAAAGTTAAACCCTTCAATTTTTTCCTGCGCCGACTCTATCGCTCCCGAAAGCATCCCGGCCTGAATCGGCTCGTCTTCAGGAATTTTTAAAGCGGTCATTAAAGATTTTATTCTTTCTCCGCCAAAAATTCTCATTAAATCATCTTCCAAAGAAACAAAAAACTGAGTTGATCCTGGATCTCCCTGCCTGCCCGATCTTCCCCGGAGCTGGTTGTCGATTCTTCTTGCGTCGTGCCTTTCCGTTCCCATTACATGCAACCCTCCAAGTTTTTTTACTTCTTCTGTAACCTCCACAACTGGAGGATTACCGCCTAAAAGAATATCCACGCCGCGGCCTGCCATATTTGTGGCAATAGTAACCGCCCCCTTCTTTCCCGCTTGAGCTATAATTTCTCCCTCCCTTTCGTGGTTTTTAGCGTTTAAAATATTATGAGGAATTCCCCTTACTTCCAGCAATTTGCCCAGATACTCGTTTCTCTCAACAGATCTTGTGCCCACCAAAATAGGCTGCCCCTTTTTATGGAGCTCCTCGATTTCCTTTATGGCTGCAGAAAATTTTCCGGCCTCTGTTTTAAAAACTTTGTCGGCAAAATCCTGTCTTATCGTGGGCCTGTGAGAAGGAATGGCAACAACTTCAAGATTGTAGACTTTATCAAATTCTTCAGCCGAAGTTAAAGCGGTTCCCGTCATACCGGATAGCTTCTTATACATTCTGAAATAATTCTGGAAAGTTATCGTGGCCATTGTTATCGATTCCGGTCTGACGACAACACCCTCTTTCGCTTCAACGGCCTGGTGCAACCCGGCCGACCATCTTCTTCCCGGCAAAATCCTTCCGGTGAATTCATCAATAATTAAAATCTCCCCGTTTTTAACAGTATAGTCTCTGTCCTTCAAAAATAATGCTTTTGCTTTTAAAGCAGACTCAAGATGATGGGTTGTGATGATGTCGTTATCCAGCCATGGATCAAATCCCAAATTTTTAACAACCTTGTTCTGACCTTGTTCCGTGAAAGAAACTGATTTCGTTTTCTCATCCAATTCGTAGTCTGAATCTTTTTCCAATATGGAAACAACTCTCGCAAAGTTATAATATTTATCGGTTGCCTCTTCAGCTTCTCCGGAAATTATTAAAGGGACTCTTGCTTCATCAATTAAAATAGAGTCCACCTCGTCAACGATAACAAAGTTAAAGCCTCTTTGGGCTTCCTGGTTTATGTCATAAACCATGTTGTCTCTTAAATAATCAAATCCAAATTCGTTGTTAGTTCCGTAAGTAATATCTGCCGCGTATGCCTCTTTCCTGGTAACCGGTTTTAAATAATTCTGAACTACCTTAAAATTGCCCATTACGTCCCTTTCCTTATCCTTCTCGTCATTCTTGTAATTGGCATCATAAACGTATCCTGATTCATTCACGATACAGCCTGTAGATAGCCCCAAAGCGTCATAAACCTGCCCCATCCACACCATATCCCTTTTGGCCAGATAGTCGTTTACCGTAACAATATGCACCCCAAGCCCCATTAGAGCGTTTAAATAGGCCGGCAGCGTAGCTGACAGGGTTTTACCTTCTCCTGTCCTCATTTCTGCTATCTTGCCCTGGTGGAGCACAATTCCGCCTATCATTTGCACGTCAAAGTGCCTCTGGTTTAAGGTCCTCTTTCCCGCTTCTCTGACCAGCGCAAAGGCCTCCGGCAAGATGCCATCCAGAGTCTCACCCTTGCTCAGCCTCTCTTTAAATTCCTTTGTTTTACCCCTTAACTGTTCAGCCGAAAACTTTTCAAATTCCGGCTCAAAAGAATTTATTTTTTCGACAATAGGGCTAAGGCCCTTAACAAACTTTTCGTTAGGGTCTCCAAAAATTTTAGTTAAAATTGACATATGGTTATTCTGTAATACTATACGAAAATCCTGCCAGTTTCAAGCTTAAAACCCAAGGGTTCATAATAAAAAAACGCCGTACCATTTGGTCGTGCGCTATTGCTTAAAGCTGTTGACTGGGCGTGGATTGTGCGCCAAGTATCACTTCACCCTCATTCATCTGCCAAAAAACAATCTGCCTACAAGTCTCCTCGCGCTGATCATTGTTACAAATGAACTCAAGTGCCGAAATATCGTCCCAAACTTCACTCTCAAGCCAGCTTGCCGCCTTAGAGCTGGAGTCATTGTCAACACAGAACCTGCCGATAGGTCTAAGCTTCTTTCGATCAACTTTTTTGGGGGCCGGCTTTGGCAAAATCATAAAAATTAACTGCGTTCCGGTATCTCCGACATACTTGATACAAAAACGCTTCAAGATTAATTCGGGCACCGTGTGTCGATAACTCGACCTTGTCTTCGGAAGATAATCTTCACTACCCGAGTAGACCTTGAACGGTTTTTTGGGGCTAATCGTAACCAAGGTCATTCGCTGTGGCCGTATCCAGCTACGTATTCTTGGTGCTCCCTGGAAACACGGGTGTTTCACCAACCTGGACGGCGATCCTTTTGATTCTTCCAATCTTTCACTGACCTCTTGCAGCTGACTTTTATTTTTCATCCCCGCTCTCCTTATTGGTAAGGTGCTTATTTTTTATACTACCCTTTTCATTTGGCCTGTCAAACAAAAACCGCCCATAAGGCGATTTTGCAATACTTCCTATAACATAAGCATTAAATAGCCGGCAGGTTCGTATAAGTTGAAAGGAACTGAGGTATAACGAATAAAAGCCCAACCAGGGGCAAGACAAATAAAAGCACCGTTATAACCAGCGTCCAAAAAAATATTTTGTTCAGTTTGCTTATTGAGCTTTGGAGCTTATCTATTTTCTTTTCCAGCTCCTCAATTTTTTGCTCTAAAGTGTCCATAATTTATTATACCACAAAAATAAAAACCACCGCTCCATGCGGTGGCTTTAAAAATTATATTTCTATCTCTTCTTTTGATTTCCTTTCTTCTCTTCTGTTTTTATCAATTTTTTTAAATTTGTATTTTTCTATTTCCAATTTCAGTTCATCTTTGGCATTAATTATCGCCTTGTACAAATCATCCGCCCTTGCGCCGATCGTTAAGCTCTTGCCCGGCAAAACAACCTGAGCCTTAACCACAAAAACATCTCCATTTTTATGGTGCACCGACTCTTTCTCCACCTCAATAAATATTTCGGCTAAAGTTTTACCTTTCTCCGGAGTATCCTGTTTTAAAATATTAATAAACTTTTTAATTGAACCGATTTTTTTCTCTATATAGGTCTGTATGGCGTCGGTCAGCTCTAAGTTTTTTGTCTTTATTATAATTTTCATGTGTTTATATATTATATTGCTATTACCAATACTACGTAATTAATATTAAAACGGTTCACAAATAAAAACAACCTCATTTTTTAGCAAACCCCACAAATTGCACTTCCGGCTCAAGAGATATGCCGAAGTTAGCCTTCACTTTTTTCTTCGCCAAACTGATTAAAGACAAAACATCCTTAGCCTTAGCTCCCCCTAAGTTGACTATAAAATTACAATGCTTCTCTGAAATCTGAGCGTTTCCCGCTTTCTTCCCGCACAATCCTGATTTTGCTATTAAATATCCTGAGGGTATAATCCCTTTTTTATTGTATTCTTCCAGTTCCGGAAATTTTGCTAACAGCTTTTTATTTTCTATCAGTATCTCGGGGTTAACAAACACAGATCCCGCAGAAGGAAAGTTTATAGGATGCTTATCTTTTCTGTATTGCAAAAATTCTCTGATCTTGCTCCTTATCTCTTCCCTTGGACTGCCCTCAGGAACTTTTTTAAATTCTAAAACAGCTGAAACAATTACCAGATTTCTATTCTTCTTAAAAATACTGTCTTTCAAGGAAAAATTGCACTGGCTTTTTGTAAAATTATTAATCTGTAAAGTTTTCAAATCCATTGCTTCAACGCTTTTTATGGCGTCGCAAATTTTTGTGCCAAAAGCTTGCGCATTCCCATATATGGCCCCGCCGATTGTTCCCGGAACGCCCGCGGACCATTCCAGACCGGAAAGTCCGTTATCGGCCGCCGTGTAAGCTAATTTCATTAAATTTGCTCCGGCCCCGACGAAAGCAGTGCTATCTTCCAGTCTTATATCCGAAATATCCATCTTTACAACCAGGCCATTAAAACCTTTATCGGAGATTAAAAGATTGCTTCCGCCTCCTAAAATAAAAACCGACAATTTAAATTCCTTGGCTGCTTCCGCGGCGGATATCAGATCCTGTTTTGATTTAGCAACAAAAAAATATTTGGCCGGTCCGCCAATTTTATAGGTAGTATAATCTTTGAGTAAAACGCCCTTTTTAACCCCGGGCAATCTCTGCGAAATATTATCCTTCATTTAAAATATTATTTATTTGCGCCCTTGTTACCGGCCCAACGTATCCGGTCTTGTTAATTCCATATTTCTCTTGGAACCTTGTTACAGCCTGCTGAGTTAAGCTTCCAAAATTTCCTGTAATAAACCCTTCGGGATAAATACCCGATCCCTGATCTTTCAAAAATTGCTGGAGGCAGCTGACTTCTATACCGGAGACGCCAAGATAAAGATTATTATTCAGCTGAGAGCAAACACCTCCCTGCGCCGCAGTAGTGCCCTGCTTTTGAGCTAAAATAGCTGCTATCTGTTTTTTTAAGGAGTCGATCTGAGCTAAAAGTTTTTGAATTAAATTTTGATCCGCCCCTGCATCCTGACCGGTAATTGAAACCGTAAAACTATAAGGATAAATGGTATCTAATCCGTCAAAGCCCGAGAGCTTTGTCTGCAAAGAAGGGATAATAATCAAAGATTTATAATTAGTTCCAAAATCCTGGATATTAATTTCACCCTTTTCGTTTTGATCAAGCGTCAAAAATTTAACAGCATAATTATTATTTTTATCGTAAGTTACATACGGAACCTGGAAATTAAGCCCTGACAAGCCTGAAAAATCAAGCTTCAGATCTCCGCTTCCCCCTATAATCTTCTGCCAATTTCCGGCCCAATTTTTAGTGATATTTGTTGTTGACAAAGAACTGCTTCCTGACAGAGGCAAGAAAATAAGAGTCGGGCTTACCCTTAATCCGCTGAGACTGGGATTGGAATAGCAGTATTCAGGGCTTTGAGAACAATCGTTTACCGCCAGCGCTATTGTCCAATTAGTAAAAACCTGGGAAAAATTTTCCCTTGCCCCGTTTCTTGAAAGAGCCTCATTTATGCTTTCTATTCCGACTGCTTTAGACTTTAAAGAATCTGATAATATCTTTATGCCATAATGGTCAACCAGATATCTCGTGAACAAGTCCACGCTGGCATAATCATATTTTGTGTCCGACCAGTCGGTAATTGAATCAGAAGGATTATCTATGAAGTCCCTGACTCTCTGTTGTAAACTACTACCGTTATAGCTGCTGTCATATCCTAAGATTGCCGAGGAATAATCGGCCCTTGCTTCGTTTAGCCATACATCATCTTCAACTCCGAAAATTTTATTCTTCTGATTGAAAGTTATCAGGTGCGTAAACTCATGCCCTAAAACTACTTTTAAATTTGGATCTGTAGCACTGGAAACGGACAAATATAGCATTTCCCTCTCATTTGAGTCGGGAAGCTGCAGTCTGTCATATTCATCCGACTCTCTGAAATATCCTCCTTCAGCGCTGTTCATTGATTCGAGAAGTATGGTTATCTTCGGGTCTTTATCTATCCCCGGGTTCCATTCAGAACCGAAAACAGAGGTTAGATTTGGATAAATATTATTATCGAACTCACTGGATAAAGTATCCAAGTCGGCTAAGATCTCACTCTGTTTTCCCGGTGTTTGTGAATCCCACCAAGGCTTTTCAACATAAAAATACAATTTTGTGCCTATTTTTATCAAAGTAGATGGGATCTGCGTTCTGCCCGAGGCATCAAAACCTTTATCAACGTTGAAATTAACAATGTCGCCTATGTTAGCAGCTTTCGTAATACCCGCAAAACCAAAAATCAGCCCCAAAGACAGGACCACGCCGGCGAACACGGAAAGTCTCTTTTTAAAATCCATATTTTTCTATATTATCACAGCATCCTTTTTCTAACCAGTACCAACGCATTTACAGCCGGTTATAAGAGAAAAAGCCTTATCGCCTTTAGAATTATCTCCAGATCCAAACGTAATGAATGATTTTTTATATAGTATAGGTCGTACTCAAATTTTTCCTTTGCTTCATTCACCGATTTGGACGCCGGAAAATTTATTTGAGCCCAGCCAAAAAGTCCCGGCTTAACTAAATATCTTTGCTTGTAAAAAGGTATCTCCTTCTCAAAAACATTCGCCAACTCGCGCCATTCGGCTCTTGGTCCGACAAAACTCATGTCCCCTATTAAAATATTATAAGCCTGCGGAAGCTCGTCTAAGTGGAGCTTTCTTAATATTAATCCGACCTTCGTTATATTCTCTCCATCTTTCTCCCTCCATACTTTAACATCTTGATTATGCGCCTCTCTCATCGTCCTGAATTTATACAAAACAAAGTTTTTCCCGTTTTTCCCGACTCTTTTCTGCTCATAAAAGACAGGACCGCCATCATTCATTTTTATCGCGGCAGCTATAAACGGGAAGGAGATAATAAAGACAAATAAACCGATAAGAGCCAAGACTATATCAAAAATTCTTTTAACGCTTTGCTCAAAAACACTTTCGGGCTTTGAAATTTTTTCCAAAAACCAAACCTCATCTAAATAATCCAAAGACACCTTTTTGGTTATAGCCTCATAAAGTTCATCAATGCCTACGTAATTTATAGTTAACGGCAAATCTGTAAATATTCCCTTAACCAAATCTTTATTGGAATAAAAGTCTATCGCAAAAATAATCGAAGTAACTTTTTTCTCTGAAATAATATTTTTAAGATCAGTCGCCTCGGAAACAATTTCAATATCCGGAGAGAGGACTGAACATTTTTTTTGTCCGGCTATGCTTGGCGGACAAAAAACAGCGACAACATTATATATCTCTCTGATCTGCGGTAAAATTTCTGCTATTTTTTCGTGGAATCCGACGATAATAGCTTTCTCTTTAACACCCCTGCTTTTTAAAATAGCATCAAATGAATATCTCCAAACTAAAAATAGAATATCGAATATAATAATATCCAACAGAAGAATAGTTTTTGGGGTCACGCTAATCGCCGGACGAAAATAAAAATAAGTTACCCCGATAAAAAAGGCCAGCACGGAAAAAACTATCAGATTAAACAAAAAATCTATTTTTTTCTTAAAGAAATACAAGCCATAAAGTCCAAGTACAAAAATAATAAAAACCCAGACAACATATAAAATAATGAATCCGTACAAAAAACTGTTGAACTGGCCAACCAAGCCCCTGTTTCTTAAAAATAGCGCCAAAAAAAGAGCGAGCGCCATCAAAAAAGCGTCGCCTAAAAACAAGACTATCTTTAAAAATTTGCTTTGGCTTTGCATATAATACTATTTAATCTGCATCGAGACCCATTCGTAGGTCTTCGCCAATCCGTCCTCTAAGGAGATTTTCGGCTCCCATTTTAAAACTTCTTTACAGAGTGTGTTGTCTGAGTTTCTTCCTCTTACTCCCTGAGGCTTATCCAATTGATATTTTTTTCCTACCTTCTTGCCGGCAATTGTGGAAATTATATCAATCATGTCGTCAACGCTGACCAATCTGTCAGAACCAATATTCAAAGGATCTTTGAACTCTGACCTCATAAGATTATACACCCCATCAATGCAATCATCTATATAGCAAAAAGATCTCGTCTGCTTGCCGTCTCCCCAAACTTCAATTGCATCTCCGTTTTTAGCAACGGCTAATTTTCTGCACAATGAAGCCGGCGCCTTTGCCCTTTCACCATCATACGTTCCTTCAGGGCCGAAAATATTATGGAACCTGGCTATTCTTACATCATAAAACTGGCCATAACTTTTATATAATCTTTCTGAAAATAATTTCTCCCAGCCATACTCGCTATCAGGAAGAGCGGGATAAGCGTCATCTTCCTTTAAGGCGGTAACCGCCGTCTCCTCTTGTTTGTATTTTGGATAGATACATGCTGAAGAAGAATAAAATAATCTCTTAACTTTATTTATTCTGGCAGCCTCTGCGGTATTAGCATTAATACTGACATTGTTATAAAGAATATCAGAAGTATGAAATGTAATAAAACCCATCCCGCCCATATCAGCAGCCAATGCATAGACTTCATCAATGCCTTCGGTGGCTTTTAAGCAATTATCCAAATACCTTAAATCCAAAAGCAAAAATTCATCCGCCTCATCTTTTGGCGAATATTCCGGCTCTTTTATATCTACGCCCCTTACCCAATACCCCTGTTTCTTCAAAAATCTGACCAGATGATGCCCTATGAACCCTCCCGCCCCGGTAACTAAAACTTTTTTTTGTTGCATATGTATATATAAATATTATTTTATAAAATCTTTCCAATTATTCTGTAAAAATTTGCCGTGTACCGGGTGCATTTTTTCCGGAAGAATCTTGAATAGTTCAACTTTTTCAGACTGGTCACTCCCGCCTATTTTGCCGTCGGCCAATTTTGTTAAAAATGCCAGGCTGACGCTATGTATATGAAGACCATTTTTATTAACTTCGTCCGGAAATTCCATAAATCCTACCAATTTTTTATCCAAAATATCAACTCCCAGTTCGCTCTTAATTATTCTTTCAGATGCCTCTTCTATGCTCTCCCCCAAACGAACCATGCCACCGGGCAAATGCCAATAACCGGAGTATGGGTCGATAGCCCTTTTTGATAGAAGTACGCTATTGTCCTTGATGATAACAAAATCCAGGCATAATCTGGGCACGCGCGAAAAAACAAACTTATAATCCTCGTCAGTTAGATATACGCTCCTATTCTTCATAATAAATTTAGGTTATCAAATTTTAGAATTATTTTCAAACAAAAAATCCTTCGCAACCAACCAAAAGAAAATAGGCATGTCTATAAATACTCTCTTCCAGGTTACTTTTGGCTCCTTAATTAATCTCCACAGCCACTCAAAACCAAGATTGCCAACCCAAGCCGGCGCCCTCTTCACTTTGCCCGACAAAAATTTAAAAGCGGCACCAACTCCTATAACCACCGGAACATTCAGTTTCTCTCTATGCTCAAATATCCATTTTTCCTGTTTAGGCAATCCTAGCGCCACCCATAAAACATCGGGCTTGGCCTGGTTTATCTTTTCTATAATTTTTGCATCCTCTTCCTCGGTAAGCTTCCTGAACGGAGGAGAATATGATCCTGCAATTTTTAGACCAGGAAAATCCGATGATAATTTTTTATTTAACGCTTCTAGTGTTTCTTCTGTGTCTCCATAAAAATAACTGCTAAAGCCCTTCTTCCCTGCAGACTTAAAAAATTCTGTCATAAGATCAGCTCCCGAAACGCGGCTGTTTATATTAAAACCTTTCAACTTTGCCAGCCAAACCAAGGAAATTCCATCGGGAACCCAAAGGTTTGCGCTGCTTAAAATATATTTAAAACTTATATGTTTTTCCGCTTCCACTATTCCATGCATACCGGTTACAATAACCCAATGCATTTTTTGTGACTCGTTTTTAATCCAGTAGCAGATTTTATCTACAACCTCTGACGTATCCGCCAAATTAATTTTATTCCCGAGGAAATTCATAACTAAATTTTTTGGATTACTCCCTGCAGACACCCTGCTATCCAAACATTGTATGTACGCAATCATAGGGGCCACAAAGAGCCAATCTGCGCTGAAAAAGGCCACAGATTCTGTTATGCTTCGTACCGCAAAGAATACCATAACGGCCGAAACCGTCACCAAAAAATTCCTCTCCTCTCCGGTGACTTGAGGATTCCTGAATAATCTTAACAAAATTATTAGAGTTAAAGCAAAGGCCAACAGAAATGGAATAGTGCCGATAACTCCGGCCTGTATAAGGGCATGCAGAATCGAGTCATGAGCATGCTGGCCGCTGAGGAAAAATCTATCTGCCTGGAAGCCAAAACCCACTAACGGATTTTTTAGAAACAAGTGCCAGGCATCACTCCAAACACCGGAAGTTCTTCCGCTTAACGTAATAATACTTTCCGCATTTCTTGCTTTTACTGCGCTCGCCGAAGAGATGTTCGATGATCCGCCCTGAGGAACCGGTGCTGAGTTTATTTTTAGATTGTAATTATTTTTTTGGGAACTTGTACCATTTACACCGGTTGAAATTGAGTGCGGAATAAAATAACTTAAATAATTTAAGGAGTTTGTGCAAGGTATATTATAAAAAATAACCAGAAGCGATAACAAGGAAACGGCGCACACGGCAATAACTGAAAACATATTTACCTTTTTAGCCAGCCAAATAACAAAAATCATAGCGAGGATAAACGCGAGTATCTCTGTTTTGCCTTTTGAGAAAAGAAGAATACCTAAAAAAATAACAAAAGATAACCCCCAGGCGGCTTTTATTTTTTTCCTGCCGTAAAAGAAGCCCACAAGGGCAACTATGGCAATTATTCCTGCATATCTGCCAAGTCCGGTTGGTCTTGTGCCTGCGATATCAAATGTGTTTACCGCCGCTCCGATATTGGCCAGCCCCTCGTACGGACGCTGGGCGCAAATTAAAAAATTATAAGTTAGAGACTTAACAACTCCGGGCTGTACCAGAAAAAATGCGGTTAATCCCAAGGCCAGAACTCCGGCTATCAGCCAGTTGATTTTTATAACCTTTTTTAACAAGTCCTTGTTCCCTATAAAAGCTAAAAGAAAAATCAAAACCGTGCCGTACAAAGCTCCCCAGTAAAAAGCCATTAAATGGTTGTTAGAAAAGATGGAAGAAAATATTCCTACAGCCGTAAAAATACTTAATAGCCCCAGCGGAGTTAAAAATATCTTTTTAGACAAAGAACGTTTCTTAATTAAAACAAATATAGATGCAACCAGTGCCAAAAACGGCAGAAGGGACCGCAGGCCGTGAATCAGGTCAAGCATGCTATGCGGAAATCCCGGGGTCCAAAGCCGGCTTATATCGGTGTCGTATGTAGCCCAAATGCACAGCCATAAAAAACTGCCTAAAATAATGTTCCAATGCCTTTTCAATTTTGCCACCAAAGACTCTGTCATATAATTTTTTTATAAATTTCGTTTAATTTATCTCCCAATTTATTCCAATCGTATTCCCTTTCCGCCTTTTCTCTTGCCCCCCTGCCCAATCTAAATCGCAAATCCTTATCAAAATATAGCTTTTCTAAAGCAGCCGCCATATCCTCAACGGACTGCGCAGGGTTTTTTGGTTCTATTTTTATACCACAACTATCATCGATATGAAATCCCGGACCGGCCAAATCAAAGCAAACAACCGGCGTACCCGCAGCCATTGCCTCTACAACGACGTTACCTCCCCCATCCCTTAAACTTGCAAACAAAAATACATCACAATCAGACATTTCCTGAAATAATTTCTCCCGTGGCACCCATTTTTGAATAGAAACCCTGCTTCCAAGCTCTAAAGCAGAAACTAATTTTTCTAAATATTTAAGCTCTGGCCCCTCCCCGACTATAACCAATTTGGCATCAGGAGCCTTTTCGTTGAAAATTTTAAAAGCCTTTATCGCAAAATCAAACCCTTTTATTTTAATAAGTTTGCCCGCAGATAAGATAGAAAAATTACCGGCGGCACTTTCCTCCTTTTTCTTAAATTTAGATAGGTCGCCCTGGGATATTCCATTTACAGGGAAAAAATAAGCTTTTGCCTGCCATTTTTTGGGAAGCGCCTCAAATGCCTCCTTGTTGCAAACCAATAGCGCTTTCGCCCTCTGCCGTCCGATTATAAAGAATGGGTCGTGACGAAATATCCATTGGCCAAAACTTCTTACTTTTTCAGCCATCCGCTGCTTAAAAGAGAAATCCCTTACAAAATTTTTAGGAACTCTGTGAGCTCCTCCTCCGGGCCCCCGCAAATATGGAATAGGCAGAAGAGCCCCGGCATAACTTGCCATCCAATCGTTGGCATATGTTACATGGTGGAAAGCATCAAACTTATTTTCTTTGTACAACTTCTTTGCAACAAAATATGCCTTTATCTGCCAAATATATGCATATATTTGGATACATTTTTTTGTGAAGTTAAAAAACTTAGGTAATTCTATGTAATAAAACCTTGCTTTAGCAAATACATTTTCACCGGCAGAATCAATCGCCTCCTTATTCGAAATATGAGTTAAAACAAAAACATCATGGAATCTGCCAAGCTGAGAGACTATATTCTTTCCCAAAACCCCTTCTCCCCCCTCGCCCGATCCAAAGCGCCTATCCGGATCCTTAATACAAGCAAATGCGCAAACTAAAATTTTCATTTTTATTAAACTATTTACTATTATCCTTTAATAAACCTAGCAGCTTAGATATTTTCGGGGTAGGATCAGAATCATTAACCCACTTACTTATTATATCAAAAGACCTTTGCCTAAAAACTTGCCTATTGCTCTCAGATAAATTTATAATCTTCTCAATTGCTCCTGAAAATTTCTCCACATTACCTACAGGGAAAATAAACCCATTATATCCGTCTCTGACAAGATCAACACCTGCTCCAACACGATCCGAAACAATAATAGGCAAGCCAAAACACATGGCCTCATTTACAACGATCCCCCAAGTTTCATGCTCTGACGGTAAAACCAAAACATCTGCTGCAGCATAGAAAGAAGATACCTCTTTATGAGGCTGGAACCCTATTAATATTACATTATCAAGCCTATAATCTTTAATGCATTTTTCAAACTTTTCCCTCATAGGGCCATCTCCTACAATAAATAATTTCTTCTTGCTGTTATTTATTTTTTTATAAGCATCTAAAATTGCCATCGGCATTTTCTCTTTTGATAACCTGCCAACATATAATATGACAAACTCATCTCTTTTGATTCCTAATAGCTCTCTGATTCTGTCTCTTTCTCCTTTAAGCTGATTTGCCTTAACCAAAAATTTTTCATAGCCCCAAGAAAACGGTATCCTCGTCATTTTGTAATCAGGAACCCCATAAAACCTGTAGAAATCTTCGTTTGCTTTACCAGATGTTAAAAAACCCGCTGAATTTTTAAACAAAAACTTGCCAAGTAAAAATTTCTTGAAAGTTATCTTCCATCCGGGTTTTGCCGGTTCGGATAGAATATTTGAGTCTGTCATGAACAAAACGGGGACCTTACATATAAGACAGGCGCAAAAAGCCACCCACCAGGTCAAATTGGTCCAAGACTGTATGACAATTGCGTCATACCCGCCCACTTTCACTTCATTCCATATATCGAAATTCATCAACCCAAAGGGCCACTTTAAAAAAGAGGGAGATGAAGAATAATTCTTCAAAAATTTATATTTATAACCACTGAGCAAATCCTCCTCGATAGGCTGCATCTTTGTATTGTAAGTCTTTTCGACCTCCTCCCCCCGCAACGTTTCGTCAGAGCAGTAATAAACAGTTAAATCAATCTCCGACGATTCATTTAATTTCCGATAAAGCGGCACGTGATAATAGAAAGGCACTGGTGCTATAATTGCGATTTTATATTTTTTCATGATTAGATTACCAAACAAATATACTTATTTAAAATTATGAATGGCATCACTACCCATCTTCTTATTTTTTGTAAGCCGACTTTAGTTTAAGATAATATTTCCTTGGTAATATTTTTTTCACCATACTATTAAGCATCGGCTCTATAAAAAATACTAACATAACCGCGGCAAAAGTGTTTATCGATAGCCATATCCTTTTTATTATTCCGATTGGGTAATGCTTGCGGAATGGTATCATCGCAGCCGCTCTGATGAATGACGCCTTAAGTAAAAACGTGTTCTTTTTTCCCACCTCTATCTTACCGGTCAGATCAGAAAGTACTTTTATTGTTCTCTCCCTGCTATTGCCGGACGCTTTAGAACCCTTCATCATAAAAAGAACCTCTTTACACATCTTAAACTTTCCCTCAAAGGCAGCTTCATACAGTATGATAATGTCCGGGGCTAATTCTCGAGTATTTAGACTACAGTTCCTTAACGCCCCAGTTCGCCATATGCCATACCACACATTGGATATCCTAGCCCTATAGTGCCATAAAAAATAAAGATACCTGTCAGCGGCCTTATCCATCCCTGTAGTAGTATAATCATATTTATAAATTCCTGACGAGGTTCCGTCATCATTAAGCATTTCTGCCTCAGAATAAGACAATACGACACCCTCATCCTTAAACGCAGGCAGCAACTTTTCGATAAAAGAAGAGTGCCATTTGTCATTGCCAGAACACCACATGAAAAGTGGTGTTTTTGCTTGCTCCACCAAGTATCGAAAATTGAACATTGATCCTTTGTTTTCCGCATGCCTGATATAGACTATTCTCTTGTCTTTTTCCGCATAATACTTACAAATCTGAGGAGTGTTATCGGTGGAAGCATTATCAGAGATAATAAGAACAAAATTTTTATAAGTTTGTGCCAACAAACTCTCTATCGCTTCGGCGACATGCTCTCCTTCATTAAATACTGGCATGCCTATAGTCAGTTCGGGGGCCTTATTGTCTTTCAAAAAATAATCCATTATATTAATCTTCTGCTATATTTAGACCTATCAAAAATTGCGACGTTATGCAACCATATTTCTTTCCATTTTTTTTTGTACTTAATACGAACAAAATTCTTATACATATTTTTCATAATAGAAGACGGCAAGATATTAAAAAATATAAAAAAGAACGCCATAATAGACGCATCTGGGATTGTAGCATTTCTAAAAAATAACCCTAAGCACCCGAAGAAAGAATTAAAGTTAAAATTATTAAAGGCTTTCATAACGCCCATTTGTCTGATAATTATCCATTTTAATAATTTTTGCTCAGCGAGTATGGCTTGCCTACAGATATCTGTAATATATCTACTTCTTAATAGCAACCCATCTAGCTTCTTTCTTGCTGCATAAAATACTACAAATTCGTCCTCAACATATGACTTACGATAATGCGGGCCTTCGCAAATTATCACTTCATTAAATCTTATAGCCTCTAGGTGGGGGTATTTTAAAAGCATGAGTTGATATAAAAATGCATGCATGAAATAGGTTCCTACCGCTTTTTCTACTTCTTTACTCTCCTCTTTTATTATTTTTTTAACGAAATTATTGTTTAATATCAATAGAGACAAAAATGAGCTACCGGAATTCGTTCCCATAATACTCTCTATATCCATTCTGTACATCTCGGGTTTATCTTTTTCCGTCGTATCAATATTTATTCCCCTCATACTACTGTTATCATCTTCTAGACATAATCTTTGCCTAAGCATAATAACTCCGGTATTCTCGCCACAGTGATTGTTGATAAAATTAACAACTTTTTCGACACCACCACCAACGACCAAATCATCATCTCCTAAAAGCCAGATAAATTCTCCTTTTGCCATGTCGATAACCTTGATTATATTGGCGTCTGCGCCTAGATTATCTTCATTTTTCCCATAATTTATTAGATCTGGATATTTTTTCTGGAAAATAGCTACGATTTCTCCCGTATTATCTGTAGAACAATTATCTGAGATACATATTTTAACCAGGCCATGCAACCCTTCAACCTGAGGGGCTAAGCAAACTAAAAGGCTCTCTAAAAAAGTGACCCGATTGTATGTCGGGATAGCGATATTTAATAAAATATTATCATTCATTTCTTTATTTACCCATGTTTATGGCTTAATTTCAGAAAACCGAGATTAGCTAATTTTATAGAGAAATAGGTTGGTTGTAAAGCAGCTCGATGCCGTAATAAGCCTATTAAAAATTAACTATTATGTTAAGATTGATTAATAAAACAACAAAAATAGCCATGTCTTATAAAAAATTCACAAAAGATATCGGACTGGTAGGGGTGACACAGTTGCTCGTTGCAATAAGCGGGATAATTACTTTGCCGATCATCACAAAGCTCTTAGGAGCGGAAAACTATGGAATTTGGACGCAGATAATGGTTTCCATAGGGCTGATATCGACTTTCGCTAATATACAGCTTCCATACGCATTAATTAGATTTCTTCCTGGGGAAAAAGATAAAAAAGAGATTCAAGATGGAATTTGGTCTGTATTCGTTATAATATCCGGTATTCTTATCGCTATTTCTGTGTTACTGATAACATTTAATGGGGTAATTTCCAGGTTCCTTGGATGTAGCCCTATTTTTATTTTCCTGTTGGCCCCAATTGTGATTTTCGATTGTCTCAACTTCCTGCTAGCTAACGTTTTTAGAGCATTTCAAGAGATAAAAAAGTATTGCTATTTATCAATTTCCGCTAACATAGCAGAGACAATACTGGTTGTCTCAACAATACTCCTAGGATATGGATTGTTGGGCTCTGTTATATCGATATTGGTTGTAAGGATTTTTTTCTTTTTAATAATGGGTGCTTTTATTATCAAAAGGGTTGGCATAACAATCCCCAAATTCAAGAGAATAAAGGAATACCTATCCTTTTGCTTACCGCTAATACCGGTGGATGTTTCTTACTGGGTGATACAATCAAGCGATAAATATTTCATAGGATTTTTTCTGGGAACGCTTTTCGTAGGTTATTACGCTCCCGCTTATACATTAGGGTGCTGTATATCTTTTTTTGCAGCGCCACTCAGCTTCCTCCTACCAGCAATTCTGGCAAAGCATCATGACGAAAATGAAACTGATAAGGTCAAAACGTATATCAGATATTCCACAAAATATTTTCTAGCACTCGCAATACCAGCACTGTTCGGCCTTTCCATACTGGCAAAACAATTATTAAGGATATTCACTACAGCGGAAATCGCTCAGCACTCATATTTTATAATTCCTTTTGTATCTCTGAGCATGTTGCTATCGGGAGTTTGCGGGATTGTCACTCAAAATCTTTTAATTAAAAATAAAACTAAAATAAGTGGGGCAATCTGGATGATGGCTGCTTTATTAAATTTTGGATTAAATTTTATGTTTGTTCCGCGCTTTGGGATTTTAGGGGCAGCGATTACCACCCTCTTGGCTTACTTTTTTGTAACCGCAATGGGCTGGTATTATTCCTTTAAGGAACTAAAATTCGAGATAGACTGGCACTTTATCGCAAAAAGCACTTTCGCTTCGATATTAATGGGCCTTTTTGTTTTTTTACTAAATCCCGTAGGGCTTTATAAAAATATATTAGCCATCGTTTTCGGGGCTTTAGTTTATTTAGTTATAATATTCTTATTAAGGGGATTTGACCTACAAGAGCTTCAATTCTTTAAAAAAGTTTTCGAAAATAGCGAAGATATAGTCTAATTCCTTTTTTGTTATTCCTGAATAAACTCCAATCCAAAATAAATTGCTCATAACCATATCTGTATTTGCCAAATCTTTATAAACTATGTACTCTACGTCCTGATAAGCCGGCTGCTTGATAAGATTGCCACCAAAAAGCATCCTCGTAGCAATCTTATTATCCTCTAGGTATTTTACTATATCATTCCTTGTGAAAGGAGCACCCTCCTTAACTAAAATTGGGAAGCCGAACCAAGATGGCTGCACATTATCCGCCACCTCAGGAAGGATGAAATATTTGTAATATTTTCTCAAAAAGTTATAAATCGAATCAAAATTCTTCCTTCTCGCAACTATAAATTGCGGGAGCTTTTTTAATTGAGCCACCCCAATTGCTGCCTGCATATCTGTAACTCTTAGATTATATCCGACGTGAGAATAAATATATTTATGATCATAGCCCAATGGCAGTTTTCCCAGTTGCCAAGAAAATCTTTTTTTACACGTATCGTCCTGACCGGGCTCACACCAGCAATCTCTCCCCCAATCACGAAATGAGGCTATGATCATTTTCAGCAAAGGATCATTGGTCATAACCGCACCGCCCTCACCCATAGTTATATGGTGAGCAGGATAAAAACTGCTTGTCGATATATCTCCGAATGTCCCGGTATACTTTCCTTTATATTTTGAACCCAGAGCATCGCAATTGTCTTCGATAACCCAGAGATTATGCTTTTTAGAAATTTTCAAAACCGCATCAATATCAAATGGATTCCCCAGGGTATGTGCTATAAAAATCGCTTTGGTCTTTTTTGAGATTGCTTTTTCTATCTCTTCTGCTTTTATATTATAGCTCCCCAAACTGACATCCACAAAAACAGGGACGAGGCTGTTCTGAATGATTGGGTTCAACGTGGTTGGAAAACCGCAGGCGACAGTAATTACTTCGTCCCCCGGTTTTAGCCTCCTTTCCCCGAGTTTCGGTGAGGTTAACGCAGAAACTGCCAAAAGATTGGCAGAAGAGCCGGAGTTAGTTAAAAGACAGTATTTTACACCCAAAAATTCTGCAAATTCCTTTTCAAACTGCTTGGCGTACCTTCCGGCGGTAAGCCAGAAGTCCAAAGATGAATCAACCAAGTTTACCATTTCTTCCTCATCATAAATCCTGCCGCCATAATTTATATGAGTTTGTCCGGGGATAAATCCTTTCCCATCACTCTCTATAGAATAAAATTCCCTAACCTTATTAAGTATCTCCTTCCTTATTTTATTTTGTTTTTCCCCGGATTTCATAATGATTTTTTATGGCTATTATGGATGAAAAAGAAATTAGTGGCTTTTGTTTTTTCGTTAATCCTTTTTATCTTTACTAATTTTTCATTTTTCACAAAAAAACATTCATACCCTATCTCCTCTAAAATTTTGATGATATCATTCGGATGGTATCCATATTTAGCCGACCACTTGCGCAACATCTCCAAAAACATTACCGGTAAATATTTCTTGATTGTTTCGATGGCCCCTTTTACGGCTAATATTTCCGCCCCCTCTACGTCACATTTGATAAAATCGACTCTATCAGTTATTTCTCCTATAAAATTATCTAATTTTTTAATTCTTCCCTTAACTTTAACCATTTTGCTGGTTTCGTGTAAATTTTTGGAGGAAGAAGCTCCGGACATTTCAGGATAATAATAAAAAAGGACTTCTTTATTCTCATCCCCCAATCCAATATTGAAAGTCTGAACGTTATCTGCCTTATTAAGGCTAATATTTTTTTCTAAATATTCGTATGTTTTACGAACCGGCTCAAATGCAATAATTTTCCCATCTGGCACATCTTTAGATAGGTTCAGAGAGTACCACCCAATATTTGCCCCAATATCTAAAATAACGCTATCTTTTTTCAAAAATTTTCTTACGGCCCGAAGCTCGTCCGCCTCGTAATCTTTAAAATTTAAAATTTCTGTCGCAATGGATCTTTGGTCGTCTGCATCACAAATTAACTTTATATCGGTCTTTGTCGTAAATAAAATTTGCTTGTTGCTTATTTCTATCTGTTTTATGTTCCTGTTTGAAATAAAATTGGAATAGTCCCATAGTATTTTATGAAAACCGTACATTTCTTCAATGTAGGTCTCTTTTTTTATAAGGCCTTTTTTATACTTATTTTCTAATTTTTCTAAGTCACTCATCTTATTATTTCCTCGAGTTAATTATTTTATTATTGACTATTTTTCTATTGGTTTAATAATCATTTCATTTTTAAACTCATCTCGATTTAAAAATGGATACATATCTTCCAGCGGCTTTGAGACCATAGAACCGTCTTTTCTCTTTTCAGAGGAAACGGTGGGAATGATTGCCTGGTTTTCGGGTGACATAATTTCACATATCACCGGCCCCTTATAATTTAGCACCTCGTCCAATCCGGAGGCAAGCTGATTATTTTTACCTATCCTAACGAATTTTATGCCATACGCCTTAGCAATTTTTTTTGCATCTGGGAATGACACGCCAGACTTTGGCCCCTCTCCAATAAAATTCTTAAAAAATTTCTTTTGAGTATATCTGATAGAAAGATACCCTCCATTATTTAAAATAAAAATCTTTACTGGTATTTTATAGTGGACAACCGTCTGTAGCTCCTGGATATTTTGCTGGAAAGATCCGTCGCCGGTAATACACATCACCCTTTTATTGCCTAAGCCCGTGCTTATCCCGATGCTTGCAGGCAAACTATAGCCCATCGTAGCAAACCCGCCTGAGGTTATGTACCTTAATCCGTTCTTTATTTTGACCGCCTGCGATCCTGCGTAAAAAGCTGACCCCGCATCTGTTACTACGAAATCGCCGTTCTTAAGCTTTTTCGAAAGCTGATCAATGAAATAATATATGTTTACCTTATCTTTTATTTTCGAATACTCGGGTAGACAAACCGGATATTTATCGCGCCAACCAACACATTTTTTAAGCCATTCGCCGCTAGACGGGATCCATTTAACCAAGCTTGTTATCTCCTCAATAAACTTTTTGGCATCGCTTACCAATAATAAATCAATTTTTATGGCTTTTTTTATATGAGATGTGGAGTCGACATCAACAACTACTATCTTAGCTTCACGGGCAAAATCTTTATATTCATACCCAAGCTCAGCTATCGGCAAACTACTGCCTATCACAATCAACAAATCAGCGTTCTGCATAGCTAGATTCCCCGCCCTGTCGCCTTTTATACCTATACGACCAACATAAAGTGGATCGTCGCTATTAATTACATCTATCCCAAGAAAAGTGGTAACAATAGGAATATTATATTGACGAGAGAATCCCAACAGTGCATCAATCGCCCCTGATATCCTGACGCCCTGCCCAGCTAAAATTAAAGGCCGAGATGAAGACTTTAAATATTCAGCTACTTTTTTAAAATCAGCAACATTATTCTTTTTGCTTGTTCCTTCGGGAACAAACTTTCTTAAATTGTTTGGATTTATGTTTGCGCCCTGAACATCCATGGGTATATCAAGCCAAACTGGCCCAGGCCGCTTATCGTTCGCCAGATAATAAGCTTTCTCCAGATGATATCTTATATCGTTGGGATCATCCACAAAAGCCGAGTATTTAGTTATAGACTGGACTATGGGTAATATGTTTATTTCCTGGACACCTATCTGCCTTAATTGGGATATTCCTGCTTTATACACTGAATCTTTTCTTTTCACTTGCCCCGAGATAAATAAACAGGGCGAAGAATCGAGCCAAGCTCCGGCTAGTCCGGTTAAAGCATTCGTCGCTCCAGGACCTGTAGTAAAGTACCCCACACCCATTTTCCCGAAAGATCTTGAATATGCCTCTATAGCCATAGAAACAGCCTGTTCGTGATGTAGGCAAAAAACGTTTATATTTTTATTGCAGGCCAAGCCGTCTGTAAGATGCATTATTCCTCCACCCGACAACATAAAAACGTCTTTCGTGCCATGCTCATAAATAAATTTTGCTATATAATCTGAAACTCTCATAAATTTGTTATAGCTGCTCTTAGTCTTTTTACTCCTTCTTTAATATTCTCGATGCTTGTTGCATATGCGATTCTTACATATCCCTGTCCGTAATCACCAAAATTAGTCCCCGGCAAAAGAGCAACTTTCGCTTTTTCCAAGGCGAAGTCAGCAAATTCCTCACTTGTCATCCCTGTTTTTTTTATATTTGGAAAAACATAAAATGCTCCTTCATTTTTCAAACAACTTATACCAGGTATTTTATTTAACTCTTCAACCAACCAGTCTCTTCTTTCCTTATAAGTTTTAACCATTTTTTTAGCATCCGATTGATCGCCCTTTATCGCCGCTATCCCCGCGCGCTGGACAAAAGGAGGGACACATGAACATAATGTCTGGACAAGGAGACCCATTTTTTCAATTACTTCTTCCGGACCTATGGCTACGCCCAGTCTCCATCCGGTCATAGCAAATGCCTTACTGAAACCGTTGGTTATAATTGTATTTTCTTTACAGTAATCGTTGACTGATGGACTATGAAATTTTGTTTCGCCATAAATCATCCTAGAATAAACTTCATCAGAAAGGATATAAATATTATGCGCTTTTGCAATTTTATAAATTTCATCCAGATCCTCTGGCGCTATAACAGAGCCGGTGGGATTATTAGGAGAATTTATTATAATCAACCGCGTTTTCGGGGTGATGGCCTTTAAAATATCCTTCGGGTCCATCCTAAATCCATTTTCTTCCTTCAGGGGAACCCTTATAGCGTTCACTCTGCACAATTTAATCACGGAATAGTAAGTTGGGAAACCGGGATCGGGCACAATAACGTCTTCCCCGGGATTCACCAAGCATTGTATGGCAAGATAAATAATTATATTAGCTCCTGGGGTGACAAGCACTTGGCCGATCTCGGGCTTAAATCCACGCGATGCAAGAGTCGCCTCCTGCGCCGCAAGTCTCATATCGTAAAGACCCATTGAGCTAGTATAATGAGTTTCACCATTTTTCATAGATGCATAAGCCGCTTCTACAATATGGCGTGGGGTGTCAAAATCAGGGTCGCCTATCTCAAAATGTATTATATTCTCACCACGTTGTTCTAATTTCTGAACCTTATCTAAAACCTTGAACATCGGCTGTCCCTCTATCTTGTATGCTATATCTGAAAGTAATTTTTTCTCCATAAATTAAACTTTGCCTATTTTTTTATTTGCTTTTGAAGCTTTCCACCGTTCTCATAAAACCCCTGCCTAAATCGTACTTTGGGCTCCACCCGATGCTTTTAATCTTCGAAATATCCGGAGAATTTTTAATTATTCCGCTTTCTATTTTTATTTCATTATTATTTTTTTGCGTCACCACTTTCAAATTCCTCTCTGGGAATAATTTTATCAGCAGTTGGGCGAGATCCAACACACTAGTCTCTGCCTTATCATTAGCTAAATTATATGCCTCCCCATTTTTACCCGATAGTAATATTGTAAAGAATCCAACAGTTGCGTCTGCGATGTAGCAAAATGGCCTTACCGCAGCGCCGTCACTTTTCATAATAATGTTTCTGTTATTGATAACATCGGATACAAAGTCAGCAAAAACTCTTCCATCATCAAGGTTCATCCCAGGGCCATATGTATGAAATGGCCTTACTATTTTTACAGGAACGCCAAATTGATGCAACCAGCTGACACACATCGTTTCTCCCATGCGCTTACTTTCCGCGTAACAAGAGCGAACATTCAATGTATCTATCCTTCCATACGTGTTTTCCTTAATGGGCATTTCGCTCTCAGGAACCTGGCCGTATATTTCTCCGCTGCTAAAAAATAGAAAACTTTCAACTTTTTTTTGGGCCGCCAAGTCCAGTAAATTTTTTGTTCCAAGAATGTTAGCAGACAAAACCCCTACAGGATCTTGAGTAAAAAATTTGGGGCTGGCCTTGCTGGCCGCATGTATTATAAAACTTATATCATCTTCTATCTTTATGGGCTGACATATATCCTGGTTTAGAAAAACCAAATCATTTCTGTCCCGATATAAGGCTAACCTATTGTCGGCCATGTCCATTGCGAATACCCTTGCCCTCTTTTTAAACTTAGTTTCGTTTAAAAATAAGATGGTTTTAACGAGATAAGAGGGAAGGAAACCGTTCGCCCCAGAAATTAAAATGTTCTTACCTTCTAAAGACTCCCACGGTAAATGAGTGCTTGTTATAAATTCTAAATCCTCCTCGACAATTACATTTTCCGTCATTGCTTTTTATACCAATTAAATGTTTCCTCGATGGCATCCTTAAAACTTGTTTTCGGGCTCCATTTTAATATTCTTTTTGCTTTTGACCAATCCAGATACTGCGCCGGAATTTCATTCTTTGCAATATTCAATATTTTATATTTAACCTCCACATTCAATATCTTTCCAATCTCTTTTATTAAATCCTCCGCGGTAAAAATATTCTTACTGCCAAAATTGAAGGCTTCACCCTTATTCTCGCCCGCCTTTTCCGCCAACTTAATACAACCCTCAACTATGTCTTTCACATAAGTGTATTCTCTTATCATTTTCCCGTCACTCCTGACCAAAAAATCCTTATTCTCTATAATCGCTTCTAAAACTCCGGGAATTATTCTTGAAAAATTATAATCACCCGGCCCAAAAACATTACTGAATCTCGTGATCACAACTGGGAGACCATATGTAGAAAAATATGTCCGGGCTATCAAATCGGCTGCTGATTTTGAAACATCATAAGGGTGGTCTCCTTTCAAGGGAAAGCTCTCTTTGTACGGGAGCTTCTTCGATTTTCCATAAGCTTTATCTGAGGATACAAACACAACCGCTTCCAGATTAGAAATCTTCCTGCAGGCCTCCAAAACATTGACGGTACCCATAACATTAGTCTCTATGGCTAAAAAAGGATCTTTATAGGCTTCTTCCACTATCGGTTGAGCGGCCATATGGAAAACTATTTCCGGTCTTTCCTTTATGAAAATTTCAGAAATTGTTTTATCTTTTACGTCAGTATGATAAAATTTTGCAGAAGAATTTATATTCTCTTTTTTCCCGGAAGACAGGTTGTCAATAACAACCACACTATGACCCTGCTTTATCAGCTCGTCTACCAGATTACTGCCTATAAATCCTGCTCCGCCGGTAACTATTATTTTTTTGGATTTTATAATAGCCATTTTTTTATTTATTTTTTTCCCAAACTGCCCAAGGCTTGCCTTCTTGCCATATCTTATTAAGCTCCTCCATTTCCCTATACGTATCCATCGCTTTCCAGAAACCTTCATGTCTATAAACTGACAACTGCTTTTTTCCGGCCAACTTAATCAAGCCGTCCTCCATTTGGCCGTTATCAAAATGATCAAAAACTTTTTTGTTAAAAACCATAAAGCCTCCATTTACGTAGTCATACATCTTAGGCTTCTGATCAAATCCTTCGGCTAAATTACTCTTTTTGTTAATTTTAACTAACCCATATTTGGAAAATGGGTGGACTCCAGCAATCGTGCCAAGCGTTCCCTGTTTTTTATGAAAAGCAATTAGCTTTGTTATATCAATATCGCTTACCCCATCAGCGTAAGTAACCATAAAATCATCCTCTGTTATATATTTTTTAACCCTTAATATCCTCTCCCCGGTCAAAGATTCTGCTCCGGTATCAACAAAAGTTATTTTAAAATCATCACAATTATTATTATAAAATTTTATTGCATTCCCCCGAGTATCAATTGTAAAATCATTAACAAAAGCATTCTGATTCAAAAAATAATCCCTGATCATTTCCCCCTTATAGCCTAAAGCCAAAATGAATTCGTTGTAGCCATAATGAGAATAAATTTTCATTATATGCCACAATATAGGTTTTCCGGCCACTAAGACCATCGCTTTCGGTTTAAACTCGGTTTCTTCTTTCATACGAGTGCCAAGTCCACCGCAGAGTATGATTGTTTTCATGTTTTATTTGTTATTAAAAACTATTTGTTTTTAGATGCGCTTTTAAGCAGCCAGGAAGAGCTCTGCACTTTGCCTCCGCCTACTTCGTTGATAATTGTTATGTGGTAATCTTTACAGGCCTTTAATTCATTTTCCGGGATATTGCCGGAGTTTCTGTCTCCGCCCTTTGCGAAAAAAAGCTCCGCGTCCGGATATTTTTTGGCTATGGCAATCAGACTTTCCGTGACTGTTTTATCTTTATCAATCGCCAGTATAACGTCATCTGCATATCTTAGTGCCTTAATTATCTCTATTCTTTCCTGCTCGGGCATAAAAGGACAGCTGCCTTTAAGTTTTACCTGTTCGTCATTATTGACTATAACAACTAAAAAATCACCCAATTTCTTGGCTTCTCTTATTAGATTTATGTGACCTATATGCAGGGGGTTAAAAAATCCTGAAGTTATTACAACTTTTCTGCCTGCCTGTGCAAGCTGGTTGCTTTTTATCTTCATAATTTGTATCATCAGGAAATGTATATATACTAATATTTGTATCACAAACTATGACTAAAATCAACGAAAATAGCAATAAAGAACAGTGGCTTTATAAGATAGGATTTTTCATAATTTTAGCCCTACCGGCCCTAATCCTGCCGCCATACTTCTTTCCGGCCGATTGGGGTAAAACAATAGTCTTTAGAAGCATAGTGGCTATTTTACTCTTTATGCTAGCCTTCCGGTTATTATCCAGGAAAAACGAGCTTAAGCTTCCCGACCTTAAAAAGAATGCCATTTTTTGGGGTTTATCGGCGCTATTGGGGGTTTTTGCATTGGCAACTGTGTTTTCGGTCGACCCCCTGTCCAGCCTATGGGGATCTCCTTACAGAAGCGGCGGGATCATAACTTTCGCTTTTTATTTTATTTTCGCGCTTCTTGCGTTTATCCTTTGCAGTAAAGATGACTGGAAAAAAATATGGATATTTTCCATTGGGGTCGGCTTATTTGTATCTTTTGTAGGGTTAATCCAATACTTTGGAATATTCAGCAATGTGCTCAACTCAACCCAGAGCCAGCCGGCTTCAACAATAGGCAACCCTATACAGTTCGCCATATATCTTTTACTTTTGTTCTTTATAGCGCTGTCCCTCTCTATAAAGGAGAAAAATAGAAACCTGAAAATATTTTATATTGCGTCTTTAGTGATTTTCATATTCACAATCTTAATTACCGGGACCCGCGCCGCATATCTTGGAATAGTGGCCGGAGTTTTATATTTCCTGCTGTTTTACCCTAAAAGAATGAAAATCCTGAAAACCTGCCTGGCAATTTTCTTAGTCGGTATTTTTTCTGTTACTTTATACGCCAACTCCAATCCTCAACTGCCGAAGTTTTTGCAAAACAGGGTAATCACCGGAGCGATAAACAGTTTGTCTATAAAACGGGCGTTAAGCGATGAAAGATTTAGCGAGTGGAAAATAACTTTTAAAGAAGTTTTAGATAAACCTGTTTTAGGATGGGGCCCTGAAAACATGTCGGTTGGTTTTGATAAAAACTATGATCCGACAATAACCCCCACTCCTTGGTGGGATCGGGCGCACGATATAATTTTAGACATAGGCGCTCAGGCCGGAATTTTAGGAATAGTCGCTTACATTCTGTTGTTTTTTGCTATTTTCTGGCAAACTCAAAGGGCTAAGAAAAATTCAGCAGATGAAAATAAGAAAATAATAATCACCGGAATACAGGCCGGGCTGGCAGGATATCTGGTTTCCAATTTGCTTAGTTTTGACTCTTCTACAACTTATTTAATATTCTTCTTGATTATAGGTTATTCCCTGCATCTGACTGACACCGCAGTTAATGAAAAAAACTTGTCCGCCGGTAAAAAAGTCAGAGGAGCAAACGCCGTAATGGGGGTTTTATTTCTGCTTCTTGTTGTTTTTTTGTGGCAATATAACCTTGTGCCATTTTTTATAAACGCCCAAATAAACAAAGCTACCGACCTTGTCGCCAGGAAAGAGTGCGACCAAGCCTTTGTGATAATGGATAAAGTTTTACCTCAACACAGCTTTTTAGATTCCTATACAATAATGCAATATGTTCAGCTTGAACAAACCTGCAGCAGCTACTATCCGCAAAACACCTTAGCCTATGTTAATAAAGGTATCACTCTTTTAACACAAGCTGTAAAAATACAGCCCCTTTATACAAGATACTGGATATGGATGGGAAACCTGACAACAACTCTTGCCGAGCAAGAAACCGACTCCATAAAAATAAGCACGTTGGCAAAACAGGCAAATTATTATTTTACCAAGGCAACTGAATTGGCGCCAAAACACCAGGAGATGCTAACGGGCAAAGCAGAACTGGATATTGCCACAGGCGATTATAACACCTCAATAAATGATTCTAAAGAATGCATCGCATTAAACCCTAATCTTGGAGATTGCTATTTTTATTTGGCCCTCGCGCAGATATATTCAAAAGACACAACTGACGCAAGTAAGAATATAATCCTGGCCACATCAAAGGGGTACGGCACTGATTTAGAGATAAATCTGGACCGGTTAATAAATGCCTACGGTTATATATCAGACTATAAAGATTTAGCCCCGCTTTTTGAAAAACTGCTTTTAAATAATGCTTCAAATGTTCAATATCATTCCACTTTAGCATTAATTTATCTTAAATTAGGAGAATATGACAAGGCAAAAGAGCAGGCGCAAAGCATTTTATATCTTACTCCCGGTTCTACCCAAAGCGTTGATGATATCCTGAATTCATTAACGAAATAAATAATAAAGTTAAGCAAACTAAAAACCGCCTTTCGGCGGTTTTTAGTTTTACCTCTACTTCCTCACAAGAGAAGAGAGAATAAATTATTGGTGAATTGACCAGCTATCTGACGGGAATCCGTAGATATTTGTTCCGGTCAATTGATCATCTACGCCAGCACCTCCTAGGCCTGACAAAGATGTATCATCCCATTTGAATCCTGAAGAACTCAATGTTGTAGAAACGCTTGCTGTTGCACCTGCTGTCACAGAGCCTGATACTGTTGCGTACAAGCTGAAGATTTGTGACTGACCGGCTGCGATTGCGTAGTCGTTTGAGTACAATGTTGGGTTTGTCTGAGTTCCATTGGTTGCGCAAGTGATCACGGAATCTGTACCATTTACTGTACATGTGATTGAGGATATTGCGACTGATCCGCTGGTTCCGTTGACGAGGAATGGGCTCAAGACTGTGGCTGTTGAGAATCCGCTGGTTCCAACGTTGAAGGCAATGGTGTTAACCTTGATGTTGCCTTTTGGATCAGCTGATACTGTGACCTGACCAATCTTGTTTGTTGCACCGCTGGCGATTAAGCCTGCAGCTGCACCACCTTGGTTGATAGCCAATGTTGGCTTTGAACCGACCAAGTATACTGTGTTTGCATTAACAGTTGGGGTGATTGTTTGTGTGGATCCACCTCCTGATTGGAATTTGACATAAGCCAAAGAAATCAAAGAAGATGTGCTTGGAGCAATTCCACCTGTACCAACTGATGTGTAGGAAACCTGTACGTTCTGTGTTGATCCTCCACCTCCGTTTGGAACGGCGATTGAAAGATTTGTTAAATCTGCAACTCCAGCGACTGGAGAAGCACAAACTGAACCGATACAGATATTTGTGACTGATTGTGATGGTGTTGCATCAGAACCGGTGACATTGAACTTCAATTCTGTAACTGTGGCTGCGCCATTTGAAGATACAAAGTTGTATGTTGCTTGTGAAGCATTTGTTGCTCCTCCTGCAGCTGCAATGAATTGTGTCTGTGTGGTTGAACCAACAATTAATGAAGGTGTGCCAACTGTTCCTGTGCCTAATACCATTACTTGACCTGTCTTCTGTGAAGATGTTGTTGAGATATTGTCAACTGTACCGATTGATTGGACGGTCAATTTTACTTGAACGTTTCCAGATGCATCGGATCCTGTGTTGGCGAATATATCAAGTGTCATCTGAGCACCTGGAGCCAATGTGTCGTTGACTGAGAAGCTGTCAGTTCCTGTAGGCTGAATTGGTGTTGAACCAGAGCCTGTGGTGTCTGATGTTCTCAATGCGGCTAAGTTATTGATACCATTTGTTCCGCTGTCAGTTGTGGCAAGGTTCAATGATGTCAATCTTATTGACTCAGATGTGCTTTGGTTCTGGATAATGAATGAACCAATTCTTGCTCCTGTTGTATTTGGAGCAATTGACTGACCCAAGAAACCTGGGTTAGCAGCAACCTGTAACAATCCTGATTGGATTGCTAAAGTGTTTGTTGTAACTGGTGCTGTTGGGAAGCTGACAGTGTTTTGTGAGCTTTGTCCCTGAGCATTTCCTGTTCCAGCGTTGATGATAGTTCCTACTGTACCAGCTGTGTAGCTGATGTTTGTAGTTGTCTGAAGGTCTGCGCGAACTTCAAATTTGCTATCCTGTCCGGCTGGGATGATCATTTGAGATCCTAACTGGTATGTTAATGCACCTCCTGTTACTGGCCAGTTTTGTTGTGAACCAATTTGTGAACCATTGAAGTACAAGGTCACATTGTTTAATCCACCAACTGTCGAGAATGAAGGAGCACCAAATGTTATGGCTGCGCCAGCTGTACAAGCTGATGTACCATTAGCTGTGATGTTAAGAGATACAATCTTTCCACCAGAGATATTTGCTGTAGCTGTTGGAGCTACTGAACATGTTCCCTGGGCGATTGATACTGTAGGTGCGGCAACGTATCCTAATCCACCGTTGTTGACATCATTGAAAGTAACGCCTGTGATTACTCCGCTTGATACGGTTGTAATTCCAGATGCTGTTGCTGTTCCTGTTGTTGTCATTGCTGGTGTTACTGAAACGCTGAGCACTTTTACATCTTCTCCGTATGCATGAACTGTGAATTGACCGATGACAGAGTTTGTTGCACCTCCGGATACATTGGTCATAGCTGTAAATGCTGAAGAAGTGTTAACAGTGACTGAACCTGTCAAGATAGTGATTGTTCCAGCGCTGCTTGGTGTTCCAGAGACAGCGATGTTTACGCCAACTTGTGGGTCTGTGACTGTTAAGTCAGATGCTTGCTGTATAGAAACTGTTATGTTTCTGTTTGTTCCCTTTTGAACATCTGCTCTCATATCAATTGTGTGAGAACCAGTTGTTAATGTGAGAGGGGCTGATGTTAGGTCAAAAGTTGCATAGTTCGAACCATTGATGGCCTGAACTGTTGCTGTTTTGCCTGTGTTGATTCCATCAACATACAAAGCAATGTTGCTCAATGCATCTGAAGGAGCAGATCCGATCATTCGGAAATTTGCAACCTTCAACATGACTGATCTGGTGTTAACCTGTAAAGGTGCTGACCAGAATGTGTATTGCGTTGTTCCGGCGTTAACGTTTGCTGTTCCAACTGTTTGTGTGCCGATTGTAGCTGTAGCTAAATTACCTGCTACTATTTGCATGGAATTACCCATTACGTTTGAAGTCATTGCTGAGCCGGCTGTGAAGCTGGTCATTGTGACGACAATGCTCGATTCTGTGATTGGGGATGTTGCTGTTGCAACGTCTCCTCTGACAGAGATTACATGTGATCCGTTTACAGCAATGGAGAGTCCGTTCATAACGAGCTGACCAGAGATGTTGAAGGAATAACCATCAGTAATTCTGACGTTTCCATCATACAAGTAAACGTTTGTAAGAGCGTTTTGATCTGAAATTCCAGATCTTTGTAATGTTACAGATGTAACTACACCTGTTCCGGTGAAGGCAACGTGTAATAAATCAGCTGATGCTTGTCCGTTGACAATTGCACCTGAAGCTGGATTATCTGCAGATACCATTGCTGATACTGCTCCGGTTGCTGTTGTTCCGGTTGTTGTTGTTGTGGTTGTGGTTGTTGAAGATGATCCACCTAACCATGCATTCAATTTGGCTCTAGACATAGGACCAATTTGATTTGCTGGAGTAAATCCAGCGGCTACCTGCCATGCTCTTACAGCAACTAAAGTCCTTGGACCAAATGTTGTTGTTTCATAGCCTGGTGCGCCTGCTCCTGTTGTTGCAACTCTTGTAGCGGCATTCATGTTCAAGATCGCTTGTAAGCATTTTACATCTGATCCGACTGAACCGACTACCAAGTTTCTTGAAAATGTGACTCCAACGCAAGCAGCTGGCAAATTACCAGATGTTGTTGTTGTTGATGTTGAACCTGACAAACCCTGTAATTGAGCTTGTAAAGCTTGAATCTGAGCCATTAAGTCTGAAACTGTTGTGGCTTGAGTTGCGACTGGAGCAACTACTGCAACCAAGGCCAATGCGACGATGGTTGTTATAATTGTTCTTTTGATACTCATTTTGTGTTTTATTGTTTTTTGTTCCCGTTCCTTTAAATATAAATATTTGAAGGAATGAGAAATTATTGTTAAGTTTGTTTTTATTTCTCGTCTGTCGACCATATCGCTCGCGACTTTACGTACTAATCACGAACAATGACTCATCGAATGTTTGTTTAAGTGGCAGGTACGCTGTTTCTGCCGTCGGTATGTTAAATTTATTTTCCCATCAGCAATACTAATGCATCCGCATACTTTCCCTGACTGTATAAATCTTCCGCCTGTGCTAATGTATTCTTTTGATCGTCCGTTAAAGTTTCTTTCTGCAAATCTGCAATCTGGCTTTCTACAACTGTTTGATACAAATCTTTCACATCCTGGTTTTCGCTTAAGTCTGTTCCCGGGACATCGGCCAATATTTTCAAACTGCTTGCTATGCTTCTTATTGTTTGCGGATCATTAGTTGCGTTGCTCTTTAAATTTTTAGTCAGTGCCGATGCGTTTGTTTTTATCTCGTCTATTGCTGAAGGAAGGTTGTTTGTTTTGCCTTCGCTGGCTACCTGGATTAAATCGTTTATCCTGCTGTTTAAAGTTTCAACATCTTGGTTTATGGCTGTCTGTCCTGTTAAGGTTGCCTGTGATTGCTCTACCGCCTTTTTAGCCGGGAATAAAACATCTCCCGGGACTGCATATCTGGAAAAGCTGAAAAGTCCTACAACCAAGAACAAAAATGCTGCGAAAGAATATGCCAATTTTCTTGGTGAAAATACAGAAGAAAAAGTATTCATAATCCCGGCCAATTTTGTAGGCTGTCTTACAATCGCTTCTTCAACCTTCTTATCTGCCAAAATTTGAGACCTAAGCAAAGAAGCCCATTCTTGTCTGGGTTTTATATCTTTTAACTGCTTTAACGACTCGATAAGTTGTTCTTGAGTTATCTTTGCCATTTTGAAGGACCTTTTAGGCCCTGTATATATATGACGCTTAATACCTCTGTTTTGTTACAAATGCAGGGTTTCTGTAGATTAAGCTTCCTGGAGTATATCCCTAAGATCGTTCAATCCCCTATGTAACATAACCCTTATTGTTCCCGCCGGTCTTCCCACCAGCTTTGCTATATTTTCTATTGGCATATCCTCAAGATAGTGCCAGATTATTATATCTTGGTATTCCTTTCCAAGCCGTTGTATGCCCTTCTTAATAACGCTTATGTCAGCGCTTAAAATGGCCATATCCTGAGAGTTTGTCCCAGGGTCAGCTATCTCCGGGCTGTCATCAACCGAAACAGTCTTTGTCCTACCCTTCTCCCTATAATGGTCTACAACTGCGTTTCTAGCTATTTGGTATAAGAAGGCACCTTGGTTTTTAACCTTACTTTTAGGGTCTTTAAATGCTTCCCACCCCCTTAAAAAGACCTTAGATGTTATATCCTCGGCCGTTTCCTGGGAGCTCACTTTTAGGTAAACAAACCTATATATTTTGTCTATATATTGGTCGTAAATCTGTCCAAATTGTTCGTTTAATCTATCCATCTCTTAGGTATAAATAATAGCACAATTATTGATAAAAATCAAGCCTTTCCCGACTATAATCGTTAGGACATGCCACTTGCCCACACAATGTCCTATCTTCTATATATATGTCCTATCTGGCGCCTACCCCTTTATCTTATAAAAAACCTGGTTAAATTCTCCCAGCCTAGTTATTCTGCCGGACTTTAGCAACTCATCCAAGTCCCTTCGTATTGTCCTTTTTGTTATGTTGGGCAGTATTAATCTTAAGTCCATGACCTGAGCCTTTTCGTTTTTGCCTAAAAAATCTAAAATCTTCTTTTGACGATCTGACTGCACGGGTGATTCTGAAGCCACGGTCTCTATACCCCTTTCAACAATAGGCAAAACTGGATTGATAACAACTGCCTTTTCCTGGCTGTTAAACGAAGTGGAGATCCCGTCTTTTTGGATCTCCGTATTATTTAATACGTGGTCCGGGCCTGTTTGTGTCCTTTCCTGAAAGGCCGGCTTTCTTTCAACATACTGTAATTTTGGAGTTAGCTCTGTTATCGGGGTAGCCTCCTTTTTTATTTTCTCATATTCGCTGACAATTATCAGATAACTTATATCGCTTAGCCAGCCCTGCGATTTTCCTATCCATAAATATCCTAAAAGAATATCTATATCTTGCGAAAGCTGGACCTTAACTTTTTCTTTTTGAAAAGACGCCCAACCGCTGGTTTCATTAATCAAAACCAAATGGTCTACAATCGCCAAAGCTTTATCTTTTACTTTGTTTTTTAGCGGGTCTGATTCCGGGAAAAACTCCAAAGTTTTGTAGACCGTGTTTGTTAATTTTAGAAATTTATCGTTTGCCATCGAATTGAATAATTACTAAATTTAACAAATAAAACAAAGGAAGTCAAAGAACATCTCAAAATTAAGACGTTTAATAATTATACCATAAATTTCCCATTTTTTATTATAAGAATATCTGTTCCAAATCATCTAAACACGCCAACAATAAAGCCGTTAAGACCGGCAAAGTCGGTAAGGCCGCCCCGCCGGCTGCAGCCCTCTCCTACTCCTACTCCTACTCCCACACGCCTCCTCTCCTCTCCTCTCTTCCCAACACCCACTAAAAAACTAGCTACCCAAAATATGCGCGATAGCGTAAATTCTGCATAGCTAGTTTTTACTGAGAGTTATTTTAGAATGCTTTACGATACTTATATAATTATGGGTGCCTGCCAATCTTGATCCACTGTTTTCTCCGCAGGGCTTTATTTTTTTGTGGCGAATTGGCCGCACGCGGCTTGAATGTCGTCGCCGAATCTGTATCTTTGAGTGTATCGTATTTTAAGCTTTTCCAATATTGCCCTAAACGCCTCAACTCTCTTTGTGTCAGATGGCTTAAAAACTCCGGTCTCGTTATATAAAATTAAGTTAACAAAATATAATTTCTTTCCGCCTCCTTTGGCGGACATTATCTTGGCCAGCTCTTTCGCATTTTCATCAGAATCGTTTACGTCTTTGATCAAAACATATTCAAACATTACTTTCCTATTGGTTTTTTCAATATAGTCGTCTACGGCCCTTATAATGTCTGCCAGCGGGTATTTATTGGCTATAGGCATTAACTTTTTCCTAAGTTCATTATTTGGGGCATGCAATGATATTGCCAGGTTAATATGCAGGCTCTCTTCGCTTAGTTTTTTTATACCCTCGATAATCCCCGATGTTGAAACGGAAATTGACCTTACCCCTATATTAAAATAGTTGTGATCGTTTAAAATTTTTACTGACTCTAAAACATTATCATAATTTAAAAACGGCTCCCCCATTCCCATGTAAGTAACATTAGTAACGTGCTGAACCGGAGCTTCTTTCAGATCCTTTAAATATCTGTCAAAAAATAATACCTGCTCTATAATTTCACCTGAAGTTAAGCTTCTTTTCAATCCCATTTTGCCTGTGGCGCAGAAAAGACATCCCAACGGACATCCAACCTGAGAAGAAACGCAAACAGTGTTTCTGCCGTCCTCGTGGCGCATTAAAACCGTTTCAATCATGTATCCGTCTTTCAGGGTTATTCTGGCCTTCACACTATCCTCTTTTTTAGAAACTAAAACATCCGCGTTAATTTTAAGCGGGCATTCTTTGTTTAATTTGTCTCTTAAATCTTTTGTAAAAAAAGTCGCCTCTGACCAATCAGAAATAAAATTTTTGAAAACCGCCTCATTCGCTTGTTTGAGACGGTATTTCGGTTCTCCCTCTAAAGTTTTTTCGAGATTACTTATATCCATAGAAATTATGAGCCGGTGCAACTATATGGATCCGTACCACAATTATCTTGTGGCCCGGCATAACCAGTATTATCCACGCACCACAACGTAGCCCCATCGCTTAGATAATAGTCCACACAGTAATATGTAGATTCAAAATATCGATTATCTCCTAGCCTTCCACCCAGCTTAGATATGTTATTTTCTACCTTGACGCACTCAGTTCCAGAATCGCACATACCTGAATAAGTCCCGTGAGCGGAAAAAAAATCTGTCCCGGCTGTGCGTATTTGACTAGTCTGACCCTTTATCGCCGAGTCTTTTCCCTCTCCTATATACTTAGTAGAGTTAGCTAATACTATGCCAGACAAAATAGCAATAATAGCAATAACTACAATTAATTCAATAATTGTAAAACCTTTTTGCTTTTCCATACGGTTTTTATTTAATTCTACATAAAAAAAAGCCCCAAGACAAGCTCAAGGCGCCACATTCTTCGTTACCGGAAGAATTTTCTTTTTCTGATGAGGAATGCCCCTCCGGCAAAAACGCCGAAAAGCATAAGGGTGCTCGGTTCGGGGACCGTGGTCACAGAGAATTTAAAGTCAGAGGTTATGTCGGTATTCGTACCATCTAGCCACCGATCTGCACCTGGCGAATCTAATATGAAAGTGTTTACTGTTATGCTCACGCTGGTGATGTTGCTACCCTGCAAATCAAATATTGCTGGACCCGACTTGTTGAACAGCAACGACTCCTGGTTGCCACCCGTAAAGGTATATTTGCCAGATATGCTCTGTAACGAGACTATCACCCACCCGTTACTCGCATTCGTTATATAGTTCACGAAGTTGCTGAATCCCGTGTCACTCGCAGTCGCAGTGAAGGTCATGCCCGTGCTCGACGGATAAATCACTTCACTAAGGATTGACAAAGACTGCGTTCCATTCTCCGAAACATACAGGCTCATGTTGCATGCCGTGATGTTCTCGTGCTTGGCAGTTTGCCAGGATATATCACCACTGATCACGTCGGCCGGGCAGGTCGTCGTCATCGCTAAAACTGCCAAAATCAACACCACAACCAAACGGATTTTCGTTTTCATGCTTCTTTTCCTTTCAGAAAAAGTTTTTAGTTGTCAGAGGACTGAGATACTATTATCCTACTACTCTATATAATTTTGTCAACCTTTTGCGAACTAACTTACAACAACTGTGCGCAAAACTTGTACTGCCTGGTTGCCCGCCCCATCGGTTGCATTATAGTTGATACTATAAGATCCGGCTGTGTTCTTATCCACCGATCCGGTTATATTAACGGCTGAGCCATCATCAGTTACCGCCCCCGGTTCTACATAATCAGATCCAACCGCCAAATTAATGGTAGAGTCACCATTTAGAGTAATGATTGGGGCAATATCGTCGACTGTAATTGTGTGGCTGGTATCAGTTGTTGAATTGCCCGAAGAGTCCGTAATGATGATTTTAATTGTATATATTCCATCGGGAACGGTTGACCCCGTAGAATTTTTCCCGTCCCACGTTTTAGTTCTGGGATTTGTAACCTTATCTGACTTATAAAAATCTTTCACAATTACTGCCCCACTTCCATCTATAATATCGACATTCACCTTCACCTCTTCAGAAAATTTCCAATCTATATCAGTACTGTCTTTAACACCGTCTCCATTTGGAGAAATAACATTATTAGTTGCTGTATAGGTTGCAATACTTGGCGGAGTCGTGTCGGCGGCCGCATTAACCGTGATTGCATAAACTGCCTTTGTGATGCCGTCCTGAGCTGTAACAACCAGACTATCGCCGCTTGCCACGGGGTCTTTAATACCAGAATCATCCCACGTCTGATTCGCCTGGTTTTTTGTTAGAGCAGACTCAAATACACTTTTGGTTGTTCCAAAAGGAACATTAGTTATGCTTCCTGATCCGCCAGACAAGGGACTCACACTATAAGTTGAAGATGCCACTGTTGCATCATTACTCAGAGATGCGTTTATCGGCGACCAATTTGAACCGTCAAAATGAAACTCATAATATTCTCCCAGGCCGGTTGAAGGATCAGACATCCAATTTGTATAATCTCCGACGGCAGAAAAGTAACTCATATTTAAATTATATACGGGATTCGTTCCCTGGTTTCCTCCGCACGGAAACGATCCCACCCCCAGCGCACCTGTCTGAAAAGGATATAAAGATTGATATAAATATGAACCACAGCTTAAAAATTTGCTGTCTGTAAAGAATGACGTATTGAACGAAAACTTACCGTCTGGGGTGTAGCTGCTAATAATGCCCGGCGACCACTGTATTTTGTCAGCGGTAATCGTATAAGTTGATTTTGTCTTTCCGTCCTGAGCCGTGACCTTTACCGTATTCCCGGTTATTATCGGGTCGCTTAATCCTGAAAAATCTAAAGTCGCACCGGTTGCAGGCACTATCGCAGATTCAAATTCGCTTTTAGATGTTCCAAGTCTTACATTAATAATAGTTCCGGTCCCGCCCGTAAAAATACCGCTTGTGTAGGTTGCAGAAATCAGACTTACTATAAAATAGTTTTTAGCCGTTAGTGAAACATCATCACTTAGTCTTGTTTTAGTATTATCAATTGGAAGCGCAGACCAGCTTGATCCGTCAAAGTATAACCTATAATAATCACCGACAGGGTATCCTGATTGGCAACTGTCTCCTCCGCAGTAAGAAATGTATAAATCATATTCTCCAGATGCTTTTTCTCCTGAGAGGTCTATGGGGGAGAATGGATAATGCGATGAACACGGCCCGGAACCGGCCCCCTCTTCCTTGCTTTTATCAGGATAGACGTTATTAAAAATATCTATAGACACAACACAAGAACGCCCTTGGTTGGGCATAAAGTCACTGGTGTGCAAATTAAATTTTCCGTTAGGAGTGAAGCTATCAATTAAGCCTTGCGCTAAATTTGTTAAATTAACGGTCAACGTATAAGTTGCTTTTGCAATGCCGTCTTGGGCCGTTACAACTAATTTGTTTCCGCTTGCTACAGGGTCGCTGACACCAGAAATATCTAAAGTCGCCCCGGTCGCAGGCACTATCGCAGACTCAAATGAGGCTAAAGACGTTTCATACGGAATATTTGTTATAGTTCCGGCACCATTAACAAGATCACTAACCCTATAAACAGCGGACGTCACGGCGTCTCCACTGCTTAGTACCGGAGGTAAAAAGGGTACATTTTGAGCTTTTGGAGTGGGCGTGTCTGCTTCTAGATCCGCGGAATTATCGTCAGAATCTTTTTCGGCGCATCCTTCTCCGGCTTTCCTGCCGATACTTTGTCCTGTGACAGGATTTGTCCCGGGATGTGATTCAAAATCTTCAGCCGAACCAAAGCCGATCTTATCTAATAAAACTGGCGTGTCATCATTACTATAAAGTAAAATCGTATTGTTCGAAGCTATTGAATAATCTTTTCCGGAATAATATAAATCGGGCGTGGCCGTGCCTGTATAATTTTTGGTGCCATCGTCGTTGTCCTGAGGAACAATTAAAAAATATCCTAAAGCCGGAATTGTCCCCAAAAAACTGCCCGAACTTACTAAATTACTTTCCGTACCGCCCGATGTTTTCTTTTTTAAAGAAAATCCCGATAAATTAACATCAACCGCATTTGGGTTATACAGTTCGATAAATTCATCTTTTGCCGTAATTCCTGCCGTTTGAACCTCGCTTATCATAATATTTTTAAGTGCTTGGGGTGGCGCCTGTATTGGAGCTACATATGTGACATTTTGAGCTCTTGGAGTAGAATTTTGCAATTCAAAGTCACTTAAATTGTTGTCGAAATCTTGTTCTGCGCCACTACTTAAAACCTTTCGTCCGATACTTTGCCCTAACCCTGGGTTGACCGTAGCAACCGACTCAGGATCTTCAGCTGTGCCAAAACCAATCTTATCGGACACGCTGCCATCCGGGCTTTTAAGTGCAAATGAATTGTCGTTTGTGATTGGGTTATCAGTAGAGATATCTGCCGATCCCGGGTAATATCCGCTTCTGGCAATCAAAAAATATCCGTTCGCCACTATAT